>ERZ1645187.3793-NODE-3793-length-12539-cov-13.908122_pt1 | contig 12539 bp, 16 predicted proteins | sample MGYA00575352_ERZ1645187 | MGnify/ENA primary metagenome ERZ1645187 (study PRJEB40837, sample SAMN11349314) | freshwater sediment metagenome | isolation source: river sediment | host: Sediment | place: India: Wazaribad , New Delhi | collected 2017-02-21 ... | reverse complement strand
GACCGCGCTCGGCAAGGATGCCGCGGCGCGCGACGCCTTCTTCAAGGCGGCTTCGATGCGTTGATGATCGTGCTTCATCCGGCTTACGTGCGCCACGTCACCCAGCTCTGGGCGATCAACACCGGCGGCGCGCCGTGAGCGGCCGGCACCGTCGTCATCGACATGGTGGGCGACGCCCGTCGCCGCCGCGCTCCCATCCCCGACCCGCCATCCGGCGGGTCGTCGCATTTCCACCCCCCTCGAGGAGACCCCCGACATGACCTCGCCGACCCTCGGCATTCAGAACCAGCGTCTCGACAACGACACGATCGCGGTCAGCCGTCCCGACTTCTCGAAGCTGCTGGCGATCGACGTCAGCGACGACGCGGACGATGTGGTCTTCCCGCTCGGCGAGCCGGTCCGCTTCAGCGCCTCCGACACGGCCAAGCTCGCCAAGCTCGGCACCGGGCCGCTCTCCGACGCCGTCCGCGGCGTGCAGGCGCAGCTCGGCACCGTGTCGGTCGATGTCACCGTGATGCGCGTGCCCTCGGACGCCGATCGCGGTGCGGTCGCCTCCGGCATCATCGATCTGCTGCCGTCGCTGCGGTCGCTGCCCTCCCACGTCAATGCGACGCCCCGCCTGGTGCATGTCGGCCAGACCGACTGGATGCCCGATGCCAATACCGGCAACCCGGTCGTGGCGGCGCTCGACGAGCATCTCGAGCGCCTGCGGGCCTTCGCGGTCGTCCAGGCCCCCGCGGATACCGTCGAGCATGCCGTCTCCTGGCGCGAGAAGGTGTCCTCGCAGCGAATCCACGGCGTCGCCGTCAAGGCCAAGGTCTGGAACACCGCGACCAGCGTCTACGACGTCCGCTCGATGGCGCCGCGTGTCCTGGGTCTCGGCATCGCGGCCGATCGGGCGATGGGGGGCTATCCGTTCGACACGTGGTGCAACCGCTCGATCTCCGGCATCGGCGGTATCTCGCGTCCGATCGCCTACGATCTCGAGGACGGCTCCGTCGAAGGCCAGCAGCTGCTCGCCGCGGATCTCGGCATCGTGGTCGCCGGCGAGATCGGCGTCGATCAGTCGATCGCCGACGGCGGCTTCACCTATCTCGGCTTCTCGTCCTGCGGCTCGGACGCCGACTATTGGAGCCAGTACCACCAGCTCCGGTCGCTCGACTATGTGACCGTCGAGGCGATGCGCCTCGAACGCGAGATCCTCGGACGCCGCGCCACGGCCGCCCGGGTCGAGAGCTGGATCCTCAGCCTCCGGTCGATGATCGCCGACCACGTCGCCGAGAGCCGCCTGCTCGGCGGGCGTGTCGACTTCCCGATCGCGGACGCCGAGGCCATCGCCGCGGTGCTGGCGACGCTGACCGGCCAGACCGACGGCGTCAACACGGTCGACAAGTTCCGCGACGGCGAACTCCTGGGGCTGATCTCGATCGAGCCGGCTCCGGTGATCAAGGTCGTGACCAACCAGTTCCGCCGCTATCGCCAGGCGGTCGAACAGACGCTCGCCAACATCCTCGCCGCCGTCGCCACCGCCTGAGGTCCGCGTCGCCCGGTCCGTCCGTCCTCCGACGGCCGTTCCCCCATGCTCCCCCGAACGAGGCCAGAGACATGCCCCAGACCCCCTACGTCCTCACCGGTGTCGACGTGCGCCGCGCCGCCGATCCGGAATCCAGCCGGTTCAAGATCATCGACAGCTTCAAGGCGCCGGCGATCAAGCACAAGACGATCGACCACACCCAGGGCGGTGGCATCGGTTCCGTCAAGTACGTGCTGCCCGTGCTCGAGGCCTTCGAGCCGAGTTTCGAGACCTTCGGCCCCGATCTCGACGCCCTTTCGTCCGTCGGTCTCGTCGCCGGTCAGACCGACACCTGGGTGTTCTCGGGCGCCTATCTGGTGCGCGGCAAGGCCAAGCCGGTCGCCAATCGCATCATCGTCACCGGGACGGTCGCCGAAATCGACGAGGGCACGCATTCCGGCGCCGGCTCCGACAAGCAGAAGACCTCGCACGCGATCCACGGCGTCACCCACTACGAGCGCCACATCGAAGGGGTCGAGAAGATCTACTGGGATGTCGACGAGCCCGCATTCCGGGTGAACGGCGTCGACGTGTTCGCCGACTACCGCGCCGCCCTCGGCATCTGATCGTTCGCCCGGCGGCGCTGCCGCCGGGCCCGTCCCCCATCACTTCCAGGACATGTGACATGACCGAAGAATCGCCGTCGCCCGTTGCCGCGGCTCCGCGCTTCCTCGACGAGGCCGCTCGCCGTGAAGTCGTCCCGCTGCTCCATCCGTTCGAATACGAGGGTCGTATCTGGTCGGAGATCACCGTCCGCCGACCGACCGCCGCCATGGTGCGAGACTGGACCCGCCGGGTGGTTGCCGCGAAGGATGCGGGTCTCGCCACGGACGACATCCCTCCGCCGGTCTTCGATGCACCCGATGCGGTCCTGAACTTCGTCGATCCCGACGACGACGATCGGCTCGAGGAGGTGGCGCTGCGTTTTTTGCCCCGCCGGTTCCGGGCCGACCCGGAGACGTGATCTCGCCGCACCACTGGCGGATCTACGCCGCCGACGTGGCTCACGTCCTGCACCAGTCGTGGACCGAGATTCTGAGTTGGGACTGGGACGATCTCGTCGCCAATTGGGGCGAGGCGCGCCGCATCGTCGAGGGGGTTGGCCATGGGCCAGAAGCTGACCAGTGAACTGGTCCTCAAGCTGACGCAGCAGGTCTCCGGGCCGGCTGCGGAGGCGAAGAAGGCGCTGGCCGGCGTCGATCAGGCGCTCGCCGCCATCGGGAAGCAACGGGCCGCCGAGCAGCGCCTGAAGGCGCTCGCCGCCTCGCAGGATGCCGCCCGCAAAAAGGTGCTGGAACTCGCTTCCGCCTATCAGGCGGCCGAGACCCCGTCGCGCAAGCTGACCAAGTCCTACATGGACGCGGTCACCGCCGCCGGCAAGGTGGGGCGCGCCGTCGAAGCCCAGCGTGCCGTGCTGCGCGCGTCCGAACAGAGCCTCCGGTCGCTCGGCATCGCGACCAACGATCTCGCCGGCGCCGAAACGCGCCTTCGCAGCGAGGCCGAACGCGCCGCGGCCGCGCTCGTCAAGGCGACGGCCGACGAAGCCTCCGCCGCCCGTCGCCGCCGTTCGATCGCGACCGAGATGGCGCGCTCCGCCGCCGAAGAGGCGGCCACCAACCGGCGCGTCGCCGAGTCCTACCGGGCGCGCCGAGACGCGGCCATGGCCGCGATCGGCGCCGGGGCGATGTGGGCCGGCAACAAGGCGCGCGAGCAGGTCCGCGATACCGTCGACCGCGCCGTCGATCTCGATCAAGCGCAGCGCAAGCAGGTCGTGTTCGGCAACATCGGCGAAGATGCGCAGAAGCGCCTTCTCAGGCCGCAGGCCGATCGGATCGCCAAAGCAACGCGGTTCGGTATCCCGGATGTGTTGTCTGGTCAGACTAAAGTGTTGGAGAGTCTGCCGTCGACTTTCGAAGGCGAACTCAGGGCAGAGATCGCCAAAGCCATCACCGAGAATGCCGTCAACTACGCGCTCGCGATCCCGGGCAACATCGACATGGCCGAGGCCGGCCACACGGTGATCGCCTACCTCAAGACGATGAACAAGGACATCTCGACGCCGGAGAAGGCCGCGGCGGAGAGCGCGCGGGCCGTCAACATGATGCTCAAGGCGGCGAAGCTCTCGGGCGGCCAGCACAACGATGTCGCCGAGTTCATGCGGTTCGGCGGCGCGCCGGGCACCTTCGCCGGCTTCTCGGACCCGTTCAAGTTCGCCGTGCTCGCCGCGCTGAAACGGGCCGGATCGGACGGGGCCCTCTCCGGCACCTTCATGCGCGCGCTCGCCGGCTATTCGGTCGCGCCGACCAAGAAAGGGCTCGGGGCGCTCGCCGACATCGGCATCCGATACGACGACTATACGACGATGAAGGGAGGAGCCTCGGCCGAGAACTTCTCGCGCGGAATCATGCAGCGCTACGGGATCAAGCTCGACGCGGACCAGAAGGCGCGGATCCAGGCCGCGCTCGACGGCACGTTCGTCGACGAGACCGGCGCGGAAGTGCCGATCATGTCGAACCGCGACCGCTTCACCGAGGCGGTGCAGCCGATCGTCGAAGAGAGCTTCGCGAAGACGAAGCAGGGAAAGGTCCGGGCGACCGACAGTGCCAAGGTCAAGAAGGATCTCGACGCCTTCTACAACGACTCCATCGGCGCCGTGGACGTCGAGCGCCTGTTCCGCGACATGGTCAAGAAGGACCCGAGCATGGGCGTCGTGAACGCCTTTCTCGGCAAGGAACAGGGATCGCGCTTCATCGCGCTCCTGCAGCAGATGCGGTACTTCGAGCACGACGTCGAGAGCCTTGAGTCGATGCCGTCGGACTTTGGCGAGCAGATGGGCAAGAAGTTGCTCGCCGGCCTCTACGGTTCGCAGCAGAATGCCCAGGGTTCGTGGGAGACCGCCAAGACGATGATCGGCGAGGCATGGTCGTCCAAGCTCCAATGGATGTACGACGTCTCGGGAATGGCAGGCGATGCGATCTCGGGGCTCGGCGAGAATGCCCGCCTCGCCGCGGGCGCGTTGATGGGGCTGGCCGCAGCAGTCGGGATCGGCGGCGGCGCATGGGCGCTCTGGCGCGGGGCAACTTCGCTTCTCGGCGGCGGTGCCGCCGCCGCTGCCGCCGGTGGCGGGGTCGCAGCGGGTGCCGGGGGGATCGCTTCGCTTTCTGCCCGCGCGCGTTCCCTGGCGGGCGGGCTCGTGCGCTCGCCGTTGGGGGTCGCCGGACTGACGGCCGGCGCCCTCTCGACGTTCGACCCGGAGGGCAACCTGTGGGGTCTCACGTCGCCCATCGACAAGTGGATGAAGGACACGTGGGGTTTCGACCCGTCGAACGTGCCGATCGGCGGCGCCCCGTCGTCTCCCGGTGTCCGCTACCAGTCGCCGCCGTCGTTCGGGGGCGATCCCGGCGGCTGGCCGATCAACATGCTCCCGCCCTCGGCACCTGCCGGCGAGAAGTCCGGCTCCGACCTCGGAACCGGGATCGCCGACGGCCTCGGCAAGCAATCGAGCCTCGTCGAGCAACAGGCACAGCAGATCCTGGCGATGGTCCAATCGATCTTCGCCGCCGGCGTGACCATGCCGGTGCGGATCGACAGTGCCGGTGTTCAGGATGCGGCGGCGGCGGCCAGAGCCGGCGCCGAGCGCAAGGTGTCGGCCATGATGCGGTCGACCTATGACGACCTCGATATCGGGTGACGGCCATGCTGATGCAGATCGGAACGGTGATGTTCGAGGGCAACCGAGGGGCATCTCTCGATGATCTCGAGCGCAAGACGGAGGGGAGCCTCGCCGACAAGGGGCTGCTCTCCGGCCTGCCCGGGCACGAATGGACCGGGTGGTCCGGCGACCTGACGCTCTCCGGCAAGGTGTTGCCGTTCCACCTCGGCGGCCTCGGCGACGTCGAGGACATGCACGGGTGGGCGGCCTCCGGCACCATCGTCCCGGTCATCCGGGGCGACGGGACGTTCCTCGGCTGGTACGGCGTGAAGTCCGTCGGCGAGCGACACCGGTCCATGTCACGGGCCGGCGTCGGCTACGAGGTCGAGTGGAGCATCGCGCTCGTTCGGCAGAAGCGGCCCGCCGACGGTGCAATCGACGGCCTCGTCTCGGCCGCGTCGATCCTGCTCGATCGGCTGTCCGGCGCTGCCGGCAGTCTCGGATCGGCCCTCAGTTCGCTCTTCGGGTGAAGATCATGACCGAAACCGTCGTCGTGGCGGGCGAGGGAATCACCCTCGACCTGCTGCTCTGGCGTCGCTGGGGCGATGCCGGGGCCTCGCTTCTCTCCGCCGCGCTCGATCTCAACCGCGGCCTGGCGTCTCTCGGGCCGGTGCTGCCGGCCGGGACCGCCGTCGTGCTGCCCGAGGCGCCGACGAAGACGGCGACCGTCACCGTGGCCGTCGATCTCTTCTCGTGAGGGTATCATGGGCTGGATCACCACCTGGGCGGTGATCGTCGACGGGCGCGACGCCTCGTCGGCGATGAACGATTGGCTGCGCTCGATCGAGGTGCAGGAAAAGGAAGGCGGCGGTGGCGATACCGCGAGCCTCGAATTCGACGACACCGGCGGGGAGGTCTATCTGCCGCCCGCCGGCACGCGCGTCCAGATCCTGCTCGATGACGTGCAGAAGTTCGACGGGTACACCGAAGAGCCGGAGTGGCACTTCGCGCGGAACGGTGGCCGGACGTTCTCGATCCACTGCACCGCGCACGACAGCCGCGGGGCCGTCAAGGACCCGCAGCACTGGCATCAGGACGGCGGCACGCTTCAAGACTTCCTCGGGCGCGCCGCGAAGGAGGCCGGGATCGCGTCGGTCCGCATCGCGCCCGCCTTCGCCGCCATGGCGCGGTCGTGGTGGTCGCCGTCCGGCGCATCGTTCCTGCAGCTCGGACGGCGGCTCGCCACCGAGCTCGGCGGCGTGTTCCGGATCCGCGGAGATCAGGCGATCCTCGCCGAGCGTGGGTCCGGCACGTCGGTGTCCGGGACCGAACTCCCGCCCGTCGTCTTCGATTGCAACGACGAAACCGTCGCCAGCGTCAGCGGGTCGCCGTTCACCGGACATCAGTCGCGCACGCGCGCCAAGGTCACGTGGTTCGACCGCGAGCAGGGAAAGCCGCGCTCCGAAGAAGTCGAGATCGAGCCTCTCGACGGCGCCCCCGAATCCATCGCCCAAGGCCGCTGGCGGCGCCCGAATGCCGACGGCGCGAAGGGTGCCGCCAAGGGCCGCAAGAATGCGGCCGAACACGACAAGGGCAATCTGACGGTCAAGACCGACCTGCGGGTCGGTGTCTCGGTCGGATGCCCCGCCACGCTCGTCAATGCCCGGCCGGGCATCGACGGAGCCTACAAGGTGAAGAGCGCGACCCACCGCCTCGCCCGCAGCGGCGGCGGAACCAGCGACTTTTCGATCGCGCGCCCCGAAGGCAAGGCCGGCAAGGACGGCCGATCCAAGCGATCCGCCGCCGGATCGGCAAAGGCGCCGGCCGGGGTTCAGGAGGCGGGTGCCGTGCCCGCCACTCCCGTCGCCTGAGCGACAACGACAAGGACATCTCATGACCATTCTCCGCACCCTGGCCCTCGCCGGGGCGCTGGCGTTTGCCGGTGCCCTCCCCACGTCCGCCAACGATGCAGTGGCCGTCTATCTCGCGTCGCTCGGCCAGCAGCCGACGTCGATCGGCGCCACCGGGCGTCCCATGGACCTCGTCGCGGCTGCTCGCCGTCACGTCGGGGCCCGCGCCCGCGACCTCGGGCTGCCGCGCGGCCTGTGGTGCGCCGACTTCGTCAACCTCGCGCGCCGCGAGGCTGGCCTTCGAGCCGTGCCGTCGCGCCTGGCGCGCGACCAGATCGCCGGCGGCCGACGCGTCGCCGAGCCTCGACCGGGCGTCGTCGTCGTGGTCTCGCGCCGCGGCGGACGCCTCGCCGCCCACACCGGCGTCGTGTCCGAGGTGCTGCCGACGGGCGACGTCGTCGTCATCTCCGGCAACTCCGGCACGCGCGACCGTTCCGGCCGCCGCGTCACCGAGGCCGTCTATCCGCGATCCCGGGTGATCGCGTTCGTCGATCCGAACAGCTGATCCCCGCCGGCTCCAATCGGCTTCCCCATCTCGAGAGGCGTCATCATGTCGACCGTCCCCTATACTCCGGCGCTCACCGACGAATACGGCCGCCTGTGGCGGTCGTCCGCCCTCCTCGCCCGCTGGTCCGCGGAGGCGCGCGAGGCCGCCGAGGCGATCCTTCGCCATCGCGCCCGCTACGAAGTCATCGCCGCCGACCCGCGGGCACGGGCCCCGTGGTGGTGGATCGGCTGCATCCATCACATGGAATGCAGCGGCCGGTTCGACCAGCACCTCGCCAACGGCGACCCGCTGACGGCGCGCACCAAGCTCGTGCCCTCCGGTCTGCCGAAGGAGGGGCGGCCGCCCTTCACCTTCGAGCAGGGTGCGATCGCCGCTCTGGCGCTGAAGAACGTCGCGGACATCTCCGACTGGTCGATCGAGCACGCGCTCTACCAGTGGGAACGGTACAACGGCTTCGGCTACCGCCTCTACCATCCCGACACGCTGTCGCCCTATCTGTGGTCCGGCACGCCGCACTACCGCGCCGGCAAGTACATTGTGGACGGCAAGTGGTCGCGCTCGGCCGTCTCCGGTCAGATCGGCGCAGTGGCGATCCTCCTCGCGTTGATCGCCCTCTGCCCCGACATCGGGGTCGCCGCGCCCTCCGGTTCGGCGCCGCCGCCCGTGCCCACCGGCCTCGAGATCGGTGCCCGCGGCTGGCAGGTGGAATCGGTGCAGCGGCGCCTCGCCGATCTCGGCTATCCGGTCGGCCGGGTCGATGGCCGGTACGGCGATGCGACCCGCGATGCGGTGCTCTCGTTCCAGGCTCGCAACGGGCTCCCGACCACCGGCAAGGTCGACGACACCACCAAGGTGGCGCTCGACGCGGCCCAGCCGAAGGCGGTGGCGGAGAGCCGTGCGATGGCGACGGCCGCGGACGTTGCCGATCACCCTGCGGTGCAGGCGGCCACGGCGACGGCGAGGCTCGCCAAGCGGGGCGGCGTGTTCGCGCTGCTCGGCGGCATCGCCGACGGCATGAAGGACGATCCTGCCGCCGCGATTGGTGCTGGTCTCGACAAGATCGACCAGGCCAAGGGGCTGGTGGGCCGCGTCTCCGGACTCTTCGACGGCGTCGTCGGCTGGGCCGGTGCTCATCCCGGTGCCTGCATCTCGATCGTCGTCGCCGCCGTCTGCGTGATGGTGGTCGCCCGCGCCAACGGAACGATCGCCGCCGTGGTCGACCGATTCCGCGCCGGCCACGACATGGGCTGACGCCATGCCGACGCTCGAAGAGATCGTCGCGGAGGCAGTCGCCGCCGGGCGGGTGCGCCGCGTCCCGGAGGGAGCGCGTTCGCTCCCTCCGCCGCCGCCGCCCAAGGGCGTCAACCAGCGCCCCGAATCGTGCAGTTCAGGGCGTCAGATACTGGCGATGCCAGGTGCCGACGACATGAGGTGACCCATGCTCTCCCTTGCCCTCTCCGCCCTCGGCGCTTGGCCTCTGGCGCTCTTGCGGGGCGCCTGGTCGGCGCTGCTCGAGGCAGTCCGAACGCCGGTCGGCGCGGCCGTCGTCGCCGCGCTGATCGCGTGGCCGATCGCCGATCATCGCGGTGCCGCCCGGGTCGAGGCACGTCACACCGCCGCGACCGAGCGTGCCCGCATCGCCGCCGAGGCTCGCACCGAGGTCGACCGCGAGGCGGCCATTGGCTGGTCCCGCACCCTCGCCGCCCGCGCCGAAGCGCGCGCCGTCATCCTCGAGGAGATCACCCATGCACCGCTCCCTAGCCCCCGCCCTGGCGGCAATTGCACTCTCGACCCTCGTCGGCTGCGCCTCGTCCGGTGACGTCCCGCCGGATCGGCCGGTGCAGGCCTCCGCGGCGGCGCTCCAACCGACAGCGCGGCCGGTCGAACTGCCGCCGCGGCCGATGACCATGGACGAGGTCGAGCGCGCGTGGGCGGACGATCGTGCGGCCCTCGCTGCCGCCGGTGATGTCAACGATGCGTTGCGTGACGCGATCGGGAGGCGACAGTGATCACGCCTTCGGCAGGATCTCCGGCAGGCGAGCAATGGCCCGCGCGACCCTCCTGGCCTCGTCCTTCGTGAGGAGGTTCGCGATATCGCGTCGGCTCTTCTCGTCTTCGAAATAGACGTGCGCGATCCGGCGCCCCATGGCGTCGACCACCAGATAGGCCGCGGCGATCTCTTCGACGCGCCAGGGCGCCGGCAGGCGCCGAGGCTCTTGTTTGCCGGACATCATGATCTCCCAAGCGCCGGCCCGAGCGGCCCGGTTCGGCGCGCGATACCGGCCGCCTGATCCCCAGATCGACTTCGACGACGCGAGGCCATTATGAGCGAGCAGTCCATGAATCTCACCGAGGCGCAACTTCGCGAGCTGATCGCCGAGACCGTCCGGGCGACCCTGACTTCGATCGGCGTCGAGGTCGAAGACCCGATCATCATGCAGAAGGACTTCGCCCATCTGCGGTCGTGGCGAGAGTCCACCGAGGAAGTCAAGCGCAAGAGCTTCATCGCCCTCGTTACGATCATCGTGGCAGGCATCGCCGGTGCCGTCTGGGCCTCGCTCAAGGGGGGCGGGCACCCCTGACCGTAGACCCTGTCGACCGAGCCGGCGGGGCGTCATGGCGCATCAGCGCCTTCCGCCGCAGGTCCATCCGCCAAGACGACCCTGCGAGACCCGGCTTGCGAAGTCTCCCGCCGTGCGCTCGAGCGCGCTTCGCCGGGTAGCATGTTCGTGAGATGTTCTCAATGGAGACCTTTACCCACCGCTCCGTCCGGCCCATTTCTCCGCCCGCCGCCTACATCGGCGGCAAGAAGCAGTTGGCGCCGATGCTCGTCGATCTGATCGAGGAGATCCCCCACGCCACCTATGCCGAGCCCTTCGTCGGCATGGGCGGCGTCTTCTTCCGCCGCCGCCGGGCTCCACAGGCGGAAGTGATCAACGACCGCTCCGGCGACGTGACGACCCTCTTTCGCATCCTGCAGCGCCACTACGTGCCGTTCATGGACATGCTGAAGTGGCAGTTCACCACCCGGCGCGACTTCGATCGGCTCGTCACCACCGACCCGACCACGTTGACCGATCTCGAGCGGGCGGCCCGCTTCCTCTATCTGCAGCGCCTGGCGTTCGGCGGGAAGGTCGCCGGCCGCTCCTTCGGCGTCTCGTCCGGGATGCCCGGCCGGTTCGACGTGGGCAAGCTCGGGCCGATGCTCGAGGCGATCAACGAGCGCCTTTCCGGCGTCATCGTCGAGAACCTCGGCTACGAGGCGTTCATAGCCCGATACGACGGGCCCGATGTGTTGTTCTATCTCGACCCGCCCTACTGGGGCTGCGAGGGCGACTATGGCGCCGGCGCCTTCGACCGTTCAGACTTCCGGCGGTTGGCCGACGCGCTCGCCGGGATCGCCGGGCGCTTCGTGCTGTCGATCAACGACACGCCGGAGGTCCGCGAGATCTTCGCGGCGTTCGACCAAGTGCCCGTCTCTCTGACCTACACGATCGGCGCCGGCGCCCCGAAGGACGTCGGCGAGTTGGTGATCACGCCGCGGGGGATGCTGCGTCATCCGCGAGCCCCGAGCCTGTTCGGTTAGCGTCCGGACCGGCTGGTGCGACCACCTCGAGCCAAGGCCATGAGGCATACTTGTCTCCGGCTTGCCTCAAGTGGGTGTAGCGCTTGAGCGACGTCCATGAGCGGTGTCCGGAGACAGCCGCGACGCGAGGGATGCTCAGCCCCATCTCGAAGAGCCTCGATACGCCGTCATGGCGCAGGTCGTGGAAGTGGAGATCGTCGATCCCGAGGAAGGCGGCGGCGCGCGTGAAGGCTGCGCCGATCGCGTCGACGGAATAGGGGAAGATCTCGGCGGCGACCTTCGGCTGTGCCTTGACGATCCGGAGGGCCGGCGACGGCAGATCGACCCAGACGTCGTTGCCGATCTTCTCGCCGGGATTCTTCATGTCGCGCACCAGCACGCGCTCGCCGGCCTCGTCGAGATCCGCCCACGTGATGCGCGTGATCTCCTCGAGGCGCCGTGTCGAGAAGATCGCAAAGGCGGTGATCGCCTGCATGGGGTTCGACGTGGGCCGGCGCCGCCGGACCTCTCCGAAGTGCTCCATGAGCCGATCGAGTTCCGCGAGCGTTGGCCGCCTCGTGCGCGAGCCTCCCTTGCCCGTCAGGCCGAGTGCCTTGGCGACGACGAAGGCGTCCCTGATCGCCTGATAGTCGAGCTCGTACCCCCATGCCGGCCGCGCGATCCGGAACACGGCGGAGAGGTGCGACAGGTAATTCGAGACCGTCTGGGGCTTGATCTTGGCGCGAAGCTCCGTCGCGAAGTCGGTGATGTCCTGGCTGCGAATGTCGGCGCAAGGGCGATCGGCGATGTCGTAGGTCTTGATCGCGGCGAGCACCTGGCTCTTCGTGCGGCCGATCGCCTTGGCGCTCGCGGCGATGTACTTGTCGATGGCATCGGCAAGCGTCGGGTTGCGCTTGTCGCGCCGGGCCGCTTCGATGCCGCCGGGCCGGTCGAGTTCCGCTTCGCGCTTCTTGATCCAGGCCGCAGCAGCGGCCCGCCGGTCGAATGTCTTGGACTCGCGGTGCACGATTTTGCGGTCGCGCATGACCGAGATCTGCGCCATATATCCGACCGTGTTGTCCTTTCGCGGCCTCTCGACGATCGTGCCCATTTACAACACGCCCCATCCGTTTGTGACTTGCGCTGTAAACGGCACCCGAAACAGTCGCGAACGACCGTGAACGATACAGGAACGAGCGGAAATTGGAAGATGGAAAACCCGCACATTTCGGCGCATTCCACCAGCACGAGCGCCTTGCGGTTTTCGGTCGCCCCCATGATGGAATGGACGGATCGGCACTGCCGGGTCTTCCATCGCCTCCTCACCCGCC
>ERZ1645187.3792-NODE-3792-length-12541-cov-6.703828_pt1 | contig 12541 bp, 9 predicted proteins | sample MGYA00575352_ERZ1645187 | MGnify/ENA primary metagenome ERZ1645187 (study PRJEB40837, sample SAMN11349314) | freshwater sediment metagenome | isolation source: river sediment | host: Sediment | place: India: Wazaribad , New Delhi | collected 2017-02-21 ... | reverse complement strand
CCCTCCTGATGCACATCGGTCCGCGCGCGCGACAGGCTGGCCGGCACCGCCCCGCCCACATCGACATTGTGGATATGCCCGCCGGCAAACGAGATCAGCCGCCCCTCGTGGAACACCGGCTTCCACATCACGATATCGGGCGAATGGGTGGCGAGATACCCCGAGTAGGGATCGTTGGTGATGAGGATGTCGCCCGGCTCATAGCCGTCGTCCACCAGCGCGATCGCCCCGCCATAGTCATGGCCGGGATACCACGTCGCACCAAGGTCGATCGGGGAAGCCACCGTCTTGCCCGCAGCGTCGAGCAGCTGGATGGTGAAATCCTCGGTCTCCTTGACGAAGGTGGAATGGGCGGTGCGATACAGCGTCGTCGCCATGCTCTCGGCCGTGGCGCGGGCAAAATTGCGCAGGATTTGCAGCGTGATCGCATCGGTCCGCATCAGGCATGCTCCATCACGATATTGCCGAACCCGTCCACCTCCGCGCCCCAGCCCGGCGGCACCCAGAGGGTGGTATCCTCCTGCACGACGATGGCCGGCCCGGCGAATGTCGCCCCGGGCGTCAGCGCCCTGCGGCTGTGCAGCGCCGCTGTTTGCCACCCCCCGCCGGCGAACACCTGCGCCTGACCATCGGCGGACGCGGCATGGGCGCGCATCTCGGACCGGCGGAGCCGCACATCCGGCGGCGGGCGGGTGCAAGAGACCCTGAGATTGACCACCTGAACCGCCGTCGCAGGGTCGGAATGGCCGAAAGCCCTGGCGTAGGTCTCGTGGAAGCGGGCGACCAGCTCCTCCGCGCTGCCAACATCGCCCGCCGGGACGGAAATCTCGAACGACTGGCCCTTGTAGCGCAGGTCCGCTGTCTGCGAGAGGGTTGAAGCCCCCGGACCTACCATGTCGATGATCGCCGCCTCCGCCTCATGCGCAAGCTCGGCGAGGATCGCCGCCAGCCGGGGCATCTCTGCCTCGCTCAGCGGCATCAGCACGGTGCGCATCGTATCGCGACGGATCGCGGCGGAGGCTGCGCCCAGCGCGCACAGTGTGCCCGGTGCCGCCGGCACCAGCATCCGGCGGATGCCCGCCGCTTCGGCCAGCAGTGCACCGAGCATCGGCCCCGCCCCGCCGAACGGCATCAGCGTCAGTTCGCTGGCATGCATCCCGGCGCGGGCCAGCAGTTGCTCGATGGCGATCAGCATGCCGCTGACCGCAACCTTCAGCACCCCCTCGGCCAGTTCGGGCAGGCTGACATTGAGTTGGGCGGCCAGTGGCGCTGCCGCTGTCTCGGCAAGGTCCAGCCGGGGCGTGATCGCGCCATAGCCGATGATGCCGTGGCCGAGAATACCGGCGATCAGCGCCGCATCGGTCACCGTCATCGCTGTCCCGCCCCGGTCGAACGCCGCGGGCCCCGGTGTCGAGCCGGCACTGACCGGGCCGACCTGCAACACCCCCTGCCCGTCGATCCAGACAATCGAGCCGCCCCCCTGCCCGGACGACTGGACGGCGACGGTCGTCGTCGCCAGCGGAAATTCGCCGATTGTCAGCCCGGTGGCAAACGAGGGATTGCCGTTGTCGAGCAGCGCCACATCCGCGCTGGTGCCGCCGATATCCAGCGTCAGCGCCGCGCCGAGCCCGGCCGCCTTGGCCACCAGCGAGGCGCCGACCACGCCCGAAGCGGTGCCCGACAGCAGCATGCCGACGCAATCGCGCCGCCCCGCCTCGGCGGTCATCGTCCCGCCGACCGAGGTGGTCAGCAGCAGCGGCGCGGTGACGCCCGCGGCCTGAAGTTCCCCCGCCACACGGGTGAGATACCCGTCGATCCTCGGCTGCACATAGGCATTGAGCACCGCCGTCGTCGTCCGCTCGTATTCGCGGATGACCGGCCACACCTCGGCGCCGGTGAACACCGTCAGCGCCGGGTCGATCCGCCCGATCATCGCCGCCACGGCCCTCTCGTGCCGCGGCTCGCGCCAGGCGTGGAGGAAGGAGACCACCACCACCTCACAGCCCGCCGCCCGCGCACGGGCGACAGCGGCGGCAACATCCGCCTCATCCGGCGCGCGGAGCGTCTCGCCGCTCGCTGTCATCCGCTCGGCAATGGGAAAGACATGCTCGCGGTTGACCAGCGGCGGTGGCCGCTCGCAGAACAGGCTGTAGGGATCCGGCATCCGCAACCGGGCAAGTTCGAGCAGATCGGTGAACCCGGCGGTGGTGAACAGCGCCACCCGCGCGCCCTTGCGCTGGATGATGGTGTTGACGCCCACCGTGGTGCCATGGACGAAGCGGGCGATGGCCGGCAGATCCAGCCCTTCTGCGGCCAGCCGCTTCAGCCCGGCGGCGATATCCTGCCCCGGCATCGTCGGCGTCGTCAGCACCTTGAGCGTCTCGATCCGCCCGGTGCCGGGTTCCACCGCGACGAAATCGGCAAACGTGCCGCCGATATCGACACCGACTAGCCATGACATGGGCAAATTCTCCTTCGCTCAATCCGTCGCCGGCGGGCCGGCCAGCGCCTCCGCCGGACGATGGCAGGCGATGATCCCGCCGGCCCCGTTCGCCGCCACGGGCGGGCGCTGGCTGTCGCAGGTTCCGGCCTTCCGCCACGCGCAACGGGGAGTGAACGCACAGCCCGAGGCCACCTGCATCGCGGCAATGTCGATCTGCCCTTCGCGCACCGCGCCGGAGCGTGCGAGCCAGCCGGTCGACAGCTCCGGCACCGAGGCAAACAGCAGTTGCGTATAGGGGTGATGGACCTGTCCCGCGATGGCCGCCGCCGGCAGCTTTTCCACCATCCGCCCGGCATAGAGCACCATCACGTCATCGCAGATGGCACGCACGGTTTTCAGGTCGTGGCTGATGAACAGCGTCGTCAGGTTGAGTTCGCGCCTCAGTTCCACGATCAGATCGAGGATTGCGGCAGCCACCACCGTATCGAGAGCCGAGGTCACCTCGTCGCACAGCAGGATATCGGGCAGCGCGGCCAGCGCCCGGGCCAGATTGACCCGCTGCTTCTGCCCGCCGGAAAGATCGCCCGGCTGCCGGTCCATCACGCTGGCCGGCAGATGGGTAAGATCGAGCAGTTCGCGCACGCGCTTGTCCCGCGCCGGCCCTGTGAGGCCGAAATAGAAGGTCAGCGGCCGGCCGATGATGTCCTTCACCGCCACGCGCGGGTTGAGCGCGGTGTCCGCGCTCTGGAACACGATCTGGATGCGCCGCAGCTGGTCCTTGGTCCGCGCCGCCAGCGCCGGGGCCAGCGTCTCCCCCTTGAGGGTGATGGTGCCGCGCGCGGCGGGCAGCAACCCGGCGATGACCCGCGCCAGCGTCGATTTTCCGCATCCAGATTCGCCGATGATGCCGAGCGAGCGCCCCGGCGCGATCGCAAGATCGATATCCGACAGAATGGGGATGTGCGGCAGGCCCTCGGCCGTTACCCCGCCATAGCCGGCAGTGAGGCCGGAGACGGTGAGCAGCGGCGCCCCTGCGGGCGCGGCCTCCGCGCCAAGGCGCGGCGCCGGCTCGGCAGCGGCGATCAGTTGCTTGCTGTAATCATCCGCCGGAGATTGGATCAGGGCTTCGACATCGGCGATTTCCTTCACCGCGCCATGGCGCAGCACGGTGATCCGGTCAGCGATCTGCGCGATCACCGCAAGATCGTGCGTGACATAGAGGCCGGTGGTGTTGCGCCCGGCAATTGCCGCCTTGAACGCTTTCAGCACCTCGATCTGCGTCGTCACGTCGAGCGCAGTGGTGGGCTCGTCGAAGATCACCACCTCCGGGTCGGTGATCAGCGCCATCGCCGCCATCAGCCGCTGCAATTGCCCGCCGGAGACCTGATGCGGATAGCGGTTGCCGATGGTCTCGGGGTCGGGGATCGCCAGCGCGCGAAAGAGGTCGACCGCCTTGGCCGTCGCCGTCGCCTCATCCGCCGTCCGGTGGATCAGCGCACTCTCGATCACCTGCGCCATGATGGTGCGCGAGGGGTTGAACGAAGCCGCCGCGCTCTGCGCGATATAGGCGACGCGCCGCCCGCGCAGCGCCATCAGCCCCTTTGCATCGAGGCTGGTCACCTCCGTCTCGCCGATCCGCACCGTGCCGCCGGCGATGCGGCAGCCGGCGCGGGTATAGCCCATGCTCGCCAGCGCGATGGTCGTCTTGCCCGAGCCGGATTCGCCGATCAGACCCATCACCTCGCCGCGATGGACCGAGAAGCTGACGCCCTTGACGATCTCCGTCTCCGCGCCGTCCTCGCCGCGCGCGATAACACGGAGATCGCGGATCTCGATCAGCGGGGCCATCTCAATGGCCTCCCTGCCGGTGACCGAAGAACCCGTCGATGGTCAGGTTGACGGCGATGGTCAGGCTGGCGATCGCCAGCGCCGGGGTGATGACGGCCGGCGCGCCCTCGGCCAGCCCGCCGATGTTCTCGCGCACCAGCGAGCCCCAGTCCGCCTCCGGCGGCTGCACACCGAGACCGAGGAACGACAGGCTGGAGAGCAGCAGCACCACATAGATGAACCTGAGCCCGAAATCGGCCAGCACCGGGCCGATCATATTGGGCAAGATCTCGCGCAGCATCACATAAAACGTGCCCTCGCCCCGCGCCCGCGCCACGGTGACGAAATCGAGCGCTGCGACATTGACCGCGACGGAGCGGACAATCCGGTAACAGCCCGGCACATAGATCACCGCCAGCGTGACAATCAGCACCGGCATCGATGAGCCGAACGCCGCCACCACGACGAGGCCGAACATTTTCGACGGGATCGAGATCAGCGCATCGAGAAACCGGCTCAGCGCCATATCGAACGCCCCTCCGATGGCCGACGCCGCCAGCCCCAGCAGCAGGCCCGTGCCCGCCGCCAGCAGGGTGGAAACCAGCGCGATGCCGACCGTATAGCGCGCGCCGGCGAGGATGCGCGAAAGCATGTCGCGACCGAAATAATCAGTGCCGAGCAGGTATGTCCGGCTCAGCCCCTCGAAGAGATCGGCATCCTGGATCGCGGTGGGATCATAGGGCGCGATCACCGGGCCAAGCACCGTCATCGCCAGCCAGAAGATGACGATCGCCGGCGCGATCCACCGCAGGGGCTGCCGCCGCCTCATTGGTGCCTCAGCCGCGGGTTGGCGACGATGGCCGCGATATCCGCCAGCGTCACGAGGATGAGGTATGCGCCGCAGAACAGCATGGCGCAGGCCTGCACCAGCGGCAGGTCGCGCGTCGCCACCCCGTCCACCATCAATTTGGCGATGCCGGGATAGTTGAAGATCGTCTCGACGATGATGACACCGCCGAGCAGGAACGACAGCGAAAAGGCAATGGCGTTGGCGATCGGCCCCACCGCGTTCGGCAGCGCATGGGTGAGGATGATCCGCCCCGGGCTCGCCCCCTTCAGCACCGCCATCTCGACATAGGACGAGGACAAGGCATCGATCAGCGCCGCGCGCGTCATCCGCGCCATCTGCGCCACGATCACGCATGAGAGCGTGAACACCGGCAGCGCAAACACCCGGATAACATCGGCAATGCCGTCGATCCGCCCGAGTTGCGACAGCGCCGGCACCCATTTGAGATGCACCGCAAAGATCAGAACCGCAGCGGAGGCGACCAGAAATTCCGGCACCGAGACGATCAGGATCGTGCCGGCGCCGATGATCCGGTCGAACACCGAGCCGCGCCACACTGCGGCAGCGATGCCGAGCAGCAGCGCCACCGGCACCGCCACCAGCGCCGTGATGCCGGCCAGCAGCAGCGAATTGCCCAGCCGCGAGCCGATCAGCCCGGCAACCGGCATCTGGTTGACCAGCGAGCGCCCGGGATCGCCCTGCACCAGATGGCCAAGCCACTGGAAATAGCGTTGCAGCGGCGGCACATCGAGGCCCAGCGCCTTGCGCAGGCCTGCCACCGCCTCCGGCGTCGCGCTCTGGCCCAGCAGCTCCTGCGCCACATCGCCCGGCAGCAGGTTGGTGATCACGAACACCGCCGTCGCCACGAACCACAGCGTGGCGATGGCCGCGATGAGCCGCTGCAGGAGAAGCCGGCCGATCAGTCCGTTCACGGGCGCGCTCCCGGCCGGGCAGCCGCCGCCTTGCGGCGACGGCCCCCGTCACAGTCCGGTCTCACGCGTCGAGCCAGACATGCTCGCCGAAAGCGTAGCCCATCAGCGAGCCGGTCCCCATCGGCTTGAGGCCCTTGAGCTTGTCGGTATGCCCGTCAAGGCCGTTGATGAACACCGGAATGCCGATGCCCGAGGTCTCGTGCACCATCAGCTGGAGATCACGGTACATCTGCTTGCGCTTGCCATCGTCCGTTTCCGCCCGGGCCGCGACGAGTACCTTGTCGAAGGCCTCGTTCTTCCACGCGCTCTCGTTCCACGCGGCGGTGGAGGCAAAGAACAGCGAGAACAGGATATCCGCCGTCGGGCGCGGGTTGATGTTGCCGTAGCCGACCGGCACCTTCATCCAGTAGTTGGACCAGTAGCCATCCGCCGGCACCTGCTTGAGGTCGATCTTCATGCCGATGCCGTTGGCCGCCTGTTGCAAGAGCAGCCCCATCTCGACCGAACCTGTCGCCGCCGGCGAGGTGACAACCTGCAACGGCGAGCCCAGAGCACCCGCCTTGTTGAGGTGGAACTTCGCTTTCTCGGGGTCGAACTTGCGCTGCGGCAGATCCGCTGCATGGAAGCGGTTGAGCGGCGGGATCGGCTGGTCATTGGCCACTTCCGCATAGCCCTGGAAGACGTTCCGCTTGATCAGCTCGCGGTTCATCAGGTGCTTCATGCCCAGCACGAAATCGGCGTTGTTGCCCGGCGCGCTGTCGCCCCGCATGACGAGATCGGTATAGTTGCCGGATTTCGTTTCGAGGATCGCCAGCCCCTTGGTGGCAAGGATCGTCTTGGCCGCCGCCGGGGCGACGTTGCCGATCAGATGCACATCGCCCGCCAGCAGCGCGTTGAGCCGTGCCCCGGCATCGGGAATGCCGAAAAACTCGATCTCGTCGAGATAGGGCCCGGCTCCCTGCTTCCAGTAGTTCTCGTTGCGCACCGCGATCGAGCGCACACCGGGCGTGAACTCCTTGCACTTGAACGGCCCGGTGCCGATGCCTTTCGAGAAATCGGTGGTGCCCGCCTGCGCGATCAGGAAGTGGAAGGTGCCGAGCACCACGGGGAAGTCGGCATTCGGCCCCGACAGGGTGATCTTCACTTCATGCGTGCCGGTGGCGACGATCTCCTTCATCAGCTCGGCCAGCGCCTTGGCTTTCGATCCGGTCGCCGGATCGTGATGGCGCTTGAGCGAGAACACCACGTCTTCCGAGGTCAGTTCCTTGCCGTTGTGGAACTGCACGCCCTTGCGCAGCTTGATGGTCCACACCGTCGCCTTGTCATGCGCGATCGATTCCGCCAGCGCCAGCTTCGGCGTCATCGTCTCGTCAAGTTCCGTCAGCCCGTTGTAGAACATCGTGCAGCGGCAATAATCGGTCGAGAACGATTGCTTGGCCGGGTCAAGCGTGTCGGCAGTGGATGAGCCGAAGCCCGCCACGCGGATCTTGCCGCCCTTTTTCGGTGTCTGCGCATGGGCGGTGGTCGCCGCGCCGATCAGCGTGCCGCCGAAGCCGGCGCCGATGCCCAGTGCGCCGAGCAGCCCCAGCATGTCGCGCCGGCTGGCCCCGCCGCGGGTGGCGGCCATCAGGCGTTCGCGGTCGTAATAGGCCAGAGTGGCCATGATATCGGATTGAGGCTTGGTCATCGAACATCTCCCCTGCTGGACCTCGCGCCGAGGCCATCTCGCTGTTCATTCCAGGCTGCGGACTCCTCGGGCCGTATGCCTCCCAGCATCCAGACTAGTGCCGCCCCTGCGCCGGATAGGATGATCTTGTCGGCATCCGGCCGCCGAACCTCTCGTGCCTCCGGTCAGGAAACCTTGTCGCGATAGCGATAGTAGAGCCCCACGAACGGCAGGAACCACGGTGTGCCGAAGTGGAAGGGAATGGCCGGCCAGTCGAGCCCGCGCCACGGGTTGGCCACATCCTCCCCGGCGATGCGCCGGGCCATGACATCGCCCATGTAGGTGGACATCTGCACACCGTGGCCGGAAAGGCCGAGGACATAGTGCATCCCCTCGTGCGTGCCGGCGCGCGGCAGGCGGTCCTGCGTCATGTCGACAAGGCCGCCCCAGCAATAATCGATGCGGCAGCCGGCGATCTGCGGAAACACCTCGCGCAGCGTCGCCTTGAGAATGTCGCCGCTCTTGAGGTCCGAGGTCGGGCTCGACATCGCAAAACGCGCCCGCCCGCCGAACACCAGCCGGTCATCCGCCGTCATGCGGAAGTAGTTGCCGATGTTCTGCGTTGTCGTGCAGGTGCGCCGCCCGGGCATGATCGCCCGCGCCCGGTCCGCGCCCAGCGGCTCGGTGACGATCAGGAAGCTGCCGACCGGCACGATCCGCCGACGCACCCAGCCGAACGGCCCGCTCCGCGAGGCGCCGGTGGCGATCAGCACCTCCCCGGCCTCGATGGTGCCGCGCACCGTGCTGAGGCGGAAGCCGCCGGCGATCCGCTCGATTCCCGTCACCGTCGCCTGTTCGTGGATTTTCGCACCGGCCCGTGCCGCCGCATGGCCCAGCCCGACACCGAACTTGCCCATGTGCATCATTGCCGAGCGGCGCTGGAGCAGTCCGCCAAAGTATCGCGTGGTACCCACCTCGTTGCCGAGGTCGCCCGGCTCGATGATCGCGGTATCGGCATCCACCTCGCACGCCAGAACTTCCTGCGCCCGGCGCATCTTGTCGAAATGCTCGGGCTTGGCGGCCAGCTTCAGCTTGCCGGACCGGACGAAATCGCAGTCGATCCCCTCGGTCTTCACCAGATGCTCGACAAGATCGACGCCGGCATCGAACGCCAGATACATCTCGCGCGCCCGCTCGGTGCCGAAGCGCGCGGCAACCGCGCTGAAATCATGCGACAGGCCGTTGTTGCAATGCCCGCCGTTGCGGCCCGAGGCTTCGGCCGCAATGCCCCCCGCCTCCAGCACATGCACATCAATGCCGCGCCGCGCCAGCGTCAGCGCCGCCGAGAGGCCGGTGAACCCTGCGCCCACCACCGCCACATCGGCCCGCCCCTCCACCGGGCCGGGCGTGGCACCGGCAAAGGCAGGGGCGGTCTCAACCCAGAAGGACCCCGGTTTCATGTGCCTCGGTCTCCTTCGCTCGTTGCGCTCAGGCCGCGTTCACAGCCCCACGACACCGGCCAGCCCGCCGATGTCCTTGATTTCAACCGCACCATAATACGGCGTCAAAGGCTCATGCCCGCGGTTGACGAACACGCGTTTGCCCACGCGCATGTCGTGCGCGGTCATCAGGTCGTACCGGTAGGAAGAGGAGACGTGCATCACATCCTCCGGATTGCAGTTGAGCTGATCGAACATGAACTCGAATGCCTGCATCCGCGGCTTGTAGGCTTGCGCCATCTGGGCGGTGAACACGGCGTGGAATGGCGCTCCGAGCTGGGCGACGTTGCGGTGAATCTGGTCGTTCGAAGCGTTCGAAAGGATGACGAGCGGGATTTCCTCGGCCACTTCAGCCAATCCGGCCGGCACATCGGCATGCGGCCCCCAGGTCGGCACCGCGTGATAATAGGCCTCGCCTTCGGCTTCGGTGGCGGTGATTCCCCAGCGTTTCGCCGTCCGCTGGATCGCGTTGACGAGCACATCGCGGTAGGGTTTCCACGGGCCGAGAATTTCGTCGAGCCGGTAGGCGGAGAAGTCACGGATGAACGCATCCATCTTGTCGGCGGGGATGCGGTCGGCAAACATCTCGCGCGTCATTTCCGTCATGCGGAAGCGGGTGAGCGTACCATAGCAGTCAAAAGTGATGAATTTCGGCCTGAACATGCGTATCGCGCCTTCCCGTTCGCTCCCGACAAGTCTGGCACGGCACGCCGGCCACGAAAGGCAGCGTTGCATGCCTCATTTGGAACTTTCTGCCGTAATCACCCGCCGCGGCGGCAGCTTCTCGTGCGGCGATGCGACAAGATCATCCTAGCCGCGGCGTGATCCCGATGGGAACCTCGGCACACTGGCTGAGATGAGGGAAATCATGGCGACTGCACCCCGCCCGGCTATGCGGTTCGATATTGTGACGATGAGCGAAGCCGATCTTGCCGCAGCGCAAGGCCTGTCGCGCGCCGTGGGCTGGCCCCACCGGCTGGAGGATTGGCAGCTTGCCCTGTCCGTCGGCGAGGGGTTGGCCGCCTACGCCGGCGACCGGCTGGTGGGCACCGTGATGTGGTGGCGATATCCCCCCGGACTGGCGCGCCTGGGCATGGTGATTGTCGATCCAGCCCGGCAAAAGGCGGGAATCGGGCGGACCTTGATGCATGAGGCGCTGGCCCATCTTGATGCGCCGACAATAATCCTGAATGCGACCGAAGCCGGCGAGACGCTCTATCGGCAGCTGGGGTTCCGCCCGGTTGACAGCATCATCCAGCATCAGGGCGCCTCGTTTTCCGCGCCGCTGGTGCCGCTCAACGCCGGCGAGCGGATCCGCCCGATGGGCCGCAACGACGCCGGCCGGCTGATCGCACTGGATGCGGAAGCCGGCGGCGCCGGGCGCCCGCATGTCTTTGCCGCGCTGATCGATCAGGCCGAGGCGGTGGTGCTCGATTCCGGCGGCGAGACCATCGGTTTTGCCTTCTACCGCCGCTTCGGGCGGGGGCATGTCATCGGCCCGGTTGTGGCGCGCGATACCGCCGCCGCACGGGCGCTGATCGCCCATTGGATCGGCTCCAACGCCGGGATGTTCATGCGGGTCGACGTGCCCGGCGGCTCGGGCCTGTCGGATTGGCTGGACGGGCTGGGGCTGGTGCGCGTCAGCCCGGTGGTGACGATGCTGCGCGGCGCCCCCTTGCCGCCTTCGGGGCCATATACGCATTTTGCCATTCTCAATCAGGCGCTTGGCTGATGAGCCTGATCTACAAGGCCGATCCCGTGCGCGGCGCCGAATGGAAGGCGCTGCTGGCGCAGAAAGCGCCGGACCTGCCGTTTCACATCTGGCCGGAGACGGGCGACCCCGCCGCCGTGCGCTATCTCGCGGTGTGGGAGCCGCCGCCGGACATGATGAGCCGGTTCCCGAAGGCCGAACTTGTCATCTCCGTCGGTGCGGGGGTGGACCAGTTCGATTTTTCGCGTCTGCCGCCTCAGGTGCCGCTGGTCCGCATGCTGGAGCCGGGCATCGCGCAGGGCATGGTGGAATATTGCGTGCTCGGCGTGCTGTCGCTGCATCGCCACCTTGTCGATTATGTCGCCAACAGGAATGCCGGGCGCTGGGCGCAGATCCGCCTTGTCCCGGCCGATCGCCGCCGCGTTGGCGTGCTCGGCCTCGGCCGGCTGGGCGAGGCGGTGTGCCGGAAGCTCGCCGGCTTCGGTTTTCCCGTTTCGGGGTGGAACCGCTCGCCGCGCACCATCGAGGGCGTGACCTGCCGTGCGGGAGCGGATGCCCTGCCGGCGTTTCTGGCGGCGTGCGATATCCTTGTCTGCCTGCTGCCACTGACGGAGGAGACCCGCGGCTTTCTCAATGCGGAACTGTTCGCCCGGCTGCCGCGCGGCGCCGGCCTCGTCAACGCCGGGCGCGGCGGTCATCTCATCCAGCCCGATCTGATCGCCGCGCTCGACAGCGGTCACCTCTCCGCCGCCGTTCTCGATGTGACGGACCCGGAACCGCTGCCGGCCGACCACCCTCTCTGGCTGCATCCGCGCGTCCTCATCACCCCGCATGTCGCCAGCATGACGCGGCCGGAAACGGCGGTGGATTTCGTGCTGGAGACGATCGACCGCCATCGCAAGGGCCTGCCGCTTGCCGGGCTGGTGGACCGCCGGCGCGGCTATTGAACCCCGCGCGCGGCGGCACGATCTGCCGCGCCTGTGGCAAGTTCGACAGAACCCCGCTGCCGCCCCGCCCCGCTAAAGTGCCAAGCCCCGCCGCCGGGCGTTACGCTGGGCGCGCAACCATCCGGCAGGAGGAACCGACCATGCTCGCCAATTCGCTCGTCACGCTCGACCGCGAGCACCTGATCCACCCTGTCAGCGCCTACCGTGCGCATGAGGCGCGCGGCGTCACCGTGCTGGAAAGCGCCAAGGGCATGTTCGTGCGCGATTCCTCCGGCAAGGACCTGCTGGATGCGTTTGCCGGGCTCTGGTGCGTCAACATCGGCTATGGCCACGAAAGCGTGGTGGAGGCCGCCGCCGCGCAGATGCGCAAGCTGCCCTATGCCACCGGCTATTTCAGCTTCGGCTCCGAACCGGCGATCCGCCTGGCCGCGCGCATCGCCGAACTGACGCCGGAGGGGCTCAACCGCGTCTACTTCAGCCAGGGCGGATCGGATGCGGTGGACAGCGCCATCCGCCTGATCACCCACTATTACAACGCTACCGGCCGCCCGGCGAAGAAGCAGTTCATCGCCCTGCACAAGGGGTATCACGGCTCATCCTCGCTTGGCGCCGGCCTGACCGCGCTGCCGGTGTTCCACCGCAATTTTGACCTGCCGAACGCCAACC
>ERZ1645187.3791-NODE-3791-length-12545-cov-176.992634_pt1 | contig 12545 bp, 10 predicted proteins | sample MGYA00575352_ERZ1645187 | MGnify/ENA primary metagenome ERZ1645187 (study PRJEB40837, sample SAMN11349314) | freshwater sediment metagenome | isolation source: river sediment | host: Sediment | place: India: Wazaribad , New Delhi | collected 2017-02-21 ... | reverse complement strand
ACGATGAAGCGGTCGAGTTCGGAGACGATCTCGCGCGGCGAGAAATCGGTCATGGGCGGGATCCCTGAGGCGAGGCGGGAAGGGGCACGACGGCCCGGACGGAAGCGGGAGTGAGGCGCAGCGCGGCGGTGCGCAGCGGCCTCCAGCCGACGGCGATGACCAGAATGACGGCGCCGACCACGCCGACGGTCAGCGGCGCGCCGATCGACGGCGTCCATCCCGATCGTTCGATCAGCACGCCGATCGACACGCCGAGATAGACCAGCGCCGAGACGACGAGCGCCCGCCGGTCGACCACCACGGCGACATGGGCGATCACCACGAACAGCGCCAGAACGTAACCGGCCTCGCCGATGCCGATCGCGTCGAGCCGGATACCGGCGATGGCGAGGAGCGGATGGACGATGACCGGCGCCGCGAGCAGGTGCAGCCAGAAGGCGACGTCGGTGCGCCGGGTGCGGCGGTCGCGGTCGGAGGCGTCCCACCGCATGGCCGTGGCGAAAACGACGAGGCCGAGCGACAGCAGCACCGCGTCGCGATGGGCCTCGAAGACCCCGGGAGCGACGGTGTGCAGCAGGGCGAGGACCGTGACCCCGGCCCCGGCGGTCGCCGCCGCGACCGAGATCGGCACGCCGAAGCGCCGCCAATGGACGTACCCGGCGGCGAAGGCCACCGTCGCGCCGATGATCTCGGCGAAGCTCTTCGCTCCGACGACCTTGGCGGCGAAGAGCCCGGCGACGCCGGCGGCACTCACCAGGAGACCGGTCAACACGATGCTCGGAAAGGCCATGCGCCGGCGCCGCGAAAACAGCTCCGACAGGCCCCAGGCGAGCAGAGCGACGGCCGCGGCGGCGAGGCCCGGGCGATCGCGGCCGACGACGAAGGCGAGGCCACCGGCGAGCAGCACGATGCCGAGAGTGACGAAGATGTCGTTGAACGAGGTGACGAAGCGCACCTCCTCCTCGTCGGCGCGCGGCGCCGCGACGCGCCGGCCGTCGACGAAAGCGACGAAGACCTCCGCCGTGGCGGCCGGGATCACCCCGGCGGCGACCGCCGCGGCGAGGTCCTCCTCGTCGAACGAGCGGGGCGCGGGCGTGTCGCTCATGCGCCGAGGCTCTCCACCACGACGTTGTGGTTGGTGTAGACGCAGATGTCGGCGGCGATCTTCATGGCGCGGCGGGCGATCGCCTCGGCGTCGAGGTCCTGGTCGATCAGGGCGCGGGCCGCGGCGAGCGCATAGGTGCCGCCCGAACCGATGCCGGCGACGCCGTCCTCCGGCTCCAACACGTCGCCGGTGCCGGTCAGCACCAGCGTGGTCGTCTTGTCGGCGACGATCATCATCGCCTCCAGCCGACGCAGGTAGCGGTCGGTGCGCCAGTCCTTGGCGAGTTCGACGCAGGCGCGGGTGAGTTGCCCCGGATATTGCTCGAGCTTCTTCTCCAGGCGCTCGAACAGGGTGAAGGCGTCGGCGGTCGCCCCGGCGAAACCGCCGATGACGTCGCCACGGCCGATCGGCCGCACTTTGCGCGCCGAATGCTTGATCACCGTCGCGCCCAACGTCACCTGCCCGTCGCCGGCGACGACGACGCGCCCGCCCTTGCGCACCGCCAGGATGGTGGTGCCGTGCCAGGATTCGGGGCCGGAAGCGGTGGGGGTCTGGGACATGGAGGCTCCGAGGGAGTAGGGCCGCAGCGGCCGGTTCGACCACATGTAGGCACGGCCGAGCCGGATGCAAACCTCGCACGATGGCGGAGCGGGCCATTCGGTTCCGTGCGTCGCGCCCCTCGGTGGTCATCCCCGGCGAGCCGAGGGCGAGGGAAGGGGACCCGGGCGCCACATGGACAGGCTCGCGGATGCCCTTCGGTGCCCCCTGGATCCCCTTCCCCTCGCTCCGCTCGGCCGGGGATGACGGCTTCGACACGGGGCGGGAGCGATCGAACATCGCGGACCGATCCGGAAACGCGCTCCTCACCCCAACACCCGGCTCACCAGCTTCGCGGTGTAGTCGACCATCGGCACGATGCGGCCGTAGTTGAGGCGGGTCGGGCCGATGACGCCGAGGGCGCCGACGATGCGGGCGTCCTTGTCGCGATAGGGCGCCACCACCAACGACGAGCCGGAGAGCGAGAACAGCTTCGATTCCGAACCGATGAAGATGCGCACCCCGTCGCCGCGCTCGGCGTCGCCGAGCAGTTCGACCAGGCCCTTGTTGCGCTCGAGGTCGTCGAACAGCAGGCGGATGCGCTCGAGATCCTCGGCGGCTCGGAGATCCTCGAGCAGGTTCGCCCGGCCGCGCACGATCAGCTGCTGCGGCCGCCCCTCCGCCGCGCCGGCCCAGGTGGCGAGACCGGTCTCCACCACCCGGTTGGTCAACTGGTCGAGTTCGGCCTGCCGTTCGGCGGCGAGCCGCTCCAGTTCGGCCCGCGCCTCGGCCAGCGTCCGGCCGCGGATGTGGGTGTTGAGCCAGTTCGACGCCTCCTGCAGCGCCGAGGGCGGCAGACCGACGGGCAATTCGATCAACCGGTTCTCCACCGAGCCGTCCTCGCCGACCAGCACGACGAGCCCCTTGGTCGGCTCCAGCCAGACGAATTCGATGTGCTTGAGCTTCAGATCGGAGGTGTGCGCCAGCACCACCCCGGCGCCGCGCGACAGGCCCGACAACATCTGGCTCGCCTCGGTCAGCACCTGCTCCGGCGTGCGGCCGGAGGCGCGGATCTCCGCCTCGATGCGCCGGCGCTCGTCGTCGCCGAGATCGCCGATCTCGAGCAGCGCGTCGACGAAGAAGCGCAGGCCGTGCTCGGTCGGCAGTCGGCCGGCCGAAGTGTGGGGGGCGTAGATCAGCCCCGCGTCCTCGAGATCGGCCATGACGTTGCGCACCGAGGCCGGCGACAGCGTGCGCGACAGGAGCCGTGCCACGTTGCGCGAGCCGACCGGTTCGCCGCTGTCGAGAAAGCCCTCGACGATGCGCCGGAAGATCTCGCGCGAACGCTCGTCGAGGAGGGCGAGACCGCCGGGGGCGGTCGAGGGCGGAAGAGGCGCCATGGCGTCGATCGTCGGCTCGGCAACGGTAGGTGTGGGGCCCGAGCAAACCATGCGGACGCCGCGGTTTCAATTCACCGCATGCCCCCGCGACGCGGTCGCCCTTTACGGGCGGGCGCGACCGGGCTAGGGGGTAGGAGACTTCCCCGAGACCTGCCGGAGCCCACGACATCATGCGTCCTTCCAAGCGCGCCGCCGACGAACTGAGACCCGTGACGTTGGAACGCGGGGTGGCCAAGCACGCGGAGGGCTCGTGCCTCGTCAAGTTCGGCGACACCCACGTCCTGTGCACCGCCTCGCTCGAAGACAACGTGCCCGGCTGGCTGCGTGGCCAGCGTCGCGGCTGGGTGACGGCCGAATACGGCATGCTGCCGCGCGCCACCCACGACCGCATGCGCCGCGAGGTCAATTCCGGCAAGCCGTCGGGCCGCACCCACGAGATCCAGCGGCTGATCGGCCGCTCGCTGCGCGCCGTCGTCGATCTCCAGGCGCTCGGCGAGCGTCAGATCACCGTCGACTGCGACGTCATCCAGGCCGACGGCGGCACCCGCACCGCCTCGATCACCGGTGCCTGGGTGGCGCTCAACGACTGCCTGGAGTGGATGAAGGCGCGCGACATGGTGAAGAGCGCGGTGCTCAAGGACCACATCGCCGCGGTCTCCTGCGGCATCTGGAAGGGTGTTCCGGTGCTCGACCTCGACTATGCCGAGGATTCGGTCGCCGAGACCGACGCCAATTTCGTCATGACCGGCTCCGGTGGTATCGTCGAGATCCAGGGCACGGCCGAGGGGCGCCCCTTCACCGAGGAACAGCTCCAGGCCCTGCTCGACCTCGCCAAGACCGGCATCGCCCGGTTGATCGATCTGCAGAAGATGGTGGTCGTCTGAGGATGGAGGAGCCCATGGCCGCGCGGCGTCTCGAAGGCGGCAGGATCGTCGTCGCCACCCACAACAAGGGCAAACTCGCCGAGATCCGTGATCTCATCGCGCCTCATGGCATCGAGGCGGTGTCGGCCGGCGACCTCGACCTGCCCGAGCCGGAGGAGACCGGCGAGACCTTCGAGGCCAATGCCGCGATCAAGGCGCTCGCCGCCGCCACCGCGTCGGGCCTGCCGGCGCTCGCCGACGATTCGGGCCTGTGTGTGGCGGCCCTCGGCGGCCAGCCCGGCATCCATTCCGCCCGGTGGGCCGGCGAGGACAAGGATTTCGCCCGCGCCATGCGCAACATCGAGGAACTGCTGGCCCAGGGCGGCACCGACGACCGCCGCGCCCATTTCGTCGCCGCCCTCTGCCTCGCCTGGCCCGACGGCCACACCGAGACGGTGCGCGGTGAGGTCCATGGGCGTCTGGTGTGGCCGCCGCGCGGGACCCTCGGCTTCGGCTACGATCCGATGTTCCTGCCCGACGGGCACGAACGGACGTTCGGCGAGATGAGCGCGGAGGAGAAGCACGGCCTGAAGCCCGGCCAGGGCGGCCTGTCGCATCGCGCTCGTGCCTTCTCGCGTTTCGCCGCGCAGTGCCTCTGACCGGCGGTCGGTTTTCTGCTCTTCTCGCACCGAGACACGAAGACCGATTCGCCGGATGACCGGACGGCATCGCACGAGGAGGATGGCCCATGACGTCGCCCGAACCGGGGTTCGGCATCTACGTGCACTGGCCGTTCTGCGCCGCCAAATGCCCCTACTGCGACTTCAACAGCCACGTCCGCCACACCCCCGTCGATCAACCCCGTTTCGCCCGGGCGCTCGCCACCGAACTCGCCCACTTCGCCGAGCGCGTTCCCGGCCGCACCGTGACCTCGATCTTCTTCGGCGGCGGTACCCCGTCGCTGATGGAGGCGGCGACGGTCGCCGGTGTCCTCGACGCCGTCGGCCGCCACTGGTCGGTCGCCCCCGATGTCGAGGTGACGCTCGAGGCCAACCCCGGCAGCGCCGAGGCGACCCGCTTCATCGGTTACCGTGCCGCCGGGGTGAACCGCCTCTCCCTCGGCGTCCAGGCTCTGAACGACCGCGACCTGAAGCGCCTCGGCCGCATCCACGACGTCGCCGAGGCACGCGGCGCGATCGAGCTCGCTCGCCGGACCTTTCCGCGCCTGTCCTTCGACCTCATCTACGCCCGGCCCGAGCAGACGGTGGCGGATTGGGAGGGCGAACTGAAGGTGGCGCTGGATCTCGCCGCCGATCACCTCTCGGTCTACCAGCTGACCATCGAGGAGGAGACCCGCTTCGCCGATCTCTTCAAGGCGGGCAAGCTGATCGTCCCCGATGCCGACCTCGGCGCCGATCTCTACGAAGCGACCCACCGCGTCCTCGATGCCGCCGGTCTGCCCGCCTACGAGATCTCCAACCACGCCGCCCCCGGCGCCGAGTGCCGCCACAACCTCGTCTACTGGCGTTACGGCGAATATGTCGGCGTCGGTGCCGGCGCCCATGGCCGCCTCGTCCACGGCGAGGGTCGCCACGCCACCGCGACCGAGAAGAATCCGGAGAAATGGCTGCGCCTCGTCGAGGCCCACGGCCACGGCCTCGTCGCCGACGACGTGCTGACGCTCGAGGAGCAGGGTGACGAATACCTGCTGATGGGTCTGCGCCTGAAGGAGGGCATCGATCTCGGCCGCTGGGAGGAGATCTCGGGCCGCGTCCTCGATCCGAAGCGCCTCGCCGACCTCACCGAGACCGGTCTCGTCGAGACGGTCGAGGACGCCGGCCGGCGCCGGGTGCGGGCGACGCTCGCCGGCTTCGAGGTGCTCGACGCGGTGGTCGCCGACCTGGCGGCGTGAGGTGGCCGGCGACCGGAAATGTCCTCAGGCCGTCTCCGCCGGGCCGATCCGCAGCTCGACCGAGGGCAGGCCGTCGATCGTTCCGACGATACGGTTTCCCGGCATGACCGCCCCGACGCCGGCCGGCGTGCCGGTGTAGATCAGGTCGCCGGGGGCGAGCCGGTAGAAGTGCGAGAGATGCGAGATCAGCTCGGGCACGCTCCACACCATGTCGTCGAGGGCGGAATTCTGGCGCAGCACGCCGTCGACGGCGAGGCCGATGCGCTGCGCGCCGATGGCGCCGAAATCCGCCTTGCGCACGATCGGCGCGATCACCGCGCCGTTCTCGAAGTTCTTGCCGAAGTCCCACGGTTTCGCCGTCGCCTTGGCCTTGGCCTGTAGGTCGCGGCGGGTCATGTCGAGGCCGGCGGCATAGCCGTAGACCGCCTCCAGCGCGTGCTCCACCGACGCCTGGAAGGCCTGCGCGCCGATGGCGACGACGAACTCCATCTCGTGATGGAAGTCCTTCGTGCCCTGCGGATAGGGAATGGTCGCACCGCTCGCGACGATCGACCCGGCATCCTTGAGGAAATAGAACGGCGCCTCGCGATCGACCTCCACTCCCATCTCCTTGGCGTGGTCGGCGTAGTTGCGCCCGACGCAGAAGATGCGGCGGACGGGGAACCGCGCCGTCTCGCCGACGACGGCGACGGTCGGCAACGGGCGCGCGGGAAAGACGAGGTCGGGGGCGGAAGCGGTCACGCGAGAGATCCTTCGAAGCGCGGGCCGGGACCGGCCGCGGGCGACGAGCATTCCGTCCTCCCCGACGTTCCGTCAAGCCGGGCGCTGCCGCAGCCCCCGTCCGTGGCGGCATCGCGCCGCCCCTCCCGCCGCGGACGCACGCGCCGCCCCTCCCGCCGCGGACGCTGCGGCGCGACCGGTTCGAAACCACGTGCGCGACGATGCGGTCGATTCGGTGCCCGCCTGGCCCGCCGCGGTGTTTGCCGATGGCGGACAGGGCCGCCGTCGTCGCGCCGTGGCTCGCATGGTCGCGATCCGAACAAGTGAAACGATCGGTTCCATCCGGGTTGATGGCATCGCGGCCGCCGACCATGCTCCCAGGCATTCGACGGCCGCCGCGCCGGTCGCGTTCCCGGATCGCCCCCGGGCGGTGGCGGACCGCGCCGGTCGTGTCCGCACCGACCCGGCCGCGACGTCCTTCACTTCCCATCTCGGACCGCGACCATGACCGCCCTGCCGCCCCTCGCCTCTCCCCTGGTGCGCTGGGACCTCGCCGACGACGTGGCGCTGGTCACCATCGACAACCCGCCGGTCAACGCCGCTGCTCGCGACGTCCGTGCCGGCCTCGCCGAGGCGGTGAGCCGCGCCGCCGCCGATCCGCGCATCGTGGCGCTGGTGATCACCGCCGCCGGCCGCACCTTCGTCGCCGGCGCCGACATCCGCGAATTCGGGAGGCCGCCGCTCGAACCCTGGCTACCGGACGTCTGCGCCGCGATCGAGGCGTCGGCGAAGCCGGTCGTCGCCGCCCTCCACGGCACTGTGCTCGGCGGCGGTTGCGAACTGGCGCTCGCCGCCCATGCCCGCATCGCCGCACCGGGCACGAGATTCGCCCAGCCCGAGATCGACCTCGGCATCATCCCCGGGGCCGGCGCCACCCAACGTCTGCCGCGTCTCGTCGGCATGATCGCGGCGATCGAGATGATCGGTGCCGGCCGCCGTCTCGCCGCCGACGAGGCACTGCGTCTCGGGTTGGTCGACGCCGTCGCCGCGGGCGACCTCGTCACGGCGGCGATCACCCACGCCCGCGGGCTCGTCGGTCGGCCGCTGCGCCGCACCCGCGATCTCGCCGTGCCGCCTTTCGATCGCGCCGCTGCGGAGGCGGCGGTGGTGGCGATCGACCGCCGGGCACGGCGTCAGGTCTCCCCGGGCGAGGCGGCCCGCGCCACCCTCGCCGCCGCCGACCTGCCGTTCGACGAGGGATTGGCGCGTGAGCGCGCCACCTTCCTGCGCCTCGTCGCCTCCGATCAGGCCGCAGCGCTGCGCCACGTCTTCTTCGCCGAGCGCGAAGCCGCCCGGATCGACCGCATCGCCGGCGTCATCCCGGCCCCGGTCGGCCGCTTCGGCGTGGTCGGCGCCGGCACCATGGGTGCCGGTATCGTGGTCGCCGCGGTCGACGCCGGCTTCGACGTCACCGTGGTCGAGATGAACGACGATGCTCTCACCGTGGGGCGCGAGCGGATCGACGGGATCTGGAGCCGCGCCGTCGCCTCGGGGCGGCTCACCGAGGCGGCCAAGGCGGCGAAACTGGCGAAGATCCGCTTCACAGCCGATCTCGCCGGGCTCGCCGATGCCGATCTGGTGGTCGAGGCGGTCTACGACGACCTCGCGGTCAAACGCGACCTCTTCGCCCGTCTCGCGGCGATCGTCCGCGCCGACTGCATCCTCGCCACCAACACCTCCTATCTCGACCCGAACGCCATCGGCGAAGGCCTGCCCCACCCCGACCGGCTGGTCGGCCTGCATTTCTTCTCTCCCGCCAACCTCATGCGGCTGACCGAAGTGGTCGACACCGCCACCACCTCGCCGCGCACGCTTTCGACCACCGTCGCCGTGGCGAAGAAGCTCGGGAAGCTGCCGATCGTCACCGGCGTGTGCGAGGGCTTCGTCGGCAATCGCATCTGGGCGGTGTTCCGCCGCGAATGCGAGTTCATGCTGGAAGAAGGAGCGCTGCCGCACGAGATAGACGCGGCGCTCGAGGGGCTGGGGCTGCCGATGGGACCCTTTGCCGTCTTCGATCTCTCCGGCCTCGACATCGCCTGGTCCCTGCGCAAGCGCAAGGCAGCGACCCGAGATCCGAACGAGCGCTACGTCACCATCGCCGATCGGCTCTGCGAGGCCGGCCGCTTCGGCCGGAAGACCGGTGCGGGCTGGTACGCCTACGCCGACGGCGTGAAACGGATCGATCCGTACGTCACCCGCCTGTGCGAGGCCGAATCGGCCACCAAGGGCCTCAACCGCCGGGGGTTCACCCCGGACGAGATCGTCGATCGGCTGATCGGTGTCATGGCCGCCGAGGGCGAGAAGATCCTCGCCGAGGGCATCGTCGCCCGTGCCTCCGACATCGATCTGGTCTTCGTCACCGGCTACGGCTGGCCGCGCTGGCTCGGCGGGCCGATGTATCGCGCCGCCCAGCGCCGGCCCGTCTGAGCCACCACGAGAGAACGGCGACCGGGCGAGGACCCGGCCGCCGTCGTCGGCGATGTCGATCGCCTCAGTGCGAGAACAGCACCGGCAGGGTCATGTGGCGCATGACGTAGCGTGTCCCCGAACCGCGGCCGAGGAAGGGGAAGCCGGTCGAATCGAAGGCGCCGATGGCGAGCAGATCGGCGGAATGGTCGGCCGCCTGATTGAGCAGCGTGTCCATCAGCTTCACCTCTTCCACCACCGCGGTGTGGTAGTGGCCGGTGATGCCGTGGGCGGCGAGATGGCCGAGCAGCAGCGGCGCGAACTCGTCGCCCGGGTCACCATGACGGCCGGCCTGGACCACCAGCGCGTCGGCCTGCGGCTGGATGAGCGGCAGCGCGTCGGCGAGCGCCCGGGCGGCACCCCGCGAACGATGCCAGGCGAAGAGCGGCCGATGACCGAGGTCCTCGAAGCTCCCGGCATAGGGGATCATCAGAACCGGCCGCCCGCTCTCCAGCACGATCTGCTCGGGCAGATCGCGCGGCACACGGCCGCCGTCCTCGATCTGGCCGAGCACGACCAGATCGAAGAGACGGGCGATGTCGGTCGCCCGCACCAGGATCTCGTGTTCGCTGCCGCGGTTGACGTCGAGGAAATGGGCCCGGTCGCCGAGTGTCGCCGTCGCCGCCGCGAAGGCGCTTTCGGCCACCGCGGCGCGGGCGATGTGATCTTCGCTCGGCCAGGTGGCGACGACGCCGACCTGGTGGGCGTGCGAGATCTCGGCGAAGAGGCCGGTGAGGCGGGCGCCGTGGCGGGTGGCGAGCGTCACCGCAAGCGCCGTCCGCATCGCGCAACGCGGGCTCGAATCGAGATGGACCAGGATGTTGGCGAGCGTCATGGCGTTCCTCTTGTTCTCGTCGCGGCGGCGGTTCCACGCCTCGGCCGACGTTTCTCGCATCGGTCACTGTCTCCGATCCGGTGGCGTCGGACATCGGCCGACGAGTTCGATCGGCGAACAAATGGATCACCGCAGACGTACGGAGTTCGACCGCGGCGATCGTTCGGCGGCGATCTTGGCACCGATCGCCGGGCTCGGCCAATGCGGAACACGATGGCCGCCATTCATTCCGCGTGGGCCTTCGCTTCCGCCACGATCCATTCCTCGAAGGCTCTGAGCAGCGCCGAGCGACCCTCCGAGGCGGGATGGACGACGTAGTAGGCGCTGCGGGTGGCGAGCGGTTCGGGGAAGAGTTGGGCGAGGCGGCCCGACGCCAGTTCCTCCTCGATCAGGAAGCGCGGCACCAGTGCCGCCCCCATGCCGCAGGCCGCCGCTTCCGCCACCATCGAGAACTGGTCGAATCGGGGGCCGCGCCACGCCGCATCGGTGGTGACCCCGACCGAAGCGAACCAATCCGCCCAGGCCGACGGTCGGGTCGACTGATGCAGCAGCGGCAGGCCGGCGAGATCGGCGGGGGTCGCGAGCCCGCGGGCGGTGAGCCAGTCGGGCCGGCCGACCGGAACCACCTCTTCGTCCATCAGATGTTCGAGCACCCCGCCCGCCCACACCGGCTGGCCGACGTGGATCGCCGCGTCGAACGGGTCGGCGGCGAAGTCGAACGGTTCGATTCGCGCCGCGAGATCGACGGTGACGCCGGGATGCGCCGCCAGGAAGCGCGGCAGCCGCGGCACCAGCCAGCGTGTCCCGAAGGTCGGCAGCACCGCCAGCTCGAGCACCCCGCGGGTGCCGGCGAACCCCATCACCCGATGGGTCGCGTCGCCGAGATCGCCGAGCGAGCGCCGCACGTCGGCGAGATAGGCCCGCCCCGCCTCCGACAGTACAACGCGCTGCCGCACCCGTTCGAACAGCGCCACCCCGACGATCTCCTCGAGCGCACGGATCTGCCGGCTCACCGCACTCTGGGTCAGGGCGAGCTCCTCCGCCGCACGCGAGAAGCTCTCGTGGCGGGCGGCACATTCGAAGGCCACCAGCGATCCGATGGGGGGCAGGAAGCCGCGCCGAAACATGGCCATTCATTCCGAAAATTCATGATGTCGTGAGAATTTCTCGCTTCATTCCGGTCTTGTCGAGCGGAATATTCATGACCTCGCGCGGGGCGGTCCGACGATCGCCGCGCCGTCTTTCTTCGCTCGTGTCCAGAGGTGGCGTCCATGTCGGTTCATCAATCGCTCGCGGCCGAGACGCATGAGCTCCTCGCCGCCCTCGGCGTCGATCGCGCCCATCATACCGACGGCACCCTGGTGGTGACCTCGCCGATCTCCGGCGAGGAGATCGGCCGCGTCGTCGAACACGAGACCGAGGAGGCGGAGGCCGCCATCGCCCGCGCCGACGCCGCCTTCCGCGCCTGGCGGCTGGTGCCGGCGCCCAAGCGCGGCGAGCTCGTTCGCCTGCTCGGCGAGGAGCTGCGCCTCCACAAGGCGGCGCTCGGCCGGCTCGTGACGATCGAGGCCGGCAAGATCGTCTCGGAGGGCCTCGGCGAGGTCCAGGAGATGATCGACATCTGCGACTTCGCCGTCGGCCTGTCGCGCCAGCTCTACGGCCTGACCATCGCCACCGAGCGTCCCGGTCATCGCATGATGGAGACCTGGCATCCGATCGGCCCGGTCGGCGTCATCTCCGCATTCAACTTCCCCGTCGCGGTGTGGTCGTGGAACGCCGCGCTCGCCATCGTCTGCGGCGACTCGGTCGTCTGGAAGCCGTCGGAGAAGACGCCGCTCACGGCGCTGGCCGTGGTCGCGCTCTTCGATCGTGCCGTCGCCCGCTACCGCGCCGAAGGAAACGCCGCCCCGGATCATCTCGTCGAGTTGATCAACGGCTCGCGCCACATCGGTGAGGTTCTGGTCGAGGATCCGCGCATCCCGGTCCTCTCGGCGACCGGCTCGACCGCCATGGGCCGGGTGGTCGGACCGAAGCTGGCGCGGCGCTTCGCCCGGGCGATCCTCGAACTCGGCGGCAACAACGCGGCGATCGTCTGCCCTTCGGCCGATCTCGATCTGGCGCTGCGCGCCATCGCCTTCTCGGCGATCGGCACCGCCGGCCAGCGATGCACCACGCTGCGTCGCCTCTTCGTCCACGATTCGATCTACGACACCCTGGTCACCCGCCTGCGCCGCGCCTACGGCTCGGTCAAGGTCGGCGACCCTGCGCAGCCCGAGACCCTGGTCGGCCCGCTGATCGATGGCGACGCTTATGCCCGGATGCAGAAGGCACTGGAAGCGGCGCGCGAGGCCGGCGGCACCATCACCGGCGGCAACCGGATGCAGATGCAGGGCTACGACGGCGGCTACTATGTCGCCCCGGCCCTGGTCGAGATGCCGTCGCAGGCCGGCCCGGTGGTCGAGGAGACCTTCGCGCCGATCCTCTACGTCATGCGCTACACCAAGTTCGAGACCGCGGTGAAGCTCAACAACGCCGTGCCGCAGGGCCTGTCGTCGTCGATCTTCACCTCCGACCTGCGCGAGGCCGAGGCCTTCGTCTCCGACACCGGCTCCGACTGCGGCATCGCCAACGTCAACATCGGCCCCTC
>ERZ1645187.3790-NODE-3790-length-12548-cov-8.803810_pt1 | contig 12548 bp, 11 predicted proteins | sample MGYA00575352_ERZ1645187 | MGnify/ENA primary metagenome ERZ1645187 (study PRJEB40837, sample SAMN11349314) | freshwater sediment metagenome | isolation source: river sediment | host: Sediment | place: India: Wazaribad , New Delhi | collected 2017-02-21 ... | reverse complement strand
CCGGCGGGGCCAGCCTCAGCGCCAGCCTGCCTTCCTTTATGAAGGAGGCGAAGGCGGCCAGCAGCGCGCATGTGAAAAGAGTGAAGACGAACCCGCCGGCGAGCGACATCGCCAGGTTGAAGGCGAAACCGTGCCTCGGCGGGGTGAGCCCCTCGAAGGCGGCCTGCATGTATTCCGGCGGCAGCCACGAGGCCAGCCCGGCGGCAACGGCCGCGCCGGCGGCGTAAAGAGCCAGCGGCCAGCCCCAGCCCTCGCGCCCGGCGGCTATACCGCCGAAGGCGTCCGAAGGCCTGGTCAGAACAAGAAGAGGGAAAGGTCGGTTCATTCTATTTCCCCACGCAGAAATCCCTGAATATGCCGGCCAGCACTTCCTCGGGCGCGGTCTCGCCGGTCACGGCCCCTATCTCTGAAAGCGCCGCGCGCAGCCGTTCGGCCGCGAGCTCCAGCCGCGGGGCCTTCTCCCCCAGCAGTTCCCCGAGCGCGGCCAGTTCCCGCGCGGCCCCGGAGAGCGCCGCGAAATGCCTCGCCGAGGTGACCACCGCCTGCGCGCCGTCGGAGAACACCTTCTTCTGTTCGGCTATCAGCGCGGTCTTCAGCGTCCCGAGGCCCGCCCCGGTGCGGGCCGAGACCTTGAGCGCCCCCGCCTCCCGCCGGCGGGACGGCAGGTCGCACTTGTTCAGCACCTTTATAAGCCGCGCGCCGCGCGGCCGGGCCTCCGCCTCCGCCGCGGCCCGGGCGTCGCTGGGCGTGGCCTTTATGGACCCGTCGGTCACCAGCACCACCACGCCGGCCCGGCCTATCTCGGCGGCGGCTCGGCCCATGCCGCGGCGCTCCAGCGCCGAGCCCGGCCTGGCGTTGAGGCCGGCCGTGTCCGTGAATACCACCTTGAAGCCGTCTATCTCCAGCTCCGCCTCCAGCGTGTCCCTCGTCGTGCCGGCGCTGCGCGACACCAGGGCCCTGTCATAGCCCAGCAGCGCGTTCAGCAGCGATGATTTGCCCGAGTTCGGCGCGCCGGTTATCACGACGCGCAGCCCTTCCCTTATCCCCCGCCCGGCCTCGTAGCCGGCGGCCAGCCGTTCCAGCCCGGCGCGGGCCGCGGCCGCGCGGCGGGCGAAGTCCTTAAGTTCCAGCGGAGGTATCTCCTCGTAAGAATCGTCGAGCCGCGCCTCCAGGGCGCTGAGCAGGTCCAGCAGTCCGCGCCTCGCCGGGGCCAGCTCCCTGGAAAGGCCGCCCTCCGCCTGGGTTATGGCCGCCCTGTGCGCGCCGGCCGACGAGGCCTCTATCAGCGCGCCGACGGCTTCGGCCTGCGAAAGGTCCAGTTTACCGTTGAGGAAGGCCCGCAGCGTGAACTCGCCCGGCCCCGCCGGGCGGGCGCCGTTCTTCACGCAGAGGTTCAGTATGGTGCGGACGATATGCGGCGAACCGTGGCAGGAGATCTCGACGGTGTCCTCGCCGGTGTAGCTGGCCGGGCCGCGGAAGAATATCACCACGGCCCTGTCCACCAGCGCGTCCCCGTCGCGCACAGCGAGCAGCCTCGCCTCGCCGTGGCGCGGATCCTCCGGCGCCGGCGACAGGAAGGCCCGCGCCGCGCCGAAGGCGCCGGCCCCGGACAGGCGCACGACGGCCAGCGCGCCCGCCCCCTCGGGGGTGGACTGCGCGGCTATCGTGTCCCTGGTGTCCGGAAGTTTCATGTCCTTATAAAAACGAACGGCGTGACAGCATTTAGCCGTCACGCCGGTAGGGACCAGAGGAGTTACTTCTGCTCCGTGGTCTGCTCCGCCGGGGCGGCGGTTTCGGCCGGCTGGGCGGGCTGCTCAGCGGGCTGGCCGGCAGGCTGCTCGGCGGCCGGTACGGCGGCGGTCTCCGCGGTCCGCTCTATCTTGCGGATGACCACCTTGCGCCAGCGGCCTTCGCCCTCGGACATGGTCTCCATGTCCTGGTAGTTGGCCTTTATCAGGTTGTGCACGATCTTGCGCATCGAGGCGGGCATCGGGTCCAGGCGGTAGGGCCTGTCGTCGCGGCGCGCCTCGTTGACGGCCTCCTCGACGCGGCGGGCTATCTCCTTCTCCTTGCTGTCCCAGTAGCCGCCGGTGTCCAGGCGCAGCGCCAGGTGCGGCTCGCGCTTGCGGCTCACTATGGAGTTCAGCACGAACTGCAGGGCCTGCAGGCCGCGGCCGTTCTCCTCGGTGAAAGCCGCGTGGTCGGCGCAGTCGAAGCGGATGAACAGCAGGTTCTCGGCCTGGTCCAGGCGGGCTTCGGTGATATTGGCTTCCATGCCCATCAGCGAGACCAGCTTCGTCAGCACGGCCTTCGCGTGCTCGACGGGGTCCTGCGCGGGCTGTATCGCCATGTAGTCGGCGCCGAGCGCTTCCTCGGCGTATACGCGGTCATGGCGGCTGGTGCGCTCCTCGCGGGCCGGGCGTTCGTCGCGGCCCTCTTCCTGCGGGGGCAGCCTGGCGTCCTCGTAGCCGTAACGGCCGGGGCGCCTGGGGGCGGAAGAACGCTCGCCGCGGTCGCCGCGGTCACCGCGCTCGCCGCGCCTGCCGCCGCGCCTGCCGCGGCCGTCGCGCCTGCCGCCGCGGTGGTCTCCGCGGTCGCCGCGCTCACCGCGGTCGCCGCCGGTCCCCCAGCGCTTCTCCCGCAGTATCACGCAGGCCTTCTTGGCGCCGATGCCGAGGAAACCCCTGGTCCCCTCCCTCCCCACCACCACCTCAACCTGGTCGCGCCGGAGGCCCATCTCCGCGAGGCCTTTCTCAACGGCGTCCTGTATAGTCTTTGCTTCTGTCTTCGTTTCTCTCATTGTATGTTCTCTCCTGGCCTTGTCAGGCCGTCTTCTTTTGCAGGTACATGCTCTGCGCGAAGCCCCACAGCGTGTTTATCATCCAGTAGATCACGAGTCCCGACGGGAAGGTCAGGAACATGAACGTGAAGATCACGGGCATCCATTTCATCATCGTGGCCTGGGCGGGGTCGGACGTCTGCGGGTTCAGGTGCTGCTGCAGCACCATGACGCCGCCCATCACGATGGGCAGCACGTAGTACGGGTCCTTCGCCGACAGGTCCTGTATCCACAGGCCGAACGGCGCGCCGTGCAGGTTCCACGAGTTCCTCAGGGCGGTGAACAGCGCGAAGAACACGGGCAGCTGCAGCAGCATCGGCAGGCAGCCCCCGAGGGGGTTCGTGCCGTGACGCTTGTACAGGTCCATGATCTCGCGGTTCATCCGCTGCGGGTCGTCCTTGTAGCGCTTCTGTATCTCCTGCATTTCCGGCTGTATCTTCTTCATCAGCGCCATCGCCTTGTAGCTCTTGAAGCTGAGCGGCGACAGTATGAGCTGGATCAGCACGCTGAGTATTATAATGGCCACGCCGTAATTGCCGGTGAGCTTGTGGAAGTACACCAGCGACGTGTTGGCCAGTTTAGCCAGCGGTGAGAAGAAGCCGAAATCGACTGAGCGGTCCAGGCCGTAGCCCAGCTTCTTGAGCAGGGAGTAGTCCTTGGGGCCGATGTAGAACCGGGAGGTCCAGACGCGCGTCTCGCCGGGCTTCAGCTCGGCGGCGGGCATGGGGATCACGAGCGAGGGGGTCTTGGCGTTCTCCCCCACTTTCTCCAGGCGGTTGAGCGGGCGGGTCGCCGCGAAATTGGGGTCGGCGACGGCGGCCAGGAAATAGCGGTTGTCCATGCCGGCCCAGACCCAGTCGTGCTCGGCGGGGTCGTCCTTGAGCTGCTTGAACGTAGGGTGCTTGCGGCCCTTCTCGGCGAAGGCGTAGGCGGCCTGGCAGAGCTTTTCGTTCTCCTTCTCCTCGCTCTTGACGGTGCCGAGGCCGGGGCCCAGGCGGAGCTCCCACTGCGACAGGGCCATGGACCTGCCCGAGGGATTGGAGGCGGAGATCTCCAGCGTGCCGAGACCTTCCGGGGTGAAGGTGAATTTCTTGGTGAAGCGCACCGGGCCGTTGGAGACGAACTCGACGGAGTCTGCGGTGCGCGCCTTCAGGGCGAACTTGCCGGGCAGGTTCGCGGCGAAGAAGCCGCGCTGCGGGTCCCGCACCAGCTCCACCGGGGCCACCGGGCCCTGGTATACCGCGCTGGCCAGCGTGGCCGACTCGGGATGGAAGAAATACTCCGCCTTGCCGGATCTCACCGAGACGGCGTTCTTCTTCCAGTCCTCGGGCAGCGCCGAAGGCTGCTGCGGGGACACGGGGACTGCTGCGGCGGCGGGCCGGGTCTCGGCGGCCGCCGCGGGCTGCTGCGCCGCGGCCTGCGCCTGGGGCGCGGGCTGGCGCGGCGTCTTCTTGTCCATGTACGAGTACCAGCCTATATAGACCAGCGACGACAGGACTACCGCGAGTATAAGATTCTTCTGCATTAAAAAACCTCCCGCTATTGCGGAAGGCTTCCTGGGAGGCTAGGGCACCGGGTCGAACCCGCCGGCAGAGAAAGGACGGCAGCGGGACAGGCGCTTTGCGGCGAGCCTGCCCCCTTTTAAAATCCCGTGTTTATCGAGCGCCTGGAACGCGTATTCCGAGCACGACGGATGGAACCTGCATGAAGCCGGCCCGAGGGCCGGCCTTAAGGTCCTGTACGCCGAGCGCAGCGTCAGCAGCGCGAACGACTTAAGATTTTTATGAGCGGTTTTTACCGTCATTTTCAAGGCGCGCCCTGTGCCGGACCTCGTCCAGCGCCCGCTCGGCCTGCGCCAGGTTGTTCACCGCGCAGCCGGCCTTGGGATAGATTATAAGGCGCGTGCCTTCCTTTAACTCTCTGCTGTTCAGCCTGAATGCTTCCCGTAGAAGCCTTTTGAGCCTGTTCCGCTTCACCGCGCCGCCGATCTTCTTCGAGACCATGAGGCCGATTTTCTTCTCTTTATCGCCGGCCGGCAGGTGCCATGTCACCAGGTCCCTGGTGGCTGTCCTCCTGCCGGCCGCGAATACCGCCTCGAACTCTTTCTTGAGGCGCAGGCGTGAAGCTCTGGAAAAGGCGAACTCTTTCACTTAAGCCCGATAAAGATTATTTCTTTATGTCGGGTATCAGCGTCCAGCGGCCCTTCGCGCGGCGGCGGGCCAGCGTCTTGCGGCCGCCCTTGGTCTTCATCTTGGCGCGGAAGCCGAGGTGCTTTTTGCGTTTCTTAACATTAGGTCTGTAAGTAGGTAGCATAGTGCGATAATTATATAATTTAGCGCACCCGAAAGCAAATCCGGGTGCGCTAACGTTGGCGGGGGCTCCGCCTTACCTGGCGTCGCGGAAGAAACCGGCGATGTGCTCGGCCAGCTTGTCGGCGTGCACGCGCACCTGCTTCATCGTGTCGCGGTCGCGTATGGTCACCGTGCCGGCCTGGTCCGGGGTCTCCCCCTTCCCTATCGTGTCGAAGTCCACGGTGACGCACAGCGGGGTGCCCACCTCGTCGTGGCGGCGGTAGCTCTTGCCTATGTTGCCGCTGGACTCGTAGTAGATGCGGCCGATGCCGAGCTTCAGCAGCGCGTCCTTTATCTCCTTCGCCTTGGCCACGATCTCGGGCTTGTTTCGGGCCAGCGGGATCACGGCCACCTTGATCGGCGAGAGGTGCGGCTTGAGCTTGAGCACTATGCGCTCGGTGCCGTTCTCCAGTTTCTCCTCGGTGTAGGCCTCGGTCAGCACCGCCAGCACGCCGCGGTCCACGCCGGCCGAGGGCTCTATCACGTAGGGCACCAGCGGCTTCTGGGTGACCGGGTCGGGCGCGGTCAGCTTGACGACGGAATCCTTGTTCTCTTCCACCTTGGCCTTCAGGCCCAGCTCCTGCGGGTCCTTGGAGTGCGAGCCCAGGTCGAAGTCGGTGCGGTCGGAGACGCCCTCGAGCTCCTCCATGCCGTGCGGGAAGCGGTACAGTATGTCGACGGTGGCCTTCGCGTAGTGCGCGAGCTCTTCCTTCTTCTGCGCGTACTGCTGCAGGTTGTCGCTTTCGAGGCCCTGCGCCTTCCACCAGTTCACGCGCGCCGCCACCCACTTCGAGTGCCACTCGTCGTCGGTGCCGGGCTGCACGAAGAACTCCAGCTCCATCTGCTCGAACTCGCGCACGCGGAAGATGAAGTTCTTCGGCGTGATCTCGTTGCGGAACGACTTGCCGATCTGCGCTATGCCGAAGGGGATCTTCGGCGAGGTGGAGTCCAGCACGTTCTTGAAATTGCAGAAGATGCCCTGCGCGGTCTCGGGGCGCAGGTAGGCGAAATGGTCGCCGTCGGTAACGGGCCCGACGTTGGTCTTGAACATCAGGTTGAAAGGCCTCGGCTCGGTCAGGTCGGACGAGCCGCACTTCTCGCACTTGCCGTCCTTTATCTGGTCGGCGCGCCAGCGGCTCTTGCACTTGCGGCAGTCCACCATCGGGTCCGAGAACGTGGCCTCGTGGCCGGAGTGCTTCAGCACCGACTTGTGGGTCAGGATCGCGGCGTCGAGGCCCTCGATGTCGTCGCGCTCGTACACCATCGCGCGCCACCAGGCCGCCTTCAGGTTGTTCTTGAGCTCCACGCCGAGCGGGCCGTAATCGTAGACGCCCTGCAGGCCGCCGTAGATGTCCGAGCCCTGAAAGATGAATCCCCGCCTTTTGCAGAGATTTACGAGCGATTCCATTGTTTTTGCCGGCATTGGGTTCTCCCTGAAGCTTCTTCGTCGTCTGGAATACCGATTTTAGCATACTTGCCGGCGGCTAAGCACCTGGCGGAGGGCCGGCGCGAAAATTGTAGAATAGACGCGATGATATTCTGCGATTACGGGATAGTGCTGCAGCGCCGGCCGCTCCGGGAGAACGACCGCATAGTGACCGTCTACACGCTGGAGCACGGCAAGCTGGAGGTCAATTTCAAGGGCGTGCGGCGGGCCCAGGGCAAACTGCGCGCGCTGAGCGAGGCCGTCACCTGCGGCGACTACCGCTTCTTCCTTAAGAAGGGCTCCAACTTCCCCGTCTGCACCGGCGGGCGCACCATCAGCGTCTTCCCCGGCATACGCTCCGAGCTCGAGCGGCTGTACCTCGCCGCGCATTACTGCGAGGTGGTCAACCGCCTGACCCCGGCCCAGGACCCGTCGCCGGAGAAGTACGCGCTGCTCCAGGGCGCGCTCGAGGACCTGGACCTGAACGGCCGCGCCTTCTGGCTGCGCCGGGCCTTCACGCTGCGCGCGCTGGACCTCGCCGGCTACGGTTTCCGCGAGACGGCCGCAGGCCCCGACGCGGAGTTCTGGGAGACCCTGCACGCCGGCCCCTGGTCCGACGTGCGCGCGCTGCTGGAGGACAAGGCCGCGGCCGACTTCATCGACGGGCTGTTCTCCCGCTTCTTCAGGGACCAGGTAGGCATAGAACTGCGCTCGCTGCCTTTCACGGACTGAAGCGGCCAGTCCTCCAATATAGGTATAATATCCTCCCGGGCCAGTGAGGCCGGCGGAGGCGGATTGAATTTCCAGGACATCATACAGAAGCTGAACCAGTACTGGGCCAGGCAGGGCTGCGCGCTGGCGCAGCCTTACGGCCCGGAGAAGGCCTCGGCCGAGTTCAGCCCTGCCGTGTTCTTCGGCGCGCTGCGCCCCGGCCCGTCGGCCTTCGCCTGCGTGGAGGCCTGCCGCCGCCCGGCCGGTCCCGCGCGCCAGTACCAGTACCAGGTCTTCATGAAGCCTCCGGCTCCGGACATGCAGCGGGTCTGCGCCGGGGCTTTCCGCGCCGCCGGGCTGGACCTCGCCGAGCACGACCTGCGCTGGATCCCCGAGGACTGGTCCTCCCCCGCCCTGGGCGCCTCCGGCCCCGGCTGGGAGCTGCGCCTCGACGGGCAGCCTTTCGCCCGCTTCGTCTACCTGCAGGCCGTGGCCTCCCGCCCGCTCGACGGGCCGGCCGCCCTGCTGACCTGCGGTCTGGAGCGCCTCGCCATGGCGGCGCAGGGCAAGCGCGACGTGATGCAGCTCAGGTGGACCGACCGCCTTACCTACGGCGACGTGCACGGCGGCGCGCACGAGCAGTTCTCCCGCTATGACCTGGAGGAGGCGGACGCGCAGGGGCTGCGCGCCCTGTTCTCCGTCTGCGAGCGGGAGGTGCCGCGCCTGGCCTCGGCCGGCTGCTGGCTGCCAGCCTTCGACCTGCTGTTGAAGGCCTCCTATTCGATGGACCTGCTGGCCGCACGCCGCTCGCTTTCCGCCGACGATAAGCCCGCTATGGTAAAGCGCCTGGCCGCGATGGCCGGCCGCTGCGCCGACGCCTGCGCGGCCAAAGGGGGCCGCCATGGTTAAGCGCGACGCCCTGCTGGAGCTGCGCTTCGAGAACCTGCCGGCCGCGGCCGTGGTCTCCTGCTGCGCCCGGCTGAAGGAGCTTGCCCCGGGCCTGCTCGGGGCCGCCGGCCTCGCGTACGACGGGGTCGAGGCTTTCGGCACCTGCAAGCGGCTGGCGCTGCTGGCGTCCGGAGTGTCCTCCGCCGGCGGCCGGGACCGGGCCGCCGCCAAGTCCCTGGCCGCGGTATTCCCGCGCCTCGCAGCGTCCCTCTCCTCCGGCCCTGGTATGTCCTGGGACGACTCCGGCCTGCTCTTCCCCCGGCCGCTGCGGGGCCTGCTGGCCCTTTACGGCGACGGCCCGGTCGCCTTCTCCCTGGGCGGGCTGAAGTCCGGCCGCGTCACGTCGGGGCTCGACGCGCTGGGAGCGCGCCGCGTCAGCGTGACCTGCGCCGAGAAGTATTTCGCGGAACTGGCCCGCGCCAACGTCGTCGTGAAGCAGGACGAGCGCCTGGCCTCCATGCGCCGCGAGCTCGCGGCGCTGTCGAAGCGCATGAAGCTCGTCGTCGAGCCGGACGAGGAACTGCTGCAGGCGCACCTGTACCTGGCCGAATGCCCCGTGTGGGTGCTGTCCGGTTTCTCCCAGGAACTGCTCTCGCTGCCGCGCGAGACGCTCAGGCGGGCCATGAAGGAACTGCTGTTCTTCCCGGTGACCGACCAGAAGGGCGCGCCGCAGCCGTACCTGGCCGGCCTGCGCGACGGCGTTTCCAGGGGACAGCGCAACGTCGAGGAAGGCTTCAGGCACGCGCTGGAAGATTCCCTGCGCGCGCGGCTGGCCTGCCGCGGCTAGAACGGATATCCCACCCTTATTATGGCGTTGGTGCCTTCGGAGCCGTGGGCGAAGTCCACGGTGGCGACCAGCTGCGGCCTGATGACGAGACGGGCCGAGATGCCCGGGCCGTACTTCAGGTCGCGGGCGCGGAAGGACGAGACCTTGTCGAACACGGTGCCCACGTCGAGGAACGGGGCTATCTCGGTCTCGCTGATGAACTTGTAGAAAGGGGTCTTCGAGAGCGTGATGCGCTCCTCTATGTTGAACACGAACTTGCCGCGGCCGGTGAAGCGGCCGTCGCCGGCCATCCTGAGGCCGGTGCTCTCGCCGAGCTGCGGCATGGCGTAGAAGGGCAGCGCGTCGCCGCGCTGGAACTGCAGCAGGTAGTGCACCGCCGTCACGTAGCGCCCCTCCTCCTTATAGTTGTAGTAGTTCTTCATCTGGAACGAGTACGTCCTGTACTCGTAGTCCGAGCCGAGCCTCCGGTTGGAGTACAGCACCGAGGCGCTGGCGTAGGTGCCTATCTTCGGCAGGAAAGGGTGGTCGGTGTCGTCGTAGACCAGCGAGAAGCGGTTGGCGTGGAACCTGCGTTCTTCGGAGGCGTGAGCATACACCGCCGGGAAGTTTTCCTTCAACTGCCCGTCCTCCACCGGTCCGGGGCCTACCTTCTTCACGGCGTAAGAGTGGTCCACGTTCAGGAACAGGTGGTTGGCCAGCGGTATATCGAGTATGGCCTCCTCGCCGGTGGTCTGCATCGAGTAATTGGATTTGTCCGAGCGCTTTGAATCTATTCCCGGGCCATAATACGAAGGCTTGCCGGTCACCCAGTGCTTGGCCTCCAGGCTGAAGCGGAAATCGGAGCCGAAGACCCCCGGCGTGTAGTAGTAGCTCATCAGCTCGCGTTCGACGCGCTCCGAGCGCGAGGCGCGCAGTATGAAGTAGCGCTTGGCGTCGGGGAAGATGTAGTGGCGGTAGGTCAGCGTGGTGCGCAGGTTGGCGTTGTAGTTGACCGAGGGTACGATGACCGACTTGATGTCGCCGGTCTTCTGGTTGCGCACCGCGATCACCGGCATCACGCCGAAACTGGGGCCGAGGTCCTTGCTGGAATCCACTACGGGGAAAGGGATGAACGGGCCGTACTTCGTGTCGAAGGTTATGGCGTTGAGCACGCGCGCCAGCAGGCCTTCCTTCGGCACCGGCCGATCGACTGTCTTGAGTATGTCCTCTTTCGTCTTCGGCTCGGGGCGGACGACGATCTCTTCCTTGGCCTTGGGCCCGGGCTTGACCAGCCGTTTCTTCTTCGCCGGCTGCTGGGCGTGCGCGGCCGCGGCGCAGCAGAGCGCCAGTGCCAGCGCGATGGCGGTCAGTCTGCGCATTATTTCACGAAGTCCAGCGCCTTCGCTATCGGCATCCTGCGGCCGCAGCCGAAGGACTTCTCGGTGACCTTCAGGGCTATCGGCAGCTGCTTGCGCTTGTATTCGTTGATCTCCACGCGGCGCAGCAGGCGCGAGACCAGCTCCCGGGGGAAGCCCTTCCTTATTATCTGGCCCGGGGTGAGGTTCTCCTCCATGTAGAGGCGTATGATCTCGTCGAGGGTCTCGTACGGCGGGAGGTCGTCCTGGTCCTTCTGGCCGGGCTTCAGCTCGGCGGTGGGCGGCCGCTTTATGATGGCCGCCGGGATGACCTCGGAGTCCCTGTTGAAATATTCGGCGAGACGGTACACCTCGGTCTTGAAAAGGTCGGCGATGGGGGCCAGCGCGCCAGCGGTGTCGCCGTACAGCGTGCAGTAGCCTACCGCTATCTCGGACTTGTTGCCGGTGGTCAGGGCCAGCCAGTTATGCTCGTTGGCGAGCGCCATCAGCACGGTGCCGCGCGAGCGCGACTGCAGGTTCTGCATCGTCAGGCTGACGTCCCCCGCCGGGTCCCCCGCCTTCAGTTCCCCGAGGAAGGCAGAGTAGATGTTCTTTATCGGCACGGTCATCGCGCCGATGCCGAGGTTGCGCGCGAGCCGCGCCGCGTCGGTGTTGCTCTGCCTGGCGGTGTACACCGACGGCATGAGGACGCCTGTCACGTTCTCCGGCCCGAGCGCCCCGGCCGCGAGCGCGGCCACCACCGCGGAGTCTATCCCGCCGCTGAGCCCCAGCACGGCTTTGGAGAAACCCATTTTTCCGAAGTAGTCGCGTATGCCCAGCGTCAGCGCCGCGCGCACCTCGGCCATGCCCTCGGCCGGTTCCGCCTTGGCGGCCGGCGCGGCGGAGGACGTGTCGATCAGCACCATGTCCTCGTCGAAGGAACGGGCGCGCGCGGTGACGCGGCCGTCGGGGGCCAGCGCGAAGCTGTTGCCGTCGAAGATGAGTTCGTCGTTCGCGCCGGTCTGGTTGGCGTAGATCACGTGCGCCTTAAGGCGCTTCGCGAGCGCGGAAAGTATCGCGCGGCGCTTCGCCCCCTTGCCGCGGTAGAAGGGCGACGAGGAGATGTTTATGATGATGGAGGCTTTGGCGGCGCGCAGCGTCCGCACCGGGTCGTTGCGGTAAAGCAGCCGGCTCGGTATCAGGTCCGTGCCGGCCCAGATGTCCTCGCAGATGGTGAGGCCTATCAGCTCGCCCTTGAACCGGAGGGGCCTGTTGTCGGCGGCCGGCTCGAAGTAGCGGGCCTCGTCGAAGATGTCGTAGGTCGGCAGCAGCGATTTGGCGCGCTTCGCGGCCACGCGCCCGCCGTGTATAAGCGCGACCGAGTTGGTCAGCGCCTTGCCCTTGCCGGCGGGGTTGCGGCCGGCGTAGCCGACCACTATGCCGGTATCCAGCCTGAGCGCGGCCAGCTTGTCCAGCGCGGCCAGGTTGGCGTCTATGAAATTCTCCTTGTCCAGCAGGTCCAGCGGCGGGTAGCCGGTGACCGCCAGCTCGGGGAAGACCGCCAGGTCGGCGCCGTGGTCCTGCGCCCTGCGCGCGAAGGCCTCTATCTTCGCCGTGTTGCCTGAGATGTCTCCGACCCTGGGGTTTATCTGCGCGATGGCTATTTTCATGACGCACTATTATATCAAAAGGGCCGCTCCCCCTTCCCCGCGGGGCCGGCATGTTGTACGGGACCCTTTTTTATGATATCATTATGACTGTTCGGTTGAAATCCTGCTCCTGGAGGGCGGGAAAAGAAACGGAACGTATTGAAATAACGGAGGATAGCAAAAAATGTTGAACGTATCGATGAAGAGCATGTTGGAAGCGGGCGTACACTTCGGTCACCAGACCTACAGGTGGAACCCCAAGATGGCGCGCTACATATTCGGCGAGCGCAACGGCATACACATCCTGGACCTTCAGAAGACCGTGAAGGAGATCAAGAAGGCCTATACCTTCGTTAAGGACGCCTCGAAGGCCGGCAAGACCTTCCTGTTCGTCGGCACCAAGAAGCAGGCGAAAGAGATCATCCGCGAAGAGGCGCTCCGCGCCGACGTGTCCTGCGTGCACGAGAAGTGGCTCGGCGGCACCCTGACCAATTTCGAGACCC
>ERZ1645187.3788-NODE-3788-length-12550-cov-51.641216_pt1 | contig 12550 bp, 8 predicted proteins | sample MGYA00575352_ERZ1645187 | MGnify/ENA primary metagenome ERZ1645187 (study PRJEB40837, sample SAMN11349314) | freshwater sediment metagenome | isolation source: river sediment | host: Sediment | place: India: Wazaribad , New Delhi | collected 2017-02-21 ... | reverse complement strand
ACCTGCAACGCCAGCGCCTCGATCCGCCCTGCCGCTTCGACGTGGTGGCGATTCTCGAACCCAGCGGCAAACCGCAGGTGGAATGGATCCGGGATGCGTTCCAGCTTAACTGAAAAGGTCCACGGAAGGCACGGAAGGCACGGAAGAATGAGGAGGTCCACGGAAGGCACGGAAGGCACGGAAAAAGAAGGAATTAAATTGTTTTCTTCCGTGCTTTCCGTGTTTTCCGTGGACCGCTTTAAGACTGATCGTTGAACCGATATTACCGGGAACTCCGCTGATGGCCGTTGATCGCACCGCTGAATTGTCCGACCTCCTGACCCGCCGCATCCTGATCCTGGACGGCGCGATGGGCACCATGATCCAGAGCTACCGCTTGCAGGAAGCCGACTACCGGGGCGAACGCTTCCGCGACTGGCCCAGCGATCTCAAGGGCAACAACGATCTGCTGGCGCTGACCCAGCCGGCGATCATCCGCGAGATTCACGCCGCCTATCTGGAGGCCGGCGCGGACCTCATCGAGACCAATACCTTCAATTCCACTTCTGTTTCCATGCACGACTACGGCATGGAATCCCTGGTCCCGGAACTGAACCGGGCGGCGGCGCGGCTGGCCCGTGCAGTGGCCGATGACTACAGCACACCCGACCGGCCGCGCTTCGTCGCTGGCATTCTCGGTCCCACCAACCGCACCGCCAGCCTGTCGCCGGATGTCAACAACCCCGGCTTTCGCAACATCCACTTCGACGAACTGGTCGCCGCCTATACCGAGGCGACGCAGAGCCTGGTCGAGGGTGGCGTGGATATTCTGCTGGTCGAAACCATCTTCGACACGCTGAATGCCAAGGCGGCGCTGTTCGCCATTCAGCGGTTTTTTGACGATTCTGGCATCCGCCTGCCGGTGATGATTTCCGGCACGATTACCGACGCCTCTGGTCGCACCCTGTCCGGCCAGACCACCGAGGCGTTCTGGAATTCGCTCGCGCACGTTCGCCCGTTGTCATTCGGTCTGAACTGCGCGCTGGGCGCGACGCAACTGCGGCCCTACGTCGCCGAACTGGCCCGCATCGCCGACACCTACGTCTCCGCCCATCCCAACGCCGGCTTGCCTAATGCCTTCGGCGAATACGACGAGACGCCCGAACAGATGGCGGCAGTGATCCGCGAGTTCGCCGACAGCGGTTTTCTCAACATCGTCGGCGGTTGCTGCGGCACCACGCCCGCCCACATCCGCGCCATCGCCGAGGCGGTGAAAGATTTGCCGCCGCGTGAAATACCGCCTATCGAACCGCGCTGCCGGCTGGCCGGGCTGGAGCCGCTGAACATCGGCCCAGACTCGCTGTTCGTCAACGTCGGCGAGCGCACCAACGTCACCGGTTCGGCGGTGTTCAAGCGGCTGATCAAGGCCGGCGACTACAATGCCGCACTCGACGTTGCCCGCCAGCAGGTCGAGAACGGCGCGCAGATCATCGACATCAACATGGACGAGGGGATGCTGGACTCGAAGGAGGCGATGGTCACGTTCCTCAATCTCATCGCCGCCGAGCCGGACATCAGCCGGGTGCCGGTGATGGTTGACTCGTCCAAGTGGGAGATTCTGGAAGCGGCCCTCCAGTGCATCCAGGGCAAGCCAGTGGTGAATTCCATCAGCATGAAGGAAGGCGAGGCCGAGTTTATCCGGCAGGCGCGGCTGATTCGCCGCTACGGCGCGGCGGCCATCGTCATGGCTTTCGACGAGCAGGGTCAGGCCGACACCGAGGCGCGCAAGTTCGCCATCTGCCAGCGCGCCTACCGGATTCTCACCGAGCAGGTCGGTTTTCCGCCGCAGGACATCATTTTCGATCCCAACATCTTCGCCGTCGCCACCGGCATCGCGGAACACAACAACTACGCGGTGGATTTCATCGAAGCCACGCGGCGCATTAAAACCGAACTGCCGCACGCGCTGGTGTCCGGTGGGGTGTCCAACGTGTCCTTCTCGTTCCGGGGCAACAACCCGGTGCGCGAGGCGATTCATTCGGTGTTCCTGTATCACGCCATCCACGCCGGGATGACCATGGGCATCGTCAACGCCGGCCAGTTGGCGATTTACGAGGAAATCCCGCCGGAATTGCGGGAACGGGTTGAGGACGTGATTCTCAACCGCCGCCCCGACGCCACCGAGCGGCTGCTGGAAATCGCGCCGCAATACCAGGCCGGCGAAACTTCAGCCGCGCCAGAGAAAGAGCAGGAATGGCGTTCCTGGCCGGTGGCCAAACGGCTGGAACACGCGCTGATCAAGGGCATTGACGAATTTATCGAAGCGGACACCGAGGAAGCCCGCCAGCAGTTCGACCGGCCGTTGCAGGTCATCGAAGGACCGCTGATGGACGGCATGAACGTGGTCGGCGACCTGTTCGGCGCCGGCAAGATGTTCCTGCCGCAGGTGGTGAAATCGGCGCGGGTGATGAAAAAATCCGTGGCTTACCTGATTCCGTTCATCGAGGCGGAACAGGCCGATGGTCAGCGGCGCAGCAACGGCCGGATCGTGTTGGCCACGGTCAAGGGCGATGTCCACGACATCGGCAAAAACATCGTCGGCGTGGTGCTCCAGTGCAACAACTTCGAGGTGGTGGATCTGGGCGTCATGACGCCGACGCAGAAGATTCTCGACGCCGCGCGGGAACACGGCGCGGATATGATTGGCCTGTCCGGGTTGATCACCCCATCGCTGGACGAGATGGTCAACGTGGCCAAGGAGATGAAACGGCAAGGCTTCACCGTACCGCTGCTGATCGGCGGGGCCACCACCTCGGCGATGCACACGGCGGTCAAAATCGACCCGCAGTATCCCGGCCCGGTGGTGTACGTCAAGGACGCTTCGCGGGCGGTGGGCGTGGCGCAGAACCTGATCGGCCCTGATTCCAGGGACGGCTTCGTCGCCCGGACCAAGGCCGATTACGTCCAGAAACGCGAACAGCACGCCAACCGCCGCCAGCGGGAGCCGCTGCTGCCGCTGGCGCGGGTTCGCGCCAACCGGCCCGTGCTCGACTGGTCAACTTACCTCCCGCCCCAGCCGGCTTTCCTCGGCATCCGCGCCTTCGACGATTACCCGCTGGCGGAGCTGGCGGAACGCATTGACTGGACGCCGTTTTTCCACGCCTGGGAACTGCGCGGGCGCTATCCAGCGATTCTCGACGATCCCGAACAGGGCGAACACGCCCGCCACCTGTTCGCCGACGCCCAGGCGATGCTGGACAAGATCATCACCGACCGCTGGCTGACGGCGCGGGCGGTCATCGGCTTTTTCCCGGCCAACCGGGTCGGCGAGGACGACATCGCGCTCTATGCCGACGCGGCCCGGAATCAACCATTGCTCACGTTGCATCACCTGCGTCAGCAGGGTCCGAAACCGGAGGGCAAACCGCATTACTGCCTGGCCGACTGGATCGCGCCGCACGAATCTGGCCTGGCCGACACTCTGGGCGCGTTCGCCGTCACCGCCGGCATCGGCATTGATGAGCGAGTGGCGGCATTCGAGCGCGCGCATGACGATTACAGCGCCATCCTGCTGAAGGCGTTGGCCGACCGGCTGGCGGAAGCTTTCGCCGAGCGGTTGCACGAGCGGGTGCGTAAGGAGTTCTGGGGCTACGCGGCGGATGAGACGCTGAGCAACGACGACCTGATTGCCGAAAACTATTGCGGCATCCGCCCCGCGCCCGGCTATCCGGCCTGTCCCGATCACACCGAAAAAGGGCTGCTCTGGTCACTGCTGGACGTGGACCACACCGCCGATATTCACTTGACCGAGCATTTCGCCATGACCCCGACAGCGGCGGTCAGCGGCTGGTATTTCAGCCATCCCGAAGCGCGCTATTTCGGCGTGGGCCGACTGGATCGGGATCAGGTCGCCGACTATGCCCGGCGCAAGGGCTGGACCATGGCGGAGGCGGAACAGTGGCTGGCCCCAAATCTGGGTTATGAACCCGAGGAGTAACCGCGCCCCTGTGGAAAAAATTTCTGATTAAATAACGGGTTGAAGAATCGCTATCACTCACTTCTCGTCCATGGAGAACTACCGATGCTCAATTTCACCTTCCAAAACCCCACCAAGATTCTGTTTGGCCAGGGCCAGATTGCCGCTATCGCCCGGGAAATTCCCAGGGAGCAGCGGGTGCTGATCACCTACGGCGGGGGCAGCATCAAGCAGAACGGCGTTTACGATCAGGTCCTGGCGGCGCTGAAGGGGCGCGCGGTGTGGGAATTCGCCGGCATCGAACCTAATCCGACCTATGAGACGCTGATGAATGCGGTCCGGATCGTGCGCGACCAGAATATTGACTTTCTGCTGGCGGTCGGCGGCGGTTCAGTGATTGACGGCACCAAGTTCATTGCCGCCGCTGTGCCGTTCCAGGGCGAACCGTGGGACATTCTCGCCAAACACGCCCCTATTCAAAGCGCGCTGCCGCTGGGCGCGGTGCTGACTCTGCCCGCCACCGGTTCGGAAATGAACGGCGGTTCGGTGGTCACCCGCCGCGCCACTCAGGACAAACTGGCGTTCATCCATCCGCTGGTCTATCCGCGCTTCGCGGTGCTCGATCCCACTGTCACCTTCACCCTGCCGCCGCGCCAGATTGGCAACGGCGTGGTGGACGCCTACACCCACATCATGGAGCAATATCTGACCTACCCGGTCAATGCGCCGGTGCAGGATCGCTTCGCCGAGGGGCTGCTGCTGACCCTGATTGAGGAAGGCCCCAAGGCGCTGACTGCGCCGGAGGACTACGACGTGCGCGCCAACATCATGTGGTGCGCGACCCTGGCGCTGAACGGGCTGATCGGCGCGGGCGTGCCCGGCGACTGGGCGACGCACATGATCGGCCACGAGATCACCGCCCTGCACGGTTTGGATCACGCCCAGACCCTGGCGATCATTCTGCCCAGCGTGATGACGGTGAAACGGGAGCCAAAGCGCGCGAAGCTGCTGCAATACGCCGAGCGGATTTGGGGCCTCACCGCCGGCAGCGAGGATGAGCGCATTAACGCGGCCATCGCCAAAACCCGCGAGTTCTTCGAGCAGATGGGCGTGCCCACCTACCTGCGCGACTACGGCATCGGCGCCGACGCCGTGCCGGCCCTGCTGGCGCAACTGGAACGGCACAAAATGACCGCGCTGGGCGAGCACCAGGATATTGACCTGGCTGCCAGCCGGCGGATTCTGGAACTGAGCGTGGCGGCCTGAACAACGTGCCAGCCGCGATCCTCGCTACTGCGCCGTGAAATAAATGTCGCCATACCAGGCCGTGGCGCTCTGACCGCTGTTGTCGGTATCGGTCATCAGGGCCACGGCGTCAATCTGCGCGATCTCCTCGCCGAACAGTTGCCGGAAATCGGCGCGGATATCGCGTTTCTCGCTGACCCACTGGCCGGCGTCCTGGGTCCCTGATCGGAGCGCCATCACCCGGGCGTTGCTGGTGAACGCATTGTGCCAGGTCGCGCCCACCGGCTGATGGCTGGACCAGACGTAGACCAGCGAGCGGGTTTTCCAGAACGCCGCGCCGCCCGATACGACCACGTACACCCGCGCCGGATAATCGTCGCCGGTTTTGGTGCGCTCGTCCACGCCGCTCAGCACCCGGTCCACCCGCCAGGACCAGTGCAGCCAGGGCGTGCGCTGCAAATCTACCTGGATTTCCCGGTACAGGCCGGAAGCCGCGCCCCGGCTGTCGGCAAACAGCGCCCGCCGCCCGCTCTTCTCATCGAAGGTGTAGCGGGTTTCACCCTGAAACGCCTTGGTTTGCCACTCCTTCAGATCGCCGGCGGAGAAGCGCCCGATCATCAGTTCACCATCCGCCGCGCCCGCCACGGTCGAAACCGCCAGCAACGCCCCGCCCAGCCACGTCCCAAGTTTCATCGTGTTTCCTCCGCCGGCTCGAACAGCCGGTCCAGCAAGTCTGCGTCATCGAAATGCCGGCGGCCCACGAAGGCAATCGCGTGTCGGCCCCGCTCGCGCATGGCGCCGGGCGAAGGTACGCCCATTGGCCACAGCAGCCAGCGCTCGGCCCGTTCGCTGCCGGCCACCAACCCATCCGGCCCAAACAGGCTGCGAGGTGGGCTATTTCCCGCCGGCACGGCGTACAGCGCCGCGTACTCTCGCACTTCCAGCGCCGTCGCCGCGCCCGGACGGTCCGCGTACACCCGTTGCAACTCATGGCTGCCGGACGCCAGCCGGATCACGACGCGCTCGCCCTTCCCCACCGCTGGCGCTGGTTGCGGAACCAGCGGCGGCTCGGCCCAGTCCGCCGTCTCCGCGCGCAGGCGCAAGGCCGGTCCGGGAAACAGCAGGTGATAGCAACCACAGGCGTGAATGCTGTCGTACAGTAGCGGTCGCCCCGACCGATCCAGCGTCACCCGCCACAGCACCCCGTCCAGCGGTCCGCCCAGCAGGTCAAACGCGCCGGTTCGGGGCCGGGCGGCGAACCAGATCAGATAGTTCAGTTGCAACAGCGGCTCGCCCCGCCGGCGGGTATGAGACAGATAGCGGTAAACCACCGGGGCGGCGACATCAACCGTCGGTACACCTTCCGCCCGCCAATAAGGAGCACCGGGCCGGTCATCGGCGGTAGCAACATCCACTTCCCAGATCGGAGCATGGACCGCGAACAGGGCTTCAGCCTGCGCCGGGGTCGGTTCGGAAATGCCAAGCGCATCGCGGGGAATCGCCGCGCCATTGGCAACGACCGTCAGCGCAGCGGATGGTCCGTAGCGCCGCAACTCGCCCCGCACCGGAAGATCCGCCAAAGGCCGGGCGAACCGGGCGCGGACTTCCTCCTGATAACGGTAGATGCCGAAATCCACCGGCAGCATGGTCAGCGGATAGAGTCCCAGCACCTGGTTCACGGTATCGTAATCGTCTGGAACCCGCGCCCGTTCCCGAATCAGCGCCAGCCGTTCGGGATCACGCAAATCGGCGTTCCGCAACGTGACCGCGCACTGCGCCAGTGCGGCAGGAACCGTGTCGGCGGCTGCATGACGGCGATCCAACGCCATCCTGACCGGCTCCGGCAGCGACGCCCACTCCACCCGCCGGGCTTCCTGATCCAATGCGTTCAGCCGCGTCAGCCAGGCAACGGTTTGGGCCGGATTCAGGTTTTGGGTCCGAAAATCGGCCAGAAACCGATCTACCCGCAGGTATGGAAAACCGGCGATGCGCGCGGGCGCAGACGGCGTCGCGCCGTATTCGGCCACTGCCGCGTCCAGTTCGTCATACAGCGCCAGACAGCGGGCAGCGGCGGGATCGCCGGGTGGGCGGGGCGGATTCAGAGCGCAACCAGCGAGTAATCCCGCCAGTACGATTCCGCTCAAACTGCGCAGCATGATGCCCATTCCGATCACGTCCCCCAACCGTTGGACCGTTCTCAGCAAAGACTGCCTGATGCACCGGTACGTTCCCTGCCTCATGGTTTCACGGCCCGGATTATGGCCCCGGCTATAATGGTGAATGACGACATCACCGACCACCAGGAACAACCATGCGCGTTTATCTGCTGTCCACGGCGGTCGCGCCGCTGGGTTCCGGACTGGGCGGCGGCGTGGAGCACATGGTTGTCACCGCCGCCCGCCAGCTTGACGCCCTCGGTTATCACACGCAGGTGATCGCGCCCGACGGTTCGGTAGCGGATGTACCGGAACTGCTCGCTTTGCCTGGCCGGCTGGCGCCCACCGCCGTGACCCCGGTTTACGACGCGCCGTTACCGCTCGAAGCCGATGCCTTCCTGGTCGCGGCGCTGCGCTGGCTGGCGGAACGGGTTCACCCCGACGACGTCATCCTGAACTTTTCCTACGACTGGCTGCCGCTGTTCGCCAGCGATTTCCTGCCCTGCCCGCTCGGCTCGCTGATCAGCATGAGCGCACTGAACCGCTCGCTGGACCTGGAAATCCGCCGGATCGCTGCCCATCATCCGAGCCGGCTTGCCTTTTTGAGTACTGCCCAGGCCGCCAGTTTCAGCCTGACCGGTCCGGTTCGACTGATTCCGCCGGGACTGGACCTCCAGCGGTATCGCTATAACGCCCATCCCCGGCAATCGTTCTGCTGGCTGGGGCGGGTCGCGCCGGAAAAGGGGCTGGAGGATGCGTTCGCGTTCGCCGCCCACACCGCTCTGTCGGTGACGGTGTTCGGGGCGATGCAAGACCGCGCCTACTGGGCCGAACTGGAGCAACGCTACCCCGCCGCCCCAGTCCATTATGGCGGCTTTCTCCACCTGCCGGCGCTGGCCGAGGCCGTAGGAGAATTTTGCGCGCTGCTGATGACGCCGAAATGGGTGGAAGCCTTCGGGATCGCCGGCATTGAGGCGCTGGCCTGCGGTACGCCGGTCATCGCCTACCGGCGCGGTGGCGTCAGCGACTACGTGCGCGACGGCGAAACCGGCTGGCTGGTCGAGCCTGACGATCTCGCCGGCCTGATCGCGGCGGCGGAACGGATCGGGCAAATCCGCCGGGCCGACTGCCGGGCGCTGGTGGAACAACGCTACACGTTGGCTCACTATGGCGCGGCGCTGGCGGACTGGCTGCGCGCCCTGGCAACAGAATCTACCGAAGCAACAACCTGGCCTCTGAATCATTCATAACAGGGAGACCCACTCATGAGCGTCGCGTATTACATCGTGCTGGATAATGATGACCCCGGGTTTGATCCATTCGTCAATGGCAAGTCCCTGGCCAGGGAAATCAAGCGGCTTGACGCACTCTGCGAACAGCTCGGCATCAAAAAATTCGATGACTTTCTGACCATGTCCGAAGAAGACCTGTCGGACCTGCTCGGTGAAGACCTCGAACTGCCAGAGGGTGAGGGAGAACGATGGTTTTCCGCCGATGAAGGGATTGCTTTCATCGCTGCGCTCACTGCCCACCTCAACACCCATTCGACGGCTGTGAAAAATACAGAGGGCGTGTTAGAGGATCTGGCTGAATACGCTCAAGTCTTCGAGAAAGCGAAAGGCATCGGGGCAAAATGGCATCTCAACATGGACATTTAGCGCCCAACCCGTTCAGCACCCTCAAGCGCATTCGCCCACCGGCAGCACGATTTCGACCTGCAACCCGCCGCCCGGGCGATTCAGCGCGCGAATGCTTCCGCCATGCGCCTCAATGGCCCGGCGGGCGATAGCCAGCCCCAGGCCAAAACCGGCGGTTTTTGCACCCGATCCACTGCGGAAAAACGGCTCGAAAACGGCTTCCAGGTCGCTTTCGGGCACGCCAGGACCTCGATCATCTACGGTCACGATCAGGCGGTCAGGCGCGGCCCGCCGTTCGACCCGCACTTCAACCGCTGTACCTTCGCCGGTGTATTTCACCGCGTTGCGGATCACGTTCTCGAAGGCGCGGTGTAGCAACTCGGCGCGGACCTTGACGAGGGCCTCGCCCGCACCGGAAAACTCGACCTGCCGTCCGTGCGCCTCCGCTTCAAAGCGCGCGTCGTCCGCGATGTCCGCTGCCAACTCCACCAGATCAACCTCTTCATCCGCCGCGCCGCTCATCCCGGCTTCCAGCCGCGACAGGGTCAGCAATTCCCCAACCAGTTCGTCCAGGCGGCCCGATTCGCGCTCGATGCGATCCAGCGAGGCGTCCAGCTTCTCCGGTTGTTGCCGGGCCAGACCAATCGCGGCCTGCAACCGCGCCAGCGGCGAGCGCAGTTCGTGCGAAACATCGTGCAGCAGGCGCCGCTGGGAGCCGAGCAGAATTTGCAGTTGGTGGGCCATGCGGTCGAAATCCCGCCCCAGATCGGCGATTTCATCGCGCCGCCGGCCCATTCGCGGCCCGATCCGGGTGTCGAGCTTCCCCACTGCCACCGCATCGAATGCGCTACGCAAATGGCGGATCGGTTTCGCCAGATACCAGGCCAGCAGCGCACTGAAGCCGAGACTGGCCAGAATGCCGATGCTGATCGGCAACAGGGGCGATGGCGGGGGACTATGCCGCGCCATGTTGCTTTGGGTGGGAATGAAAAACAGGTAGTGCCGCTGGTCCACGCTCTCCAGGTGGGCAATGCGCTGCTCCGAGTCTTCCTGCGCCAGTCGGCGGGCCTGCGCCAGCGCCTCGGCGGGAACGGCCCGACCCAGCAACTCCTGGTCGGCATCGTCCACCACATACACGCGTGCGCCACTCTGGCCCCGCTCACGCCACTCTTCCAGCAAGCTCCGCAGCGCCGCCATGCCGCCGTGCCGGAGCGTTGCCGCCGTCGCGTTGACCAGAAACGCCGTGCGCGGCCCGCTGGCCAATTCCTGGCCGCGCTCGTCGAGCGTCTGCTGGTGCAACCAGACCGCCGCGCCCACGCCTCCGCTGGCTGCGAGCAGCGCCAGCCAGAATGCGAAAAAGAATTTCCAGAACAGTCGGCCCACGGCAGTCACTCCCGGACGTACTGATAGCCGACGCCGCGCACGGTCTGAATCGGCGAACGCCCTTCGCCGTCCAGGCCGAGTTTGTGCCGGATGCTGCTCAGGTGGACGTCAATGCCCCGGTCGTAGCGGGCCAGCGGGCGGCCCAGGCCCTGTTCCGAAAGCTCCTGTTTGCTCACCACCCGCCCCGCGTTGCGAACCAGCACTTCCAGCAGATTGAATTCGGTGCTGGTCAGGTCGAGCGGGGCGTCGTTCCATTCCGCGCTGCGCTTTTCCGGCCACAGCGTCAGCCCCCCCACCGTCAGCGGGCCGGACGGCGGGCTGACCGACTCCTCCTGCGCCTGGGTGCGCCGCAGAATGGCCCGGATGCGTGCGACCAACTCGCGCGGGGTGCAGGGTTTGGGCACGTAATCGTCCGCGCCGAGTTCGAGGCCGATGATGCGGTCCACGTCGTCCCCCTTGGCGGTGAGCATCAGCACCGGGAGGCGGCTGTCCTGCGCGCGGATGCGGCGCAAGGCTTCGATGCCGTTCAGGCGCGGCATCATCACGTCCAGCACCACGATGCCGTACTCGCCCGACAGCGCGCCGCGCACGCCCGCTTCGCCGTCCGCCACGGCCGTCGCGCCGAAACCCTCGCGTTCGAGGTATTCGGTCAGCATCTCGCCCAACTCGACATCGTCGTCCACCAGCAACACCCGGATCATCGCCGTCAACCGCTTCATTTGCCGTTCATGACGATCATGATAGCGATCCCCGCCCGACAACCAAGCGCATTTACCTGTTTTTGCCCGTCTTTACCTTTCTTTACACGACGCTAACCCGCATTTACGGATGCCGGGGGTACAGTGGCGGCATTCTCATAGCGCCTCTGGAAACCGGCGAACAGGAGTGTTAAATGCAACCCATAAAACGTATTTTCTGGATTTACCTGCTGCTGCTCACAGGTCTTTGGTGGTTCACCGACCAGACCGACTGGTCGAGCCTGAGCGGCCTGTTCAGTTGGCGGGCGGTGCTGATGCAATACACCGGCGTGCTGGGCATCGGCGTCATGAGTATGGCGATGCTGCTGGCCGTTCGCCCCGTCGTGCTCGAACCGTATCTGGGCGGCCTCGACAAGATGTACCGCCTGCACAAATGGCTGGGCATTTCGGGGCTGGCGCTGTCCGTGACTCACTGGCTGATGGCCCAGGGACCCAAATGGCTGGTGGGCTGGGGGTTGCTGGAGCGCCCGGTGCGCCCGCCCCGACCCGCCTTGCCGGCGGATTTGATCCAGCAGTTCTTTCTGGACCAGCGCCATCTGGCCGAGAGCATCGGCGAATGGGCGTTTTACGCGGCGTTGGCGCTGATGGTTCTGGCCCTGATCAAGCGCTTTCCGTACCGCCATTTCTTTAAAATCCATCACCTGCTGGCCGTGGCCTACCTGGCGTTGGTCTGGCACGCGGTCGTCCTGTTGAAATTCGACTACTGGAGCGGCGTGCTGGGACCCGTCATGGCCGTGTTGATGGCTGCCGGCAGCGTGGCCGCCCTCCTGGTGCTGTTTCGGCGCGTGGCGACGAGCCGCAAGGTCACGGGAGAAGTGGCGTCCATCGTCCGCCACGACGCTCTGAACGTCGTCGAAGTCGGCATTCAGCTCAAGGGGCGCTGGTCGGGCCACGATGCGGGGCAGTTCGCGTTCGTGACCCTGCACGAGGACGAGGGACCGCATCCGTTCACGATTTCGTCGGCCTGGACCGGCGACGGCCGGATTCAGTTCATCATCAAGGCTCTGGGCGACTATACGCGCACCCTGGCGGATCGCCTGCGCGTCGGGAACCCGGTCACCGTGGAAGGCCCCTACGGACAGTTCAACTTCCAGGGCGAGTCGCCACGGCAGATCTGGGTGGGCGGCGGCATCGGGATTACGCCTTTCATCTCGCGGCTGAAAACCCTGGCTCGACAGGGCGATGGCAGGGCGATTGATCTGTTTCACACCACGGCGGTCTATGATGCCGAGGCCATCAGCCTGCTCGAACGCGACGCGCAAGCCGCCAACATTCGCCTGCATGTGCTGTGGGACGAGCGCGACGGCTGGCTGGATGCGGAACGCATCCGCCAGACCGTGCCCGACTGGCGCGACGCTGACGTGTGGTTTTGCGGACCGGCCGGATTTGGCCAGGCGCTGAAGCGGGATTTGACCG
>ERZ1645187.3787-NODE-3787-length-12555-cov-6.140640_pt1 | contig 12555 bp, 10 predicted proteins | sample MGYA00575352_ERZ1645187 | MGnify/ENA primary metagenome ERZ1645187 (study PRJEB40837, sample SAMN11349314) | freshwater sediment metagenome | isolation source: river sediment | host: Sediment | place: India: Wazaribad , New Delhi | collected 2017-02-21 ... | reverse complement strand
ATGCCCTCGGCGACGAGCTGGTCGAGCGCGCTGGTCACCTCGTCGCAGATGATGACCTCGGGGTCGGCGGCGAGGGCGCGGGCAATGCCGATGCGTTGCTTCTGGCCGCCCGACAATTCGCCGGGATAGCGGTCCAGAAACCGCGCGGCCGGCAGTTCGATCTGCTCCATCAACGCGCGCAGGCGGGTCTCGCGGGCCTGCCCGCCGAGGCCGAGGTAGAACTGCAGCGGCCGCGACAGGATCTGGCGGATGGTCTGGCGCGGGTTCAGGGCGGTGTCGGCCATCTGATAGATCATCTGGATCGCCCGCTTCTGCTCGCGCGTGCGCTGCGCCAGGCGCGTAGGCAGCGCCTCACCGTTCAGTGCGATACTGCCCAGACGCGGCGGCAACAGGCCGGTGATTGCCCGCGCGGTCGTCGATTTGCCCGACCCGGATTCCCCCACCACCGCAACCGTCGCCCCGCGCGGAATGTCAAAGCTGACATCCCTGAGGATATCGAGGCCGCCATAGCCCGCGGTCACGCCGCGGATGCTGATGGCCGGCGCATCGGTCTGGGGCAGGCTGCGCGCAGGCCTGCGAAATTTCTGCACCGCCCAGAGCGAGCGGGTATAGTCCTCACGGGGCGCCTCGATCATCTGCCGGGTGGGGGCCTCCTCGATCTCGCGGCCGTGGCGCATCACCTTGATGCGGTCGGCCATCTGGGCCACCACGGCAAGATCATGGGTGATATAGATCGCGGCAGAGCCGGTGGTTTCAACCGCCTGCCGGATCGCGGCCAGGACGCCGATCTGTGTCGTCACGTCCAGCGCCGTTGTCGGCTCGTCAAAGACGATCAGGTCCGGGCGGCAGGCCATCGCCATCGCCACCATCGCGCGCTGCAATTGCCCGCCCGAGACCTGATGCGGAAAGCGCAGGCCGAAATGATCGGGGTCGGGCAGGTGCATCTGGGCGTAAAGGCTGCGGGCCAGGGCCTCGGTCTCGGCGCGGCCGGCGGTGCGGTGGATCTGCGGCCCTTCGCAAAACTGGTCCAGAAGCCGCCATGCCGGGTTGAAGCTGGCCGCCGCCGATTGCGCCACATAGGCCACCCGCCTGCCGCGAAAGGCCCGCCGCGCGCCTTCGGACAGCGGCACAAGGTCGGTGCCGTCCAGCAGCACCCGCCCCCCGGCAATGCGCAGGCCGGGGGCGGCGAAACCCAGCGCCGCCAGACCCAGCGTGGATTTGCCGGCGCCCGACTCGCCGATCAGGCCGACCACCTCGCCGCGGTCCACCTGCAGGTCGACGCCGTGCAGGATCGGGTTCCAGCCGGCTTCGCCCTTGGCCTCGATCTTCAGGTTCTCGATGGAAAGCAGCATGGCATCAATCCTTCAGGCCAGAGGCGCGGTGCAGCATCCAGTCGACGACAAAGTTCACCCCCACCGTCAGCACCGCGATGCTGGCGGCCGGCAACAGCGGGGTCAGGTCGCCAAAGGTGATCAGCGCGGCATTGTCGCGCACCATCGCCCCCCAATCCGCCATCGGCGGCGGCAGGCCGAGGCCCAGAAAGGACAGCGCCGAAATGGTCAGGAACACAAAGCAGAAGCGCAGCCCGAACTCGGCGATCAGCGGGGCCGAGATATTGGGCAGCACCTCGCGCAGGATCACCCACCATGTGCCTTCGCCCCGCAACTGCGCGGCCTCGACATAGTCCAGCACCATCACGTTCATCGCGGTGGCGCGGGCCAGACGGAAGACACGGGTGGAATCGAGGACCGCCACCACCATCACCAGATTGGCCACCCCCGGCCCCAGCGCCGACAGCGCCAGCAGGGTCAGGATCAGCGACGGCACCGCCATCAGCACATCGACCAGCCGCGACAGCGCCAGATCGACCCAGCCCCCCAGCGCCGCCGCCAGCAACCCGGTGACAGCGCCGATCGCAAAGGCCAGCACGGTTGTGACCAGCGCCACGCCCACGGTGTTGCGCGCGCCCCAGATCAGGCGGGACAGCATGTCGCGCCCCAGCGTATCGGTGCCCAGCGGATAGGCCGCCCCCCACGGCTCGAACTGGGCGCCGACGATCTCGGCCTGCCCATAGGGGGCGAGAAGGGGGGCGAACAGCGCGGTGGCCGCATAGATCAGGATCACGGCCAGACCCAGCATGGCGGTCAGCGGCATGGTTTTCAGGACAGGCAAAAGGCGGGCCATGGCGTTACCGCGGATGCAGCAGGCGCGGGTTCGTGGCAATCGCCAGAACATCGGCCAGCAGGTTGAGAAGGATATAGACGGCGGCAAAGATCAGCGCGCAGGCCTGCACCACCGGCATATCGCGGTTGCTGACGCTGTCCACCATCAACTGCCCCAGCCCGGGATAGACGAACACCACCTCGACGATCACCACCCCGGTGATCAGCCAGGCAATGTTCAGGGCGATCACGTTGATGATCGGGGCCAGCGCGTTGGGCAAGGCGTGCCGGGTGATGATCCGCCATCGCGATGCGCCTTTCAGCCGCGCCATGGTGATGTAGGGCGCGCCCAGCACGTTGACCACCGCGGCCCGCGTCATCCGCATCATATGCGCGGTCACCACCAGAACCAGCGTCACGGCCGGCAGGAAGGTGCGAATCAACCGCTCGCCCAGGTCAGGCGCCGCGCCGGGATCGGCGATCGAGGGCAGCCAGCCCATCCGCACCGACAGCCAGAACATCAGGATATAGGCCACGAAAAACTCGGGAAACGAGATCGCGGTCAGGGTGGTGACATTGGCGATCCGGTCAAACCAGCCGCCGCGCCACAGTGCCGCCAGCAACCCCAGCAACACCGCCAGCGGCACCGAGATCACCGCCGCATAGGCGGCAAGGAACAGCGTGTTGCCCAGCCGCGCGCCCAGCAGGTCGGCCACCGGTCGGCCATTGGCCAGCGACTGCCCGAAATCGCCGCGGACCACCCCGGCGATCCAGTCCAGATACCGGGCGGCCAGCGGCTGATCCAGGCCCAGCTCGCGGCGAAAGGCCGCGACGGTCTCGGGCGTGGCCGACTGGCCCAGCACCTGCTCGGCAATGTCGCCGGGCAGCAGGCTGATCGCCAGAAAGATGATGATCGAGATCACGAACAGCGTGAAGATCCCGATGCCCAGCCGCCCCAGGATCATCTTCTGGATCGGGTTTGCGGGCGTTGATCCGCGCATCTTTCTGCCTCCGGGTAAAAGAGGGGGCGGGCCTCGACCGCCCGCCCCGCTTTGCCTGCCTGTCAGGGTCGGCAGGCGGTTGCCGCCCTCACGCCTGCCACCAGCGTTCGACCGCCTTCCAGCCGTCGAGGAACCGGTTTGAGGCGACCTTGCCATGGGCTACGGTATCTTTCACCACGTCAATATAGTTGACGAAGATCGGGATGATGGTGCCGCCATCCTGCGACACGATCCCCTGCATCTCGTGATACATCTCGGCGCGCAGCGCGGTGTCCAGCTCGGCGCGGGCCGAGAGCAGCAGCTCGTTGAAGCGGGCGTTGTCCCAATGGGCCTCGTTCCACTCGGCGCCCTTGGCATAGACCAGGCTGAACATGTCATCCTCGGTCGGGCGGCCGTTCCAGTAGCTGACGCAGAACGGCTTTTTCAGCCAGACATTCGACCAATAGCCGTCATCGGGCTCGCGCTTCACGCTGAGTTCGATCCCGGCGGCGGCGGCGGATTGCTGGAACAGCTGCACCATGTCCAGCGCGCCGACCGAGGCCGCATCGGCCGCGGAAATCTCCAGCTTCAGCCCCTCCATCCCGGCCTGTTTCAGGTAATGGCGGGCCTTGTCGGGGTCGTAGCTGTTCTGCGGCAGATCGGCGGCGTAAAAGCGGTTGGCCGGCGCGATCGGGCTGTCATTGGCGATCTGCCCGTGACCGCGCAGCACCTTGTCCAGCACCTCTTGCCGGTTGATCGCGTGTTTCAGCGCCAGACGCACGTTCACATCGGTGAAGGGCGCAGTGTCACAGAACATCGGCATGGTGTAATGCGCCGTGCCGGTCACCTCGACCAGCTTCAGGCCCGGGCGACGCTCCAGCAGGTGCAGGGTCGCGAGGTCGGGCGAATTGATGACATCCACCTCGCCGGTCATCAGCGCGTTCTGGCGGGCGGTGGGATCGTTGATGGTCAGCAGTTCGGCGGTATCGAACCAGGCACGGTCCTTTTTCCAGTAGTCGTCGCGCCGCTTCAGCACGATCCGCACCCCCGGCTCGAAGTTTTCCAGCACATAGCCGCCGGTGCCCATCCCGGATTGCCAGTCCAGCGTGCCGTCGGCCTTGGCGGGCATGATGACGAAGTGATAGTCCGAGGTCAGATAGGCAAAGTCGGCATTGCCCGAGGTCAGCTCGAACACCACCACACCATCGCCATCGGCGCGGATATCCTTGACCTGCGCCAGCGAGCCCTTGGCCCCCGACTTGGTATCCTCGCCGCGGTGATGGTTGAACGAGGCGATCACATCCGCCGCAGTCACCCGCCGCCCGTCCGCAAAGGTGGCGTCGCCGCGCAGACGGAAGGTCCAGATCCGCGCCTCGGCGTCAGCCTCGAAGGATTCCGCCAGTTCAGGCACTGCCGCGCCTTCGGCGTCGATCTCGACCAGATTGTTGCAGACCGCCAGCATCGCCGTCACCACCGGGCCGGCGGCATAAGTTGCCGGGTCGATGGTGTCCGAGGTGGCGCCGCCGGAATGGCCGATCTTCAGGGTGCCGCCGCGCTTGGGCCCGTCTTGCGCCAAGGCCATCCGAGGCAGGATCAGCCCCGCCGCCGTGATCCCCGCCGCCCCGCCAAGAAGGCCACGGCGCGTCATGCCCATCTGGTTCTTCATCATCTGTGATACCCCCTCCTGCCGGGAATGGCTGATTTCAGCCGGTGTTTTTCTGGCGGCGATCTGACTGGACCGCTTTCGGTCAGCGTGACAGTAAAATTTCTGGAAGTTTTTGCATAGTCTGCCGTAGTATTTGCCTATGTCGCCAAATTCGCCCCTTCACCTGACCTTCCTGCTGTTCGACGGCTTCTCGAACATGGTGCTGGCCAGCGCGATCGAGCCGCTGCGCGCCGCGCGCGACCTGTCGGGCAAGCGGTTGTTCTCGTGGCAGCTGGTGTCGCTGGATGGGGGGCCGGTCACCAGTTCGTCGCGAATCTCGATCGCGGTGGATCTGTCGCTGGACCGGGTGGGGGTCACCGACGGGTTGGTGCTGGTCTCTGGTTATGGGATGCGCAACCTGATGGACCGCGAGGCCGCGCAGCTGCTGCTGCGCAAGGTGCGGGGGCTGCCGATTGTGGCAGGGCTCGATACCGGGTCATGGCTGCTGGCGCGGATCGGTTTGCTGACCGGCCGGCAAGCGACCATCCACTGGATGGAGCGCGAAAGTCTGGCCGAGGCCTTTCCCGAGGTTTCGGTGGTCCCGGCGCCCTTCGTGCGCGATGGCGCCTTCATCACCTGTGCCGGGGCGACCGGGGTGCTGAGCTGGTCGCTGGATCTGATCGGCGCGCGGGGGGGCGATGCGCTGCGCTTTGACGTGGCCAACATGTTTGGCCGCGAGCGGTGGGAGGTGCCCGATCAGGGGCGGCCCGACCTGCCGGACCGTCTGACCGACCATGCCCTGCCGGACGCCTTGCTGCGCGCGATCCGCGCCATGCGCGAGACCGCCGAACAGCCGGTGGTGCTGGCCCAGATCGCCGAACGCGCGGCGCTGTCGCTGCGGTCGATGGACCGGCTGTTTCACCGCCATCTGGGCCTTTCGGCTGGCGGCTATTACCGGCAGATCCGCCTGTCGCATGCGCGGGTTCTGGCCACGGAAACCCGGCTCAGCCTGGCCGAGATCGCCTCGCGCAGTGGCTTTGCCTCGCCTGCCACGCTGGCCCGGGCCTACCGCCTGCGCTTTGGCGAGACGATCCGACAGAGTGCGCGCAGCTGACGCAAGCAGCGTTCTTGGGCGGGGAACCCCGGCGGCGGATGCAGGGAAAACCTGTCCTGCGGTCATGGGTCTGCACTGCAAAAACCGCGTGTCCCTTGCTGGCCGCAGCGATTCTTTCGCCCTTTGCAAAGGCCGGCGGAAGCGCCTATACCGCAGCAAACGAGTGGACGCAGGAGGGGGCCATGACCAAGGGCTGGACGAAATCGGGCTGGCGCGCCAAACCGCGGGTGCAGATGCCGGATTATCCCGATCAGGCCGCACTTTCCGCGGTCGAGGCGCAGCTTTCCAAATATCCCCCCCTGGTCTTTGCCGGCGAGGCGCGGCGTCTGAAAAAGGAACTGGCGGCGGCCTCCGAAGGCCGGGCTTTCCTGCTGCAAGGCGGCGATTGCGCCGAAAGTTTCTCGGAGTTTTCGGCAGACAATATCCGCGACACCTTCCGCGTGATGCTGCAGATGGCCGTGGTGCTGACCTTTGCCGCCAAGGTGCCGGTGGTCAAGGTGGGCCGCATGGCCGGGCAGTTTGCCAAGCCGCGCTCGGCGCCGACCGAAGTGATCGATGGGGTCGAATACCCCTCCTACCGCGGCGACATCATCAACGGCTTCGAGGCCGACATGGCCGCGCGGATGCCCGACCCGCAGCGGATGCTGCAGGCCTATACGCAAGCCGCCGCCAGCCTGAACCTGCTGCGCGCCTTCTCGACCGGCGGTTTCGCCGATATTCACCGCGTCCACAGCTGGACGCTGGGCTTTGCCGAGCATGACAAGGCCGACCGCTATCGCGAGATGGCCAACCGCATCTCGGACGCGCTGGACTTCATGAACGCCGCCGGCGTCAATGCCGAGACGGCGAACGAACTCAGCCGGGTGGACTTTTACACCAGCCATGAGGCGCTGCTGCTGGAATACGAAGAGGCGCTGTGCCGCGTGGACAGCCTGACCGGCCAGCACATTGCGGGCTCTGGTCACATGATCTGGATCGGCGACCGCACCCGCCAGCCTGATGGCGCGCATGTCGAGTTCTGCCGTGGCGTGCTGAATCCGATCGGGCTGAAATGCGGCCCCACCACCACCGCGGAGGACCTGAAGGTGCTGATGGCCAAGCTGAACCCGGAAAACGAAGCCGGCCGGCTGACGCTGATCGCCCGCTTTGGCGCCGGCAAGGTGGCCGAACATCTGCCGCGCCTGATCCGCACCGTGCAGGAAGAGGGCGCCAAGGTCGTCTGGTCCTGCGACCCGATGCATGGCAACACCATCAAGTCGGCCTCCGGCTACAAGACCCGGCCCTTCGACTCTGTGCTGCGCGAAGTGCGCGAGTTCTTTGCGATCCACAAGGCCGAGGGCACCGTGCCGGGCGGTGTGCATTTCGAGATGACCGGTCAGGATGTGACCGAATGCACCGGCGGCCTGCGTGCCGTCACCGACGAAAAGCTGGGCGACCGCTATCACACCGCCTGCGACCCGCGGCTGAACGCCTCGCAATCGCTGGAACTGGCCTTCCTTGTGGCGGAAGAGCTGACCGCGATGCGCGGGGAAGGCCGGCGCGTGGCGATGTGATCGCCGCCTCCTGCGCTGGCAAACTGCGCTGGCATAAAAGACAAGGGCGCGGGGTTCCGCGCCCTTTGTCTTTTGCGACCGCTGCCGTGCCGCGCTGCGGGCTCAGGCGTCAGGGGTTTTCACCAGTCGCAGATAGGGGCGCTGGTGGCGGGTGGGCACGGTTTCAAAGGCGGTCTCGCTGTGGTCCGCGCGCGGACGGGCCACCTGCGGCGGGATTGAATCCAGCGACAGCAGGGCAGGGCGGCGCAAAGCGCCCTCGGCCCGGTCAAACGGCGCGCGCAGGTCAAGCCGCGCGGGGCCGAGGCCCAGATTTTCCAGCGTCACAAGCGACAGCCGGCGGGGGCGGCGGCCGAAACTTCCCGCAAAGGCCATGCAGCCCAGTGCCACCTCGGCCCGGGCGCCATCACTGGCCAGCGGCAGCAGGATGATCCGCGCCGAAAGTTCGGGCCGGCCGATGCCACTGACGGAATCTGCGGTCATCTGCAGGATCGAGGGGCGCTGGAACATCAACTCCAGCCCCGCCGCCAGCCGGCTGCGGCCTGCGGGATCGAACAGCGCCGACAGCGGCATGCCGCGCACCTCCATCCCCATCAGGTCGACCAGTTGCATGCCGGCGATGCGCAGGCGGCCCACGCCCGGCGCGATCCGCTCGATCATGAAGGCGCCCGACAGCGCGCCGGCCATGCCGCGCGGGTCGATCTGCGCACGGCTGGGCAGGCCCTCCTCGGGGCGCAGCCCTTCCCAATAGGCGCGGATCATCTCGATCGTCTGGCGCTGGGCAGCGCTTTCGCCCGGTCCGCAGCCCCTGCCGCTACCCGTGCCGCCGCCGCCGCCCCCGCCCAAACCGAAACCCATCGTTCACCCTCCGACATCGCCATGAATCCGTTGCCTGTTGCGCGCCGATCGGCCAATCTGCGGGACAAACCGCACACACGGCCAACGGGGTCTGGGCAGGGTGAATCCCGGCACAAGATACGTTACTCTCCCGTTAAGATACACGAAGGCCACCAAATGTGGGTCACAATCTGTGGACTTGGTAAACCCGCACCCCACTGCGGTTGGTGCCGGACAAGGCTGCGGACCATTGGGAAAGGTTAACGGATGATCCTGTCGATGACCGGTTTTGCCAGCGCCACGGGTGCCGGCGCGGGCGCCAGCTGGCAATGGGAGATGCGCGGCGTGAACGGCAAGGGGCTAGACCTGCGGTTGCGCCTGCCAGACGGGATCGAGGGGCTTGAGGCGCAGGTGCGCGCCGACCTGTCCCGCGCCGTCACCCGCGGCAATGTCACGCTGAACCTGAAACTCACCCGCGATACCGGCACGGGAGAGGGGCTGCGCGTCAATCACGCCGTGCTGCGCGCGGTGCTGGGGGCGCTGGCCACGGTGGAACAGGCCGCGATGGAAACGGGGGTGACGTTGCGGCAGGCCTCGGCCGCGGATGTGGTGTCGCTGCGCGGCGTGCTTGAGCAGGGAAACGACGAAGCCGACACCGCCCCGCTGCGCGCGGCGCTGCTGGCCGATCTGCCGGGGCTGATCGCCGCCTTCAACACCATGCGCGCGGCCGAGGGCGCGCAGCTTGCGGCGCTGATCACCGGCCAGCTGGACCGCATTGCGGCGCTGGTGGCCGAGGCGCAAGCCCGGCTGCCAGAACGTGCCAGCACGCAGGCCCGCGCGTTGGAACAGGGGCTGGCGCGGATCATGGCCCAGGCCGACAGCGTCGATCCGGCCCGTCTGGCGCAAGAGTTGGCGCTGCTGGCGGTCAAATCCGACGTGACCGAAGAGCTGGACCGCCTGACCGCCCATCTGACCGCGGCCCGCGCGCTGCTGTCCGAGGGGGGCGCGGGGGGGCGCAAGCTGGATTTCCTCACCCAGGAGTTTCTGCGCGAGGCCAATACGCTCTGCTCAAAGGCCGGGGATGCCACGCTTACGCGGATCGGGCTTGACCTCAAGACCGTGATCGACCAGATGCGCGAGCAGATCCAGAACGTGGAATGATGCCATGACCCAGCCGCGCAAGGGCCTTTTGCTGATCCTCTCCTCGCCGTCGGGCGCCGGAAAATCGACGCTGGCGCGCCGGCTGATGGACTGGGACCCGACGCTGCGGTTTTCAGTCTCGGCCACCACCCGCAAGCCGCGCGAGGGCGAGGTGGACGGCAAACATTACTATTTCAAGGCGCGCGACGACTTCGAGGCGATGGTGGCCGCGGGCGAGATGCTGGAACATGCCGAGGTGTTCGGCAATTTCTACGGCTCGCCCCGCGGCCCGGTCGAGGCCGCGATGGCCGAGGGGCGCGACACGCTGTTCGATATCGACTGGCAGGGCGGGCAACAGATCCGCTCCTCGGCGCTGGGGCGCGACGTGGTGTCGATCTTCGTGCTGCCGCCCTCGATCGCCGAGCTGGACCGGCGGCTGCGCGCGCGCGGGCAGGACAGCGACGAGGTGATCGCCGGGCGCATGGCCAAAAGCCGTGACGAGATCAGCCACTGGGCCGAATATGACTATGTGATCGTCAACACCGACATTGACGCGGCCTTCGACCAGTTGGTGACCATCCTCAAGGCCGAGCGGATGCGCCGCGACCGCCAGCCGGCCCTGTCCGAATTTGTCCGCAGCCTGAACCGGGAGTTCGACGCCAGATGATCTACGCCCTCGACGATATCGCCCCGCAGATCGACCCCACCGCCTGGGTGGCGCCCGACGCCAATGTGATCGGCAAGATCGTGCTGGAGGCAGGCTCTTCGGTCTGGTTCGGCGCCACCCTGCGCGGCGACAATGAGGAAATCCGGCTGGGCGAAAACAGCAACATCCAGGAAAACTGCGTGCTGCACACCGATATGGGCTATCCGCTGGTGATCGGCGCCAATTGCACCATCGGCCACAAGGCGATGCTGCATGGCTGCACCATCGGTGAGGGCAGCCTGATCGGCATGGGCGCCACGATCCTGAACGGTGCGAAGATCGGTCGCGGTTGTCTGATCGGTGCAGGGGCGTTGGTCACCGAAGGCAAGGAGATCCCGGATGGCTCGCTGGTGATGGGCGCGCCGGGCAAGGTGGTCAGGACGCTGGACGCGGCCGCCCAGGCGCGTCTGATCCAGTCGGCCGAAAGCTATCGCGACAATGCCCGCCGCTTTCGCGCCGGCCTGAAGGCGCTGTGACCGCTGTCACGATCCCGTTACGCCCGGGCGGCAATGAGGTCCGGCAAGGACCGGAGACTGCCCGATGAGCGAACGTGCGATTGCCGAACTGCTGCCCGCCGTGCCCATTCCCATGGTGCTGGTGGGCCGTGATCACCGCATCGCTGCCGCCAATGACCAGGCTCTGGCCCTTCTTGGCGACAGGGTGACCGGCCGGCATTGCGCGATGGCCTTCCGCCAGCCCGCGCTGCTGCAAGCGGTGGAGGCCGGGTTGGAACAGGCCGCCATCGGCACCGCCCGCTTTACCCAGACAGGCCCCAGCCATGAGGTCACGCACCGCGTCACCGTCACCCCCTGTTCCTGGGGGGTGTTGCTGGCGTTTCAGGACATGACCGAGATCGAGCAGATCAGTCAGCTCCGCCGCGATTTCGTGGCCAATGTCAGCCACGAGTTGCGCTCGCCCTTGACCGCACTGCTGGGTTTCATCGAGACCCTGCAAGGCCCGGCGCGGGATGACCCGGTCGCGCGTGAGCGGTTCCTGGTCATCATGTCGCGCGAGGCGGGCCGCATGACGCGGATCGTGCGCGACCTGCTTTCGCTCAGCCGTGTCGAATCCGAAGAGCGTGTCCGCCCCACCGGCCGCGTCGATCTGGCGGCGCTGGTCTCCAGCGCGGTCCAGACCCTGCGGCCTTTGGCAGAATCGCAATCCATCGCCCTGACCGTGGAGGGCGCATCAGAGCCCGTCTTTGCGGCCGCCGACCCGGACCAGATCACCCAGGTCTTCACCAACCTGATCGAGAACGCGCTGAAATACGGCGGTACCGGCAAGCGGGTGGTCGTATCGCTGGAGCGGCGCGAGGGCGTGCCGGGCTTTCCCTGCAAGGTCGCCGCGATTTCCGTGCAGGACTGGGGCGAGGGCATTGACGAGGTGCATCTGCCGCGCCTGACCGAACGCTTTTACCGCGTGGACAGCCACCGCTCGCGTGAAAAGGGCGGCACCGGGCTGGGGTTGGCCATCGTCAAACATATCATCCATCGCCATCGTGGCCGGCTGAAGATCATCAGCCACAAGGGGGAGGGAAGCCGCTTCACCGTCTTCCTGCCGCTGGACTGAGTGTGTCTCGCGGTCTTCGGGCAAGCAAAAAAGGGGGGCGCTGCCCCCCGTCCCTGCGGGACTCCCCCCGGGATATTTGTGCCTGAATGATGGAAAATGCGCGCCTGGCATCATTCAGGCACAAGTATCCCGGGGGTCAGGGGGCAGCGCCCCCTGTCCGGCGTTACAGCCGGGCGATCCTCTCGGTCAGGAGGGCATAGAAGCCATCCGCGTCCAGATCGCCGATGAACAGTGCATTGGCCGGGCGGTCGGTGACGCCCCACCAGTCGGCGACCGTCATGCCCAGCGTCAGGTCGGACCGGGTTTCGATCTCGACGTTGATGTGGCGGCCCCGGAACAGGTCCGGGCGCAGCAAGTAGGCGATTACGCAGGGGTCATGCAGCGGTGCGCCCTCGGAGCCGTATTTCTGCATGTCGAACCGCTCGAAGAAGTCGGTCCATTCGGCGACCATCCGGCCCGCCTCGTTGCCGATGGTGCGGAAGGCCTCGATGCGGGCGCGGGTGGTCAGGGCCTTGTGCGTGACATCGAGCGGCATCACCACCAGCGGCACGCCGGACTTGAACACGATCTCGGCCGCCTCGGGATCGACATAGATGTTGAATTCGGCCGCGGGCGTGACATTGCCCACCTCAAAATAGGCGCCACCCATCAGCACGATCTGCTGCACCCGGTCCACGATGTCAGGGGCGCGGGTGAAGGCGGTGGCGATATTGGTCAGCGGCCCCAACGGGCAAAGGGTGACGCTGTGGGCCGTCTCATTGCGCAGGGTTTCGATGATGAAATCCACCGCATGCTGGTCTTGCAGCGGCATCACCGGGTCGGCCATCTGCGGGCCATCGCGCCCCGTCTTGC
>ERZ1645187.3786-NODE-3786-length-12556-cov-14.734581_pt1 | contig 12556 bp, 11 predicted proteins | sample MGYA00575352_ERZ1645187 | MGnify/ENA primary metagenome ERZ1645187 (study PRJEB40837, sample SAMN11349314) | freshwater sediment metagenome | isolation source: river sediment | host: Sediment | place: India: Wazaribad , New Delhi | collected 2017-02-21 ... | reverse complement strand
ATCATTGATTTCTCTGCGTCCTCTGCGCCCCCTTCGTGGTCTCTGCGGTTAAAAAAAAGAACACTACCGAAGCCTTTTCAATCAATGACTACTTCGAATTCGGATCGGGATGCAAGCTTTTTGAGGTTAACAGATTCAAATGCGTGCACAAATAATACAAAATACTAGTATAATTTATTGATATTGATTCACTTAATTGTTTTTCAGCAGTTCCTAAACATACAGACAAAAAAAAAGCGGATAGTTATACCATCCACTTTTCGTTCTAAAATGATATTGCGAATTAATAAACCCTTGTTTCTGTGACTTCCACAACGCCAATCTGCTCGAGACTGCGCAGCATATCAAAGCTGAGCGACACATAAAATACATGAACATCGGTGTTGGCATAGGGTTTCACCTGTACTCCTCCAACAGTTTCGGTGAAGTCCTTGTTGAAGAAATTGGTGAGGTAGTACTTAAACTTCAGGTTGGCGCCGCCTTTGAACTGTATGCCGGCCATCACCGTATGGTAAAAGGTTGGCACACGTTTGCTGAACCAAACATTGAAACGGTCGGTGCGTTTTTCGTTTTCGAAAGTCTTTTCCTTATAATTGATCGGAAACTCGATTTCATAGCCGGCATAGAGAAATGATTTGTTCATTGCACCCAGTTTAATGCCAACGGGCACGCCGATGTTGTAGTTGCGGTGTTTGGTGCGGATGTCGGTGCCTTCGTGTTTGCGGATGAAACCCACGTTGCGCAGGTTGATGCCGGTGAATATGCCAAAGTTTTCGCTCAAATCCTTGTTCAGGTGGTTTTGGCTGTTGAAAACAGGGGAGAAACGCACAACACTTCCGCCTTCGGTGCCATTGTGGTTGATGGTAGCCGACGAAAAAATGATTTCACCGGCCGAGCTGTAATACCATTTTTCGCGTTGTGCCTGAAGCGTTAAACCAATGGTAATGAATGTAATGAGGAGTAAGAGTTTTTTTTTCATAAAATTGATTTTTGGTGATTTTGTAACAACAAAGCTGCTGTTTTTGTTGCAAAGAAAACAAATTTCTTTCATGCAACAAACCTGGCCTGTTTGCCGGAGCAAGGAGCCGTCAGCTTGTTGAGCTTGTTGAGCTTGTTGAAAGAAAGCAATACGCTTTGTGCTGCGTTTATTGGGGAACGTTTGTAGCCAAAAACTTCAAAACTTCATACACTAAAAATGCAGGCCATACGAGCGCTTTTAAAAATCCAAGCAAACCGGCCCAGAAACCAGTGGCAACGGAGATATAATACACGGCAGCACCAATCAGTCCGAGGCCGTAAACTGCACCATTTGAAGCGTTTTTGTTCATCTTATCTTTCATTTGCTTGTGGGGATTGAAATGTAATGCAAATCTAAGGGGATTCGATTACAACAGAAAATATTCGCAAAAATTAATATAACGCAGCCCTCGCGAATCACTGCCCTGAATCTTCAAATACTACCCTAACTTACTGATTGTCCTTAACTTCTCTTTGTCAGTTATGGTGATCGTATGTCCGCTTACTGCAATCAGGTTGTCGTTGCGGAAGTTGATCAATGTGCGTGTCACACTTTCGCGGCGGGCATGAACAAAATCGCCAAGGTCGGTGCGGTTGAGTGGCATATTGAAGGTGTCGTTGTCAAAAATATGCTCTGCCAGAAAAAGCAAAGCACCTGCAACGCGCCCATGAATCTGTTTCTGCGCCTGATTGATGCTGCGGTGAAAATATTCGAGTTCATCCTGACACAAGGTGTTGATGATTTCGTTGCCAAAGCGTCCGTTGAGCAGGATGAGCCGCCTGAAGGTGTCGGACGATATAAAACAGATATGGGTGGTTTCGAGCGCTGTGACTGAATATTGATTTACCTTTCCGGCCAATACGGTGGGTATGCCGATGTATTGCGGCGGACGAATGATTTTGAGTATCTGCTCGTGCGAGGGACCTGTTTTATGGAGTTTCACCAGACCCGATTTCACATAAGCAATGCCTGAATGAGGTCGCCCCTCACGAAATATCCGCTCGTGGCGCTTGAAAACAACTCCCGAGCAGTTTTGTGCCATGATCTGCAACTCATTGCTGTCGAGCACTTCGGCTGCACACGACTTAAACCGGCATGCCTCGCAATTGGTTTTTTCGAGTTGTTTCATCTTTATGGTATTCGCTACCTTTTTGGTTATGGCAAAGGTACTGAAGCTTTGTGATTCATCGCACAGAAAAGATGTGATCCAGATCACTTTTTTGTTTCATTTCGGACTTGTTTTCCTTCTATGTTTGCTAAAAATCTTACAACGATGTGCAAATTTGGAAAATACTTTATGAATCTTGGTCTGGGCGCCTTTCTGATGAGCATACTGACCATGATTACCGGATGGTTTCTACTTGAAATCAATGTCTGCATTGCCGCCATGTTTCTGATGAGTCTGTCGGCCCTGAGCTTTGTACTCTGCATGTTTTGCAATTGTGCCAATGAAAGAAGGCTGAGTAAAACGAAGGGGTGAGGTCTGACTGCGATGATTTAAAATTGTTTGAAAAGAGTACTATCCCCTGATTTCAGGGGTCAAAGCGATGTTTTTTTCTGTTTCTTAAGCAGGTTAATGGTGTGTAAATCACCTTTGATCAGGAAATGTATCAGGTTGGGCAAAAGCTGGGTTTGTGAGAAAGCTGCTGTCGTGCAAGGTCATGATAAATGCTTTTAAATCGGCTTTTTCCGGGGGGGTGAGCTGTACGCCGCCCTGCAGCACATGGTGCATGAGTGGGTCTATGGTTTTCGAGAGCACCACATGGTGCGCATAAAAATCTAACACTTCGTCTAAGGTGGCAAAGCGACCGTCGTGCATATAGGGTGCGCTTGCGGCAATGTTGCGCAGTGTGGGTGCTTTGTATTTGCCGAGGTCTGCAGCATCTCCGGTCAGGCCAAAGCGGTCGAGCGGGTCGGTAAACAGGCTGTCTTTTCCGTTGTTGTAAAACAAATGCGTTGTAAAGAGCGGGTTTCCGCCGCCGCCATGGCAATGAAAGCAGTCGGCACCCTCTTCTGTTGTAAAGAGCACATAACCATTGAGTTCCGAGGCTGTCAACTGGTACTCGCCACGCAGGAAACGGTCAAAGGGTGCATTTGCCGAAATTAGCGTGCGCACAAATTGTGCAATGGCTCTTTCAATATTTTTAAAAGTGATTTGCTCACTGCCAAATGCTTTTCCAAACAGCTCGGGATATCCCTTCAGGTTCTGAAACAACTGTTTCACCCGTGTGGTATCGCCGTTGATTTCATCCGGGGCAACCACAGCCAAACGCACAAAATCTTCGATGTTACGCATATCTGGTACCGGATTTTCAGGCCACAAAAAGCCATTCCAGCCATAACCGCTGTGATTCCAGATCAGATTCACGAGCGGCAGCATCACATGATGGGTTTGCTGCCCGTTGATTCCATGCACAAATCCTCCGATGAATCGCGGGTGATCAATGCCGGCTTCAAAGTTTCGTGATTGAATATGGCAGGTGGCGCAACTCATCAGGGAATCGGCATGGGTGCGCCCGCTCAGCCTGCCGTCGTAGAACAAATAGCGTCCCAAAGCAATGCCTTCCACCGTCAGCGGATTGTCGGAAGGAATGTTGAGGTTTGTCGGAAACCCAAATGGTATTTCTGTTTGGTAGGGTGTCGCTTGCCATTTCACCGGCTCATTTTCAGGTTTACAGGAAAACAGCAATAATAGTAAACTACTGAATAACAGAATCTTACTTTGATTCATCTGTAAAACCTTTCACATTCAACCGAAAAACCTCAGCGCCGTTTTCGCAGCCTTGCTGCATTGCCGGTTGCAACTGCATGATGCTGCCTCCCCAATGGTTGTGATCATAGATGTGCTTTCCGTTAAACCATTTTTCAACCTGCATATCGAGTTCCAGCAGGGTTGTTTTGCCATTTTCGATGCGGATGTCTTCTTCAAAGCTTATTTCGAAATAGTTCTGAATGAATGCTTTGACAGGCATCATCTTCCGGGGTGGTTTGAAACCTTCGCAATGTTTTCCGGCGCAGCAATCGTCGGGATTCACAAAACTGCTTTTGAGGGCTGTGCTGTCATATTCCTGTCCGATGCCCAGATGGAAATTAAACGGTGCCTCTAACCCGTTGGTATTGATCCACTTGCCGTTGAGTTTCATATAGTGGTATCCGCCACCAAGGTAATCGGGCCAGAACATGAAGGAGCGGGGCGGGTTCACGAAACGCAGCGAGCGGTTGTCGGCTTCATTCAGACCAAAAGTGAAACGCAGTCCCCTGTAGTTTCCGGCAGGTATGGACGCAGTGGCCGTGATTTGCCGGGTCTCGGGCAAGTCGGTGTCAACATAGTGAATGCCTTCGTCGCCGAACAGTGCATGGCTACTGCCATCGTCGCGGATGAGCGCCGGATGCGATAAAAACCATTGTATCTCGCTGATCATATACTGGTTGCCGGCGGCATTGGTATAAACAAAATTGTCGGTGATCAATTCCTTCCCGTCCACACTGTGTTTGAAGCTGATTTTCAGTTCACCCGGGGCAGTGGTTTCTTTTTTTGCGTTGTTGCAGCCCGACATTAGGAGGAAAAGGACTGCCGCAATCGGTAATAGTTTGTTCATCTTTGGCTTTTTTGGCATGTTACAGACTACAAAAATAAGACCATTCTACTGTTGAAGTCTGTTTTTAACATTTAAGAAACTGAAATTGGCTCAGATTTCATCTTTTTCGTTGGTGCGGATGAGTTGGTTGAGCACTTCGTCCATGCGCCGTAATGCTTGTTGCAGAATGGAGGCATATTCGGCTAATTCGGCATTTTTTGCAGCATGTGTTTGCAACATCTCGGCCATTGTCATGGCACTTGTCATCGGGTTTTTGATGCCATGAATCAGCACGCTGTTGGTCTTTCGTTTAAAGGTATTCAGCTCGGAGAGTTGTTCGTTTTGTACCTGAAGTTGTTGCTTCTGTTCCTGAACGGCAAGATGTTGTGTCTCGAGCTCCTGTTTTATTTTGCTGATCTTGATATAGCTTTTGGACAGTTTGTCCTCGAGCTCATTCATATCGCGCATGCGCTTCACCTGGGTTTGCAGTATGCCGAGCAACACCTCCGGGTGTGTTGCCGAGAAGTTCAGAAACTCGCGCTGATGCAATTTTAAGAGTGTGCAAGCTTTTTCGGTAGTGACCGATGCCGAGCGTTCAGCACTGTCAATGAGCGAGAACTCGCCAAAGAAATCTCCTTTTCCCAGGCGTGTAAGTACGTGATTTCCATCGTGGATGCGAACCTCGCCTTCTGTTATGAGATACATCTCCTGACCGGGTTCGCCTTTGCGGAAAACAGCCTCCTGAGCGCGCGTGTTGCGCTCGGTGAGCAGTGATGCAAGCTCTTCGAGTGCCTGCTCTTTCAATTGCTGAAATGCAGGTATGGCCTTGAGCAGGCTGATGCGTTCGTCTGTCGAAAGCGGTGATTCCTCTTTCATGTGTGTAGGTGTTTTTGGCGGTTCAAAACTACATATTTTCTTGTTAACGCTTCATCCGCCTGTGTTGGTATCCAAATCCATCTTTTCCCTGAATTGTTGTGAAAAAGCCATGAGTTCAGGAAAATATTGCTGAAAATGTGCTTCAAGAAATGAATAGTCATTTTTCAGTACCTCCACTGCCTGTTCCATACCCGATTCGAAGCTTGTGCGTCGCGACATCCCTCCAAAAACCTTTGAAAGCGGATCAAAAGAGGCATAGCCGGTGAGCCAGTCCTGTTGTTTCATCCAGGGAATGATGCGTTTGGAACGTGGTGGTAGCAGGTCGAAGTGCTTATCGAGCAGGGCATACACCCTTCGTGTGAAATCAAATAAGCTTTCCTCGCTGTAGTTGTTCCAGCCGGAGGCCAGAAAATGATCGAAGTAAATGTCGGTCACCACACCGGAAAATTTTCTGAAGTGGGGCTGAATGCGCTGATTGCAGGCCTGAACCAGCGGATGACTGTCGGTGAAAGCATCAATGGCCCTGTGCAGCTGCACTCCCTGGCGGAATGCAAAACTGTAGTTGTCGGCCATCCTGCCTTTGATGCTGTCGGCCACGAAATTGCCCAGTAAGACCTCTTCATGATCGCCTGAGAGATAGGCGTGTGCTAAAAAGTTCAATATTTTTTGTGGCGAACTTACAGTTTTTCTGCCTAATATGCCCCACAGCTTGACAAGCTTTGCTACTTTTACTTTTTTTTAACGAATGCTCCTGCCTTATGAAAAAGCTGTTTTGTTTCGTGTTTACGCTATTGTCTTTGTTGCATTTAGACCTCATTTCGGCTGTTGACAGCCTTGCTGTGAAGCCATTAAAAGTGTATCAGTTTGAGATAAGAGAAGAGATAGCTCCTCCGGTGTGGCGGACAACGCAGAAAGCTTTTGAGAAAGCCCGCGCCCTTGATGCCGGTCTGATCCTCATACATATGAACACCTACGGAGGTATGGTTGATGCTGCCGACTCCATCCGCACAAAGATATTAAACAGCAACATACCGGTTTATGTGTTTATTGACAACAATGCTGCTTCGGCCGGTGCCTTGATTTCGATTGCCTGCGACAGCATTTATATGAAAGAAGGGGCCAATATCGGTGCAGCCACTGTTGTGAACCAGACAGGGGAGGTGGTGCCTGACAAATACCAGTCGTATATGCGCTCGATGATGCGCAGCACTGCCGAAGCCACCGGTCGCAATCCTGATGTGGCCGAAGCGATGGTTGACCCTTCAATTTTTGTAGCCGGCATCTCCGATTCGGGCAAAGTGCTCACATTCACTACCTCCGAAGCAATACGTCATGGTTTTTGTCAGGGCATGGCATCATCGCCTGCTGAGGTGCTGTACAAGGCAGGCCATAGCAATGTTGAAATAATTCACCACCATCTCACTGGGCTCGACCGTGTTATCAACTGGCTCATCAATCCCTATGTGAGTGGACTGCTTATCATGCTGATCATCGGCGGACTGTATTTTGAGCTTCAGACTCCTGGCATCGGCTTCCCGCTCGGCGCCAGTGTGGTTGCAGCCATGTTGTATTTTGCGCCGCTCTACCTCGAAGGACTTGCTACGCATATCGAGATCATCATTTTTGTGGTTGGGATTGTTTTGATCCTGCTCGAAGTATTTGTCATACCCGGTTTTGGCGTTGCAGGTGTTTTGGGTATTTTGTTTACAATCACAGGACTTACACTGGCCATGGTCGAATCCGTTGGCGAAGCGCCTTTCCAGCTTAGCTTTGCGCCTTTAGCCAAAGCGTTTTTTATTGTCACAAGTTCGGTCTTTCTTGCCCTTGCCGGATCAATGTATCTGGGACAGCGGTTTTTAAAGTCGCGAAGGTTTGGTTATCTCGCTTTGCAGGCGGTGCAAAATAAAGCAGAAGGATTTACGAGCACCGTCCTCAATTATTCTGCATTGATTGGCAAAACAGGCACGGCACATACCGTCCTCAGACCTGCCGGTAAAGTGATGATCGAAGGCGATGTGTTTGATGCTACCCTCGAAAATGGGTATGCCGAAAAAGGCGAAAGTGTGCTTGTGCGCTCCTTCAGCATGGGGCAACTGCTCGTAAGAAAAAGCAATATATCATAGATAATAAGCCATTTCACGAACTTTTCTTCTGTGACAGATTGATACTGCCGACACATCATGCAGGCTGATTGCCTGCTTTTGCTTTCTCAATTTCTGCAGCAAGCACTTTGAGCAGCGCTTCCTGCTCTATAGGCTTCGTGATACAGCCGAGTGCACCTGCTTCTACTATAAGTTGCTGATCATCAGGTTGTGAATAGGCTGTTTGACCAATTATCATTGTTTGCGGATACTTTTCCAGAATTTGTTTTGTGGTTTCAATGCCATTGAGCGCAGGCATTTTGATGTCCATCAACACGAGGTCGAAAACAAATTCATCCATAAGCTGCAGTGCTTCGTAGCCGCTTTTTGCTGTGATAGTCTTTTTAAAGCGACGACCAAGGATGGCATAAAGCAATTCAAGATTGTCGGCTTCGTCATCAACAAGCAAGAGTGAGTACTGCTTAAAAGGATCGGAATGCTGGATGGCATTTTCATTCGGAACATTGATGTGGAGCACATCGGCAGGCACTTCAAAATAAAAATTACTTCCCACCTCGGGTGTTGATTCAAGCCCCATTTCGCCTCCCATAATTTCGACAAGTCCTTTAGAGATGCTAAGGCCGAGGCCATTGCCTCGCAGTGCCCTGCTTTGTGCCTCGATGCTGCGGTAGAAGCGGTCGAAAACCATGCTTTGCTCTGCCACAGGAATTCCAATACCCGTGTCCTTGACAAAAAACCTGATGCGGCCCGTCATCAGTTGATAACCAAAACGTATGTTTCCGCGCATGGTATATTTGATTGCGTTTTCGAGCAGACCCGACATCACCTGTCGTAATTTTCCCTTGTCAATAAGCAAGTGCAAGGGATGTTGCGACCAGCTTTCATCAATGATCAGATTAAGCCCTTTTTGTGTGCAGTTGATGTTGAAGCTTCGGTGCAGGTCGGCGAGCAGGGCGTTCACATCGGTGGTTTCGAGCTCCAGCGGCAAATGCTCGGCATCGAGCCGCGAAATCACGAGAACGTCATCAATGATCCGAAGCAGCTGCTCGGCGTTGTTGTTGATTGTCAATACAAAACTCCTTTTTTCCTCTTCGCTGTAGTCTTCAAACAAAAGGTCAGAAAATCCGACGATGGCGTTGAGCGGGGTGCGGATTTCATGGTTCATATTGTTGAGGAACGAGGTTTTGAGCTTGTCACTCTCTTCGGCTTGTTCTTTGGCCCTTTTGAGTTCGCGCTGCAGCTTTTTCTGTTCGGTGATGTCGGTAATCATGCCAATAAGGCCGCCTATTTTTCCACCATCGCCGGGGAAAGGCGATTTAGTGAGGATTACCTCAATTTTTCGGTCATTTTTGAGCGTAATCGTTCTTTCCAATGATTGAAATTTTTCTTCTCCCCTGAAAATGAGTTCGTCTGATTCCTTATAACGCGAAGCATTGATGGCACTTTCGATATCATAAATGTTTTTACCCACAATTTCGCTTTCCTCCATATTGTAAAGCTCTCTGAACGACTTGTTTACACCCAAAAATTCACCGTCCCGGTTCATATAAAACATGGGATTGGGTATGCTCTCGAGTAAGGTTTCGATGAACTCTTTTTGACGGTTGATCTCGAATTCGTCCATCTTTCGTCCGGTAATATTTCGGATAATTGTGAGCACTTCGTCAGGGCCGCTTTTGACCATGCGTGCTTCGTACCACTGTGTGCCTGAAGGAGGTATATCTAACTGATATTCAAATGTATGAAGTTGGTCAAGCGCGATTGTTTTTGTGATATATTCCATCGTCAAAGGCAGCAGACCGGCAGGCAGGAAGCTATCGAGATTTTTGCCAATGAATTCCTCTGGTGGCGCAATCAACAAGCTACTGTCGGGTGCCATACTGTCAATGATCTTTCCTGCTGATGTGAAGCGGAAAAAGAGATCGGGGATGGCTGACAGAATCGCTTTGTTGCGGTTTTCGATGCGTTGCCGGGCTTCTTCTGCTTCAACCTGCGGACTGATGTTTTTTGAGATTGAAAGGATACCGCTGCGTCCGTCGGGCAAAGCTATCAGTGTTTCGATCAGCTCGAAATATTTAAATTCACCATTGCTGCAGATACCTTTGACCCTGCTTACTAGAACTTTCTTTTGCCTGATGGTTTCGATATTTGTTGCCACCTGATTTCTTCGCGATGCTTCCACAATGAGGTTGATGTGTGCTCCGATCATTTCCTCACGGCTGTAGCCATAGTCGAGGCAAACAGTTGTATTGACGTCAAGAATCATACCATCAAGGTCTTCGAGAATGATCCCTACGGGGCTGGCATCGAACAGGGTTTGATAGCGCTCACGGATTTCGCGCAGTTCGCTTTCAGCCTTGTGACGCAGGCTCACATCGTAGCCAATAGCAAATACAGCTTCCTCACTGCCATAGGTTGTTTTGAAAAGATGAACCTCTTTTGGAAATACCGATCCATCAGCTTTCCTGCCCCAGAATTCGAACATCCTGGCATCTCCTTCAAAGGCAGCTGCAATATGTTCTTTGAGTGCTTCCATATCATTTCGCCCCGGCGCTGAAAGTATTTCAGGCGTTTTGCCAATGAAATACTCCTTCGGATAGCCATATAATTTAACTGCACCCTCGTTCACATCAATAAAACGCCCCGCGCGATCCTGCACATAAGCAGCACTGCCAATGTTGTTGAAAAGATTTCTGTAGCTTTCGGCTGTTTTCAAGAGCTCGTTGTTTCGCCGAATCTCAGGTCGCCTGTCGCGAAAGATGAAGACAGCACCCAGCAACTGCTTTTGTTTGTCACGGATGGCCGACACCGCATCGCTGACAGGTATCGCATCGCCGTTTTTTTGTTTCATCAGGTATGAAAAATTTCCTCCCGCTGATTCGCCCGACAAAATCTGCATCACCGGATGTTCTACTTTATGGCCCGAATGTTCGTCAAGCAGTAAAATGATGTCTGCTATCTGATGTCCTTCCATTTCGCCAGCTTTTAATCCGGTAAGTCGCTCTGCTTCAACATTTACACGTTGAATACGACCCTCAGCATCTGTTGTTATGATGGCATCGCCGATGCTGTAAAATGTGGCCCGAAAGTGCTGCTCATCCTCTTTGATCTTGTGGAGCATCTGAATATTTGACTCCTGCAATGTCAGGATTTTCCCCATCAACAGATTGATCACCGGATAGATGATCAAAATCGTTGGTCCGGTAACAACTAACACCTCAAGCTGGTTTGCTCCGGGCAGGAGATACATACTAAAAATCATTGCTGCATGAACCACGAGCCCCATGGAGTAGATGGCGAAATTTCCGGGTAATCCCTTGCCATTCTGAACATATTTATAGTGAAAATACCATCCTGTCAGAAAGGAGCTCATGCCAACTGCCAAACCCATGTTGACACCCGGACCACCCAATATTAAACGGTAAAAAACAACAGGAAACAGCGTGATGATGCCTGAAATGGGTCCGAAAAACAAAGTTGCAGTACTGATAACGATGGAGCGCCCGTCGAAAATCAGCCCTTTTTCCAAAACCACCGGATGAAGCATCCCGGCCAAAGCAGCAGCTCCAAAAAGCAATCCCTGTAGTATGCTTCCTGCAAATTTATGTCTTTGTGATTGCTGATTTACAAAACCAGACAAAACACTGATTGCAACAAGTGCCGATAAGTTATAAATGAGGTCAATAATAAGCATGGACAAATATACAACCTCAGCTTGCGTATTTCATGGTCGCGCAATTTTTTTTTATCAGGCACATGGCAATATTGAATAGAATGCAATCCTTTGAAGATTAAAGATCAGCAGACGCCTTGCATTTGTCTGTTTAAAATGGACTTAACATCGTATATCAATGCTATTGATGATTAAAATACTGAAAATCATTGAAATAAAAATAAAGTCAAGCTTTTCAACTGATCTGTAGAAAATTATGTCAGCCTTGTGAAAAGTTGCCTGTAATTGCACCGGCTTCATTGATCGCGTTGAAGTTGAGCTGCGGGAGGGCGTTTTTTTCGGTCAGAAAATGCAAAAGATTTTGTGTACTGAGGTTTCCAACCATCTCATCGGCAGCTGTCGGGCAGCCTCCCAGACCGTTGACGACCGTTTCGAAGCTTCTCACACCGGCTTCCCAGGCTGCTTCGAGCTTGCGAAAACTTTCTGAAGGTTTTGTATGCAGGTGCAAACCAAAATCAACCTGTGGCAAGGCCTTACAAAGGCTTTGATAGGTTGCGTAAATGGTGTCGGGATTGGCTTCGCCCAAAATGTCGGACAAAGGCAATCGTGTGAAACCCTTTTCGTAAAGTCTTGCCGCCAAATCTATTACGAGTCCCGAACTCCAATCGTCACCATAAGGATTACCAAAACCCATCGAGAGATAGATCACCCAATTAATGCTTTTTAAAGCTGTTTGGTGTTGCATCCTGTCAATCAATGCCAGCGAATCAATGGTGCTGATGTTGAGGTTGCGCTTTAGAAAGGTGGGCGAAACCGAAAACGGATAGCTCAAACAATTGATGCGGTCGTTTTCCGATGCTTTTCGAACCCCTGTTTCGTTCACGACCAGGGCCATGATTTCCGGTTTTTTTTCAGGTAGCTGCAGCTGCCTGATCACACTGTCGCTGTCGGCCATTTGCGGAATAACCTTGGGCGAAACATAACTGCCACAATCCACAACATCAAAGCCAACCTTCAATAAAGCGTTGATATAGTTTACTTTATCATTGGTAGGAATGAAAGTTGTGATGCCCTGCATGGCATCACGGGCTGTTTCGGTGATATGGACTTTTGTTGGTGGCATTGTCTATGCTCTGCCCGAAAGGTTCTTTGGAATTCTGCCCTGGTTGATGCTTTCGGAGCGAAGTTTGCGTCCAACAATACGTTCTACCATTCTACCTGTTTCGAGCACGCGGTCAATGTCGAGGTTGGTTTCGATGCCCATCTCGTCCATCATCACCACCATGTCTTCGGTTGTCACCAACCCAAC
>ERZ1645187.3784-NODE-3784-length-12557-cov-128.026316_pt1 | contig 12557 bp, 12 predicted proteins | sample MGYA00575352_ERZ1645187 | MGnify/ENA primary metagenome ERZ1645187 (study PRJEB40837, sample SAMN11349314) | freshwater sediment metagenome | isolation source: river sediment | host: Sediment | place: India: Wazaribad , New Delhi | collected 2017-02-21 ... | reverse complement strand
ACGGGCTCCCTTCCGCAACCTCACACTCTCACAGTTCCGACAGACAGGGAGGGGGCTCGGGCGCGGCGGCGGCCGGCGGGGCGTCGTGCCCCCCCGAGGCGAAGGCCGGGGCGGGGGGGAAGAGCGCGAAGGCGAGGGCGAGGGCGATCGAGATCGGCGGCGGGCGTCGCGGAACGTCGCGGTTCGGGGCGTCATCCCGTTTCCGCCGCGTCTTCGCCCGAATTCCGCTAGACTGGTCCATGTACGATTCTGTCCGTCGCGACGCCGTACCGCGCCCATGCCCGTCGATCGGGCGGGGGTGAGGGGAGAGGGGAGCCGAATCGGGCCCCTCGGAGCGTCGGAGAAGACAAGCTGGGAAGAGGCCAGATGCGCAAGATCGACCTGCGGAAATTCACCCTCGCGTTCGCCGTGCTGACGGCGGCGATCGGGCTTCTCGTCGCGCCGGGCCCGGCCTCGGCACAGGACCGCGGCGGCACCTACTCGACCCAGGAGCTCGTCAACACCGGCCACAAGTTCTTCGGCACCGTGTCGGGCGGGCTCGCCACGGTGATCGAGCAGGCGGTGTCGCGCTACGGCCAGCCCAACGGCTACATCCTCGGCGAGGAGGGCTCGGGCGCCATCGTCGGTGGCCTGCGCTACGGCGAAGGCCAGCTCAACACCCGCGACCGCGGCAAGACCAAGGTCTATTGGCAGGGACCGTCGATCGGCTGGGACTTCGGCGGCGAGGGCGCCCGCACCATGATGCTGGTCTACAATCTGCCCTCCGTCGACGCGCTCTATCAGCGCTTCGGCGGCGTCGACGGCTCGGCCTATTTCATCGGCGGCTTCGGCATGACGGCGCTGGTCGCCGACCGCATCTACGTGGTGCCGGTGCGGGCCGGGCTCGGGGTGCGGCTCGGCGTCAACCTCGGCTATCTGAAGTTCACGCCCAACGCCACTTGGAACCCCTTCTGATCGGATCTCCGAAATGCCGGCGCGGTCGGCGGACGGTCGCGTCGGGCCGGGGAAGATGATATCGAGGCGGGCGGAAGGGCGAGAGCGGGGCGAGACGGCCGATGACGATCGAGTGGGCGATGTGGTTCGCGCTCGGCTTTCTGGTCGCCGCAGTGGGGGCGCTCGTCTTCATGGCGTCGCTGTGGCGTCGCGCCGTGCGGCTGACCACGCGGCGGGTGACGGCCGGGTTGCCACTCGACGCGGAAGGCGCGCGGGCCGAGCGCGATCTGATGGCGGCGCGGTTCGCCCGCGACGTCCGCCGCTTCGAACTGGCGCTGGCCGATCTGCGCCGGCGCAACGCCGAGGAGCGGGTGGCGCTCGGCCGGGCGGCGATCGACTTCGACGCGATGCGCCAGGCCCGCGACGCGGAGATCGTCCGGGTCGAGGCGGGGCTGGCGCGCGAGGCGGAGCAGGCGGCGGTGATCGCGGCGCGCGATGTCGCGATCGGCGAGCGCGACGAAGACATCGGCGCGGCGCGGGCGACCATCGCCCGCCTCCAGGAGACCATCACCGAGCTCGAGACGACCATCGGCTCGTTGCGCAACGAGATCGACGAGCGCGACGTGACCATCGCGACGCGCGAGACCCAGGCGGCGGCGCAAGAGGTGTGCATCGACGGGTTGGCGGCGGATCTCGCGGAGAAGAAGGCGCGGATCGACGAGCTGCGCAAGACGCTGGGCCTGGCCGAGACGGTGGTCGCCCAGGAGAAGGACCGGGCGAACCGGCTCGATCGGCGGATCGAGCGGTTGGTCGCCGACGTCGCCGATCGCGAGGAGGTGGCGGATCGCCGGCAGCGCGAGCTCGAGCGGGCGCGTCATGGACTGACTTCGGCCAACGCCCGTCTCGCGGCGCTGGCGCAGCGTCCGGACGGGGCGGCGGGGCTCGTCGCCGAGGTCGACGACGGCGAGGCGGACCGGCAGCGGATCGAGCTCGAAGAGCGGCTGGCGGCGAGCGAGCGGGAGCGGGAGCGGCTGGCGGCGATCGTCCGCGAGGTCGAACGCTCGGCCGGCGACGGTGCGCCGACGCGGGCGCGGCTGCGCGAACAGATCGCCGATCTCGCCGCCGAGATGGTGCGGCTGACCGGTGCGGTGGAGGGCGGCTCGCCGGCGATCGAGGCCGCCTTGACCGACACCTCGTCCGGCGACGGGCCGCGCCCGAGCCTCGCCGATCGCATCCGGGCGCTGCGAGCGGCGTCCGCCTCGGGGCGCGGCCGCGCGACCTGAGGGGCTCCGGCTGCGGGCGCGACGCTCTGCGCTGCGAGACGGCGGACCGGGACGTTTGAATTGGGGCGGCGGCGCGGGTATCGCTTGAGGTGACCGCGCGGGTCCGATTCGCTTCGGCGGGTCGGCGTGCGCGCGCCCGTCCTCACTCATTCGCGACCCTCGCCCCAGGAGCCTTCCGTCCATGGCCGACACGTCGGACATCGCCGCTCTCGATCTCGCCGCGCTCATCGCCAGCCGCGTCTGCCACGACATCATCTCGCCGGTGGGGGCGATCACCAACGGGCTCGAGGTCCTCGAGGAGGACAACAACGAGGAGATGCGCGCCTTCGCCATGGACCTGATCCGCAAGAGCGCGCGGCAGGCCTCGGCGAAGCTCCAGTTCGCCCGTCTCGCCTTCGGCGCCGCCGGTTCGGCCGGCGCCTCGATCGATCTCGGCGACGCCGAGACGGTGGCCAAGGGCTTCATGGCGGGCGAGAAGGCGTCGCTCGAGTGGTCGGCCACCCGGGTGTTGATGCCGAAGAATCTGGTGAAGCTGCTGCTCAACCTGATCCTGATGGCCGGCCACGCCATTCCGCGCGGCGGCGTCGTCCGGGTGGTGGTGACCGGGGCGGCCGAAGCGCCGACCTTCACGCTCACCTGCGCCGGGCTCAATGCCCGCGTGCCCGCCCACGCCGAGAGTTTCCTCGCCGGGCGGCTCGGCGAGGTCACCCCGGATGCGCACATGATCCAGCCGATCTACGCCGGACTTCTGGCCAAGGCGGCGGGCATGACGGTGTCGGTGGAGAAGATCGGCGACGACGTGGTGTTCAGCGCCGTGCCGGCGAGTACCGAGGCGCCGGCGAGCGGGACGCCCTGAGGCGCCGCTTCCAATCCGCGAGGTCTTTCGAGAACCCGTCCTCCGCTTCCGCGGGGGGCGGGTTCGTCGTTCTGCGTGGTCTTCCGGAGGGTGTCGCCACTTGCGACATCGACGACGAAAGAGCCCTCGAGCAAGGTTCTCGGAGCGTTGTCGAGCCAACATAGAATGTGAGACTCCCCGGAAATGCTCTCTTAACGCTTTGTCTCGATACTCGCCCCACGACCCGGGGGAGACCCCCCGTGTGAAGACCCCGTAGACGACCGGACACAAGGTAGGGGCCATGGACGATCTGCTGCGCGAATTCCTGACGGAAACGAACGAGAGCCTCGACGTCGTCGACGTGGAGTTGGTCAAGTTCGAGCAGGACCCGAACAACGAGAAGATTCTCGGAAACATCTTCCGGCTCGTCCACACGATCAAGGGCACCTGCGGGTTCCTGGGCCTGCCGCGCCTCGAAGCGATCGCCCATGCGGCGGAAACGCTGATGGGCAAGTTCCGCGACGGTGTTCCGGTGACGGAAGCCGCGGTGACGCTGGTCCTCCAGTCGATCGACCGGATCAAGCAGATCGTCGCCGATCTCGAGACCACCGAGCAGGAGCCGACCGGGTCGGACACCGACCTGATCTCCCAGCTCGAACGCATGTCGGAGGCGGGCAAGGTGCCCGAACCGGTGGTCGAGGTGCCGAAGCACACCGAGGGGCAACTGGTCTACCAGATCCTCGAGCGCCAGTTGCGTCCGGGCGAGGTGTCGCTCGACGAACTCGAACGCGCCTTCCGCGAGACCGTCGCCGACGAGGCGCATGCCGCCGCGACCGCCGCCGCCGCCCCCGAGCCGGCCCCGGCGCCGCGTCCCGTCAAGGCCGCCGCTCCCAAAGCCGAGGCCAAGGAGAAGGACGGCGAGGGCGAAGCCAAGGCCGGCGGCGTTTCGGCGCAGACCATCCGCGTCGCCGTCGACACGCTCGAACACCTGATGACCATGGTGTCCGAGCTGGTGCTGACCCGCAATCAGCTGCTGGAGATCGTCCGCCGTCACGAGGATTCGGAATTCAAGGTTCCGCTGCAGCGGCTCTCCAACGTCACCGCCGAGCTGCAGGAAGGGGTGATGAAGACCCGCATGCAGCCGATCGGCAACGCCTGGCAGAAGCTGCCGCGCGTGGTGCGCGACCTCTCGAACGAACTGGGCAAGCAGATCGAACTCGAGATGATCGGTCAGGAGACCGAACTCGACCGGCAGGTGCTGGAGCTGATCAAGGATCCGCTCACTCACATGGTGCGCAACTCGGCCGACCACGGCCTGGAAACGCCCGAGCAGCGCAAGGCCGCCGGCAAGGCCGAAAAGGGAACGATCCGTCTCTCCGCCTATCACGAGGGCGGCCACATCATCATCGAGATCGCCGACGACGGCCGTGGTCTCGACCTCGAGAAGATCAAGCAGAAGATCGTCGACAACGGACTCGCCACCGAGTTCGAACTCGAGAAGATGACCGAAGCGCAGATCTACAAGTACGTCTTCGCGCCGGGCTTCTCGACCGCCGCCAAGGTCACCAACGTCTCCGGCCGCGGCGTCGGCATGGACGTGGTCAAGACCAACATCGACGCGATCGGCGGCACCGTCGATCTGAAGAGCGTGCCGGGCAAGGGCACCACCTTCACCATCAAGATCCCGCTGACGTTGGCCATCGTCTCGACGCTGATCGTCGAGTCGGCCGGGGACCGCTTCGCCATCCCGCAACTGTCGGTGATCGAACTGGTCCGCGCCCAGCAGAATTCCGAGCACCGCATCGAACGCATCCGCGACACGCCGGTGCTGCGCCTGCGCAACAAGCTGCTGCCGCTGGTCCATCTCTCCAAGCTGCTCGACATCGTGTCGATCGACGGCGAGGCGAAACAGCCGGTCAGCGAAGAGGACGGCTTCATCGTCGTCATGCAGGTCGGTCAGCAGAGCTTCGGCGTGGTCGTCGACGCGGTCTTCCACACGGAAGAAATCGTGGTCAAGCCGATGTCGACGATGCTGCGTCACATCAACATGTTCTCGGGCAACACCATTCTCGGTGACGGCTCGGTGATCATGATCGTCGATCCCAACGGCATCGCCCAGGCGATCGGCCCGGCCCAGGCGGCCGGCACCGGCGAAGAGGGCGACCACGAGGAAGAGCGGGCCCGTGACGAGGCCCAGATGGTGTCGATGCTGCTGTTCCGCGCCGGCTCCGAACAGCCCAAGGCGGTGCCGCTGTCGCTGGTCACCCGCCTCGAGGAGTTCTCGGTCGACAAGGTCGAGCGCTCGAACGGTCGCGATCTCGTGCAGTATCGCGGGTCGCTGATGCCGCTCGTCTATTTCGACGAATACGCCCAGCGCAAGACCGACGGCAGCGTGCCGATGCTGGTGTTCTCCGATGCCGGCCGGTCGATGGGTCTGGTGGTCGACGAGATCATCGACATCGTCGAGGATCGGCTGGAGATCGAGGTCGGCTCGGAGCGGGCCGGGGTGCTCGGCTCGGCGGTGATCAAGGGCAAGGCGACCGAGGTGGTCGACATCGGCCACTTCCTGCCGCAGGCCTTCGAAGACTGGTTCCGCCGCAAGGAGATGTCGACCGAGTCGCTGACCCGGACGCTGCTCTTCGTCGACGACGCGCCGTTCTTCCGCAACATGCTCGGTCCGGTGCTCAAGGCCGCCGGCTATCAGGTGACGGTGTGCGCCTCGGCGCCGGAGGCGCTCGACATGCTCGAGGGCGGGCGTCGCTTCGACGTCATCGTCTCCGACATCGAGATGCCGGAGATGAACGGCTTCGAGTTCGCCGAGAGCGTCAAGCGTCATCCGCGCCTGCGCGCCATCCCGATCCTGGCGCTGTCGTCGATGTGTACGCCGGCGTCGATCGAACGGGGACGTCAGTCCGGCTTCGACGACTACATCGCCAAGTTCGACCGTCCCGGCCTGATCGCCGCGCTGAAGGAAGTCACCATCCAGGAACTCGGAGTTGCCGCATGAGTGACGACGCCAACGGCCTCAACGAGAGCATCCAGTACGTCACCGTGGTGATCGGCGGACAGCTCTTCGGCCTGCCGATCGAGCGGGTCCACGACGTCTTCGTGCCCGAGTCGATCACCCGGGTGCCGCTGGCGCGGCCGGAGATCGCCGGCGTGCTCAACCTGCGCGGTCGTATCGTCACGGCGATCGACATGCGCCGCCGCCTGCATCTGCCGCCGCGCGAGGGCGTGGCGACGCCGATGGCGGTGGGCATCGAGCACAAGGGCGAGAGCTACGGCCTGCTCATCGACAACGTCGGCGAGGTTCTCGACCTGCCGAGCGACGGCCGGGAGGCGAACCCGGTCAATCTCGACGCCCGTTGGGCCGCGATCTCGGGTGGGGTCCATCGGCTCAACGGTCAGCTCATGGTGATCCTCGACGTCGATCGGGTCCTCGGCGGCATGTCCGAGGCGATCGCCGCGTGATTGAGAACGCTCTGGAGTACTCACGATGAAGAACTGCCTGGTCGTCGACGACTCGAGCGTCATTCGCAAGGTCGCCCGACGCATTCTCGAGGATCTCTCCTTCGAGATCGCCGAAGCCGAGGACGGGCTCAAGGCGCTCGACATCTGCCGCAAGGGGATGCCCGAGGCGATCCTGCTCGACTGGAACATGCCGGTCATGGACGGGCTCGAGTTCCTGGCGCAGCTCCGGCGCGAGCCGGGCGGCGAGAAGCCGAAGGTGGTGTTCTGCACCACCGAGAACGACGTCGCCCACATCGCCAAGGCGATGCGCGCCGGCGCCGACGAATACATCATGAAGCCGTTCGACCGCGAGATCGTGGAAGCGAAGTTCGCCGAAGTCGGCCTGATCTGAGGAGGTCGACATGGCATTCGGGACGAGCGCCGCCTTGGACAGAGCGGGCACCGCCGTGACCGACCCCGTCCGCGTGATGGTCGTGGACGACTCGGTCGTGGTGCGTGGCCTGATCGGGCGGTGGATCGATGAAGATCCGGCCCTGGCGGTGGTCGCGAGCCATCGCAACGGCAAGCTCGCCGTCGACGATGTGGCGCGGTCCAACCCGGACGTCGTCGTGCTCGATGTCGAAATGCCGGAAATGGACGGCATCACGGCGCTGCCGCTGCTGCTCAAGGCCAAGCCGGGCCTCGTCGTGGTGATGGCGTCGACGCTGACGCGTCGCAATGCCGAGATCTCGCTGAAGTGTCTGTCGCTGGGCGCCGCCGACTACGTGCCCAAGCCGGAATCGAACAGTGGCGTCACCACCTCCGCCGACTTCCGCAACGAGGTGATCCAGAAGGTCAAGGCGCTCGGTCTCAGGGCCCTGACCCGCGGTGGCCGCGGCAGCGCGCCCGCCCCGCGTCCGTCCTCGTTCGCGAGCACCGCCGGTTCGGCCGCGGCTCCGGCGGGTCCGGCGCGCTCCTTCGCACCGTCGCAACCGCGCGTCGCCGCGCCGTCGGCGCCGGCGCAGCTGCGTCCCTATTCCTCGGTGATGCCGCGGGTGCTGCTGATCGGCTCCTCGACCGGCGGACCGCAGGCGCTGACCAAGCTCTTCGCCGAGATCGGTCCGGCGATCGTCAACGTGCCGGTGCTGATCACCCAGCACATGCCGGCGACCTTCACCGCGATCCTCGCCGAGCACATCACCAAGGCCGCCGGCCGCCGCGCGGCGGAAGGCACCCACGGCGAACCGCTGATGCCCGGGCGCATCTACGTGGCGCCGGGCGGCAAGCACATGGTGATCGGCAAGCAGGGCGCCGAGACCGTGGTGCTGCTCAACGATCAGCCGCCCGTCAACTTCTGCAAGCCGGCGGTCGATCCGCTGTTCGACAGTGCCGTTCCGATCTTCGGGTCGGCGATCCTCGCCTGCGTCCTGACGGGCATGGGTCACGACGGTGCGGCGGGCGCCAAGCGCATCGCCGACGGCGGTGGCAGTGTCATCGCGCAAGACGAAGACTCGAGTGTGGTCTGGGGCATGCCCGGCGCGGTGGCGCAGGCGGGTGCCGCGGCCGAGATCTTGGCCCTCGACCAGATCGGCGGCAAGATCGTGCGTATCCTGGGGGGAAGGCGATGACGCCGAACGAGTTCGACTACCTGAGGAGCTATCTCAAGCAGCGGTCGGGTCTCGTTCTGACGCCGGAGAAGCAGTATCTGGTCGAGAGCCGCCTCCTGCCGGTGGCGCGGAAGACGGGGCTGGCTTCGCTCTCGGCCCTGGTCGCCAAGATGAAGGAGCCGAGCCAGACGCAGCTCTGCGAGGCGGTCGTCGAGGCGATGACCACCAACGAGTCGTTCTTCTTCCGCGACAAGACCCCGTTCGAGCACTTCGTCGACACCATGTTGCCGAAGATGCTCGAGGCGCGGTCGCGCGAGCGCCGGATCCGCATCTGGTGCGCCGCCGCTTCGACCGGACAGGAGCCCTATTCGCTGGCGATGTGTCTGAAGGAGGCCGAGGCGAAGCTCGGCGGTTGGCGCTTCGAGATCATCGGCACCGACCTCTCCAACGAGGTGCTCGACAAGGCCAAGGCCGGCGTCTACTCGCAGTTCGAGGTGCAACGCGGCCTGCCGATCAACCATCTGCTGAAGTACTTCACCCAGAACGGCGACACCTGGCAGATCTCCTCGGCGCTGCGCTCGATGGTGCAGTACCGCAAGCTCAACCTGCTCGAGAACTTCTCGTCGCTGGGTCAGTTCGACATCGTCTTCTGTCGCAACGTGCTGATCTATTTCGACAATCCGACCAAGATCGACATTCTCGGGCGGATCTCGAAACTGATGCCGGCGGACGGGTTCCTGGTGCTGGGTGCGGCCGAGACGGTGGTCGGGCTCACCGACGCCTTCAAGCCGATGTCCGACAAGCGCGGCCTCTATCAGCTCGGCGGAGCGGCCGCCGCGGCGCCGCGCGGCCTCGCGACCGGGACGCTGGGCAAGCCGGCGACGCCGGCGGCTCCGGCCCCGCTGGGCTCGCGTTTCCAAGTCGTCTCGTCGCGCTGAGCGACGGACCTCGACCGATCACGGACGGCGCCCTCGGGCGCCGTTTCGCGTTTCGGGGCTCAGCGAGCGCGGTGGTGGCGCTGGTACTGCGACGGGGTGAGGCCGACCGACTTGCGGAACTGGCGGGTGAAGGCCGCCTGATCGGCGTAGCCGCAATCGAGGGCGATCGAGGCGATCGGCCGATCGGTCGAGCGCAGCAGGCTGAGGGCCGCCTCGATGCGGGCGCGGGTGAGATACTGGCCGGCGGAGAGGCCGAAGAGGGCGCGCAGACGCTGATCGAGGCGGAAGGTGCTGAGCCCGGCGAGGCGAGCGAGATCGGCGATGCGCAACGGCCGGTCGAGATGGCCGTGGACGTGCTCGATCACCGCGGAGAGACCGGCGAGGTCGCCGCGGTCGTCGGAGGGGGCCTGGAGATCGCGCGACAGGCCGGAGAGGCCGACGACGGTGCCGGCGGCGTCGCGGATCGGCTCCTTCCAGGTCAGGCACCAGCCCTCTTCACCGTCGGGATAGAGATGCAGCTCCAGGCGGCCGTGGATGGGGCGGCCGTGGGCGAGAACGGCGTCGTCCTGGCGGGCGATCTCGATGCCGAGCGTGCCGGGGAAGACTTCTCGTGCGGTGCGGCCGACGAGGTCGGCGGCGGCGGTCCGGCCGGTGCGGCGGACGAGGGTGCGGTTGACCGCGACGTAGCGGCCGTCGGCGTCCTTGAGGAAGAAGACGATGTCGGGGACGGCGTCGAACAGATCGGCGAAGAGCAGCGGCCGACCGACGGCGGCGAGGAAGCGAGCGCGGACCTCCGATGCCGACGGATCGATCGCCTCGCTCGCGGACTTGTGCCGATCGGCCACTTCCCACTCCCACTTCCGACAAGACACCGGGGTCGGCTCGAGCGATGCTCGGGGTTCGTTCACCGATGCCACCACGACGGAGCCTATCATGTCGAAGCCGCTGTTCGCAGGCACCATGCCCGCCCTGATGACCCCGTGTACCCCGGATCGCAAGCCCGATTTCGACGCGCTGGTGCGCATGGGGCGGCATCTGATCGATGCCGGCATGTCGGCGGTGGTCTATTGCGGGTCGATGGGCGACTGGCCGCTCCTCACCGACGAACAGCGCATGGAGGGCGTCGAGCGGCTGGTGAAGGCCGGGCTGCCGGTGGTCGTCGGGACGGGCGCGCAGAACACGGCGCGGGCGGTGGCGATCGCGGCGCACGCCAAGGCGGTCGGTGCGGCCGGCCTGATGCTGATCCCGCGCGTCCTGTCGCGCGGTTCGTCGGTCGCGGCGCAGCGGGCGCATTTCGACGACGTGCTCGCCGCCGGCGTCGATCTGCCGTCGGTGATCTACAACAGCCCCTATTACGGCTTCGAGACCAAGGCCGATCTGTTCTTCGACCTGCGCTCTCGCGCCCCCCATCTCGTCGGCTTCAAGGAGTTCGGCGGCGGCGCCTCGCTGACCTATGCGGCCGAGCACATCACCTCGGGCCATCCGGAACTCACCCTGATGGTCGGCGTCGACACCCAGGTGTTCCACGGCTACGTCAACTGCGGCGCCACCGGCGCGATCACCGGCATCGGCAACGTGCTGCCGAAGGAGATCCTGCATCTGGTCGCGCTGTGCGAGAAGGCGGCGGCCGGCGACGTGGTGGCGCGGCGCCATGCGCTGGAGCTCGACAAGGCGCTCGCCGTGCTGTCGTCCTTCGACGAGGGGGCGGATCTCGTCCTCTACTACAAGCATCTGATGGTGGCGGTCGGCCATTCCGAATACGCGCGGCACTTCAACCCGTCCGACGCGCTGTCGTCGGCGCAGACCGCCCATGCCGACCGGGCGTTCGCCCAGTTCCGGACGTGGTACGCCTCGTGGGACGGTCGCTGAGGAGGACGCCATGCGGGTCATCGACAGCCATACCGAGGGCGAGCCGACGCGGGTGATCGTCGAAGGCGGGCCGGATCTGGGGACGGGGACGCTCGCCGAGCGGCGGGCGATCTTCGCCCGCGACTTCGATCACGTCCGGCGCTTCACCATGAACGAGCCGCGCGGCTTCGACGCGCTGGTCGGCGCGCTGCTGGTGCCGCCGGTCGATCCGACCGCGGTCGCGGGGATTATCTTCTTCAACAACGTCGGCTGCCTCGGCATGTGCGGCCACGGCACCATCGGCGTCGCGGTGACGCTGGCCCATCTCGGGCGCATCGGGCTCGGCAAGCACCGGTTCGAGACGCCGGTCGGCACCGTCGAGGTGACGCTCGAGACCAAGAACCGGGTGTCGGTGGAGAACGTGCCGGCGCGGGTGCATCTCGCGGACGTCGCGGTCGAGGTGCCGGGGATCGGCCGGGTCATCGGCGACGTCGCCTGGGGCGGCAACTGGTTCTTCCTCACCGACAGCGTCGCGACGCCGATCGATCTCGTCCATCGCAAGCAGCTGACGGTGGAGGCGGAAGCGATCAAGGCGGCGCTGGTGGCCGCCGGAATCACCGGCGAGGGCGGGGCGGAGATCGACCACGTCGAGATCTTCGGCCCGCCGCAGAGCGAGGGCGGCATGGGACGCAATTTCGTGCTCTGCCCGGGCGGCGAATACGACCGCTCGCCCTGCGGCACCGGGACGAGCGCCAAGCTCGCCTGTCTCGCCGCCCACGGGCTGTTGAAGCCCGGTGAGGACTGGGTTCAGGAGAGCGTCGTCGGCTCGCGCTTCGTCGGGCGCTATCGGCTGGAGGAGGGGGGGGCGCTGATCCCGACCATCACCGGGTCCGCCTGGGTGACGGCGGACGCGCGGCTGCTGCTCGACCCGGAAGATCCGTTCCCGCAGGGGCTGGGGTGAACGGCTCCCTTCGGCATCGATCGAAACGAAAGACCCCCGCCTCGGCCGAGGCGGGGGTCTTTCTCAATCCGGGGGGCGGCGTCGGGGAAGGCGCTCAGGCGATGTCGGCGTAGACGTCGTTCTCGTCGGGCTCGCGCAGCACGTAGCCGCGGCCCCAGACGGTCTCGATGTAGTTCTTGCCGCCGGTCGCCGAGGCGAGCTTCTTGCGCAGCTTGCAGATGAAGACGTCGATGATCTTCAGTTCGGGCTCGTCCATGCCGCCGTAGAGATGATTGAGGAACATCTCCTTGGTGAGCGTGGTGCCCTTGCGGAGCGAGAGCAGCTCCAGCATCTGATATTCCTTGCCGGTCAGATGCACGCGCTGGGTGTTCACTTCCACCGTCTTGGTGTCGAGGTTCACCACGAGGTCGCCGGTGGTGATCACCGACTGGGCGTGGCCCTTGGAGCGGCGGACGATGGCGTGGATGCGCGCGACCAGCTCGTCCTTGTGGAACGGCTTGGTCATGTAGTCGTCGGCACCGAAGCCGAGACCACGGACCTTGTCCTCGATGCCGGCCAGACCGGAGAGGATGAGGATCGGCGTCTTCACCTTCGACACGCGAAGCGTCCGGAGAACCTCGTAACCCGACATGTCGGGCAGGTTCAGATCCAGAAGAATGATGTCGTAATCATAGAGCTTGCCGAGGTCGATGCCCTCTTCGC
>ERZ1645187.3783-NODE-3783-length-12558-cov-7.025434_pt1 | contig 12558 bp, 12 predicted proteins | sample MGYA00575352_ERZ1645187 | MGnify/ENA primary metagenome ERZ1645187 (study PRJEB40837, sample SAMN11349314) | freshwater sediment metagenome | isolation source: river sediment | host: Sediment | place: India: Wazaribad , New Delhi | collected 2017-02-21 ... | reverse complement strand
GCCCTTCCGCCGCCCGGTCAATACCGTGTTCCAGAACTACGCCCTGTTCCCGCACCTGACGGTCGAGCAGAACGTGGCCTTCTCGCTGGAAGAGCAACGCCTGCCGCGCGACCAGATCCGCCAGCGTGTGGGCGAGGCGCTCGAGATGGTGCGGATGCAGACCTTCGCGCGTCGCCGACCCTCGGACCTGTCCGGCGGGCAGCAACAGCGGGTGGCGCTTGCGCGTGCATTGGCGCCCAGGCCAAAGCTTTTGCTGCTGGACGAACCCTTGTCCGCGCTGGACCTGAAGCTGCGCAAGGAGATGCAGATCGAGCTGAAGCAGCTGCAGGCCGAGGCCGGGATCACCTTCCTTTTCGTCACCCATGACCAGGAAGAGGCGCTGGCGCTGTCCGACCGCGTGGCGGTGATGCAGGGTGGCCGCATCCTGCAGATGGGCCCGCCGCGCGAAATCTACGATGCGCCGACCCATCGGTTCGTCGCGGATTTCATCGGCGACATCAACCTGCTGGAAGGCGAAATGGTTTCGGGCGGGGTCAGGGTTCTGGGCGGCCTGCCGGCGGCGGCGCAAGGCCCCGGCCGCGTGACGCTGGCGATCCGCCCCGAGCGGGCCAGGCTGGTTCCGGCAGGGGCGGGCGAACTGGACGCGACCTTGGTCCACAGCGCCTATCTGGGGACGGCGACGCTGCACAAGCTGCAGTTGGCGGGCGGCGGGGATTTCCTGGTCCGCCTGTCCGACCCGACGCAGACCGCGCCTGAGAAGGGCAGCCGCGTCGGCATCGCCTTGCCCGCCGATGCGCTTCAGGTGCTTCAGGGATGAGCCAGTCCGACACCTTGCGCCGCACCGCCCTGATGCTGCCCGCGCTGCTGGCGATCCTGCTGCTGGTGGGGGCGCCGCTTGGTCTCATGGGCTGGGTCTCGCTTCTGGAAAAGGGCTCAAGCGCGGGCGTCGACTGGGCCTCGGCGCCGTCGCTGGGCAATTATCAGCGGCTGATCTGGGAAGAGGATTTCGACGGCACGCTGCTGTGGAACACCAACTATCTGGTGATCTTCCTGCGGTCGGTGGCGCAGGCGGCGGTCACCACCCTGTTGTGCCTGGTGCTGGGGGTGCCGGTGGCCCTGTGGATGGCGGGGCTGTCGCCCACGGGCCGGGCGGTCATGCTGCTGCTGGTGACGATCCCGTTCTGGACCAACCTTCTGGTGCGCAACTACGCCTGGCTGATCATCCTGCGCGAGGGCGGCTGGCTGGGGATGGCCGTGGACGCGATCTGGCCCTTCGGCCCGGTGCAGCTCTTGTACAACGACGTGGCCGTCGCGATCGGCCTGACCTATTCCTTCCTGCCCTTCATGATCCTGCCCGTCTATTCCGTCTTCGAAAAGTTCGACTGGCGGCTGGTCGAAGCCGCGCATGACCTGGGCGCCACCCGGTCGCGGGCCCTGCGTCGGGTGATCCTGCCGGTGGCAATGCCCGGCCTTCTGGCGGGGTCTTTGCTGGTCTTCATCCCCTGCCTGGGCGCTTTCGTGACGCCGGCCCTCTTGGGCGGGGGCAAGACGTTGATGCTGGGCAACGTGATCCAGATGCAGTTCGGCCCGTCGCGCAACTGGCCCTTCGGAGCGGCGATCTCGGTCGTGCTGCTGGCGATCATGCTGGTCGCGATGACGGCGCTGGCGCTGTGGCGAAACCGGAGGCCCGCATGAACATCCGCCGCTTTCCCCTGACGCGCGAAGTCTCGCTGTTCGTGCTGGTCTATCTGTATCTGCCGGTCTTCGTGCTGATCGGCTACAGCTTCAACGCCAACCGCACGGCGACGGTCTGGACCCATGCCTCGCTGGACTGGTACGTCCGCATCCTGAACAACCCGTCGATCCGGGCCGCCACCTGGAACTCGCTGGTGCTGGCGGTCAGCGCGGCGACGGCGGCCACGGTGATTGCCCTGCTGGCAGCCCTGGCCACCCGGCGCGCCTTTCCGGGCCGCAACGCCAGCGAAACCCTCCTGCGGCTGCCCCTGATCCTGCCCGAGATCGTCGTGGCGGTCGCGACGCTGATCCTGTTCGTCGCCGTGGGGATCGAGCTTGGCCTCGGCGCGATGATCCTGGCGCATACGGTCTTCTGCATCCCCTTCGCCTATCTGCCGATCCGCGCCCGGCTGGAGGGGATCAGCGGGTCCTACGAAGAGGCCGCGCAGGACCTTTACGCCAATCGCTTCCGCACCTTCCGCCGCGTGACGCTGCCGCTTTTGTGGCCCGGCGTGCTGGCCGGCTTCACCCTGGCCTTCGTCACCAGCCTGGATGACTTCCTGACCTCGTTCTTCCTGTCAGGCCCCGGGACGACGACGCTGCCCGTCTACATCTTCTCGGCCATCCGTGCCGGCATCACGCCCGAGATCAACGCAATTTCCACGGTGATGCTGGTGATCTCGATCCTGCTTGTCAGCCTGTCCTTCGCCCTGACCCGCCTCCGCCGATAACACCAACAGGAGAGACCATGACCCGATCCCACCGCCTGGCCGCAGCGGCGCTTGCCGTGCTGCTGGCCCTTCCCGCAACCGCGCAGGACGCGGAAAAGACGCTCTATTTCTACAACTGGACCGATTACTACCCGGTCGAACTGCTGGCGAAGTTCGAGGCCGAAACCGGGATCAAGGTCATCCTAGATGGCTTCGACAGCAACGATACGCTGCTGGCCAAGCTGCAATCGGGCGGTGCGGCCTATGACGTGATCGTGCCCAGCGACTATGTCATCCCCGGCATGATCGCCGACGGCTTGTTGATGAAGATCGACACCAATGCGATGGAAAACTACGTCCACATGAAGGACGCCTTCAAGAACCCGGATTTCGACCCGACGCACGAATACACCGCGCCCTACCTTTGGGGCGTGACCGGGCTGGCCTATGACAGCGCCCAGGTTGAAGGCGGGGTGCTGGAGCCGAGCTGGAAGGAATATTTCGAGCCACGCCCGGAACTTGAGGGAAAGATCGCGGCGCTGGACACGGCCAGCGACGTGATCCTGGCGGCCTCGCTTTATCTGGGCATCCCGCAATGCACCGAAAGCAACGACGACGCCAAGCGCATCCTGGAGCTGCTGGAAGCGCAGAAGCCGAAGCTGAAGCTTTACAGCTCGGACAGCACGGTGGACCGGCTGGCCTCGGGCGAAGTGGCGCTGCACCATGTCTGGAACGGGGCCACGGCGCGGGCGACGGCGCAGCGGGATACGATCCGCTTCCTCTATCCCGCCGAGGGCACGCCGATGTTCCGCGACAACTTCGCCGTTCCGGCGAACGCCCCGCACCCCGAGAACGCGAAGATCTTCATCAACTGGATGATGAAGCCCGAGAATGCCGCCGCGGTGTCGAATGCCATCGCCTACGGCAACGCGATCAAGTCGGATGAGTTCCTCAGCGACCAGTGGCGCGCGATGGAGGCGATCAACATGCCCGAGGAATACTCTGGCCGCCTCGTCCCGACCCAGGACTGCGGTCCCGCCGCGCGCGAGCTGCGCGACAAGATCTGGACCCGGCTCAAGGGCTGAGACCTGACCGGCATGGCCCGCGCAAGGGCCATGCCCCAATCTTGCGAGAGGCAGCATGGCACCGACCACCTACACAGACCTTCGCGACCTGGACGGCCAGGCCATCGGCATCCGCTGCGATCAGGGCCGCATCGTCGAGATCGGCCCCCAGGTCGCCGCCCCCGACGCCATTCCCGGCGAGGGCCGCCTGGTCCTGCCCGCCTTCGTCGAGCCGCATGTCCACCTGGACAAGACGCTGTGGGGAGAGCCCTGGCAACCCGGCCGCCGCGCCGCGCGCCTTCGCGATTACATCGAGAACGAGCGTCGCGTCCTGTCCGCCTGCACCACGCCGCCCGAGGTGCGCGCGGGCCGTTTGCTGGAGCAGATGCTGCGTTTCGGCACCACGGCGGTCCGGTCCCATATCGACGTCGCCCCCGACATCGGGCTGGCGCATGTCGAGGCGATGCTGCGCCTGCGCGAGCAGTGGTCGGACCGCGTCGATCTTCAGTTCGTGGCCTTTCCTCAACAGGGCCTGCTGTCCCGACCCGGCACCGCCGATCTCATGCGCGAGGCGATTGCCTTGGGCGTCGAAACGGTCGGCGGGCTTGATCCGGCGGGCATCGACGGCGACCCCGAGGGGCAGTTGCGCTTCGTCTTCGACCTGGCAACGCAAACCGGTGCCGGCGTGGACATCCACCTGCACGACAAGGCAGAGCTGGGCGCCTGGCAGGTCGAACGCATCGCCGATCACACCCAGGCCGCCGGCCTGAACGGCAAGGTGATGATCAGCCACGCCTATTGCCTGGGGCAGATTCCAATGGCCCGGCTGGAACGGATCGGACGCCGCCTGGCCGACCTTGGCATCTCGCTGATGACCTCGGCCCCGGCCGATGTAGCCGTGCCCCCGGTCGAGGAGCTGACCGCGATGGGTGTCACGGTCTGTTGCGGCTCGGATGGGATCCGCGATGCCTGGTCGCCGCTTGGCAATGGCGACCTGCTGGAGCGCGCCTTCCTGACCGCCTTCCGCTTCGACTGGAACACCGACGAGGATTTCCGCCGCGCCCTGGACTGCGCCACGACGCAGGCGGCGCGGGCCATCGGGCTGGCCGACTACGGGCTTCATCCCGGCGCGCGGGCGGATTTCGTGATGGTCGAGGCCGTCACCGCAGGCGATGCCCTGTGCCGGCGGCCATCCGCGCGCCGTGTAGTGCGGCGCGGCCTCGTCGTCGCGGGCTAGCTCAGGGGATCACATGGACTTCGATTTCACCGCCTTGCCCGCAGCCGACCGCTACCGCCTGCTGACGAATTTCATCGGCCCGCGCCCGATCGCGCTGGTCACGACCCGCTCGGCCAAGGGCCGCGACAATGCCGCCCCGATGAGCTTTTTCAACGTCTTCGCCCACGAACCGCCCATCGTCGCCTTGGGGATCCAGAGCCGCGGCAACGGGGATGAAAAGGACACCGTGGCCAACATCCGCCGGACCGGAGAGTTCGTGGTCAACATGGTCGACATGGCACTGGCCGATGCGATGATCCTGTGCGGCATCAACTTCGCCTCGGAGGTGGACGAACTGGCCTTCGCCGGCCTGACCCCGGTGGCCGGGCGGCAGGTCGATGCCGTGCGCATCGGCGAAAGCCCCTGTGCCTTTGAATGCCGGGTCGAGCGGATCATCGACTATCACCGGCGGGTGCTGGTCATCGGCGAAGTCGTGCAGATGCATGTCGATGACCGCTGCCTGGATGCCGGCGGCCGCTACGTCAACCCCGCGACCTATCAGCCGATCGCACGGCTGCACGCCGATTCCTACATCACCTCCGACCGCCAGTTCGAGCTGAAGAAGCCCGAGCACCTGCTGCACCATGAGGCGGCGCAGGTGACGCCCCGCAGTGAAAAGGCGGCAGGTTGAGATGCCCTTGTCCCGTTCCGAAGATCGGCCGTTCCCTGCCCGCAAGGCCGTGATGGGGGGCCGCCATGTCGCTTGCTGACCTTACCCTGGGCCAGCGTCCCTCCGGCCGCACCGCGCTTTGCGCCCGCTGGGTCGTCGGCCACGCGCAGGGCAGCCACCGCCTGATCGAGAATGGCGAGGTGGTGATCGAGGGCCAGCGTGTCCTATACGTCGGCCCCTCTTTCCCCGGAGAGGTTGCCCGCCGCATCGACCTTGGGCAGGCGCTGGTGTCGCCCGGCTTCGTCGATCTCGACGCCCTGTCGGACATCGACACCACGCTGCTGACCGTCGACTACGGCCCCGGCTGGGCCAAGGGGCGGGTCTGGCCGCAGTCTTACGTCGACCGCGGCCCCTACGAGATGTACTCGCCCGAGGAGTTGGCCTTTCAGAAGCGCTATGCCTTCGCGCAACTCTTGCGCAACGGCATCACGACGGCGCTGCCCATCGCGTCGCTGTTCTACCGGGAATGGGGCGAGACGGTCGTCGAGTTCGAAGCCGCGGTCGAGGCGGCGGGAGAGATGGGCCTGCGCGTCTGGCTGGGACCGGCCTATCGCGCGGGCGGGATGGTCTGCACCGCGCCGGGGGTGCTGGAGCCCCGGTTCGACGAGGCGCGCGGGATGCAGGGCCTGGAGGAGGCCCTGGCCTTTGCCGACCGCAACGCGGGTCGGTTCGATGGCCTGATCCAGCCGATGCTGGCGCCCGACCGGGTCGAAACCTGCACGCTAGCGCTCTTGCGCCGGACGATGGCGGCCTCGACCGAGGGCGGTCTGCCCGTTCGGCTGCACATGGCGCAGGGCCGCATGGAACGGAAGACCGTCGAGGCGCTGCACGGCACCACGGCGCCGCGCTGGCTGGCTGCGAACGGGCTGCTTCATGACCGGCTGATCGCACCCCATGCGGTCGAGGCCACGCCGGAGGACCTGCGGCTTTACGCCGATCACGGGGTCACCATCGCGCATTGCCCGCTGGTCTATGCCCGCGACGGCGAGATGCTGCGGTCGTTCCGCAAATGCCGGGACCTGGGGATCCGCATCGGCATGGGCACCGATACGGCGCCGCCGGACATGGTGCTGAACATGGCGGTCGGGCTGATGATGGGGCGGGCGGCCGAGGGCGGCGCAGAGGGGCTGACCACGGCCGAGATCTTCGACGCCGCGACGATTGGCGGCGCGGATGCCCTGGGGCGGGCCGATCTGGGGCGGCTGGCTCCGGGTGCGCTGGCGGACATCGCGATCTTCGATCTGTCGGACGCGGGCTTTGCACCCATGATCGACCCGATCCAGACCCTTGTCTTCGGCGCTACGGGTCGGGTGACCCGGGCGGCCTTTGTCGATGGCCGACTGTCCATGCGCAACGGTGAGGTTGCGGGGATCGGCATGCCTGCGGCCCGTCACCGCGTGCAACGTCAGTTCGAGGGTCTGCTTGCGAAATACCCTCAGCGAACCTGGGGGCATCCCTCTGTGGACGCGCTTTTCCCACCGACCTACCCGCTTGGGCTGAAGGACTTAGCCGGGGAGGCTCCAACGGCCTGATCATCGGGCCCGGGTCTGTTGGCGGCTTGGCCGCCCCCGGCATTCTGGCGCGGTCAGACGCCGGCGACGATGGTGATTTGGGCGATGGCCGAGGCTTCGCGAAAGCGCCGCGCCTCTTGATATGCGGGCGAGTCGTAGCAGGCCAGCGCCGCCTCCATGCTGGGAAACTGGATGATGACGTGGCGCTGCAGGGCGGGGCCTTCCTTGACCTCCGCCTCGCCGCCGCGGGCCAGGAAGGTGGCGCCATAGTGCTGAAAGGCCCCTGCGGCGTGCTGCTGGTATAGCTTGTAGGTCTCGGGGTCGGTGACGGTGACGTGGGCGATCCAGTAGGCGGTCATGTCGGGCTCTCCAGCGCCTGCCGGGCCAGTTCGGCCGCGTCGGACAAGTGGTCGTGAACGGCGGCGGCGGCGGCCTCGGGCCGGCCCGCGCAGATCGCCGCGCAGATCCGCGCCATGTGGGCCGGGCCCGAGACGCGGCGGTTCGTGGTGGCCAGCGTCAGCGCGCGCAACCGCGAGATGCGCCCGTTCAGGCGCTGCACGATCTCCCAGGCGATATGGTGGCCGGCGGCGGTGAAGATCACCTCGTAGAAGGCCGTGGTCGCCGCCTGCAGGCGGGCAGGGGGCTCTTCGGCAAAGGCGCGGTCCAGGTCGGCCAGTGCGGCCTGCAACCGCCCCGCCACTGTGGCATCGGCGACGCGGGCGCAGGCGGCGGCGGCGTCCGCCTCAAGCAAGCGGCGGATGTCGTAGATCTGCCGCGCATCGGGCCAATCCAGCCGGGCCACCACGGGCCCCGAGCGCGGCAGGCTTTCCACCAGCCCCTCGGCCTCAAGATACCGGATCGCCTCGCGCACGATGGAGCGGGAAACCCCCAGCTGATCGCACAGGGCGCGTTCGACCAGACGGTCCCCCCCGGCAAAGCGGCCCGACACGATGGCCTGCCGCAGCCGGTCGACCGCCAGCGCGCGCAGGGTGGTGACCTGATGGTCGATGCGAAGGTCGTCATCCATGGCGCGATGCTAATCCGCTGCGGTCTTTCGAGCAAGAGCATATTGACAGATGGTATTCTGGTATACCAACATACCGCCAACAGAAGGAGCGCCCGATGACCGCCCAGATTCGCAAGACCTTGACCCTGGTCGAAACCACGCTGATCGAAGGCGGCCGCGCTGCGCCGACGCCCTTGAAGCTGATCGCGGCGGTGGCGGTGTTGAAGAACCCCTGGGCCGGGCGGGGCTTTGTCGAGAACCTGAAGCCGGAAATCCACGCCGTCGCGCCCGAACTGGGTGCGCTGCTGACCGCCATGGTGCTGGAAGCCGCGGGCGGGCCGGACCGGGTGGAGGGCTATGGCAAGGCGGCCGTGGTGGGCCTGGACGGAGAGCTGGAGCACGCCAACGCCCTGATCCACACCCTGCGCTTTGGCAACCACTACCGGCAGGCGCTTGGGGCCAAGACCTATCTGGCCTTCACCAACGTGCGCGGTCCGGCGAACTGCCCGGTGATGATCCCGCTGATGGACAAGCACGACGAAGGCCGCCGGTCGCACTATCAGACGGTGCATTTCCAGGTGCCCGACGCGCCGGCGGCGGACGAGATCCTGGTGGCGCTTGGCGCCTCGACCGGGGGGCGCCCGCATCACCGCATCGGCGACCGTTATCAGGACCTGAAGGATCTGGGCCATGATGTCGCGAACCCTGCGGCTGTCTGACGGCCTGTCCGTCCGGGTGCTGGAGGCGGGCAGCGGCGCGCCGGTCCTGCTGATCCACGGCGTCGGCATGCGGGCCGAGGCCTGGGCCCCGCAGCAGGCGGCGCTGGCGGCGGATCACCGGGTGATCGCGGTCGACATGCCGGGGCATGGCGAGAGCGACCCGCTGCCGGGGGTGCCCGGCCTGCCCAACTATGTGGCCTGGGCTGCGCGCGTGGTGCAGGCGCTTGGGCTGGGTCCGGTCTCGGTGGCCGGGCATTCGATGGGCGCGCTGATTGCGGCGGGCCTGGCGGTGGAGCTCCCCGACCTGGTGGCCCGCGCGGCGCTGCTGAACGGCGTCTATCGCCGCAGCCCCGAGGCCAAGGCCGCCGTCCTGGCGCGGGCGGCCGAGATCGGCGCGGGCGCGGGCGGGATCGAGGCACCCTTGGCGCGCTGGTTCGGCCCCGAGGATGCCGACCTGCGCGACCGCGTGGCGGGCTGGCTGCGGGGTGTGTCGCAGACGGGCTATGCCGCGGCCTACCGCGCCTTTGCCGAGGGCGATACGGTCTATGCCGACCGGCTGGCGGGCATCCGTTGCCCGCTGCTGGTGCTGACGGCGGATGGCGACGCGAACTCCACCCCCGCGATGACCGAAGCCATGGCCGCGCTTGCACCGCAGGGCCGCGCGGTCGTGATCGCGGGGCACCGCCACATGGTCAACCTGACCGCGCCGCAGATCGTCACGGCGGAACTGTCCCGCTGGCTGACCACCAAGGAGACCGTGGCATGACCGACGCCCCCGCCCTGGACCCCCGCGCGCTGCGCGACGCCTTCGGCTGCTTCATGACCGGGGTCACCGTGGTGACCACCATCGACGCTGCGGGCAGACCGCTGGGCTTTACCGCCAATTCGTTCTCGTCGGTGTCGATGGACCCGCCGCTGCTGCTGGTGTCGATCGCCAATTCCTCGGCCAACCTGGTGGCCTTTGCGGGTGGGCGCGGCTTTGCCGTCAACATCCTGTCCGAAGGGCAGAAGGACATCTCGGCCACCTTCGCACGGCGGTCCGACGACCGCTTTGCCCAGGTCTACTGGCGGCGCGGCCCGGTCGGGTCGCCGCTGATCGCCGATGTCTCGGCCTGGTTCGACTGCACGCTGGAACAGGCCGTTCCGGCGGGCGACCACACCATCCTGATCGGCCGGATCGGTGCCTTCCAGGCCTCGGCCCACCCCGGGCTTGGCTATTATCGCGGGGCCTACACCACCCCCGCCGCGACGGCCGCCGAACTGCCTGCGGGCGCGGACGTGGTGATCTCGGCTGTGATCGAGGCCGCGGGCCAGGTCCTGCTGCTGGACGACGGGCGCGGCGGGTTGACCGTGCCGATGGCGCGGGTGGGGCGCGACGGCATGCAGGCCGCGCTGGCGGGGCTGTTGGCCGGAACGGGCGTCAAGGCCGAGGCCGGCTCGATCTACGCGGTCTACGAAGACAGCGTCACCGGCACGCAGCATATCGCGTTGCGCTGCCCGACGACGCTGAGCCCGCCGCTGAAAGGCGCCTTCGTCGAACTGTCGCGCCGGGGGGTCGAGGATGTGACCGACCCCGCGTTGCGCCAGATGCTGGAGCGTCTGGCCGATGAATCGCAAATGGGCAACTACGGCATCTATTTCGGCACGCATGTCGCAGGGCGCGTGCAACGTATCGCAGAGGAAGACCAGGCATGAAATTCTCGTTGTTCATCCATATGGAGCGCGTCTCGGCCGCCGATGACGAAAAGCGGCTGTATGACGAGATGATCGAGCTGTGCCAGATCGCCGACGAAGGCGGGATGCACGCGATCTGGACCGGCGAGCATCATGGGATGAATTTCACCATCGCGCCGAACCCGCTGCTGAACCTGGTCGACCTGGCGCGGCGCACCCGGAACGTGCGGCTGGGTACCGGCACGGTGATTGCGCCGTTCTGGCACCCGATCCGGCTGGCGGGCGAGGCGGCGATGGCCGACATCATCATGGACGGGCGGCTGGACCTGGGCATTGCCCGCGGCGCCTATTCCTTTGAATACGAACGCCTTATGCCGGGGCTGGATGCCTGGAACGCCGGCGGGCGGATGCGGGAACTGGTGCCCGCCATCAAGGCGCTGTGGGCCGGGGACTACACGCACGAAGGGCAGTACTGGCAGTTCCCCAAGACCACATCCTCGCCCAAGCCGCTGCAACAGCCGGGGCCGCCGATCTGGGTCGCGGCGCGCGACCCGAACAGCCACGATTTCGCCGTGTCGCAGGGCTGCAACGTGCAAGTGACGCCGCTGCATCTGGGCGACGAAGAAGTGGTTTCCCTGATGGACCGCTTCAACGCGGCTTGCGCGGCGCACCCCGAGGTGCCAAGGCCGAAGATCATGGTGCTGCGTCACGCCTATGTGGCCGACAGCGAGGCCGATGCGCAGCAGGCCGCCAATGAAATCAACGCCTTCTATTGCTACTTCGGCGCCTGGTTCAAGAACGAGCGCCCGATCAGCCAGGGCCTGATCCAGGAGCTGACGCCCGAGGAAATCGCCGCGCATCCGTTCTATTCCGCCGCCGCCATGCGCAGGAACCAGATCATCGGCCAGCCTGACGAGGTGATCGCGCGCATCAAGGGATACGAGGCGTTGGGCTATGACGAGTTCAGCTTCTGGATCGACACGGGGATGAGCTTTGCGCGCAAGAAGGCCTCTCTGACCCGGCTGATCCGCGACGTGATGCCCGCCTTTGCCTGAAAGGACCGCCATGGACCGTTTCCAGCAGTATATCGACGGCGCGTTCGAGGATGGCTCCGAGGGCTTTGACAGCCTCGACCCGGCCACCGGCGCGCCTTGGGCGCGGATGCCGATGGCTTTGGCGTCCGACGTCGACCGGGCGGTTCAGGCGGCACACCGGGCCTTTGTCTCGGGGCCCTGGCCTGCGATGACGGCCTCGGCCCGGGGCAAGCTGTTGTTCCGGCTGGCCCAGCTGGTGCGCGAGGCGGCGCCGCGGCTTGCGGCGCTGGAAACCCGCGACACCGGCAAGATCATTCGGGAAACCTCGGCCCAGATCGCCTATGTGGCGGAATACTATCAGTATTACGCCGGGTTGGCCGACAAGATCGAAGGCGCGCACCTGCCGATCGACAAGCCCGACATGGAGGTCTGGCTGCGGCGCGAACCCGTCGGCGTGGTGGCCGCCATCGTGCCGTGGAATAGCCAGCTGTTCCTGTCGGCGGTTAAGCTGGGGCCTGCGCTGGCGGCGGGCTGCACGGTGGTGCTGAAGGCCAGCGAGGACGGCCCCGCGCCGTTGCTGGAGTTCGCGAAGCTGGTGAACGAAGCGGGTTTCCCCCCCGGCGTGGTCAACATCCTGACCGGCGGGCCAGAGGCTGGCCGCGCCCTGACCACCCACCCCAGGGTCGCCCACATCGCCTTTACCGGCGGGCCGGAAACCGCACGCCACATCGTGCGGGCCAGCGCCGAGAACCTGGCCAGGACCTCGCTGGAACTGGGGGGCAAGTCGCCCTTCATCGTCTTCGACGACGCCGATCTGGACAGCGCGGCCAATGCGCAGGTGTCGGGGATCTTTGCCGCCACCGGGCAAAGCTGTGTCGCCGGATCGCGGCTTCTGGTGCAGCGCAGCGTCAAGGACGCGCTGCTGGCCCGGCTGAAAGCCAAGGCCGAAGCCATCGCCATCGGCGCCCCCGACCGGATGGAAACCGAGGTCGGCCCCCTGTGCACCGCCCGCCAACGGGCGCGCATCCGGGACCTGATCGCGCGGTCCACGGCGGCGGGCGCAAGGGTCGTCACCGGAGGGCAGGTGCCCGACGGGCCGGGGTTCTACTTTCCGCCGACGATCCTCGACTGTTCCGACGCGCCCGCAGCTCCCGGCTTGC
>ERZ1645187.3781-NODE-3781-length-12567-cov-44.242727_pt1 | contig 12567 bp, 9 predicted proteins | sample MGYA00575352_ERZ1645187 | MGnify/ENA primary metagenome ERZ1645187 (study PRJEB40837, sample SAMN11349314) | freshwater sediment metagenome | isolation source: river sediment | host: Sediment | place: India: Wazaribad , New Delhi | collected 2017-02-21 ... | reverse complement strand
GCGATGTCGCTGGTGATCAGGTCGCCGGCGATCGGAATGACCGCGGTGTGCCGGATCGCCCCGTTGGTGAAGATGGCCACGTCGGTGCAGCCGGCACCGATATCCACGCAGGCCACGCCCAGCTCGCGTTCGTCTTCGGTCAGGACCGCCTGGCTCGCCGCCAGCGGGTTCAGCATGAGCTGCTCCACCTCCAGGCCACAGCGGCGAACGCACTTGATGATGTTCTCGGCCGCGCTTTGCGCGCCGGTCACGATGTGCACCTTGGCCTCGAGCCGGATGCCGCTCATGCCGATCGGCTCCTTCACGTCCTGACCGTCGATGACGAACTCCTGCGGCTCCACCAGCAGCAGCCGCTGGTCGGACGAGATGTTGACCGCCTTGGCGGTCTCAATCACGCGGGCGACATCGGCCGCGGTGACCTCCTTGTCCTTGATCGCGACCATGCCGCTCGAATTGAGCCCCCGGATGTGGCTGCCGGTGATGCCGGTGTGCACACGGGTGATCTTGCAATCGGCCATCAGCTCGGCTTCCTTCAGGGCCATCTGGATGCTGTTCACGGTAGCGTCGATGTTGACCACGACACCCCGCTTGAGGCCATGGCTGGGTGCCACGCCAAGACCCGCCAGCCGCAACTCGCCGCCCGGCATCACTTCGCCCACCACCGCCATCACCTTGGCGGTGCCGATGTCGAGGCCGACGATCAGGTCTTTGTACTCTTTTGCCATGTGTTTACCCGTTGAATGGTCGTGTTGGTTCAGCGTGATTTCTGGATCGGGGCGCGAGGCTTTGATGTGTCCTTGAGGGCGTCACCGGTGGTTGTGGTCACGCCGCGCAGGCGCATGGCGTAGCCGTTCACATGGCGCAGGTCAGCCGACTCCACGGCGTCCGGCTTTCGGCCGTAGTTTGCGGTGGCACGGGGCACCGAACGCACGTAGCTGCGCGTGCGCTCGATCACCTCGGCGGGGGTTCCGCGGCCGAGCTCGATGACGGTTCCGCTGTCAAGCTGGACGCGCCAGCTTCCGCGGTCCGTCAGTTCGAGATGCTCCACCGTCGCCTCCAGCGGCTCGAACTCGGGCACCAGCTGGCGGTACATCGACAGCAGCGCAGCCGACTGGTCCGCCGGCCCGCTGAGACGCGGCAGGTTGTCGGCTTCGACATCGCCGACATTGGCTTCGAACACCTCACCGTAGTTGTTGAGCAGTCGCGATTCGCCCTCGTCGCCCCACAGGGCGACCGGCTGGTGCTCGTACAACTGCACGTTGAGCCGGTTCGGGAACTCGCGACGCACCACCGCGCTGCGCACCCAGGGCACCGCCTCGAACGCTTGACGCGCCGAGCCCAGGTCCAGCGTGAACAGATTGCCGCTCAGCCGATGAGTCACGTTGGCGCGCAGGGTCACCGCGTTGTTGTGTGTCAGGTCGCCATGCACCTGGATGGCCACGATCGAGAACATCGGATGCCGAATACCCCACCACAGGACGGCCGCCAGCCCGAGAACGGCCAGCACCACGAACAGCACCGAGGCGGTGCCGTTCATGAGCCGGACGTCCAGCGGGGTGGGCAGCGTCGTGTTCATCCGGCGCCTCCCGCGACCGGCTGGGCCGGGTTGTCCAGCGTGGCCGCCCGGAGCAGACGCACGCACAGTTCGTCGTAGCCGATGCCCGCCGCGCGCGCGGCGATCGGCACCAGCGAATGGCTGGTCATGCCCGGCGAGGTGTTCATCTCGAGCAGGAAGGGCTTGCGGTCGCTGGCGCGGATCATCAGGTCGGCGCGGCCCCATCCGCGGCAACCCAGGGCACGGTAGGAGGCCAGCACGATGCGCTGGATGTCGTGCTCCTCGGCCTCGGGCAGACCGCTGGGGCACTGGTACTGCACGTCGTCGGTGAAATACTTGTGCTGATAGTCGTAGGCGCCGTCCGGCGCCACGATCCGCACCACCGGCAGCGCCTGCGCGCCCGCGCCGCTGCCCAGGACCGCGCAGGTGACTTCCTCGCCGTCGATAAACTCCTCGCACAGCACGTCGGGGTCGTAGCGGGCCGACAACTGCACGGCCTCCTGCATCTGCGAGTAGCCCTGGACCTTGCTCACGCCGATCGACGAGCCTTCGCGCGGCGGCTTGACGATCAGGGGCAGGCCGAGTTCGTCGGGAACGCGGCGCACGCGCTCGCGGTCTTGCTGGTCGGCGGCCAGCCAGACATATCGCGGCGTGGGCAGGCCCTCGCTGGCCCAGATGCGTTTGGTCATGACCTTGTCCATCGCGACGGCCGAGGCCATGACACCGGATCCGGTGTAGGGGATGCCCAGCAATTCAAGCGCGCCCTGCACGGTGCCGTCCTCGCCATGCCGACCATGCAACGCGATGAAGCAGCGGCTGAATCCGTCGCGGCGCAAGTCGACCAGATCGCGCTCGGCGGGATCAAAAGCGTGCGCGTCGACGCCGCGCGAACGCAGCGCCTGCAGCACGCCGGTGCCGGACATCTGCGACACGTCGCGCTCGGCCGACTGACCGCCCATCAGGACCGCGACCTTGCCGAAATTCAGGTCCGTTTGGCTCATTCCCAGCGTCCTCCGGTCATTTTCCGCTCCTGTTTCTGGAGCATTTCCACCAGCTTTCCCGGTACCGCCCCGATCGATCCGGCGCCCATGCACAGCACCACGTCGCCGTCGCGCGCCTGATCGGCAATCGCCTGCGGCATGGCCGCGATGTCGTCCACAAAGGTCGGCTCGACGCGGCCATCGACCCGCAAGGCTCGCACCAGCGTGCGTCCGTCGGCGGCGACGATCGGCGCCTCGCCCGCGGCATAGACCTCGGCCAGCAGCACCCGGTCGGCCCGACCGATGACCTTGACGAAGTCCTCGAAGCAGTCACGCGTGCGGGTGTATCGATGCGGCTGGAAGGCCAGCACCAGGCGGCGACCGGGGAACGCGCCCCGCGCGGCCGCCAGCGTGGCGGCCATCTCGACCGGGTGGTGGCCGTAGTCGTCTATCACGGTAAAGTGACCGCCGTCCCGGGCCGGCAGGTCGCCGTAGCGCTGGAAGCGACGCCCCACGCCCTTGAAACCGGCCAGCGCCCGCAACAGGGCGTCGTCGGGTACGTTGAGCTCCACCGCGACCGCGATGGCCGATAGGGCGTTGAGCACATTGTGTTCACCGGGCAGGTTCAGCACCACGTCCAGATCCGGCAGCGTGACACCATTGCGGCGCTGCACCGTGAAATGCATCTGGGCGCCCACCGCGCGAACCCCGATCGCCCGCACCTGGGCATCGTCGGCAAAGCCGTAGCTGGTGACCGGACACGACACCTGCGGCACGATCTCGCGAACGGCCGGGTCGTCGACGCACAGGATCGCGGTGCCATAGAACGGCATGCGGTGCAGGAAATCGACAAAGGCGGACTTCAGGCGGTTGAAGTCCTGCCCATAGGTTTCCATGTGATCGGCGTCGATGTTGGTCACCACCGCCATCACCGGCAGCAGGTTCAGGAACGACGCATCGGACTCGTCGGCTTCGACCACGATGTAGTCGCCGCCACCCAGCTTGGCGTTGGCGCCGGCGCTGTTCAGGCGCCCGCCGATCACGAAAGTCGGGTCCAGACCGGCTTCGGCGAGCACGCTGGCGACCAGGCTGGTGGTGGTGGTCTTGCCGTGGGTGCCCGCGATGGCGATCCCCTGTTTCAGTCGCATCAACTCGGCCAGCATCAACGCGCGGGGAACGACCGGGATGTGCTTCTCGCGTGCGGTGAGTACCTCGGGGTTGTCAGCCTTGACCGCGGTGGACGTCACCACCGCGTCGGCGCCGGAGACGTTCGCGGCCGCATGGCCGACATGGGTCCGGATGCCCAGACCGGCCAGCCGTTGCAAGGTGGTGCTGTCGGCCAGGTCCGACCCTGAGATTTCATACCCCAGGTTGAGCAGCACTTCGGCGATCCCGCTCATACCGGAACCGCCAATGCCGACAAAGTGGATGCGACGAATGGCGTGCTTCATCGGGCAAGCTCCTCGCAGGCGGCCACCACTTCGTCGGTGGCATGGGTCTTGCGCAGGGTCCAGGCTCGCTGTGCGCGTTCCAGCAGTTCAGCGCGATCGGTTTCCCGAAGCATGTGCGCCAGGTGTTCGGGGCTCAGCTGGTCTTGCTGAACCATCCATCCCGCACCCTGGTCGACCAGAAAGGCGGCGTTGGTGGTCTGGTGATCGTCCACCGCGAACGGGAACGGCACGAACACGGCCGCCGCGCCCACCGCGGCGATTTCGGTCACCGTGCTGGCGCCAGCGCGGCAGACGACCAGATCGGCCTGCGCGAACGCCTCGGCCGTGTCTTGAATGAACGGCGTCAGTTCGGCCGCCACCCCGGCTTCGGCGTAGGCGGCCCGCAGCGCATCGATCTGGCGCTCGCCGCTCTGGTGGCGCACCAAAGGCCGCTCGCCCGGCGGCAACAAGGCCAGCGCTTTCGGCACCACCTCGTTGAGGGCCTTGGCACCCAGGCTGCCTCCGACTACCAGCAGGCGCAAGGCCCCGGTGCGCTCGGCGAAGCGCTCGGCTGGCGGACGCTGCCGCAGGAATGCCTCGCGCAGGGGGTTGCCCACCCAAGCGGCCTTCTGCATCACCCGCGGGAAAGCGGTGAACACCCGATCGGCGACACCGGACAACACCCTGTTGGCCATGCCCGGAATGGAATTCTGCTCATGCAGGACCAGCGGTTTGCCCAGCAAGACGCCCATCATCCCGCCCGGAAAGGTGACATAGCCGCCAAGTCCCACCAGCACATCGGGGCGCACCCGTCGCACCACCCGCAGGCTTTGCCAGAACGCTTTGAGCAGGCGCAACGGCAGCAGGGCCATCGTGACCAGGCCCTTTCCGCGCACGCCCGCAAAGTCGATGCCTTCGAACGCGAATCCCTCAAGGGGCACGATGCGGCTCTCCATGCCGCCGGGCGTGCCCAGCCAGTGCACCCGCCAGCCGCGTTCGCGCAGGGCTCGAGCCACCGCGAGTCCCGGAAAGATATGGCCACCAGTGCCACCGGCCATGACGAGGGCGCAGCGCGCGGCCGTCATACCCGCCCCCCGCGCATCATCTGGCGATTCTCGACGTCGATCCGCAGCACCACCGCGATCGCCACCAGGTTGATCAGGATGGCCGACCCCCCATAGCTCATGAACGGCAGGGTCAGGCCTTTGGTCGGCAACGCGCCGAGGTTCACGCCCATGTTGATGAACGCCTGGAAGCCCACCCAGATGCCCACGCCTTGCGCCACCAGGCCGGCAAACACGCGGTCGAGCGCGATGGCCTGGCGGCCGATGTGCATCAGGCGGCGGGTGAGCCAGAGAAACAGGCCGATCACGGTCAGAACCCCCACCAGACCGAACTCCTCGCCGATCACCGCCAGCAGGAAGTCGGTGTGCGCCTCGGGCAGCCAATGAAGCTTCTCGACGCTGCCGCCGAGGCCGACGCCCCAGATCTCGCCGCGCCCGATGGCGATCAACGAGTGAGACAGCTGGTAGCCCTTGCCGAGCGCGTGCTTTTCACTCCAGGGATCGAGGTAGGCGAAGATGCGCTCGCGACGCCATTCGGACATCATGATCATCACCGCGAAGGCCACGATCAGGATGGCGGCGATCAGGAAGAACATGCGCGCGTTCACGCCGCCGAGGAACAGGATGCCCATGGCGATCACGGCGATCACCATGAAAGCGCCCATGTCCGGCTCTGCCAGCAACAACAGGCCGACCACGGCCACCGCCGCCCCCATCGGCAGCACCGCCCGGAAGAAGCGCTCCTTCACATCCATTTTGCGCACCATGTAATCCGCCGCGTACAGGACGACAGCGAACTTGGCCAGCTCGGACGGCTGGAAACTCATGAAGCCGAGGGAAATCCAGCGGCGGGCGCCGTTGACGCCCCGGCCTATGTGAGGGATCAGAACGATCATCAGCAGGACCAGTGAGACGACAAACAGCCACGGCGCCCATTTCTCCCAGGTGGCCACCGGAACCTGGAATGCGAGCAGGGCGCAGACAAAGGCCACAAGAAGCGAAAACAGGTGGCGCACGAGGAAATGCGTGTGGGCGTAACGGGCGAACTTCGGGTTGTCAGGCAGCGCGATCGAGGCCGAATACACCATGACCAGCCCGAACGCCAGCAGCGCGACGACCACCCAGACCAGCGCCTGGTCGAAGTCGGACCGGATGATCGGGGCCGCATCCTTGCGCGGGTACTCGGGCACGCCTACGCGAACGGGCAGCACATCGGCGACCGCCGCACCGGCGCGGCCCATGCCGCCCAAGCGCAGACCGAATCGCTCCAACAGACTCATGCCAGTCCCTCCAGTTCGACGCCAGCCTCGTCAGCCAGTTCCCTAACGGCCGCTCGAAACACCTCGGCACGGTGTTCGTAGTTGCGGAACATGTCGAAGCTGGCGCAGGCCGGTGACATCAGCACCGCATCGCCGGCGTGCGCATGCTGGCGCGCGGCCCGGACGGCCTCCGGCATCGATGCCGCGTCGATCAGCGGCACGCCGACACGCTCCAGCACCGCTTTCAGCAGCGGCGCATCGCGCCCGATCAGGATCACCGCACGGGCATGACGCGCCACCGGTTCAACCAAGGGCGAAAAATCCTGGCCCTTGCCCTCGCCACCAAGAATCAGCACCACCTTGCGGTCGGCGCCCAAACCGGTCAACGCGGCCACGGTAGCCCCCACGTTCGTGCCCTTGCTGTCGTCAAAGTATTCAACGTCCTGCACCCTGCCGAGCAATTCGACACGATGCGGCTCTCCGCGGTACTCGCGCAGCCCGAACAGCATCGACGCCAGACTGCACCCCGCCGCCGCGCCCAGCGCCAGCGCCGCCAGCGCATTCAGGGCGTTGTGGCGGCCCCGGATGCGCAGGGCGTCGGCAGGCATCAGGCGCTGGATGTGAAGCTCCTCTTGGTCATCTTTGCGACGGCGACGGGTTTCGTCGGCCTCGTACGCGCGAACCAGCCACGCCATGCCATTGACGATCTCGACGCCGTAGTCGCCGGGCCGTTCCGGCATCCCGCCGCCGAAAGTCACCACGTGACGCTCCTGCGGCTTTTGCAGGCGGCCCCTGACCGGTGCCGGACGCATGGCCATCACGGCCGGATCGTCACGATTGAGCACCATCAGGCCTTGCCGACCGAACACCTTGGCCTTGGCCGCGGCATAGGCGGCCATGCTGGCGTGCCAGTCCAGATGGTCCTGGGTCAGGTTCAGCACCGTGGCCGCCGTGGGTTCGAAGGTGTCGCAGCTGTCGAGCTGGAAGCTCGAGAGTTCCAGCACCCAGACGTCGGGCAGTGCGCCCTCGTCCAGGCAGGCGGCCAGCGAATCCAGCAGCGTCGGGCCGATGTTGCCCGCCACCACCACGGTCTTGCCCGACCGTTGCACGAGTTGCCCGGTCAACGCGGTCACGGTGGTCTTGCCATTCGTGCCCGTGATGGCGAGCACCTGCGGGTGATAGCCATGCTCCTGAGCCAGTTCTTCCAATGCCTGAACAAACAGGGTCAACTCGCCACCCAGGGCCAGCCCGGCGTCCTGCGCGGCGCGCCAGACATGGGCCACCGTGTCTGGCGCCAGACCCGGGCTGCGAAACACCGCCCATGCCCCCTGCACCAGAGACGCCTCCAGCGGACCGCAATGAATACGGGCGCCGGGCACGTCGGCCTGCAGTCTTGCCAGTCCGGGCGGCTCGGTACGCGTATCGGCGACCCGGACGCGGGCACCGTGGCGGGCGCACCAGCGGGCCATGGCCAGGCCGGAGGCACCGAGCCCGAGAATGAGAACGTCCTGGTCGCGCAACGGGTTCATCGCCTATCTCAGCTTCAGGGTCGACAGGCCGACCAGACACAGCAACATGGTGACGATCCAGAATCGGACCACCACCTGGGTTTCTTTCCAGCCACTTTTCTCGAAGTGGTGATGCAGCGGTGCCATCTTCAGGATGCGGCGCCCGGCGCCATACCGCCGCTTGGTGTACTTGAAATAGGCCACCTGGAGCATCACCGACAGGGCCTCGACCACGAAGATGCCGCCCATGATCGCCAGCACGATCTCCTGCCGCACGATCACCGCAACGGTGCCCAGCGCCGCCCCCAGGGCCAGCGCACCCACATCGCCCATGAAGACCTGCGCAGGATGGGTGTTGAACCAGAGGAAGGCCAGCCCCGCGCCCGCCATCGCCGCGCAAAACACCATCAGCTCACCGGTTCCGGGGATGTGAGGAAGAAACAGGTAGCGGGAAAAAACCGCGCTGCCGGTGACGTAGGCGAACAGGCCGAGCACGGACCCGACCATGACGACGGGCATGATGGCTAGGCCGTCCAGGCCATCGGTGAGGTTGACGGCGTTGCTGGAGCCTACGATGACCAGGTAGGTCAGCACCACAAAGCCCAGTACGCCCAGTGGGTAGCTGATCTCCTTGAAGAACGGGACCATCAGGCCGGCCTTCGGCGGCAGGCTGACGTCAAAGCCGGAACGAACCCAGTTGAAGAAGAGCTCCAGCACGCGAAGGTTGGAGTTCTCCGAAATGCTGAAGACCAGGTACAGCGCCGCCAGCAGGCCGATGACGGACTGCCAGAAGTACTTTTCGCGCGAACGCATGCCCTCGGGATCCTTGTTCACGACCTTGCGCCAGTCGTCCACCCAGCCGATGGCGCCAAAACCCAGGGTCACCAGCAGGACGATCCAGACGAAGCGGTTGCTCAGGTCCGTCCACAACAGCGTGGCCACGGTGATCGCCAGCAGCACCAGCACGCCACCCATCGTCGGCGTTCCGCTCTTGCTCAGGTGGGTCTCCATCGCATAGCCCCGGATCGGCTGGCCGATCTTCAGTGCGGTCAGGCGGCGGATCACGAACGGACCGGCGATCAGGCCGATCAGCAGGGCCGTCAGCGCAGCCATGACCGCGCGGAAGGTCAGGTACTGGAAGACGCGGAAGAACCCCAGTTCGGGCGAGAGCGTCTGCAGCCACTGGGCCAGGCTAGGCAACATGGACGGCTCCTCCCTGTTGCACGTTGGCCTGCCGGACAATGGCTTCGACCACGCGCTCCATCTTCATGAAACGTGAACCCTTGACCACCACGCTGGCGACGTCGGGCAGCGTGTTCCGAACCGCGGCGAGCAGGTCCGGCATGTTGCTGAAATGGCGCGCTGCCGGGCACTGTTGAGCAACATGTGCGGCCAAGGTTCCCAGCGTGAACACCTGCTCCAGGCCCCGTTCGCGCGCCAGCGCACCAACCTCGGCATGAAAGCCGGGACCCTGTTCGCCTACTTCACCCATGTCGCCCAGCACCAGGAGACGCGGCGACGGGAGGTCCGCCAGGACCTCAATCGCCGCCCGCACGGAATCCGGGTTTGCGTTGTAGCTGTCATCCACGACGGTGAGCACACGACCGCCGAGGTTCAGGTTCATGGTTCTGGATCGTCCCTTGACCGGTTCAAAGCATTCGAGGCCCCTGCCGATGACTTCGAGTGGGACGCCGACGGCCAGCGCACAGCTTGCCGCGGCCAGTGCATTGCGCAGGTTGTGGCGCCCGGCCACGGCGAGCCGGAACGCCAGTGGCCCATCCGGCGTGTGGGCGCTGACTTGCCACGCCCCGCCTTGCCAGGTCCCGCTTCCGCGGACATCCGCCGCCGTGGCGGCATCCGAGAACGTCAGGCGACGTCGCTGCGTCGCCAGTTCCGACCAGACCGGGGTGAACGCGTCATCGGATGGGAAAACCGCCGTGCCCGCCAAGTCCAGGGCGGCAATGGCCTGACCATTTTCGCGCGCGACGGCCTCGACCGACCCCATGAACTCCAGGTGCTCCCGCTGGGCATTGTTGACCAGCGCCACGGTGGGAACCGCCATGGCGGCCAGCTGGGCGATCTCACCGGGGTGATTCATGCCCACCTCGATGACGGCTGCCTGATGGCTGGAGCGCAGGCGCAACAAGGTGAGCGGTACGCCGATGTCGTTGTTGTAGTTGCCCTGGGTGGCCAGCGCCGCATCACCCTTCCAGGCGCGAAGGATCGACGCGATCATCTGGGTCACGGTCGTTTTGCCGTTGCTGCCGGTGACAGCGATCAACGCTGGCGCGAACTGGGTCCTCCATCCCTTGGCCAGCGCGCCAAGTGCCTGCTTCGAGTCGGGCACCACGAGCCCAGGCAAACCGGCCTGGGCCAGCAGCGGCTCCCCGCTGGGTTCGCAGATGGCAGCCACGGCGCCTTTTTCCGCCGCCTGCGCCAGAAATGCCCCCCCGTCAAAGGTATCGCCCCGTAGCGCCACAAACAGATCACCCGGCAGCAGGGTCCGGGTGTCGGTGTGAACGCGCTGGATTTCAACCGTGCCATCGCCCACCAGCCGGCTGGACGGGATCCAAGCCTGTGCCTGCACAAGGGTCATCATGACTGCCGCCGTCATGCCTTTCCCCCTGCCGATCCGGCGTTTGGCGCGCCGATGTGACGGAGCACGTCCAGTGCGCATTCCTTGTCCGAGAACGGCTGCCGAACGCCAGCTGCTTCCTGATAGTCCTCGTGGCCTTTTCCCGCAATCAGCACCACGTCCTGAGGCCGGGCCTGCGTCAACGCGTGGGCGATGGCGCGGCGGCGGTCCTGTTCCACTTCAACAACCCGTTCATGCTCCTCCAGACCCGCCTGGATCGCCCGAATGATGGACATCGGGTCTTCGGAACGCGGGTTGTCACTGGTGAGCACGACATGGTCGGCGTGCTGTTGAGCCAAGCGTCCCATCAGGGGTCGCTTCACGACATCCCGGTCGCCGCCACACCCGAACACACACCAGATCTGACCGCCCCGGCCTGACGCGAGGGGACGCAACGCGATCAGCGCCTGCTCCAGTGCGTCGGGGGTGTGCGCGTAGTCCACCGCCACCACGGGTCGGCCCGGCCAGGCCACGCAATCCATGCGCCCCGGAACCGGCGACAAACGGCCACAGGCCTCGATCGACCGGTCCAGCGGTACCCCCATCGCGCGCATCGCCCCGATCACCCCCAGGAGATTGGCAACGTTGAACGCCCCCACCAGCCGGGTCCTCAGCGTCATGGAGGCCTCACCCTCGGTCACCGTGAACGTCAAACCCGAACCGTCGTAATGCACATCGGACGCCTGCAGGCGGGCCGAACCGCGCATGGAACAGGTCCAGGTTTCGACTGGCTGGCCCGACAGGATCGACAGCACCTCCGGCGCCATCGGGTCGTCAAGATTGACCACCGCTGCTCGCAGCCCAGGCCAGGCGAACAGTTCTGCCTTCGCGCGCCAATACGCGGCCATTGAGCCGTGGTAATCCAGATGATCGTGCGTGAAGTTCGTGAAGATGGCTATGCGGATTCGGGTACCGTCGAGCCGGCGCTCGGCCAGCCCGATCGAAGAAGCCTCGATCGCGCAAGCCCGCAATCCCTCATCGACGAACCTTCGGAACTGCCGCTGCAACAGCACCGGATCGGGGGTGGTCATGCCCGTGGACTGCAGATCAGGCGGCCGGCCCACACCGAGCGTGCCCACCAGGCCGCAGGGAATCGCCTGATCCGCGTCCAGACCTGACAAGGCCTGAGCCAGCCACCAGGCGGTCGAGGTCTTTCCGTTGGTACCGGTGACGGCCAGGACGTCGAGTTCCGAAGACGGCTCTGCGAAATAGCGTGATGCCACAGGCCCTGTCGCCGCCTTGAGGCCAGGGTAGGACGCCACCGACGGGTCTTCCAGCCCGAACGCCTCCACACCCTCGCGCTCGACCAAACAGGCGCTGGCGCCCTGCTTCAAGGCCGCCCGGACGAATCGCCGTCCATCGGCCGCCGCGCCAGGCCACGCAATGAACCCGTCCCCCGCTTGAACCAGGCGGCTGTCCGTCTGAAGGTTGCCGGTCACGCGGGCGCCGAGCCACTTCGCGGCCTGGATCGGCGTATCGAACTGGAGCATCAGAACGACTCCTCCACCGCCTGGACCACGATCTGTGGCTTGACCGCCATGTCGGGCTGCACCGACATCATGCGCAGCGTTTGTTGAACCACTTCGCTGAACACCGGGGCCGCCACGGCGCCACCGTAATACTGGCCGGCGCTGGGCTCATCGATCATGACGGCGACCACGATGCGGGGATGATCGATCGGCGCCATGCCTGTGAACCAGGAGCGGTACTTGTTGGCCGCGTAGGTCTTTCCGATCTGCTTGCGCGCCGTGCCGGACTTGCCGCCAACGGAATAACCCACCGTCTGAGCTTTCTGCCCGGTTCCACCCGGACCGGCCGCCATCTGAAGCATCCTGCGCACGGCAGCCGCATTCTGCGGCGAAAACACCTTCACGCCCGGAGCAGGATCGGCGCTCTTGAGCATGGTGGTCGGGATGATTCGGCCATCGTGGGCGAACGCGGTGTAGGAATGCGCCATCTGGAACAGGGACGCCGACAACCCGTAGCCGTATGACATGGTGGCCTGTTCAACCGGCCTCCAGGTCTTCCAGGGCCGCAGGCGACCTGTCACCGCCCCCGGGAACTGCAGTTGCGGCTTCTGCCCGTAGCCCAGCGCGGTGTAGACATCCCACATCTCGCGCGGGCTCATTCTCTGGG
>ERZ1645187.3780-NODE-3780-length-12568-cov-9.649884_pt1 | contig 12568 bp, 12 predicted proteins | sample MGYA00575352_ERZ1645187 | MGnify/ENA primary metagenome ERZ1645187 (study PRJEB40837, sample SAMN11349314) | freshwater sediment metagenome | isolation source: river sediment | host: Sediment | place: India: Wazaribad , New Delhi | collected 2017-02-21 ... | reverse complement strand
CGAAGGCCCCTTGCGAAGTTCCAGCTTCAGGTCGCCCATTTCCAGCTTCAACTCGGTAAACTCGGACCCGTCGATCAGCTTCAGAATGTCGTCAATCTCGGCGCGCGTCAGCATCTGGCCCTCCTGCCCTTGGGGTCAGGCTAGGGCGGGCGGGCGCCATGGCTCAACCGGCATCGCCGTTGATTTCACCCCGTGAAACGCCGCGCCGCATCAGACGGCGCGCGATTTCATCGGCAGCGCGCCGGGCGGGGGGCCCCAGCAGTTGAATGGCACGATCCCGCTTCATCACCCGCCGCGTCCAGGTGATGTTCAGCGTGCCGGGCACATGGTTGCCCAGCAGGATCGGCACGCCAAGCGAATCGCGGCCATCGTCGGCCAGCGCCCGGCCTTTGTCGAAGTCGCCGCCGAAATCCGGGTCGCGCAGACCAAAGCCCTGTGCCCGCGTCTCGGCCAGCAACTGCGCCACATACTCTGCGCTGCGCGCCATGCGGTTGCCGGGCCGGTCGGAGCGGCGCAAGGACTCCAGGATCGCCTCACGCAGGGGCGCCTCGCAAAAGGCAACGAAGGCCCGGCCACTGGCAGAGCGCAGCATGTTCACCTGAAACCCCACCGGACCCAGCGCAATATGGTCGAAATAGGCCCGCGTGGCGTTGGTTTCCAACACTTCCATATGGGTCAGCCGAGGCACGGCCAGCACCGAGGGCCATTCGATTTCCGCCGTCAACGCTGCCAGAACGGGCGAGGCCACCTCGACCAGCTGGCTTTCGCGGTCCATCCGTCCGGCCAGTTCGGCCAGCGAAAACGAGGGCACCCAGGCGTCATCGACCATACGCTGCCAGATGAACCCGGCCTCCATCAATGTTTTCAAGATGCGCAGAAGCGAAGCCTTGGGGATAGCGGTCAGCCGGTGAAGATCGGCCAATGTCAGGGCCCCAGTCGATTGCAGGATCTGCAACACCTCCAACCCCCGGGCTAGCGCATTGATGGATTTGACCTGCATGACACCTCAATTTCACCCGGTGAAACAGTGGCGCATCCCACTTGGCAAGGCAAGGCACGCCGTGGCCTGATGGGGCAAAGGATGGAGGGCAGGATGGATGACATCCACGACGGCGGCTGCCAATGCGGGCAATTGCGCTATCGGGTGGAGGGCAAGCCGGTCAAGGCCGCGGTCTGCCATTGCCGATACTGCCAGACGCGCACCGGATCGGCCTTCGGCGTTTCGGCCTATTTCCCGCGCGAGAAGGTGACGGTTTCGGGCAATGTGAAGGACTATTCGTTTACCACGGAAAGTGGTCGGTCCTTTACCACGCATTTCTGCCCGACCTGCGGGTCGAACGTGCTGTGGAGCCTTGGAATGTCGCCCGACCTGATCGGAGTGGCGGCGGGCAGCTTTGACCCGCCCAGCTTCTGGTTCCCGATCTCGCGCGAGATCTTTATCCGGTCCGCGGCGCCTTTCGTTCATACTGACCTGCCGGAAAAGCACGAAACAACAGCCAGTTACGCCCCGGTTCAGGAAGATCCTGCCGCACTGAAAGGAGGCTGAGATGTTGGATTTCGCATCTGTCCGCGCCATCGATTTCCACACCCATGCCGAGGAACCCTGCGGCTGTCATGCCGATGACGGCTATGACGATTTGCAGGCCGCCATGGCCAAATACTTCGGCGCGCCCTGGTCCCATCCGCCGACAATGCAGGAAACCGCCGCGCATTACCGCGCGCAGAACATCGCCGCCGTGATCTTTCCCGTCGATGCCGAACGCGAAACCGGCTATCGCCGCTATGCCAATGAAGAGGTGGCGCGGATCGCGGCCGAAAACGCCGACATCCTGATCCCCTTTGCCAGCATTGACCCCGCCAAGGGCAAGATGGGCGCACGCGAGGCGCGGCGCCTGATGCGGGATTTTGGCATCAAGGGGTTCAAGTTTCACCCCACGCAGATGGGGTTTTTCCCGAATGATCGTTCTGCCTATGGCCTTTATGAGGCGATTGCCGAGGAAAGCGGCATTGCGCTCTTTCACACGGGGCAGACCGGGGTGGGCTCGGGCATGCGGAGCGGCAACGGAATGCGGCTGAAGTATTCCAACCCGATCCATCTGGATGACGTGGCTGTCGACTTCCCGGACATGACGATCATCATGGCCCACCCGTCCTTTCCCTGGCAGGACGAGGCGCTGGCCGTCGCCCAGCACAAGCCGAACGTCTATATTGACCTGTCGGGATGGTCGCCCAAGTATTTTCCGGAAAATCTGGTGCGCTATGCCAACAGCCTGTTGAAGCACAAGATGCTGTTTGGCAGCGACTGGCCGATGATCGCACCGGAAAAATGGCTGGACGCCTTTGACAAGGCCCCCTTCAAGGATGAGGTCCGCCCGCTGATCCTGAAGGAAAACGCCATGCGGGTCTTGCGCGCCTAATAGGGCAGGCCCGTGTAATTTTCGGCCATCAGCCGTCGCGCGGTGGCATTGTTTTCCAACTGCGCCAGCTCGCTGTCCTGCATCCGGCGTTCATAGTCCGAGGCGCCGGGGAAACGGTGCATCATGGTCGTCAATGACCAGGAGAACCGCATCGCCTGCCAGATCCGCGCCAGAGCACGCTGCGAATAGCTGTCAATGCCGTCGCTTTGACCCTGTTTGTAGTGCTGCACCAGACCTTCATAAAGGTAATGCACATCCGAGGCGGCCAGATTCAGCCCCTTGGCCCCCGTGGGCGGGACGATATGCGCGGCATCGCCACACAGGAACAGTCGCCCCCAACGCATGGGTTCGGTGACGAACGACCGCAGGGGCGCGATGGATTTTTCAATCGAAGGACCGGTTACCAGTCGCGCCGCAACATCTGCGGGCAGGCGCAACTTCAGCTCGGTCCAGAAGGCGTCATCCGACCAATCCTCGACCCTGTCGGTCAGGGGGACCTGGATGTAATAGCGCGACAGCATCGGGTTGCGCATCGAGGCCAGGGCAAACCCGCGGTCGTGGGCGGCATAGATCAGCTCGTGCTCTACCGGTGGCGTGCGCGACAAAATTCCAAGCCAACCAAAGGGATAGACCTTTTCAAACTCGCGCCGCACCTCGGCGGGCATCGACTGGCGGCTGATGCCGTGAAAGCCGTCACAGCCCGCGACGAAATCGCAGTCCAGCCGCTGCGGCTGGCCGTTCAGGCTGTAGGTGACAAAGGGCGCATCACCGGTCAGGTCATGCAGCGCCACATCCTCGGCATCGTGAATCACCGTGGCACCGATGGCATCTTGCGCGTCATAAAGGTCTTTCGTCACCTCGGTCTGGCCATAGACCATCACCTGCTTGCCGCAACTGCCCTTGAAGTCGACATGGAACATCCGGCCGTTCGAGGCCAGATAGCAGCCGTCATGCAATTGGCCTTCGCGGTCCATCCGGGCGCCTGCACCCGCGGCGCGGATCAACTCGACCGCGCCGGTTTCCAGCACCCCGGCACGGATCCGTGACAGCACATAATCGCGGCTCTTGCGTTCCAGAACGAAGGTTGAAATCCCCGCCTTGTTCAACAGCTGTGACAAAAGCAGACCCGAAGGCCCGCCGCCGATGATGGCGACCTGAGTGCGCATGATCCTCTCCCTTTTGGCCGGAAGATGCCGCAAGACCGTGAAATGCCGAATGGACGATATGTCAAAAAACTGGTATTTTCCGGCCATGGATAGCCTGAAGATCCCCTCCTGGCAGCTTTACGGCGAACAAAGCCCGTTCCCCGATCTTGTTCACATCGAAACCATCACCGATCGCGCCGCGGGCCTTGATTGGCACATCGCGCCGCATCGGCACCTGCACCTGCATCAGGTTTTCCTGATCCTGTCGGGCGAGGCGCGGCTGTCGATTGATGGCAAGGCCCTGCGCGGGGCTTCTCAATTCCTGATGAACATGCCGCGCGGGCATGTGCATGGCTTTGCTTTTGCCGCCGGGACCGAGGGCTTTGTGCTGACCTTGCCCGCCGCCGATTTCCCGGAACTTTTCGGCCCCGAGGCCGAAACCCGCACCGCGCTGGACCGGCCCTTCGTGGCGCCGGATCAAGGGCTTGCCCCGCATTTTCACGAGATCTTCCGGCTGCATGGCGCGCCTTCGCCCCTGCGACGGCTGAAACTGCGGGCGGCGGTGTTGCGGCTATGCTGCGCGGTGGCCGAGGCGGGCGAGCCTGCCGGCAATGACCGTGGCGAAGGAGATGCCCGCATCTCCCGCTTTGAGGAGTTGATCCGGGCGCATCTGGCCGATGGCTGGCAGCTGGCCGACTACGCCCGCGCCCTTGGTGTTTCTGAACGCCACCTGCGGCGACTTTGCCTTGCCGCAACGGGCCTGTCGGCACACGGCTTTCTTGAATCGACCCGCCTGCGCGAGGCCTGCCGCCTTTTGGCCTACACCCGGATGCGGGTGCAGGAAGTGGGCTTTGCCCTGGGCTTCGACGACCCCGCCTATTTTGCCCGCACCTTTCGGCGGGGGATGGGCATGGCCGCCAGCGACTACCGACGCCGGTTGGAGCAGACCTGACAGGTCGCCCGTCGGCAGCCGGGTGTCGCCAAGGCCGATTGCAGTTTGGCGCCATTTCTTCCAATCTGTACGCAGATGAATGACGGGGGCGGCGCGCAGACGGGTCCAGCCCCCCGCGATGGGAGGCATGATGCGCTATCACGTTCCGAAAAGTTTCTCGGAAGCTTCGGCGATTGCCGGGGCGACGGCGGGAACAACACGGTTTCTGGCCGGTGGCACCGATGTGCTGGTGCAGATGCGCGCGGGCATGGTGTTGCCCGACGATCTGATCGACCTGAAACATATCCCCGAGGTCAAGGCGATCCGTCGCACGGCTGCGGGCGGCTGGACCATCGGCATCGCCGTATCCGGGGCAGAGCTGGGCGCCCATGCCGAGCTGTGCGCCGAATGGCCGGGTGTGGTGGAGGGCATGCGTCTGGTCGGCTCGACCCAGGTGCAGGGCCGCGCGACGCTGGTCGGCAACCTGTGCAACGGCTCTCCGGCGGCCGATTCGGTGCCGGGTCTGGTGGCGGCGGGCGCAACCGTGACGGTGACCGGCCCCAACGGCAGCCGCGACGTGGCGGTTGAGGATATTCCCGACCGGCCGGGCCGCACCAAACTGCAACCCGGTGAGGTGATTTCGGCCGTGAACCTGCCGCCGCGCGGCAAGAATGCGGGCGACGCCTATCTGCGCTTCATCCCCCGCACCGAGATGGACATTGCCGTAGTGGGCGTGGCCGTCAGCCTGCGACTGGACGGCGACACCGTGACCGAGGCGCGCGTGGCCCTTGGTGCCGTGGCGCCGACCGTTCTTCTGGCGGACGAGGCCGCCCGCGCCATCATCGGCTCGACGCTGGACGAGGCCGCCCTGTCGCGGCTGGAAACTGCAGTCCGGGCGCTGGCCAAACCGATTTCTGACAAACGCGGCACGGCCGACTTCCGCAAGGACGTGATCGGCGTGCTGGCCCGGCGCGCGGCCCTGATCGCCCGCGACCGCGCAAAGGGAGCGAAGTGATGACCAAGATTCATGTGCAAACCGTGGTCAACGGTGACCCGGTGGAATATCTGGCCGACCCGCGCGAGACGCTCTTGGACTGTCTGCGCGACCATCTGGACCTGACCGGCTCGAAAGAGGGCTGCGGCACCGGCGATTGCGGGGCCTGTTCGGTGCGGCTGGATGGTGTTCTGGTCTGCTCGTGCCTTGTTCTTGGTGTGGAAGCACAGGGCAAGACGGTGGAAACCATCGAAGGCATGGCGCAGGGCGGCGAATTGCACCCGCTGCAGCGCAAGTTCATCGAACATGCCGCCCTGCAATGCGGCTTCTGCACGCCGGGCATTCTGGTGGCGGCCAAGGCCCTGCTGGAGCAGAACCCCGACCCGACCGAAAGCGAGATCCGCTTCTGGCTGGCCGGAAACCTGTGCCGCTGCACGGGTTATGACAAGATCATTCGCGCGGTGCAGGATGCCGCGGCTGAAATGCGGGGGGCTGCGTAATGGCAAAAGACGAAACCCATGTGCCGTATCGCCTGATCGGCACGCGTCCAAACCGCCCGGACGGGCTGGACAAGGTGACGGGCCGCGCCCGCTATGGTGCGGATATCTCGCTGCCGGGCATGCTGCACGGGGCGGTGGTGCGTTCGCCCCACGCCCATGCCCGCATCAAGAAGATCGACGCGACCAAGGCGCTGGCGCTGCCGGGCGTCAAGGCGGTGGTGACGCGGGCCGACCTGCCCACCGGCCTCACGGGCGAGGATCTGAACCTGCAGGAAAACACCCTTGCCGGCGACACCGCACTTTATGACGGTCACGCCGTGGCTGCGGTGGCGGCGACCTCGAAACTTCTGGCCGAACAGGCCGCCCGGCTGATCGAGGTGGAGTATGAGGTTCTGCCCCATGTCACCGATGTAGATGCCGCAATGGCCCCCGGGGCCCCGGTGATCCGGCCCGGCGCTGCCGACCATTCGGTGCCCGAAGGCATGCACCCGAACGTCGCCCGCTATATCGACTTTGGCCGCGGCGACGTCGAGGCGGGATTTGCCGCCGCCGATCTGGTGCGCGAACGCACCTACAAGACCGAGGCCACCCATCAGGGCTACATCGAACCCCACGCCGCTGTGGCCCAACTGGGCGCGGATGGCAAAGGCGAGATGTGGGTCTGCACGCAGGGCCAGTGGTATATCCGCCGCATGTGCTCGGCCGTTCTGGGGATTGACGCGGCCAACCTGCGCGTGACCCCGACGGAAATCGGCGGCGGTTTTGGTGGCAAGACCACCATCTTCATGGAGCCGCTGCCGCTTGCCCTGTCGAAAAAGGCCGGCGGCCGCCCCGTCAAGATGGTGATGAGCCGGTCCGAGGTGCTGCGCGCCACGGGGCCGACCGCTTCGGCATCCATGGATGTCAAGCTGGGCATGACCAAGGACGGCAAGGTGACGGCCGGCAAGGTGGTGTTCCGCATGCAGGGCGGGCCCTATGTCGGCTCCTCACCCATCGGTGAGGCGCTGCAATGCGCCTTTGCCTGCTATGACATCCCGAACCTGATGCACGAAGGCTATGAGGTGCTGGCCAACCGGCCCAAGGCCGCGGCCTATCGCGCGCCCGGCTCGCCCATGGCGGCCTTCGCCACCGAAAGCCTTCTGGACGAGATGTGCCGCGAGCTGGGCCTTGACCCGATCGAGACGCGTCTGAAGAACGCCGCGCGCGAAGGCACCAAGGCCAGCTATGGCCCCACCTTCAACCGCATCGGCTTTGTCGAAAGCCTTGAGGCAACCAAGGCGCATCCGAACCTGTCCATCCCGCTTGGCCCGAATCAGGGGCGGGGCGTCGCGGCGGGCTTCTGGTTCAACCACGGTGGCGAGACCTCGGTCTCGCTGGCGGTGGGCGAGGATGGCACGGCCACCGTTTCGGTCGGCACGCCCGACATCGGCGGCAGCCGCGCCTCGATCGCGCTGATGACCGCCGAATGCCTTGGCATCCCCTATGACAAGGTGCGGGTGAACGTGGTGGAGACCGGGGCGCTGGGGGTGAACGAACCCACCCACGGCAGCCGCGCCACCTTTGCCAGCGGTCTGGCCGCCGTTCAGGCCGCCCGTCAGGCGATTGCCGAGATGTGCCGCCGCGCCGCCGCCGATTGGGGGATCGAGCCCGAAGCGGTGGAATGGAAAGACGGGGCGGCCATTCCGGCAGGCCCCAACGCGGGCAAGTTTCCGCCCATGACCATGGCCGAAATCGGGGCCACGATGGGCAGCACCGGCGGCCCGATCTCGGGCCACCACGAGGTGACGGCAGGCGGCTATGGCGCCAGCTTTGGCGTGCATGTGGTGGACGTCGAGGTTGATCCCGAAACCGGGCGCACCACGATCCTGCGCTATCTGGTGGTGCAGGATGCGGGCACGGCCATTCACCCGACCTATGTCGAGGGTCAGTATCAGGGTGGCGCCGCACAGGGCATCGGCTGGGCGCTGAACGAGGAATACGTCTATGGCGCCGACGGGCGGCTGCAGAACCCCGTGTTCCTGGATTACCGCGTGCCGGTCGCCAGCGATCTGCCGATGATCGACACCGTGATCGTCGAGGTGCCGAACCCCGGCCACCCCTACGGCGTGCGCGGCGTGGGCGAAACCGGCATCACCCCGCCCCTGCCCGCGATTGCCAACGCCATCCATGCGGCCACCGGCAAGCGCCTGCGCAGCCTGCCCATGTCGCCGTCCAAATTGCTGGCGGCGATCAAGGGCGCCTGACAGATGGTCACGGTCAACCTCTGGTCAGGGCTTCGGCGCCTGACCGATGGGGAGCAGGCGGTTCAGGTTCAGGCCGGAACCCTGCGGGAAATGCTGGATGCGCTGGTAACGGCGCATCCGGGCCTTGGGCCGGTGATCAAGGCGGGGGTGTCGATCACCGTCGATGGGGTGATCACGCCGAACATGAACACCCCGATCCATGAGGGTCAGGAAATCTACCTGATCCAGCGGATCAAGGGCGGGTAATAGGGGGCGGCTTCGGCCGCCCTCAGCCGTTTTCGCGCAGGATCGTGCCCGCCAGATACAGCGAGCCACAGATCAGCACCCGCGCCTCGGGCGATTTGGCGGCAATCTCGGCCAAAGCCTCGGCCACCGACGGGGCGGTCGCGGCTTCGATCCCGGCTGAACGCGCCGCCGCCGCAGTTTCTTCGGCCGGCAGGGTATTCTTTTCCCCGGGGATCGACACGGCATGCAGACGGGTCGCATGGCCTGCCAAGGGGCGCATATAGCCCACCACGTCCTTGGTGTTCAGCATGCCGCAGATCAGATGCGTCTCTCGCGCGGGCATGCGCGCCAGCGTCGCTGCCACGGCCTCACCCCCCGCCGGGTTATGCCCGCCGTCCAGCCACAGCTCCACCTGCGGGGCGCTGTCGACCAGCGGCCCCCGGCGCAGACGCTGCATACGGGCGGGCCAATAGGCCTCGGTCACCGCTGCCTCGCAAGCCGATTCGTCTTTGCCCAGCGCCCGAAGCGCCGCAATCGCCGCCCCCGCGTTCTGCACCTGGAACGGGCCCGGCAGGTTCGGCAAGGGCAGATCCAGAAGGCCGTTCTCGTCCTGAAACACCAGACGACCACGCTCTTCCCAGACATTCCAGTACTGACCAAAGGCCAGAACCGGCGCCCCCATGCGCGCCGCCTTCGCCTCGATCACCTCAAGCCCCGCCGGGTCTTGCGGACCAACGATCACCGGCACCCCGCGCTTGATGATCCCGGCCTTCTCACCGGCAATCTCGGGCAGGGTTTCCCCCAGATATTGCTGATGGTCTACCGACACCGGCGTGATGATGGTCAGCTCCGGCTTGTCCACCACGTTCGTGGCATCCAGCCGCCCGCCCAGACCCACCTCCAGCAGCGTGTAATCCGCAGGCGTGCGCGAAAACGCCAGAAAGGCCGCGCAGGTGGTGATTTCGAAGAACGTGATCTCATCCGGCCCGTTGGCCGCCACACATTCATCCAGAAGCGCGGTAAGCGCCGGTTCGGTAATCAGCTCGCTCGCCAGGCGGATCCGCTCATGGAACCGCGCCAGATGCGGCGAGGTATAGGCATGCACCAAAGACCCATCCGCCTCCAGCCCGGCGCGGATCATCGCCTGGGTGCTGCCCTTGCCATTGGTCCCGGCAATATGGATCACCGGCGGCAGACTGCGCTCGGGGTGGCCCAGCTTCTCCAGCAGACGATGCACCCGGTCCATCGTCAGGTCGATGACCTTGGGATGCAGGGTCATCATCCGCTCTAGGATCAGATCTGAACCGCTCATTTCGTATCTGCCGCTACAGTCAGGTCGCCGGGCGGGGGCAGATCGCCCTTGATGGCGGGCGACAGGCCCATCAGCATCCGCAGGATGGTGATCAACTCTTCCCGCATCGCCTTGCGATGCGTCACCCGGTCCAACATGCCATGGTCCAGCAGATACTCCGCCCGCTGGAACCCCTCGGGCAGCTTCTCGCGGATGGTCTGTTCAATCACCCGCGCGCCCGCAAAACCGATCAGCGCGTTCGGTTCGGCAATCTGAACATCGCCCAACATGGCATAGCTCGCAGTCACCCCGCCCGTGGTCGGGTGGGTCAGGACCACGACATAAGGCAGGTTCGCCTCTTTAAGCATTTGTACAGCCACGGTTGTGCGCGGCATCTGCATCAGGCTCAGGATGCCTTCCTGCATCCGCGCCCCGCCCGCGGCCGAAAACAGCACGAAGGGCCGCTTCAGCTTGATCGCACGCTCGGCCCCCGCCAGCACCGCGTTGCCGACGTAGACGCCCATCGATCCGGCCATGAAGCTGAAATCCTGCGCCGCAGCCACGATGGGCGTGCGCCCAATCTCGCCCTCGGCCACCAGCATGGCCTCCTTCTCGCCGCTGGCCTTCTGCGCGGCCTTCAGACGATCGGGGTATTTCTTCTGATCGCGGAAATGCAGCGGGTCCGCAGCCGGCTCGGGCACCTTCACCTCGGTAAAGACGCCACCGTCAAACAGGCTGGTGAACCGGTCGCGCGGGCTGATCGCCATATGGTGATCGCAGTTCGAGCAGACATTCAGATTGCCCGCCAACTCGCGATGAAACAGCATCGTCCCGCACTCAGGGCACTTGGTCCACAGATTCTCGGGCACTTCCCGGCGGGAGAAGAGCGAGTTGATCTTCGGTCGGACGTAGTTAGAAATCCAGTTCATCGCGAGCCCTGCGGTCATTGCAGGCTTTCAGATAACGGGCGGGGGGCTGAATTGCAACGCCGGGCCTGTCCGCTCGGCCATCCGCTGCCCTTTTCGGTCTTCCTCTTGGTCCAAATACTCCCGCCGGAGGCACCGCGGAGGTGGCGCGCCCTGGCGCGACGCCGACATGCAAGTGTAGCGCCGCGCCCTGCGCGCGGCGATGCCGCCAGATCACCCCACCAGCAGCTGGTCCGCGGTCTGGCCGGTGATCGTGGCGGTAACGATCGCACCTTCGGGCTGATCCGCGGCAAAGCTCACTTCGGTGAACTGTTCGGTGCGGCCCAGGCGTGGCCCTTCCATCAGGATGCGATGGGTCTGGCCAATCTGCGCGGCCAGATGCCGCCCCAAAGCCGCCTCACCCGCCGCCCGCAGTCGCGCCGCACGGGACTTGATCTGATCGCCCGGTACACGCGGCATGCGCGCCGCAGGCGTGCCCTTGCGGGCCGAATAGGGGAACACATGCAGGAAGGTCAGATCGCAGTCGGTGACCAGCCGCAGGCTATTTTCGAACATCTCCTCGGTCTCTGTCGGAAAACCCGCAATGATATCGGCGCCAAACACCATGTCGGGCCGCAGCCTCCGGGCCTCTTCGCAGAACCGGATCGCATCGTCGCGCAGGTGGCGGCGCTTCATCCGCTTCAGGATCATGTCATCGCCCGCCTGCAACGACAGGTGAAGATGCGGCATCAGGCGCGGCTCGGTGGCGATGGCCAGCATCAGGTTCTCATCCGCCTCGATGCTGTCGATGCTGCTGATCCGCAGCCGCGCCAGATCCGGCACCAGCCGCAGGATGCGCATCACCAGATCGCCCAACCGCGGCGCGCCGGGCAGGTCCGCGCCCCATGAGGTCAGGTCAACACCCGTCAGCACCACCTCAAGGAATCCCTTGTCGACCAGCCGCCGGATCTGTTCCACCACCACCCCGGCGGGAACTGACCGCGAGTTTCCCCGGCCAAAGGGGATGATGCAGAAGGTGCAGCGGTGATCGCAGCCGTTTTGCACCTGCACATAGGCGCGGTGGCGGCCAAAGCCGTCGATCAGGTGGCCGGCGGTTTCCTTGACCGCCATGATGTCATTGACCTGCACCTTTTCCGTCTCGCCGACGAAATCGGTGGGACGCAGGGCGTTCCAGGTCTCGGCCTGCATCTTTTCATGGTTGCCGATCACCCGCGTCACCTCGGGCATGGCGGCAAAGGTTTCGGGTTCGGTCTGCGCCGCGCAACCCGTCACGATCACCGGCGCGCCGGGGTTTTCGCGCGCGAGACGACGGATCTCCTGCTTGGCCTTGCGCACCGCCTCGGCCGTGACGGCGCAGGTGTTGACCACCACCGCGCCCTCGACCCCCGCCGCCTCGGCCAGCTCCTTCATCGCCTCGGTTTCATAGGCGTTGAGGCGGCAGCCAAGCGTGGAAAACACCGGCGGGCGAAAGTTCGGCAGGGTCATGCGTGGGCCGCCAGGAATTCGGGGGTCAAGGTGCCGTCAAAGACATGGGCCACCGGGCCAGTCATCCAGACCCCATCTTCGCGCCAGTCGATCTCGAGCACGCCGCCGTCCAGGTCCAGAATCACCTTGCGGCCGGTCAGACCGCGCAGGTGGGCCGCCACCGCCGTTGCACAGGCGCCCGAGCCACAGGCCAGCGTGATGCCCGCGCCCCGCTCCCACACCCGCATCCTCAGACGGTCGGGGCCGGTCAGGCTGGCGAATTCGACATTGGTGCGCTGCGGGAACAGCGGGGCGTGTTCATAGCCGGGGCCGACCGCGGGCAGATCAACCGCTTCGGCATCCTCGACAAACATGATGCAATGCGGATTGCCCATGCCAACCGCCACCGGATCGCCGGCCAGGGGCAGATGC
>ERZ1645187.3779-NODE-3779-length-12570-cov-5.540711_pt1 | contig 12570 bp, 7 predicted proteins | sample MGYA00575352_ERZ1645187 | MGnify/ENA primary metagenome ERZ1645187 (study PRJEB40837, sample SAMN11349314) | freshwater sediment metagenome | isolation source: river sediment | host: Sediment | place: India: Wazaribad , New Delhi | collected 2017-02-21 ... | reverse complement strand
TAAAAAATTATATAATGCATTTTTGAGTATAAATTGAATGATTGATATTTTTAAAGAACTTTGAATTATAGATAAATCATATTCATTAAAAAATAATAAAAAATTTGATAATCCATTTTTTAAAATATTTCTTGATTCACTTGAAAATTGAGATTTAGATTTTAAAAATCTTATTAATTCTATAAGAGAGAAAAATAAAAAAGTTGTTCATATAAAAGTAAAGGATTCATTAGAAGAAGATTTTAATGTTATAAAATTACAATGAATAGATAAAACAACTTGGGATAATTTTTCAACAAATCAAAAATATATATTTTTTATAAATAAAGTTTTACTTTTAAAAGATTGAGAATTTAGATTATCAAGTTCACTTATGTTGAGCCATCAATCAAAAAAGACACTCATATGAAATTTTTGTGATTTATATTGATATGATAAATCAAATATAGAAAATAAAATAGAGTTTTTTAAGAGTAAAAAAACATTTCAATTAACTGATTTTATAAGAAAAGAATTAGATAAATTTATCTTTTTATACGAGTGGTGGGAGTTTATTGTATCAAAATGATCTTGAAATAATTCATCTAAAATTCATAAACCGGATTTTTTACTAGATATGATTTCAGATTTAAAACAAAAATGAGAAATAAATGAAAAAATGGATGTTAAATTATCTTGAGAATTTTATAATTTATCCGCTGTAAATATTTGATTACAAATAAATTTTTTATTCAATGATTTATCTAGATGAAATATCCAATTATCGAAATTTAAAATATGAAAAATCTCTTTTAAAGATACAACAAAACTTTATAGTGCTTGAGAAAAATCAAGCGTAGATGAATCAATAGTTTATTTAGATAATGCAATTGATGCATGTATCAATGTATTAAACTGAAAAAAACTTACAAAAGATCAAGGTGAATATATTAGAATATTACAAGATCTTGAAATATTGCCTCTTGATTTAGCAAAAATAAAAATCACTGATAAAGATAAAGTTATTAAACTTATTCCTGGATTAAAACTTGTAAAAACAAAAATCGAAACACTTCAAGAAATGAAAGAAATATCAAAAAATGATATGGATTTAGTTTCATGAATATTTTCAGAAGTTGGAATTAATAATAGTTATTATGATTTAAGAATTTGAAATTCTATTTGACCAGAAAAAGATTTTTGAAGAGTAATTGTTAAATTAATAAAAATATATAATTGAGATTTTCATAAAATATGAGATTTAAATAGATTTAGACTTATTTGAAAATTATGATTACATTGAGATAATTCAATTGATAATTTAGTAATTCAAGTTTTAAAATTGAAAAAATTTTCTTGAGTTAAAAATGTTTCATTTGAAAATTCAGCATGACATTTATTGTCAAATCCAGAAAAAAAATCAGCATATAGAGATATAAAAGCAAATATACTTTTAGAATCGTGAAATGTAGTTGAAGTTCAAATTCATTTTGAAGAAATGATATGAGTAAAAGCATGAGATTTTTCACTTAATTCAAATATTAAAGAAATGTTAGAAAAATCATGATCACTTTTATCAAGTGATGAAATAGATTTTTTAATAAATAATTATTTTGAATTATTTTGAAGATACCCATCTAGAAACTTTGTATTAAATATATCTACTTTAAATGAATCGCAATTGTGAAAGCTTAATCTTTGAGATTGAAAGATAAATTGTGATATGCTTTATAAAATAACTAGGTCATTACCAGATATAAATTCTGCTAAATCAAAATTGATTAAATTGGAAAGAATCCTTTTTAATAGCCAATGGGCAGATGTAGTTTTAAAAAACTTAGATAGTATTTGAATAGATACAAAAATTAAAGCAGATAATTTAGAAACTAAAAAACTAAAAAAATAAAAAACTAGAAGATTTATCTTCTAGTTTTTTATTTTTAGTTTAAAAAATTCTCTTCAAACAAGTTGTTTTTCTCTTTTGTAAAGTAAACTTCAAGCTTTTGTAGTTATATTTTCAAATTGAGTAGGGAATAGAGGTTGTATATCACATAATAAAGATAATGTTTTATATACTTCTTCAAAATAAATATATTTTCAAGATATTTCCCAAAATGGAAAACAAATAACTATATTTCAAGTATAATTTATCTTTTTTAAGTTTTCAAAAAATTTTTCATAAATAGAAATCAAACTTTCCTTTTGTTTATTTATTCTATCTATGCTTATATTTTTTACTGTCATTATTTCTCAAAGATATCATTCAGTAACTATTGCATCTATATTTTTTTCCAGCAATATACTAGATTCATTTATAAATTTTGCATTTAGTTTTATAAACTCTACGTCTTCTAAAATTGTATTATTTTCTTGTGCAAATTTAAATATATTGTTTCTACTATGTTCTACCATAGTTTGATTTAAATCACTTCAATATACTTTTTTATTTCACATAAGTATAGATTCAATCAAAACAGTTCCAAGTCATACAAATGGGTCATAAATAGTTTTACCAGAACTTATATTTATCATTATTTGACAAAGTTTTGGAGGTAGCATTCATGTTTGCATATCTCTATCTTTGTTATAATCTCTTTTACTATAACTATATATATCTTGAACCCATATAGTTTTTCATATATATTTTTTGTCTCCATTAAATACAAAACTATAATCAGTTCAATTTTTCACTAGTTTTTCTCATATTATTTGAGCAGAACTTAGATTTGTAAAATCTTTGTTTATAAATCTAGATGAAACTCAGTTTTCTTTTAAGATTTTTTTTGTAGAATTAAGTATCTCTTTTAGATTTTTTTTATCTCAAAATGTACTTATTCCATATTTAAATTTTCATTCTATATCAATTGCTTCATCTATTATTTCATTATCTATTATCTTAAATATTTTTATTGTTCATCATAAAAAATCTGCTTTTTCTAAAATTTCAGTTTCTTCTACATTTTCTATAATTAAAACATCTTTATCATAAAATACAGCTTTCCCTTTTGGGAAAACTGCAAATATTTCAGCAATACTTAATTTATATTCTCTTCATAGAGCAAATCAAATCATTATAATCAAAGTTTAGTAACTAATTCATTAAATACATTTTCAACATTTTGGTCAGCATTTATTCTTATAACTTTACCTTCTTTTTCTTGATTTAAAGCAGTTGGTAGAGTATTATTCATAAATTCATCTATTCTTTTTAATATAGAAGCTTCATTATCATCTTTTCTTTTTATAAGTTCTGTTCATGTAGATGAATTTACTTTAAAACTAGATGGGAAAGTTTCTCCTGTTATTGGATCATACATTCTTCAAAGTAATCTATCTATAGCTTTTTCTTTGCTTAATTCAAAAAATACAACTTTATAATCATTTGTTATATTATCAAGTGATTGTCTATTTCATTCATTTCTTACAAATCAATCAAGTATTAGTTTATCATTTGTTTGTGAAGTAATAACTTCATTCATTATTTCTCAAACTACACTTGGAGTTACTAGAGCTCAGCTTTCTATAGTTTGTTTAACTCTTTTTCATAGTTCACTTTCTCAATCAGCTAATTTTCTAAGTTCTGCTCACATTTCAAGTAATGTAAAACCATATTTTTCTACAAGTAATCTTGCTTGAGTTCATTTTCAACAACCTTGTATTCAAGTAAAAACTAATTTCATATTTTAATTATTTAATTTATTTTAAAAAAAATGTGAGACTAATAAGCCGGATTCTGTATCTCGGTATCAATCTATCTAGGCCTATAATCACTCATAGGCTCGAGCTGGGTATACTTTTTTGAAGCATTAGAGAGAAATAACCTCTAAAAGTACCATTCCCATTGCATCACATACAGTTTACCACTTCCTTACGGAATTCATTTATAGCTTAAAATTATCACACTTTTAGTAAAAAGTAGTAATAAAGGTAAACATTAAATGACTTTTCACCTTTCTTCCTTGCGGAATAGTATAGTCTCTGTGGCACTTGTGGTATTTAAGATTTATTTATTATATTCTTAAACCGAAGTCGTTATCTTCTATGTTTCTCTCGCGATGTCCAGACTTTCCTCTCCAAGATTAATCTTGCAGTAGATACCTAATCTCACGATTGATAGTATATTATTTTTTAATCAAAATACAATAATTTTTTACTTTATTATTTTTTAAATAAACTTTTTTTCAAAAAATGTTAAAAACTAGAAAAGCCTAGCATTACAAAAGCAACTCGTATGTTGTTTACAATTTTTAAACATAAAAACAAGTCAAGGGGAAATATAATTTTGACTAGAAGTTTTATTTACATAGAATAGCTTTAATGAAGTTCCGGGATATAAATAATCTCCAATTTTATTTAAGAATTTACGGTTAGAAAGATGCAAAACAATTATAAATTACAAAATATAGTTTCAAATATTATTGAAAGAGTAAAAAAACAAGACTTTTTAGTATATTTTAGAAAGATTTCAATTGTTGAATTAACTGAGACAAAAATTACATTTTGAGTTGTATCTTCATTTATGAAAGATAACTTAGAAGCAAAATTTTATAAAGAAGTTTTTGAATCAGCAAAAATAGAAAACCCAAGTATTACAGAAATAGAATTTAAAGTAGATTTAAATATTGATAATCCATCAAATACAGCAGTTATTGATTGTGGTTCTTTTTATAAAGAAGATGTTAAAACAAAAAAAACAAAAGCTACTTTCGGGTGAACTTGAGAAAATAAAGTTATAAAAACTGATAAATGTGTAAATGATAGATATAGTTTATCAAATTTCATAGTTTGAACTGATAGTCAACTTGCTTATTCTGCTTGTGAGGCTGTTTGTAGAAATCCAGGTAAATCATATAACCCTTTATATATTTACTGAGATGTTTGACTAGGTAAAACTCACTTATTACAAGCAACTTGAAATGAGATAATTAAAAAATTTAGAGATAAAAAAATAGTTTATACTACAGCTGATAAATTTATAACTGAGTATGTTACTGCAGTTAAAAAAAGAAGTATAGAAAGACTTAGAGAAAAATTTAGAGAAATTGATGTTTTAATTATTGATGATGTTCAATTTTTATCAAAAAAAGAACAAACTCAAAATGAACTGTATAATATTTTCAATTTATTATACGAACAAAATAAACAAATAATTATTTCTTGAGATAGAGCTCCAAAAGAATTAGAAGAACTTGAACCAAGACTTAGAAGTAGATTTGAATGGGGTATAACTGTTGATATTGGTAGACCAGATTTTGAAACTAGACTTGCAATTCTTCAAGAAAAAGCAAGAGCAAAAGAATTTATGATTCCTCAAGATATTGCTGAATTTATTGCTGCAAATGTAACAGAAAATGTAAGAGAGTTAGAATGAGTTTTAAATCAAATGATTGCTGAATATGAGTTAACATGAGTTACACCAACTTTAGCAAAAGTAGCTGAAAAATTAAAAAAACTTAGTTTTACAACTGATATATTATGATCAAGTAAAGTTAAAATTGAAAAAACTACAATTAAATCTTACGAAGATATAATTAAAAGAGTTTGAGAACATTTTGGTATTGAAACAGAAGGTATTACATGAAGTAATAGAAAAAAAGAATTTATGATTCCAAGACAAGTAAGTATGTATTTATTAAAAACAAAAATGAATTATACTTATGAAAGAATTGGTAATATATTTTCTGGTAGAAATCATGCTGCTGTTTTATATAGCTGTAATAAACTTGAATCAATGATTAAAAAAGATCAAACTTTATTACATGAAGTTAATCTTATAAGAGATAGTATGTGAATATAAAAACTGGATTTATCCAGTTTTTATTTACATAAAAATTTAACCCTCACTATTGCATAGTGAGGGTTATGTTGAAAATAAAGGGGAATGTGAATTATTTTTTCCCATTCTTGTTCCCGATATTTATCGGCTTGTTCCGAGAATTGCGTTCGCTTGACTTGCGAGCCCGGCGAGCGGCAGCCTTACGGAACTTGGCCTTGACGGTTGCTTTGGATTTGCGAGCAGCCATGTTGATCTCCTTTTTACAGATTTGCGGAATGCTATTCTGTTTATTTATATTAAATTAAAAATATTATTTGTCAATATTTTAAATAAAATAATATTATTTTCTTGATAAAATCAATAAAAAGTATATATTTTATTAAATATTCTTTTTCACAAAAATATGAAAAAAGTAAATGATTTAGAAACAGAATTAGATGAAAATATTGATTTATCAAATTTATCAAATTCTAAAATTAGATTGTCAGCTTTATGAAAAAAAATTATCAACGATATTTTTTCTTTTTCAAAAAATGACATAAGTTTAAAAACTTCAAAAATAATTAAAATATCTAAAAACAAAACAAATAATTTTGATACTTTTTATTATTCAAAAAAACAAAATACAATAGATATAATTTCACCTAAAAAAAATGTAAGTTATTTTTCAAAAATAATTAAAAATTTCTTTAAAAAGCACTTTATTATGATTAAATTATCAAGTCCAAAAAAGCAAATCAAATTTAAAAAATGAATTTTATTTTTCGTTTTTTTAACTTTTATATTATTTTGAAATAAAATACTTGTAGAAAATTTAGTTACATCAGGATATAAAAATATTTTGGACTTAAAAAATGATTTTTCAGATTTAGATAAAGTAAAGAATGATGTAAAGACAGCAAAAATTTCATTTTATGTATCAGATATTTTACTTACTCCTTTTTCTATTATTCCAAATGATAATATAAAAAATGTTAGTTATATCATTGATTGATGAAAAGATATATCAATTTTATTAGGTAAGAGTTTGGATTTATATTCTCAAACAAATGATTTCATTCATTCTAAATGATGAATTGAAAACATATATGTTACAAATCTATTGTCAAATGTAAGAGTAAATTATGAAGAAATCTATAGTTTATTATATAATGCATTATATAATTATTCCCAAGTTTGAGATTTATGAAGTGATTATTTAAATGAAAAATTACTTTATACAAAAGAAAAGCTAAGAATAACTTTAGTTTTACTTGAAACTATTAATAAAAATTATGATACAATGCTTAGTTTGTTGTGACATAATAGTGAAAAAAAATATTTAGTTATATTTCAAAATAATGATGAAATTAGAGCTACATGATGATTTATGTGAAGTACTGCTTTAATTACGATTACAAATTGAAAAGTTAAAAGTGTAGAAAATAGTGATATATATGCACTAGAATGGCTTATAAATAAGGTATATACTGATAAAGAAAAGGCTCCAGAATGACTTGATATAATAACTTGAACTTTTGGTTTAAGAGATGCTAATTATTATCCATTATTTCGTGATTCCTCTGCGAAAATTAAGTTTTTTCTTGATAAAATAGATTACAAAGTTGATGGTATTATTTATATAAATCAAAATGTAATTTTAGATTTAATTGATAGTGTTTGATGAGTTGATTCAAAAGTTTTAAGTCAAAATATTACAAGTGAAAATTTTTCTTTAGTTCTTTCTATGTTAGTAGAGGCAAAAGTATTTAAAGTAGGTACTTTAGGAACACCAAAAAAAGTTCTATTTGATTTTGCTTGAGAGTTTAAGAAAAAATTATTAGATAAAAAAGATTACTATAGTTATTTGAAAATTATTTTAAATCATATAAAAAATAGAGATATAGTGTTTTACTCTTTTGATAATGAAGAAAATAGCTTATTATGGAAATTATGAATAAATTGAGAGGTAAATTTTAATTCTACTTTAGATTTTAATTATCCAGTTTATATTTCTGTATGATGAAATAAAACAGATAGATATATAGAATATAGATATGATAAAACAGTTTCAAAAATAGATAATTCATGTAATTATTTAACAAAACTTGATATATATAAATCTCATCATTTTTCTAAATTTGAAGATGAAAAAGTAAATAAACTACTAGATAGTTATTGAGTAAAAAATAAAAATGATATATTAAATATTCAATGAAGATGACAAAATAGAAGTTATGTTCGTGTGTTATTGCCTAAAAATGCAATAATTAATATTGATAAAAATCAAAAAATTTATGATTTTGATACATATAAAATCGTAGAGTTATATATAAATACTGATAAGTTAGAAACAAGTTTAAATAGTGTTTCTTATACTATTAATAATCCAAATTGTGATAAATATACTTATAAATTCTTTAAACAACCTTGAATTAAAAAATATAATATTAATTTTGATATGTTCGGACATAAAGATAAATATAACTCTATAAAATCAGATTTTATTTATAAAAAAGATATTATTTTAGAATAATATCTTTTTTTGTAAAATAACTAGCATTTTAAAGCATTTTAGATAAAATAATTAAAAATATTTTATTAGACAAATATATTTATGAGTAGTTTTAAAAAATTGTTTGCATTAGATAATCCTGCTAGACTTTTTTATCATAAAGTTAGAGCAATTTTGGCAAATTTTATTTATGGTTTTCCATCAAAAAATATGATTATTATTGGTGTTACTGGTACTAATTGAAAAACAACAACATCAAATATTATAGCAAAATGATTAAGAGCAGCATGAAAAAAAATATTTATGTTTACAACTGTAAATATAATAATTTGAGATAAAGAGTATGTAAATGATACAAAAATGACATCACCTGATGCTTTTTTATTACAAAGATTATTAAAACAAGCAAAGGATGAATGATGTGAAATAGCTATTATTGAAACTGCAAGTCATGGTATAAAGATGTCTAGAGTATGGTGACTTGAATATGATATAGCAGTTTTAACTAATATCACTCAAGACCATCTTGATTTACATAAAACTATGAAAGATTATGTAAATACAAAATTAAAACTTTTTAAAAATTTAATTACTTATGAAAGAAAATCATGAGTTAAAAAAACAGCTGTTATAAATGTATGATCTGAGTATAGTGAATTATTTATTTGAGAAACTTATGATTCAATGTATTTATATTGAATCTGAAATTGATCATCTTTAACTGCTTCAAATATTAGAATTGAAAATAGTTTAACGAAATTTGAAGTTAAATTACCATGAAAAATTGCTACAATAGAAACAAAATTGAAATGAGATTTCAATATAGAAAATATTTTAGCTTCTATATGAGTTTTTATGTCATTTGGTATTTCTTGAGATGATATAATAGAATTAATAAAGAAAATTGATTGAGTTCCTGGTAGAATGGAGTTAGTTGAAAATGATTTTAATGCTGATATAATTGTAGATTATGCTCATACTCCAGATGCACTTGAAAAAGTTTTAACTACACTTATTTGAATTTGATATAAAAAAATAGTAACTGTTTTTTGAGCAACTTGAGATAGAGACAAGACAAAAAGACCAATTATGTGAGAAATAGTATCGAAATATAGTGATATAGTTATTTTGACTCAAGATGATGATTATAGTGAAAATAGTGAAAATATAATAAAAGATGTTTTACCATGAATAAATAGAGTTGAATGAGAAGATTTTTTTATTATTCCAACAAGAAAAGAAGCTATTGAACTAGGAATTTCTTCTATTAAAGAAGGTGATGTTTTACTTGTTGCTGGTAAATGAGATGAACATATTATGATGACAAATTCTTGACCAATTGAATGGCATGATAAAACAATAATTAAAGAAATATTGAAAAATATCGATGATAATAAAATTATAGTTTAATTTAAAAAAAGTGAGCTTATATTTAAAATATAGACCTAGTGATTTTGACAATTTAATGTGACAAAAATTTGTTAAAGATACTTTACAAAAAGCTATTGCAGATTCTAAAACTGTAGGAGCTTATCTTTTGTGTTGACCAAGATGAACAGGTAAGACAACAACTGCAAGATTACTTGCTAAAACTATAAATTGTTTAAATCCAAATAATTGAAATCCTTGTCTTAATTGTGAAATATGTAGAGAATTTGCAAATGAAAGTCTGATTGATATTATAGAGATTGATGCTGCAAGTCATACTTGAGTTGATAATATAAGAGAACTTATTGAGAGGGCTCAATTTTCTCCAACAAAAGCAAAATATAAAATTTATATAATTGATGAAGTACATATGCTTAGTAAATGAGCATTTAATGCACTTTTGAAAATATTAGAAGAGCCACCATCTCATGTTAAATTTATTCTTGCAACAACTGAAACACATAAAGTTCCAGATACTATTATAAGTCGTTGTCAAAGATATGACTTTAAAAGAATTAGTGATATAGATGTAAAGGCTAGACTTCAATTTATAGCAAAAAATGAACATATTGAAGTAGATGAACAATCATATAATTATATAGTTAAAAATAGTAACTGATGACTTAGAAATGCTATTTCATTATTTGAACAATTAATTTCAGATTCAAAAATTATTTATAGTGATGTAGTAGAAAAATTGTGAATAATATCAGAAAATGAAATATCAGATTTTTTAAACAAATTATTAAATAAAGATATAAGTGTAATTTGAGATTTTGATAGATTAGTTTGAGATTGAAAAAATATTAAACTTTTTTTCAAAGAGCTTATATTTTTTATTAAAAAAGTTACATTAGATAAATTAAAACACAATGAAGATATATCTTTATATATAAAATTATTAGATATTTTAGACGAGACTTATACTAAAACTAAAAATTCATTGGATGAAAATACTACTTTTATTGTATGAGTTTTAAAAATAATATCTGATTATAAAAATAATATTACACAAAATCTAGAATCTCAAGTAATTACACCACAAAAAAAAGAAGTTGTACAAATTGTAGAAAAAGAAAAAGAAAGTATTATTGAAAATACTGTTGAATTGTCTTGAGATGATATTTTTGATATTTTTGGTAATACAAACTTTGAAAATAATAAAAAAATTGAATTAAATACAAATGATAATTTAAATTTTGATTCAGGATTATTTATTGATAAATTAAAAAAAACTTGAGCTAAATGAGCTATAACTATGGCTTTAAGATGAGCTACTATTGATTTTTATGATAATAATTTATCTATAAAATGCGCTTCTATGATTACAAAAAAAAGCTTAGAAAACACTGATAGTATATCTCTTATGCATAATGTTTTAGGTGATATGTGATTTAATGATGTAAAAATTAATTTTAGGTAGTTTTTTATGTATTGCTATGTAATTCCATTTTGAAAAACATTTGATGATGTTTGATTTACTTATAAAATACCAGATTTTTTAAAATCTGGTATTAAATTGTGAGTTATCGTAGAAATAGAACTAAAAAATGAAATACAACTATGAGTTATATATGAATTATTTGAAAAAAATGAAAAAGTAGAAGATCAATTTGTCATAAAAGAAATTATTTCTATTAAAAATAAAAATATTTTTATTTCAAATTATAGAATTGAACTACTTAAATTTATATCAAAAAATTATTTCACACCAATACATAATTCTCTTTCATTATTTTTACCAAAAAATTTAGTTGAAAAAGTAAAAAAAGAAAAATTAAATTTCGATAAAGTAAGTGATTATAATTATAGTTTTGATTTTAAATTAAATCTTTCAACTGCACAAAAGCAAGTTTATGATGATATAATATCTTCTCAAAATAACAAAATCTTATTGTTTTGAGTTACTTGAAGTTGAAAAACTGAAATTTATATCAATTTGATAAAAAAATACATAGATGAGTGAAAACAAGTTTTATTTTTGATTCCAGAGATTATACTATGAAATCAAATATCATCAAAAGTAAAAAAAGTATTTTGAGATGATGTTATTTTGATTAACTCAACTATAACTGAAACACAAAAAACTAAGTATTTTATAGATATATATCACAACAAAGCTAAAGTTATTTTATGAACAAGGTCTGCATTATTTTACCCATTTAATAATTTATGATTAATTATTATTGATGAAGAACATGATAATAGTTATGTTTCAGATCAATCTCCACGTTATAATGCAATAGAAATTGCAAATAAAATTACAGATTTAAATAATAATAAACTACTTTTGGCTAGTTGAACGCCTAGTATTAATAGTATGTTTAAGGGGATAAATGGAGAATATAAATTATTAAATTTACTTGACAAATATAAAAATTAATGTATTTTTATATTTGTCACTTTTTTATTATATTTTCGTTAATATATTTAATTAAATTTAATCTTTATATATGATTTTTACTAAAAAGAAAATTATTATTTCTATTGTATCATTGATATTGTTAATTTGAGGTTCTTACTATTTTTTCTTTTATAAAAATTCTGATTCTGTTGATTCTGTATCACCAGATGTTTTTTATGATGTCTCAACATGAAGTTTATTATCAAGTATAAATGTATTATGAGAAACAAATTTATTGAATGAACAAAAATTGAAATTTAATATTGATGGAACAGTTAAAACAGTTTATATAACAGAATGAAGCAAAGTTAAATCTGGTGACTTAATTGCTGAATTAAATAAATGAGAGCTTGAAAATGAGTTAAAAGATACAAATATCAAATTAGAAAATGCAAAATTAAATTTAGATAAAGTTTTAGAAAAATTTGAATATGAAGATAGGATTAAAAGTGAAATTGAACTTGAAAATAAAAAAAATAAACTAGATTT
>ERZ1645187.3778-NODE-3778-length-12573-cov-7.322416_pt1 | contig 12573 bp, 10 predicted proteins | sample MGYA00575352_ERZ1645187 | MGnify/ENA primary metagenome ERZ1645187 (study PRJEB40837, sample SAMN11349314) | freshwater sediment metagenome | isolation source: river sediment | host: Sediment | place: India: Wazaribad , New Delhi | collected 2017-02-21 ... | reverse complement strand
GTAACCTTCTCACTCCAGACCAGAGCGCGAAGTGCGCCGCGGTCTTTAGAATCGGTTGCTATCGCATTTGCGTTTGTAAAACCTTGTTCGAGATCTTCTTCGATCAGAGCAATCAGCTGATTATGATCCGCGTTCTTGGCAGGTATCGATGCGTCTTTAAAATATCCGGCAAGTTCGGTAAAGAGGGCCGCTTCCTTAGATTTGTACTGCTTCTCACAGCCGCGAGCCAGATTTGTGCAAAGAGCGCTAATCTCAAGCTGAGAAAGTTCCTGCATATCCGTTGACACTTCGGCAACAGGCTCCGGCTTTTTGGGGGAAGATACGGCTACTTCGCCCTGTTTTTCAAACTCCACTTTTGTTGCTCCGCAAGTAGGACAAACCCAATCCTCCGGTAACGACTGCCATGGCGTTCCTGGTGCGATTCCATCTTCCGGACGCCCCAGCGCTTCATCATAGACATACCCGCAGATCAGACAAACATATTTTGCCATTCGACAACCTCCTCTTCATTTTTATTCCTTGATCGTTCTTGCTCGTGAAGTGTCCAAATTCATCTTACAAAGGAATCGCGTATTCTGCAATACCTATAACATCCGCTCCGCCGCCATTAACGACCTGTACCGCAGGGCACTGAACATTGAGGATACGGATTATTCCACCACGGACGCCATGAAGGCCTGCTCCGTGCCGGTGCTGTTCATCCACGGTACGGACGACGCCTTCGTCCCCATTGAAATGACCTATGAGAACTACAAGGCCTGCGCCGCCCCCAAGCGGCTGCTGGTGGTGCCCGGTGCAGACCATGGCATGAGCTACTGCGTGGAAAAGGAAAACTACGAAGCTGCGGTCAAGGAATTCTGGCAGGCCTTTGATATGGCTTAGGGTTGTCGAAAGTAAAACGTAGAGAGACTGAAAAGTCATCGGCAACGCTCTGAGGGATTTGGGTAAAATCACCATGATCGCCGGGCGGGAAACGGCAGAAAGGAATAATATATGAGGGTAGAATGGAAATCCTGCTTCAGGATAGGCGTGAGCATTTTTGTATTATATCTTTGCATCACCTACTGGCCGTCCTTTTCCAGCTTCATCGGAACGGTTGTGGGCGCAGCCATGCCGCTGCTGATCGGCTGCGTCATCGCATACATCCTCAATATTCTCATGAGCTTTTATGAGAAACACTATTTTCCCAAGAGCACGAAACCCGCGGCGGCAAGGAGCCGCAGGCCGGTCTGTATGCTGGCGGCGTTCGCATCGCTGGTGGTGATCGTTGCGCTGCTGGCGAAGCTTGTAGTGCCGGAGCTTATGGCCAGCGTGGAACTGCTGATCGCGCAGATTCCGGGAGCCATCAGATCGCTGCTGAACAGGCTTGAAAATTCAGGGCTCATCACAGAGGAGTTGATTGCGTCCCTTGCCAATGTGGATTGGCAGGCCAGGGTGCAGCAGATTATCGGCGTGCTGACAACCGGCGTCGGGAATGCAATGGGGGCGGCCGTCAATGTGGTTTCTTCCATATTCTCCGGCATCGTCACGGCGCTGTTTGCCCTGATCTTCTCGATCTACCTGCTGACCGGCAAAGAGAAGCTGGGCCGCCAGTTCGACAAGGTCATGCAGCGGTATATGAAGGAGCGCCTGTACACAAGGACGAAGTACGTCCTCTCCGTGCTGAACGAGTGCTTCCATAAGTACATCGTGGGACAGTGTACCGAAGCGGTCATCCTGGGCGTCCTTTGTACCCTGGGCATGCTGATCCTGAACATCCCTTACGCCACCATGACCGGCGCAGTCATCGCGTTCACCGCGCTGATCCCCGTTGCCGGCGGGTATATCGGAGCCGCGGTCGGGGCGTTTATGATACTTACCGTTTCCCCGATCAAGGCGGTGTTCTTCCTGATCTATATCGTCGTCTTGCAGCAGATAGAGGGGAACCTGCTCTATCCCCGTGTTGTCGGCTCCTCCATGGGCCTTCCGGCGATCTGGGTGCTGGCTGCGGTGACAATCGGCGGCGGAATTATGGGAATCGCCGGGATGCTGATCGGCGTACCTCTTGCAGCAGCCCTCTACCGGCTGCTGCGGGAGGATGTAAACAGGCTTCCCGGGGAGAGTGCATAAGAGGATTTTGACTTGGTTGCAGGCGAAAATGAAACAATAGGTAATGTAGTACGGTTATGAAAGAAGGAGAGGAAAGAATGACTTGTATCAAACTGGCCCCAGATGCGGTTACCCCAATCCGCAATGTTGACGAAAGGCTGGTATCCTATAACATCGAGATGACGGAAGTAACCGGCGGCACATTCTGGAAGGCATATACGCCCGAGCAGATCGCAGGAACGGAAGAATTTCCTCCAATCGCCAGCCTGCAGGACGGTTTTACCGCACTGAACGGATTGATGCAGTATTATCCGCCCATAGACCTTTACGATGAACGCCTGAGAGGGCTGGCGAAAAAGCTGGGGCCTGCATGGGTTCGTATGTCCGGCACATGGGCAACAAAAACCTACTATGATTTTGAAGGCGTGACGGACGGCAAAGCGCCTCATGGCTACGCAAGCGTCCTGACCAAGAACCAGTGGATTGGCGTGCTGGATTTTGTTAAGGCTGTAGGCGGCAAGTTGCTCGTGTCCGTCAGCAATTGCGAAGGGGATCATCCGGACGGCGGCCCTCTCGATCTCACCCAAGCGAAGAAGCTGTTTGATTTCAATCATGAATACGGCGTTGATATTGATGCCATCGAGTTTATGAACGAGCCGAACATGATGGAAATGTCCGGTGCTCCGGCAGGTTATACGCCGGCTGATTACGCAAGAGATCAGGATATCCTTTACACATGGGTTCGCGAGAACTACCCGAAATGCCTGCTGGTCGGGCCCTGTACCACCGGGGATCCTTATACGGTTGACCTGAACAGCCGCGGCTTCGGAGCCGGGATCGGCAGCCTGGCCAGAACCTGCACCACCCAGGAGTTGCTGGCGGGTACGAATGTGGCGCTGGATGTATTCAGCTATCACTATTACAATGGCGTATCCGAGCGGCTGGCTTCCGTTGCGCCCAATGCCCATTGGCCCAGCGAGCTTGCTGGCAGCGACGAATACCTTGCGGTCGCTCCTGAATGTGCGAGGAAGCACGCGGCGCTCAGGGATCGCTTCGTCCCCGGCGGGCAGATGTGGGTCACGGAGTCCGGCGATGCGGGCGGTGGTGGGAATACATGGGCCTCAACCTATCTGGATGTGCTGCGCACGCTCAATGAGTTGGGTAGCTTCGCCGCAATCACCGATGGTGTGATCTTCCACAACACGCTGGCCTCCTCCGATTACGGGTTCCTGGAGCATGGCTGCTTTCAGCCGCGCCCGAATTACTTTGCTGTTCTGCTCTGGAACCGGCTGATGGGAACTACCGTATATGGCTGCGGCAACCCGGGGACTGAGGGTGCGCATATATACTGCCATTCCCGCAAGGATGGAAAGCCGGGAGTCGCATACCTGATCATCAACAACTCTCTTACCGCCGTAACGGAAGTGGAAATTCCCAGGAGCGCGGATCGGTATACCCTGAGCGCAAAGGCCATTCGCTCCGCCATCATGCAACTCAACGGAAAAGACCTTGCTATATCCGGCATATCCGATTTGCCGGAATTGATCCCTGAAAGGGTAGAGGCGGGGGTTATGGAACTTGCACCGGGGAGCTGCACGTTTCTGATTATATGACGGATTTGCAGAAATGGAAGCACAAAATGGCCGCCGATGGTTCGGCGGTCATTTTTAATTATAACCAAGGGACTGTTTCTGTTCCGGCTGCTGTCTGGTTAACTTCAACCGTTCTTCTCAACGCCTTTATGGAAATGCTGATGTGAGAACGTATGTTTGGATTTTCAAAGTCGGTGCTTACCAAATCCAATATTTTTCGCAGCCGGTATTGCATTGTATTGCGATGAATGAATAATTTTTCTGCCGTGATGGAGACATTACGCTCATTTTCCAAATAGACTAGCAGGGTATCTGCCAGCTGTGAATTGTGTTCGGCGTCATAGGCGGCCAGAATTTTTGCGGCGGGATGGAGCAACTGTGAATATGCTACCGTATTGCACAAATAATCGATCAAAAAATCCCAGGCATGGTCCTGGCAGTGAACTACACGCTTGTTTACACTACAAAAGGACAGCGCCAGCTCCGCCTGATGATAAGCGTCTGCAAGACTGGTCCATTCATAGAACGGAAGGGATATGCCGCATGCAGTTTTCAGGGCTTCGCTTAGTTTCTGAACCTTGTTCATGGATTGGATCAATGTATCGGCTTTTGTAATAGCGATCGTATTGTCCTGCCAGTAAACAATCTTGCAGAGTGGGAGGCGTATCTCCAGCTGTCCGAGAATGTAGTTTTTATCTTTCTTTTTCCCTTTCGTCTCGAGTTGCTTAAAGCATAAAAGCTGGTATTGCGCGCCGCTGTCCTGCCATCCCAGCGACATTTCCATCCACTCTATGCTGTTGCTGTCCATCACTTTGCGATCGAGTAGTGAGCACAGTATTTCACTTGTTGAATACACGGTCGCATTTCCTTCAGCAGCAATCGCCTTTTGCAGAACGAAAAGAAATGTTTGGGACAGCTGCACCATTGCGTCCGTAAGCCGGGTGTTGTGTTCGATGATTTGATAGTGCAGGCAGATTTCATGATCCCGGTGTATCATGCCCATGATGCATCGGTGTCCATAATCGGAAAAGGAGAGAAGCTGCGAGGAATTCTCCATGGCAACAACATCATAAAACCGGGATTCCCGCAAATTCTTCAAGCAGAATATGGGTACCTGCTTTTCCTTTACAAGGATACTCCAAAATTCACGGATGTTGTCGTTTTCATATTTCTGTGTATAGCCCAGTAGTTTGCCCTGCCATGTACAAACGAATATGGGGTTTTGAAAGACGGGTTCCGCCAGATCGATGATCTCCTGTACGCTCGCTCCGCGCCAGACGGCATGGATCAGAGAAAGCTCCCATTCGGTATAAAAGCGCAGCGCCTCCTGTGCGGCGTCATACACGGCCTCCAGCGGGATGCCCCTCACCTCAAAGGAGCCCTGTCCGCATGTGAGCGATACCCCGTTATCCGTTTTGCGTATATAAGCATCGTTTGTGTCTGCGGAAGGCAGCAAATGAATGCTTTTCACAGTCTGATCCCCGCCATGCAAAGCGGAGACGGGATATCCCTGAAATACAAGCCGTTCATGGATCATGGAAAGCGTAATTTTCATTGGCACCCTCTTCGTTGTGCAGTTATGAACAATTCTAATCCCTGTTTTTCATCATACAGCACCGATGTTTGTGATTAATATGACGATTATACTAATAATAACGGACAAAGACAACCAATAGTTAAGCAATATAATAAGATTTTGCGCAAAGCAAGAAAATACATGAAAGGAGTGCTGCTTTATGCAAAAACGTACAAAGGCGCATCATGAGTTATATGATGCAATCTGCGCTATCGTCGGCAAGAAATATGTTGTCGATGATGAATTCGAGCTGATCCCCTACGCACAGGATATCAGCTATTTCCATGGTGTTATGCCAGGGATTGCGGTACGTCCCGGCTGTACCGAGGAAATTGCGGATATCGTCAAGCTGGCCAACCGAAAGGGCTGCCCCATTGTTGTCAAGGGCGGCGGTAACGCCGGTGGCGGCGTGACTCATGGTGAACCGGGCAGAAACATCATGCTGGATATGGGGCGCCTCGATAAGATCGAGGTGGATATCCCGAATCTCAAAGTGACCGTTGGCGGCGGCGCACGTCTGAGCACCATCGACGATGCCCTGCGTCCCTACGGATACTATGCCAATTCCGTAATCGGCCCCTATTTCTCGGCCACGGCTGCAGGTCTGGCTGCCGGCATTTGCGGCGCTGGCTTCAGCAAGAATGTTGCGTCGATGGGTTGTAACTGGATGCAGATCATGGGTGTGAAAGTAGTGCTCCCCAACGGCGATGTGATCACCACCGGTGCAGGTCCTGACTCCAACATCAACCGGGATTCCATCTTCTTCCGTGAAGTGACCGGCCCGGACCTGACGGATCTGTTCCTCTCTTCGGGCGGCGCATTTGGGTTGATCACCGAAATTACCCAGAAGATCGTGCCCATGCCCAAGGTGATGAAGTCTATCAGCTATGTTGTCCCCACTATGGAAGCAGCCTGGGATATTTCTTTGGAACTGAGCGCCATGGGTCGTGTTCCCTACAGCAATACCGTGATGTTTGAAATGAAGAACTATCTGGTTAAGCCCATCGTAGGCGAAACAGATGCCTTTGGCGCCTATCTGTTCTCCGTGGAATGCGACAATGAAGACGAAGCAAATATCCGCATTAAGGAGATTAGCGATGTCTGCGAAAAATACGGCGCAGAACGTGGCAATCCGAAACTGGACTGGTTTGCCATGAACGGGGCCACGGGTACCATGCAGGTGGTTCACGATGTGGGTGCAAACTCCTGTCCTTTCATGACATGGGAGTCCATGTTCCCCAGAGCACGTTCTTTGGAATACACAAAAGGTCTCTTGGCCGCTTTTGCCAGCGTGCCCGGACACAGAGAAAATGCTACCGGCGCAGGCCTTTACCTGATTCCAAACGGAGAGTCCTTCATCACCGGCGTGACCCTGAGAAGCGGTTTCCAGACACCCGAAGCCGAACAGCACCTGCGTGACACGTGGGCGGCGGGGGCCAAGTATATGCGGGATATGGGTACCAGTTCCGCATACGCCCAGGGCACCAATTCCCAGTATATCGCGGGCGCATGGTCACCGACCTACGCAAAGACCATGGGGCTGATCAAAAAAGCGCTGGATCCCAACGGAATCATGTGCCCCGGTCTTTGGAACCTGTAAGAAAGGGGGAACCGATCAATGCTTGAAAAGTACGCACCGAATGTAAAAGCATGCAGCCGCTGCGGCATGTGTATTATTGGAGAAGCGGGCTATGTATGTCCTGTTCAGCAGCACACGGGCGGTTTTGACCAGTATGTTGCGAGAGGACGTAACCAGATCGCAAAAGCCATCCTGAATGGTGATCTGGAATACACCAAAGAGCTTGCGGACAGCGCCTATACCTGCCTTGGATGCAACAGCTGCCATGTGCAGTGCACGAGGATGGATTTGAGAACCGGAAAGCCCGGCTTTATCGATGAAACAAAGATCCAGCATGCGCTGAGAGTTGATCTCTGCAAAGCGGGCTATGAACCGGAATCTCTGCAAAAGATCGATGCCGCGATTGACGAAACTGGCAATCCTTTCGGCGAGGATGCGGCAAAGCGCGGCGCATGGGCCTCTGATCTGCCCACGGAAGGCGAAATCGTATATTTCGCTGGCTGCTATGCGGCCTACCGCAATCCCAAGATCGCAAAGGCTACCGTCGCCATCCTGAAGGCTGGCGGTATCGATGTGGCCTATCTGGGCGAAGCCGAGAATTGCTGCGGCGTTCCCCAGCTTGCGGACGGCAATCGGGAACTTGCGGAAAAGCTAATTATGAAGAATGTGGAAGCGCTGAAAAACGCCGGAGCCAAGAAGGTCATCACCTCCTGTGCCGGATGTTACCACGCGCTCAAGAGCGAATACCCCGAGATCGTCGGCGAGCTTCCCTTTGAAGTGGTGCACAGCGCTGAAGTGATTGCCGGATTGGTAAAGGACGGTAAGATTGTACTCAGCGAAAACATTGCCAAAAAGGTAACCTATCATGATCCCTGCCATCTGGGACGCCACGAGGGAGTATATGATGCGCCCCGTGAAGTCCTCGGCGCAATCAATGGCGTTGAGCTGGTGGAAATGCCGCGGAACAAAGCCAATGCCTGGTGTTGTGGCGGCGGTTCCATCGTGTCTACCGCATTCCCCGAATTGTCCGGAGACATTGCGGCGGATCGTGCATCCGAGGCAGCAGCGACTGGGGCGGAGCTGATCGTTTCCGCATGTCCCTCCTGTGAAGGGAACCTGACGCCGGACGCCAGAAAGGCCAAGATGAAGGTTTATGACCTGAATGTCCTCGTTGCGGAAGCAATGGGCATCAAGCTCTGAAAGGGGGTACAATCATGGCATATGAAGTAAGACCGACCGCGCTCTACACTGCGGCGGATACCTGGGCCAAGGCGTTGCCGAACGGCCTCATTCAGATTGGTATCTCCGATTTTGCCCAGCAGCAGCTTGGCGATCTTATGTACATCGACCTTAAATCAGAGGGTGATGCCATTTCCGCTGGCGAGAGCTTTGGCGAAGCAGAATCTTCCAAGGCAACTTCGGGCCTGATCAGTCCGGTGAGCGGAAAAATCGCCGAGATCAATCAGGCAGTCCTGGATGATCCGGAAACAGTAAACAATTCTCCCTATGATTCAGGCTGGCTTATTTGTGTTGAGCCCGATGACTGGGCGGCCGACAAGGCAAAGCTCCTCAATTCCGAAGCCTACAAGGCATCCATAGCGGAAAGGGAATAGCAGAATGAAAGGATACGGGTCTGTTTTCAAGACCCGTATCTTAGTGTACCGTTTTTAAGAGAAAGGAGATAGGAAAATGGCGGAAAACATGATGTTTTGATTATCGGCGCTGGGCTTTCCGGCCTTGCAACGGCGGGCTATCTCGCAAAAGCGGGGAAGAAAGTAAAAATCGTGGAGAAGCTGCCCGTGGTGGGTGGGAGCACGGTTCCCAATAAAACTATGGACTGTACGGTATCCATGGTTTGTCCCATAACGGCAAAGTACGCTTATGGGAATGCCAATGGTTGGGCGAAGGTGGCGCAGGACTTCGACGCTGACGTGCGCATGATGAATTTCGGGTCTCCCAGAATCTTTCTCCGGGGCAACGAAACTAACAACGATATGAAGATCCCCCAGTGCCTTTCTCCAGAGGGTGCAGCCAGATGGTTGATGGAGCTTCTCGGAAAAGCAAAACCCGAATTGATCAGCGATATTACCGAAACGGAGCTGGTAAAAATCATGCGGGAGATGTATGCGGCTCCCCTGGAAAAGCTGAGCGTAGAATGGGGTGAATTGTCTCCCAAGGAATGGATCGAACCGAGAACAGAGGATGCCGGCGCACGGTATGTATATAATTTGATGATGTGTGCCTGTATCTTTACGGGGGATTGGAATTATACCTACAATTACGCCTCCGCAGGTAAGGGAATGGTATTGCTTCGCATGTGGATTGCCGGGGATGGGCTTATGTCCGTACCCTGCCCCAACCCTCAGGAAGGGATTGCCGTTCCCATTGCCGATGCAGCAAGGAAGCTGGGTGTAGAGATTGAGCTTAATGTGGATGTGCAGCAGGTTCTTGTGGAAGATGGCAAAGTTGCCGGATTGCAGGTAAAGCGCGGCGATACGGAAGAGGTGTTGACCGCCGATACCTATGTTGTCGCTACCAGGTGGGGCGCATGGCCGCAGCTCTTTAAGCCCATGCCGGACTTTATGGCGCAGATCGTGGGGCAGATCATGCAGCCCGAACATATGATGGGAAGCGCATTCAAAAACTATTTCCTGGATGATAAGATCGATCTTGATGGTGCGTTTTTCATGGAGTTTGACAATGCCGGCGATAGCTCCCATGTCCTTGGCGGATATGCCCAGAGTGTAGAACAGCCGTGGAATGCGGCTCCCGGCAAGCAGTTCATATGGGCTTACAGGATCATGACGGCGGAGAATTTCAACAAGCTTGGCCAGGATGCTGTTGAGAAGCAGATGCATGAGGACATGGACAGAATGTTCCCCGGCTTCTCCGATCATCTCATCTTCGAAACGCCCTTTGGTGGCAGACTTGCACCCTCGCACTATTTCTACAATAAACAGCCGAAGCTTCAGCATCATTATGAGGCCATCGCCAATCTCTATTTTGCCGGCGACTGCACAACGCCCATGCACAGCATGCTGACAGACGGCGCTGCCAGTACCGGTGAGATCGTAGCGAACATGATTCTGAAATAATATAATCCGAGAAAGGGACTTGTCGGAAGCCGCCCGCTTGCATCAGGCGGGCGGCTTTCCCATAAGAAAAATTGTTGAAAAGGAGAGACATATGAGCGATTATCAATTGATCGTAATCGGCGCAGGCCCGGGCGGGTATGTGACAGCTATCCGGGCGGCGCAGCTGGGCCGCAAAGTGGCCATTGTAGAAAAAGACAAGATCGGCGGCACCTGTCTCAACCGGGGCTGTATCCCCACCAAGGCGCTTCTGCACTCCGCAAATACCTACGCCGGAAGAAACCAGTTTGAGACGTTGGGGCTATCCTATGCGGACATCCGCTACGATATGGGGAAAATCCATGCCCGCAAGGCCCAGGTTGTGGAAACGCTCATCTCCGGCGTGTCCGGACTGCTCAAGGCCAATAAAATAGATGTGCTCTCAGGGGCAGCCCAAATCACGGCTCCCGGGAAGGTTGTCGTGGACGGGAAGGAGTATACCTGTGAGGATATCGTCATCGCCACGGGCAGCTATCCCGCACGGCCGCCCATACCGGGGCTGGATTTGCCCGGCGTAGTCACCAGCAACGAGGTGCTGGAAGGGGAGTCGGTGGATTACAAGTCCCTCATCATCATCGGCGGCGGAGTAATAGGCGTGGAGCTGGCCAGCTTTTACGCTGCGCTGGGCTGCAAGGTCACCATTGTGGAAGCGCTGGATCGGCTGCTCTCTACGCTGGACAAGGAGTTTGGACAGAGCATCGCCATGCTGCTAAAAAAGCGGGGCGTGCAGGTGTTCTGTTCCTCTATGGTATCGAGCATTGAGCAGACTCACGATGGTCTTGTCTGCAATTTCACCCGCAAGGAGCAGCAGGAGCAGGTAGTGGCAGAGGGGATACTTGTGTCCATCGGCCGCAGGCCCAACACCGAGGGGCTTTTTGCGGAAAACTGTACACCGGAACTGAATCGGGGCTTCGTGGTGGTGGATGAAAACTATCAGAGTACCATTCCGCACATCTACGCCATCGGGGATGTGATCGGCGGCGTGCAGCTTGCCCACAAGGCCGAGGCGGAAGGTCAGGCCGTGGCGGCTATCATCTGCGGGGAGGAGCCCCATTGCGACCCGTCGCTGGTACCCAGCTGCATTTATACCGAGCCGGAGATCGCATCCGTGGGCATTACGGCGGATGAGGCCAAGGCAAAGGGAATTGCTGTAAAGACCGGCAAATACCTTATGAGCGGCAACGGCAAGAGCATCATCGATTTGCAGGAGCGTGGCTTCATCAAGGTTGTAGCGGACGCGGAGACGGACAGACTGCTGGGCATCCAGATGATGTGCGGAAGGGCAACGGATCTCATCAGCGAATTCACAATGGCCATCGCCAACGGCATGACCCGGGCGCAGCTCCTTAAGGGGATGCGGCCCCATCCCACCTATTGTGAAGGTATCACGGAGGCGCTGGAGGCAGTGGACGGTATGTCCATCCACAGCGCGCCGGCGAGGAAGGGGTAGGACTCACTCCAAACCTTACGAAATAGAGAGCGTTCGCGGTGAACGCTCTCTCGGTTTGCAAATTATAATCTCTGTTCTATTATCCAAGTTGCTAATTCAGTTGCTTGCGGCTGAGCCACTGTCCGTAAGCGCGCAGCGATTTCAGTGGAAGAAAATTGGCATCCTGTAAGGGTTTTAGACAAATACTCGATAAAATCCACATCCATTGCATCTGAAAACACATGCGCTTCGGTTATATGCCCCTCTTGCAGCTTGAGTTGCAATGTTATGCCGCCCCAGCTGAAACGATGCTCCAGAGAGACATCGAAAGCAGGCGTCTGCCCTATACGCCATTCCCAGGAAGCGTATTTCTCCCTAAGTGCAACAAGGTGATCATTATGGAAGGAAGCTTCTTCCATCAGCAGTGCAGGGCCATACTCTGCGGTGAATGCATCTTGTAAAGCCTTTTTCATTCCATCTATTGTCACATCTTCGCTATAGTCGGCAAGATTGCACACCCGGGCACGTACGCTTTTTACGCCTTTTGCCATGAGTTTTTCTTTGGCAGGGGAAAGATACCGGCCCAGTTTATCCATATCTGTCTGAACAAGAATGGTACCGTGCTGCATGCCCACAGCATTGGAAAGCCGGAATGCGTTGCCGGAGAACTTGGCTCCGCTTTTTTTGACCACCAAGTCATTGCGGCCGGTCATCTCTGTCTCAATTCCAAAATATCCTACCGCATTGCCAATTACCCGCATTTGCCGCTTGAGATCATAATCCGATTGGCGGGCAAGAAAAGTGAAATTCAAATTGCCGAGATCGTGAAAGACTGCACCGCCGCCGGAAGAACGGCGGGCCAATTTACCGCCTTCCTCTTCCAACAGTGCCATCCGGCATTCCAGCCACGCATTCTGGTGCTTGCCAATAACCACTGTGTTCTCATTTTGCCACAAATATAAGGTTACGCCTTGTTGTTCTGCCTGTTGTTCAAACAGAATCTCTTCCAAGGCTAAATTATGCCAGGGGTCATATGACATCCCAATTACAATCCGATTTTCCATTACATAATTCCTTTACTCATCTTTCTTCTATGATACTGTATCCTTCTTACTTTTTCCAGCAAGGAGAGAACATAATATTCTTTTCATGCATTTTACAAGCGCAAGCAGCATTAG
>ERZ1645187.3777-NODE-3777-length-12577-cov-6.521322_pt1 | contig 12577 bp, 11 predicted proteins | sample MGYA00575352_ERZ1645187 | MGnify/ENA primary metagenome ERZ1645187 (study PRJEB40837, sample SAMN11349314) | freshwater sediment metagenome | isolation source: river sediment | host: Sediment | place: India: Wazaribad , New Delhi | collected 2017-02-21 ... | reverse complement strand
CGCCGCCGCGGCCGGAGGTGGTGGTCTGACATGGCTGCTCGGGGCGCTTGCCGCCGGGGCCATCCTGCTCGCCGGGCTGTCGCTGGCTGCCCGCCGGCGGGCGACATGACGCCGGAGCGGCGCGAGCGGCTGGTCGCGCTGCTGGCGCAGACGCGGCAGGCCGATGCTGACCGGCGGCTGGCGCTGGCCAACGCCGATGCCGATGTCCTGGTCCACCTCACCGGTCTGCGCGATGCTGCGCTGTGCCGCCGTATTGTGGCGACGCCCCGGGTGGCACGCCGCCTTGCCGGGCAGCTTGAAGCGGCAAAAGCCGAGGTGCAGCGCCAACGGGCTGCGGCGGTCGCCGCCGCGCGCGCGCCAGCGGAGGTTGAGCCGACGGATGACGGCACTCGGTCCCTGTCGGATAATCCAATTGCGCCCGAGGCGCCGGCGGCTGCATCTCATCTGCCGCCGCTGGTGACGGCGGAGGCGCTGATCGATGCGCTGTCGGCCGCGATCCGGCTGGCGGGGGCCGGGCCGCTGGTGCCGTCCACCGAGGTCAAGGCCGTGCGCGAGAGCCATGGCGAGGCCGCGACCGAATTCGGGCTGGCCCGCCGCTCGGCCGTACCGGGCTGGATGGTGGCGGCCGGCGGACAGCGGCGGGATATCCTGCGGCAGTTGTCGCTCACCGCGCTGGCGTGCTGGGAGGAGCGGCCAACCGGGCTGGCGCTGGCCGAGAACGGTGCGGAGGATGCGATTCTCATCGGCCCCTCCGGGCTGAGGCAGGCGGCGGGGGCGCTGGCGGGCGATGCGGCGCGGTTTCTCTCCGCGCGGGCGCCCGCGCCCGAACCACAGGGGGAGAGGGCGTGAGCAAGATCATCCGCGAGGGCGAGACCCGGGGGCAGGGCGGTGATGTCCGCCCGCTGATGCAGAGTCCGGAGGAAGTGGTGGCCGGTCTGTTCGAGACCGCGCGGGCCGAGGGCTATCACAACGGCTATGCTGACGGGATGACGGCGCTGACCACGGCGACCGCCGAGGCCGCGCAGGCGGTGCGGGGTGAATTGTTCCAGCTTGAGGGAATGATCGCGCCGCTGGTGTTGCAGGCGGTGCGCAAGATCCTCGGCGCGATGCCGCCGCAGGATGTGGCGCGGATGGCGATTGCCGAGGCGCTGGGCGAGGTGGCTGCCGGTGTTGCCGTCACCCTGCGTGTCGCCCCGGATGACGCGGAGACCGCCCGCGCCGCGGTGGCGGAGATGGAACGCCGCGCGCCGCGACTGGCCGGGGCGATTGCCGCGATCACCGGCGATGCGGGGCTGAAGCCGGGCGAGATGCTGCTCGAAACGCTGAAGGGGCGCACGCATTTCGGGATCGATTATCAGATGATCCGGCTGACCGCTGCGCTCAAGGGCATCGGCGCATGAGCCTTGCCGAAGCTCCGGCCGGAGTGGCCTCCACCCTGCGGCGGCTGTCCTCGGCCATCGAGGGCGCACGCACGCGCGGGCCGAGCGGACGGCTGACGGCGATTTCCGGCACGCTGGTGCGGGCGGTGGCGCCGCTGGTGCAGATCGGCGAATTGTGTGAGTTGCGCAACCCCGACGGCGGGCCATCCTCGTTCGGCGAGGTCGTCGCGCTTGACGGGGAGACGGCGCATATCGCGCCCTATGGCGCGCTGGAAGGCATGTCGACCCGCACCGAGGTGATCGGCCTTGGCCGGGCGCCGGGGCTGATGGTCGGCCCCGATCTTCTCGGGCAGGTGATCGACGCATTCGGCCGGCCGATGTCGCGGCTGTCTCCGCCCGCGCCGGCGCTGGCCGATGCCGCGCCCGAGTGGCGGGCGATGACCGCGCCGCCGCCGCCGCCGTTGCAGCGCCAGCCGATCAGCCGGGTGTTCCCGGTCGGCATCCGGGCAATCGACGGGCTGATGACGGTGGGCGAAGGCCAGCGCATGGGCATTTTCGGCTCTGCCGGAGTCGGCAAGTCGACGCTGGTCTCGCAGATCGTTTCGGGGGCGGAGGCGGATGTGTTCGTCATCAGCCTGATCGGCGAACGCGGGCGCGAGGTGGGCGATTTCATCCGCCGGACCATCCGCCCCGAGCACCGGGACCGGACGGTGATGATTGTCTCGACCTCCGACCGCCCGCCGGTGGAGCGGATGCAGGCGGCGCTCTCGGCCACCACCATCGCCGAATATTTCGCTGATCAGGGCAAGAAGGTGCTGCTGGTGGTCGACAGCATGACGCGGCTGGCGCGCGCGCTGCGCGATGTCGGCCTTTCTGCCGGCGAGCCGCCGACACGGCGCGGTTTTCCGCCTTCGGTGTTCAGCGCCCTGCCGCGCTTTCTCGAACGGGCGGGGCCGCGGGCGCGCGGGTCGATCACCGCATTCTACACCGTGCTGGTGGAGGGCGAGGCGGAGGCCGACCCGGTGGTGGAGGAGGTGCGCTCGCTGGTCGATGGGCAGATCGTCCTTTCCCGCAAGCTGGCGGAGGCCACGCATTTTCCCGCCATCGACGTGCTCGACAGCCGCTCGCGGGTGATGGACATGGTGAGCGAGCGCCAGCATGTGGCCGCCGCCAAGAAGGTGCGCGAGCTGATCGCCCGCTACCGCGATGTCGAACTGCTGATCCAGGTCGGCGAATACCGCAAAGGCAGCGATCCTGCCTCGGATGTCGCGGTGGACCGGCATCGCGCGATCAATGCCTTCCTCCAGCAGGGCGATCAGGACCGGTCGGGCTACAAGGCCACGCTGGCCGCGCTGCATCGTCTGGCGGTGTGACGGGATGGACCCGCGCTATGCCCGGCTCAAACAGTTGCGCCAGCGCAAGCTCGACGCCGAGCATGCTGCCTTCATCCGCGCGCGGCGGCTTTTCGCCCACGCCGCGCAGCAGGTGGAGGCGCTGACCGCGCGCCGCGCGCAGGCCGGGAAGCGCAGCGACGCGCTGGGCGGGGAGGAAATGCGGGCCGCGACCGCCGGGCCGATCTCGGCCGGCGATATCGATTCCGTGCTGGAGCGGGCCGAGCGCCGCCGGCAGGCGCTGGCCCTGATGCAGGCGGAGATTGACCGCGCGCGGGCTGAGCGGGATCACCTGCACGCCCGCGCGCTGGAGCAGCAGAAGCGCTTCCTCGCCGCCCGTAAGGTCTCGGAAAAGCTCGATCTTCTGGTCGGCCGATTGCAGGGCGAAGAGAATAGGCTACAGACTCGCCGGGCAGAATCATGGTCTGATTCCGCAATCAGGGATCACTCCGGCGGCCGATGGACACTCTTGCAGACGGAATAGCCAAGGCCGCTGCGGCGCAGCGCCCCGTGGTGCCGCTGGCAGGGCGCCTGCCGCGTCTCGCCCTCTCCGATTGTCATGCGCTCAACGATCTCGCCCGCCATCGCGCGGCGTTCCGCCTGCCCGCACGGGTGGGGGAGATCCGCATCCGCCCCTGTGCGCCGGCGGCGGTGGGAACCGAGGGGATCAGCTTTGCGCCGGTGGACCTGACCATCGACGCGCAGCCCGCCCGGCTGTTCCTCCCCGCGCGCGTCCTGACGGCGCTGACGCAGGTGGCCCGGCTCGATCTGCCGCTGGCCGATGTGCCGGAGGAGGGGCGGGCGCTGGTGTTCGAGCATCTGCTCGACGATGTGCTGACCGGGCTGGAGGCGACCGGGGCGGCAGTGTCGATCCGGTCGATCGGTGCGCCGGTGCGGCCGGCGGCCGGTGCGCTCGGCTTCTGGTGCCGGATCGGCGCCTTGCCGGAATTCACCGGGTTTCTCGATGCCGAGGCCGGGCTCTGCGCGCGGATACTGGCGGCGGCGGATCGTCTCGGCGCGCCGGAGCCGCGGTTCGACGATGTGCCGGTGACGGTGCGCATCCTCGCCGGGGTGACCGATCTGACCTTTGGCGAACTCGGCTCGCTCGCCGCCGGCGATACGGTGGTGTGCGATCATTCGTGGCTGGGCCAGCGGCAGGTGGCGGTGGTCATCGGCGGGCGGCGGCTGTTGCGCGCCGGCACCGGCAGCGGCGGCTTCCTGCTGGCGCAGGCGCAAGACGTGCGCGATGCGCGCGAGGGCCGGGCGTGGCTGTCGGACAGTCCAATCTCAGCTGGGGCGTATATGGACAACAAGGAAACCACCAGCCTCGACGAGGTCGAGGTCAAGCTGGTGTTCGAGGTGGGGCGCCTGACGATGACGATGGCCGAACTCAACCGGCTGGATGCCGGACATGTGTTCGATCTCAACCGTGCGCCGGACCAGGCGGTGGATGTGTTCGTGATGAACCGGCAGATCGGCAGCGGGGAGCTGGTGCTGGTCGGCGAGCGGATCGGCGTCCGGCTGACGCGGCTGGCCCGCTAGGCCCGGGGCATGGAAAACCTCTCTGCCCTGTCGATCTTCGGGCTGGTGCTGATCACCGGGCTGGCGCCGATGCTGGTCATGATGATGACCTCGTTCGCCAAGATTTCCGTGGTGCTGTTCATCGTCCGCAACGCGCTTGGCGTGCAGCAGACGCCGCCGAACCTGCTGCTCAACGGGCTGGCGCTGATCCTGACCGTGTATGTGATGATGCCGGTGGGGCGCGATGTCTATGCGGTCGCCACCAGCCCGCGCGCCAGCTATTCCACCATCGCGGGGTGGGAGCGCACAGTGGGCGAGGCGGCGCAACCGGTGCGCGGCTTCCTGATCAAGCATACCCACGCGCGGGAACGGAAGTTCTTTGCCGATGCGACGCAACGGCTGTGGAAGGACACCGGCCAGCCGGCAGCGCAGGAGACCGATTTTGCCGTTCTGGTGCCGGCCTTTCTCGCGACGGAGCTGACGCGCGCGTTCGAGATCGGCTTCCTGCTCTATCTGCCGTTTGTGATGATCGATTTTGCCGTCAGCGCCATCCTGATTGCGGTCGGCATGCAGATGATGTCGCCAACGGTGATCTCGACGCCGTTCAAGCTGCTGCTGTTCGTGCTCATCGATGGCTGGTCGCTGCTGTTGCAGGGCCTCGTGCTCAGTTATGTCTGAGGCCGGGGCATGAACACCAACCAGCTGACGTTCGAGGTCTATTCCAGTCTCTGGACGATGTTCGTCGTCACTGCGCCGTTCCTCATCGCCGCGCTGGTGGTGGGGCTGGTGATCGGGCTGGTGCAGGCGGTCACGCAGGTGCAGGACCAGACGCTGCCGCAGCTGATCAAGATCGTGCTGTTGCTGCTGATGCTGGTGGCGATGGGTAGCTGGATCTCGACGCCGATGCTCGACCAGTCGCGGCGGCTGTTCACCAATTTCCCGATCTGGGTGCGGTGATGGGCGGCGCGACGGAGGCCGATCTGATCCGCCTCGCCACGCTGCTCAGCATGTCCGTCACCATCGGTTTTGCCCGGATGTACGGGTTCACCTTCGTCTTTCCGTTGTTCGGCTGGATGGAGGTGCGCGGCCCGTTGCGCTTTGCGATCGCCTTCGGGCTGTCGGTGCCGTCGATTGTCGCGGTGCATGGCCTGCTTCAGGCCGCTCCGGCATTGACGCCGGGGGGCTGGGTCGCGCTTGTCGTCAAGGAGGCGGTGGTGGGTGCGCTGCTCGGCGGGCTCTATGGCCTGCCGTTCTGGGCCATTCAGGGGGTTGGCGACATGGTGGAGGTCTATCGCGGCGCCAGCGCGGCCAACCTGTTCGATCCTGTACATGCGCAGGAAACCAGCATCGGCGGCAAGTTCCTGATCATGTTGGCGCTGGTGCTGTTCGTGGCGCTGGGCGGGGTGGCGGACTGTGCCGAGCTGATGCTCGCCTCGTATCGTTCGTGGCGGGCGCTGGAGTTCCTGCCGTTGATGGACTGGGCGGCGCTGCGCGGGCTCGGCGCGGTGATCGGGCGGGGGCTGACGCTGGCAGTAGTGCTTGGCGCACCACTGGTGCTGGTGCTGCTGCTGGTCGATGTCGCGCTGATCTTTGCCGTGCGCTCGGCCCGGTCGTTCCAGATCAACGACCTGAACCATGCAGCGCGGGGGCTGATGCTGCTGCTGGTGCTGCCGGTGTTTGTCACGCTGTTCGGGGCGCATCTCGGGCCGCAGTTGCGCGCCCTGCTGCTGGCGATGCGGGCGGCGCTCGGGCTCGGCGCGGGGTAGGGCGATGGCGCAGAAAGACACCGGCGAAGATCGCGTTATCCTGCCGGATGCGGCGCGGATGCGGCGCCTGCGCCGGGATGGATCGGTGCCGCGCAGCCGGGATTTGCAGACCGCCGCCACCGTCCTTGCCGTGCTGATCTATCTGATGTTCGCCGGCCGGTCGATCCTGGCGCGGATGGAGGCTGCGTTCCGCCTTGTCGATGTGTCGATGCCCGGCGGTTTTGCGGCAGAGGCGCAGGTGGTGGTGTCTGCCGTCACGCGGCTGGCGGTGGAGATTGTCGGCCCGATCATCCTTGTCGCGCTGGTCGGCGGGCTGGCGGGCGCGATCTTCGATGCGCGGGGCATGCCGCTGGCGCTGAAAACGCTGATCCCCGATCCCGGGCGCCTGTCGCCGGCGGAGGGGTTCAAGCGGATGTTCTCGAACCCCAGCCTGAGCACGCTCGGCAAGGGCGTGGCGGCGATTCTCGCGGTGTTCGGCGCCAATGTGCTGCTGTTCCGCGCGTACTACAACGATCTGATGTGGGCGCCCTCCTGCGGCACGGCCTGCGTGGCGCGCGCCGGGGCGTATCTCCTCGGCGGCAGCATCGCCATCGGCGTGGCGGTGATGATCGTCCTTGTCATCGTCGATTATCCGCTGTCGCGCTGGCTGTTCGCGCTCGACAACCGGATGAGCGTGCAGGAGGACAAGCGCGCCAGGAAGGACGAGGATATCGATCCGCAGGTGCGCAAGATCATCCGCCAGCAGATGCGGGAAGCGGCGCAACTCGGCGCCTATGCCGGGTTTGCCCGCGCCAATCTGGTGCTGTGCAGCGGCGATGCGGCGGTGGCGATTGCCTATGTCTTCGGCGAGACGCCGGCGCCGGTCGTTTCCGCGCGGACGATGACGGAGGCCGATACATTCAGCCGGAAAGCGAGAGAGATCGGCATTCCGGTCTACGAGGAACCGGTGTTGACGCTGGATATCCTGTCGGGCGGGGAAATTGGCCGCGCCGTGCCACAGTCCACCTTCATGGAGATCGCGCGCGTCCTGATCCTCTCGGGGCTGCTGCCGCGCCCCAAGGCCTGAGGCCCGGCAAGATCAGGCGAGGCCGAGTTCCGCCGGGGTGAGGGCGCGGAGTGGCCTGATCTGCATCTCGGTGCCGATTTCTTCCAGCGAGATCACCGGAATGGTCACGCCATGGCGCTTGAGCAGCGACTGGGCGATGGCCCGCACGCGCGAGGACGTGACCAGCACCGGATGGGTCGCCGGATCGCGCGCCTGGCTGGCGGCCGTGTTGATGGCGCGCGCGAAGGTGAGGCCCGACAGATCGTTGCCGCCGCGCAGGGTCTCGATATCGGCGGGGGTGACGCGCGCCAGCGCGGTCAGGCGGTTCTCGGCGTTCGGATCCAGCACCAGTGCGGGCAGGGCGGCAGCGCCGCGCGCTGCGGCATGGACGATCTGGCGGCGCATCAGCTTGCGGATCATCTCCACCGTCTGCGTCACGTCGAGCTTGGCATCGCTCGCCCGGGCGATTGCCTCCAGCAATGTGCGCGGCGGGGCAAGGCCAACGCCCTCTTCGAGCAGGCGGCGACAGAGTTCGACGAGCCGCAGGGTCGGCACCGTTTGCTGGATCTGGGCGACCAGTTGCGGGTGGCGGGCGTTCTGCTGGGCCAGCCAGGCGGTCGCCTCGCCAAAGCCGAACAGCGCGGCGGCATGGGTGTTCAGGGCGCTGTCGATCTCGGCCAGCAAGCGCGCCGGCGCATCAAGCAGGCGCTGGGGCGAGACCGACGGGGGAATGGCCGCCAACGGCAGCTCCACCACCTCGCCGAGCAGCGGATGATCCAGCACGGAAGTGCCGGGCCCAAAGCGCTCGGCCTCGCCGCGCGAGGCGCGGATGGTGGCGATGCCGGCCCGCCAATGCCCGGCGAGCACCGGCACATCCTCGATCTCCAGCCGGTAGGCATCGAGCGCCAGCGTCTCATCAATCCGCACCGTGGCGCGCGGCACCGGAAAGCCAAGGGTGGCAGACAGCGCGGCGCACCGCTCGGCATGCCGCGCGGGCAGGCCCTGCTGCTCGCTCGCCTCGGCCAGGGCGGATGTCATGACCAGTTGCACAAGATCACCCGCTGCGGCGCGCGGCCATGCCGGCATCGGCGGGGCGGGGGGCACCGGTGCGGCGTCCGTATCCGCGGCGGGCTGATCTTCACCGGTTTCGACCGTTGGCGCCTTGCGCCAGAACATCCACTCCGGCGAGAGCAGGAACGCGGTGGTGATCAGCAGCGCGGCGATCAGCAGGAACAGCCATGTCGGGAAGCCGGGCAGGAAACCGATGAGGGCGAGAACGACGCCGGCGATCATCAGGGACTTGCGGTTGGCGACCAGTTCGCCGGCGATGTCCGAGCCGAGATCGGTCGAATCCTCGCGTGCCACGCGGGTCGCCACCATGCCGGCGGCGATGGCCACCAGCATCGCCGGAATTTGCGACACCAAGCCCTCGCCGACGGTCAGCAGGCTGTAGGTGCGCGCCGCTTCGGAAAAGCCCATGCCGCGCGTCAGCATGCCGACAAGGATGCCGCCGATCAGATTGACGAAAATGACGACGAACCCGGCAATCGCATCGCCCTTGACGAAGCGCATCGCGCCATCCATGGCGCCGAAGAACTGGTTTTCCTCGCCCAGCACCGTGCGCCGCCGCCGCGCTTCCTCCTTGGTGATGTCGCCGTTGCGCAGATCGGTGTCGATGCTCATCTGCCGGCCGTGAATCGAATCAAGCGTGAAGCGGGCACTCACTTCGGCGATGCGCTCGACACCCTTGACCACAACGATGAACTGCACGATGGCGACGATGAGAAAAATCGTCAGCCCGACAATCAGCTTGCCGGAGACGACAAAGCTGCCGAACGAGCGGATGACATCGCCCGCCGTCGCCTCCGACAGGATCAGCCGGGACGAGGCAACGGTGATCGCCAGCCGGAACACGGTGGAGAACAGGATGATCGCCGGGAAGGTTGTCAATTCGGTCGGGCGGCGCAGGTAGGTGGCGGCGACCAGCACCAGCAGGGTCAGCGCGATGTTGATGGCGATCAGCCCGTCGATCATCCACGCCGGCACCGGCAGGATGAACATCAGCACGAACATGAAAATGAACGCGAGGAAGAACAGGTCCTTGCGGCGGGCAACCTCGGCCAGCGTCCGGTTCAGGATATCGCGCACGCTCAGCGGCCTCCCAGGGCAACAGTTTCGCGCATGTTGTCGCGCGAGAGCACGACCGAGCGCTGGGTGATCGCCTCGACCTTCCAGTTGCGCGGCAGGGTATCGCCGACGCGGTAGCGCCCGCCATCGGTCAGGATCACCATCGCCACCGGTGTCAGCGCCACGCCGGCGATCTGGGTCGGCATCGACGGGCCGGTGGGAGAGACCTGTGAATGGATCTCGGTCGTCGCCCGACGGCGGACGGTGGACAGCACACCGCGCAGCCGCTCCTCCTGCCGATCATTGATCAGCCCACTGACAATCAGTACACCACCATCTTTGCGGACGGTGAGCGTATCGCCAAGGTCAGCCGAAGCCAATTGCTGCCGGAGCAGGCGCAGCGCCTCGTCCGCATCGGTAATGCGGGTGTCTTCGCGCGGAGTGCTGCCCGCTCCGCCGGGGGAGAGAGCGGCAAAGCCGGGATCGTCGCGATAGCTGGAAACCAGCGCCGCCGCCAGCAGCAGGCCGGCCGCCCAGAGCAGCTTGCGCGGATCGATGGTGGCGAGCATCCCGCCCGCTGCGGAGCGGGTGCTGCGGGGCGGTTTTTGCTGCGGCCCGGCCTCCGCATCCTCGGCCGCGACGCGCCGGCTGGCCAGCGGGGAGGCCGCGCCGCGCGCCGGCGTCAGGCGCAGCGCAGTGCCGCCGATCGCAAACAGGGCAGGATTGGCAATGGTTGTGGCAGTGAAGGGCGCCAGCGGCGCGCCATCCAGCGTCGCGCCCTCGACAAAAGGCACCAGCGACAGGTGGCTCGCCCCGCGCCCCAGCTTGAGCACCGCGATGTGCGGATAGGGCGATTCGGGGATGACGAAATCACAGTCAGGGCGGGCGCCGATCCGGTATTCGCCCTCCTCAAGGATATGCGCGGCGGTGACCTGCCCCTCCGCCACGAACTCGATCCGCGCGTTTTTTCCGCGCAGTGCGGCCAGCGGCGCGGCGCCCATGCGACCCAAGCGGGAACTGATATCCTGAAACGCCACCATCGGGTCCGCATCAACGCCTTACACGAGCGTTGATTTTCGGTGATCCTGGTTAAGAAAATACTGATTTCACGGAGGAAAATGCCGTCAGCGACACGCCGGCGGCGGCTCTTTCATCCGTCCTGACCGTCCCCGGCGGTCCGTTTAGGGCCGGGGTGGCGGGGTGGGGGCCGGGGCGGTGCCCCACAGCGAATTCCACGCCTGCCGGGCAGCCGCAGCGCCGGAATTGACGGCCTGCCCCATGGTCTGGCTCACCGTTGCGGCGGTGCTGGTGACATAGGTCTGCGCCTGCGTCGCCGCCTGCTGCACCGCCGTGGTGGCGCGGTCATAGAGCCCGACAACGTTGCCGGCGGCGAGCGCGGCGATGATGGTGAGCGGCGGTATGGGCATGGAGTTGTTGAGACTGTTCAGCCCGTTGACGATGGTCTGGGTCACCGTTCCGCTGCTCGCCGGCGGGGCGCGGAGCGCCGGCTGTGAATAGCGGTCGTACTGCTGCATCAACGCGCGCTGCGCATCGGTGACGGTGTTGGTGTAGTTGACCCCTTCAAGGTAGGCGATCTTCATGTCAGCTGCGACATCGGCCATCGCCGCCCGCACGAAGGTGGGCTGGTTGTAGGTCGCGGCCAGCGGATCGGCCGCAGGGTCGAGGCCGGCGGTGCGCAAGGTTGCGGCCCGTTCCGCTGCGGTCGGGATGAAAGAATTGCCGACGGCGTTGAGCGTGTTGTTGACGGCGGAAGGGGCAGTCAGCGCGGTATAGAGCGACAGCGCGGGATTGGCCGAGACCGACATCATGCCACTGCCGGCCGCCAAGCCCACACCGGTATCGAACGCGTTCTGGCCCACGCGTGCGGTGTAGTTCACCGAATTGAGGAACTGCTGGAGTTCCGATGAGTAGCCGCTCGGTGCTGTCGGCGAGGCGAAGGGTGGCACGGTCGGCCCGGCGCCGGTTGCTGAATTGATTGTGCTGTTGATGCTTGCCCAAGGCGCGCCGACCGAGACGGGGCGGAAGCCGGTAGTGCCCGGTGTGACGCCGACGCCGGTGGAGGCGATATTGGCCGTGTCGGTCAGCTTCTGTGTCAGCCAGACGCCCCACATCGGCACCTGTGCCGGCGTGCCCGTGGCAAGATAGGGCGCCATCTCGAACAAGGTGTTGATGCTGTTGGCAGCATGGTTTTCATTGTACTCGAATGTCAGCCTGTTCCGTTCCGTCTGTGAGGTCGTCTGGTTCATCGCGGCGACGTAATCGGCGTCCAGCCCGTATTCCTTGAACAGACCGGCTGCAAAGTTGCTGGCGGCGCCGAATCTGTCGCCCGCCGTACCCAGCAGGGTGTTCGTCATCCGGCCGAGCGGCGTGGTGCGCTGCGCCATGGGGGTATTCCACTCGGCCAGTGCGTACAGGCCGCCCATGTACATGCGGAAGAAATTGCTTGCCTCGGTCAGCGAGGCGGCGCCGCGCCAACCGCCGCCGGCAGTGCCATCGCCAAACTGGTCCATCGCGGTGGTGATGCTGGTGGCCGTGCCAAGGCCGCCCATCAGCCCGACGCCGGTGAAGCGCGAGACGGCTGCCGAGCCGTTCCTGACAGTCGACAGGGCCTCTTCAACAATGGCGTTGCCCGCGTTCAACCGGGAGGCAACGAGATCGACAGCGGGCTCGACGCCGAGGTTGGACGCGACGCGGGTGGCATAAAGCCAGCGCCGCGCGTCGATCTGATCCTGCAACGATTGCGGCGTGTTGAACGGACCGGTCATCGGGGCGGAGGGCGCCCCCCACGGATCGACATACTGATAGGGACCGGTAAAGCCGAATTCATCCGTGACCGGGTAGGACGGGGCGCCCCATGGATCGACGTAATTGTAGGCACCGAGCGAGCCGGAGGCGGCCGTGCCAGCCGGCGTTGCCGCCGTGGTTGTCGAGGTGCTCGCCCGGGCCGTGGTCTGGCCGGAGGACGCCGTGCTCGTCGACGGGCTCACAGCCGTCGGGATTTCAGCGGCGATCCGGTCCCAGCGGCCCCACTGGTCCGACGGGGTGACGGGCGGCGCTGCCGGTGCCGGGGCTGCGGGCGTGGTTGCCGGCGCGGCCGGCGTCTCCTGCCGCGTCACGGTGGTGGGTTGCCCCGTCGTGTCGGCCGGCGTGCTTGCCGCGACAGGTCCGGTCATGCCCTCCCAGTTGTCGAGGCCGGGATCATTTGCCGGCGCACCGGTCGGTTCTGCTGTGGTGACCGGTGTGCCGCTCTCCGGCAGGGGGCCGATGATGGCGGTGTCCTCTTGCGTCGCGGCCGGGGCGGCCGGCGTTGCGGGGGCGGCATCACGC
>ERZ1645187.3776-NODE-3776-length-12580-cov-29.595928_pt1 | contig 12580 bp, 11 predicted proteins | sample MGYA00575352_ERZ1645187 | MGnify/ENA primary metagenome ERZ1645187 (study PRJEB40837, sample SAMN11349314) | freshwater sediment metagenome | isolation source: river sediment | host: Sediment | place: India: Wazaribad , New Delhi | collected 2017-02-21 ... | reverse complement strand
CCGCTCGAGTCCATATCCGCCCGTTCGGGCCGGCGGCGCGAAATCCGCCGAACGCGCGGCGCTCGGGGAACGCCAGCAGCGGGAACGGACGGGGCTGCGCGCCCGCTGGCGCAGCGGCATTCCGAGCGACGAGGAGCGGCCGGCCGGGTTGGACGACCCGGGCGCGGTTCTCCACCAGCAGGCGCGACGGAGCGCCCTCGTGGCGAGCGAAGCCGGCCCGGCGGCGCTGCATGCCTACGACCTGCGCGGCTTCGTCGCCATCGTCTACGCCCGGCGGGTGGATTACCGCCGGGCGGAGAGCGCCAGCGGCTGGCCCAGCTTCGTGGATCGGGGCCACGAGATCGTGGTCCGGGCCGACCGCGACCCCGATGCCGTGCGGGCGGCGCTGCACTTGGCCGCGCAGAAGTGGGGGCGCTTTCGAGTCGAGGGCGATGCCGCTTACCGGGCCCTGTGTGTCAGGCTGGCGGCGGAACACGGCTTCCCCCTCGGTCCTCCCGAGCCGCAGGCCGCGCGCCCGCAGGCCCGCGGCCCGACGGCCCGACCGGCGGCGTAGACCGCGCCCGGCCCGGCGCCCGGCAGGCGGGCTAGCCGCCTGGCCCCGGGGGTTGGCCCCGGGTGCGCCACGCCGCCCGGCGCCGGGCGGCGTGGCGCCGGGCGACCGCTTGGCGGGCGGCGACCGCGACCGGCGGGTGGGGCGTGTACCGGCGCGGCGCGGCCGGCCACCGCCGGAACACCTCGGTCGATCCCGACCGGGCGGCCGCGGCCGGGCGGCCGCGCGCCCCATGCCGCGCCCAGGTCTGCAGCACCGGCGAATCCAGATCCAACCCGCGGACCCGGGCCTCGAACCGGGCGCGGTCCACGAAGGCTTGAAAGCCGGCCACGCCGCGCGTCGCCAGCAAGCGCTCGAAGGCGAGCAACAAACGCCGCAGGGGCGGATGAACGGTCTGGCGCGGCGAGCCCAGCCCGGACAACCAGCGTTCCGCCGCCCGGCGCGGCTGGCCCAACAGCAGCGCAAACGCACCGTCCGGGTCGGACCAGGCCACACCGCTGTGCTGGAGGGCGTGTGCGTAGGCCGGGTACACCGCTGCCGGCTCGGGAAAAGCCGGCAGATAATGCGCCTCGGGATAGCGCAGGAGCGCCCACGCCAGCAGCGCGACGGCGGGATCGTCCAGGAGGTCGTCGGGTCGGTGCTGGTAGTCGTGGAAGCGGGGCGGCGTCACGCCCAGCAGATAACAGCAATCCGCGATGGTCAGACCGGTCCACTGGCGCAACCGGGTCAAATCGTGGCCGCGCAGCGGCCGGTGCTCCAGGTCGAACGCCTGGGAATCGGGCGGCGGGGGGACCATCAGGCGGGCGCCGGCTCGGCGGGTTTGGCGGGGCCGGACCGCCGGCGCTCGCGCCCCGGCGGCGGGTCGCCGCCGGGGCGCATCCGCGACCACGAGGTCATGCGGGACGACAGGGTCAGGCCGCGCGCCGCCGCCTCCAGTTCGACGCGCTCGACCCAGGCGTCGAAGCCCGACACGCCGTGGGCCCACAGGACGTTGCGCAGTACGAACAGCAGGCGATACACCTGCGGGCTGGGCAACCGCGTCTGGTGTTCCGCCAACCACCGGTTGGCGCTGGTGACCTCCCGCCCCACCAACAAGCCGAAGGCCGTTTTACCCAGTTTGGTTTTGCGGATGGCGCCCAGCCGCTTGGTGCTCTGTCGGGCGGTCTCCAGGTACAGCGGCAGGACTTCAGCCGGTTCGGGGAACCGCGGCAGGAACCGGGTTTCGGGGCAGGTGGCCAGCAACCAGACCAGCAACGCCACGGTGGGATCGTTCAGCGGCGCGTCGGGGTGGTTCAGGTAATGGTTCCATTTGGGCACGCTCAAGCCGAGCAGATAGCACATCTCGGTCTGGGTCAGCCCGAACCACTGCTGGAGCACCAGCACGTCGCGACCGCAAACGGGGCGGTCGCTCAAATCAAGCAGTTCGAGGTCGAGCAGGCGGGATTCCGGCGCGGTGGGGAGGGGCATGGCGGCTCCAACGGGGGGCGGAAAAAGATATAAAGTATAAGCAAAAGCATGGCCGATAAACATCGCACGCCCGCTATGTTACGATCAGTCCTACGGTTGAGCTGCGTTGATCGGGCCAGGCCAGCACTTTTGAATACGGGTTTAACCAAGAATCATCACTGCTTCCCATCCACTCAGCGACCGCCTATGTCCACGCCAGAGGGAACGCCACCGAGCCGTTCGCCGGGCCGCGCTCGGGGACGACCACCGGTCAAACCGGCAGGTCCGACGGGGTTTCGCGCCTTTGGGCCGACCCTGCTGACGGCCTTGTTCCTGCCCGCCGACGCGCCGACGCCGCCGAGCGTACCGTTACCGGATGCGCCGGTGCCGAATCCGAATCTGCGCCTGCCGAGTGGCGGCGTCTCGCTGCTGTATGGCGTCACCGCGACGGGGCTGCTGGGTCAGGCGCTGCACCGGGCGCAACAGCAGGGCTGGCGCGCCATCGGCGGCCGGGCCACCACGGCGTTCGGGCGGGTTCTGGCCTCGGGCCGGCAGCTGTCGCTCGATCTCCTGCCCCAGGTTGAAGTGCTCTGGATCAACAAGCTGTACACAGCGGCGAGCGTCGCCGCGCGCATCCAGGACCACGTCGTGCGCTATCTGGAAGAGGCCGGCCACCCGGTCACTCCGGAACCGCCGCTGCGGTTCGCCGAAATCACCCGGCATCCCGAGTGCCTGGAACGCCTGCTGACGGAGCCCGAGTTCGCCCATCTGCGGGCGGTGGTGACGGTGCTGCCCGGCGTCAAGCTGCCCGACGGTCCCCGGCCCTCAGCGCAAATCCTGTACGTCCGCGACCTGACCGCCCTGAAAACCGTCCAGGTCGATTACGGGACGCCGGATCGCCAGCAGATCTTTCGGATTCCCACGCCCGAAGACGTCGCCCGTCCTCGCCCGCCCTGGAATCCGTTCGCCGCCGTCCTGCCCAAACCGACCGTGGTCTACGTTCGCGTCGGGCCGATGCTCTGAGTACGGTGACCGTTGGCGGGCGGTAACCCGCGCCCGAACCGGATGCCCGGTATCGGCCGGCGGCCCCCCGGTTCGAGCGGAGCGGCGCACCGTGGCCGGCCACCTGGCCCGGTCCGGTTTGGGTGATGCGGAGTCGAGGAGCACGCCGCGCCTGCCGCGATGTCGGGCGCGCACGGCAGAAGGGCGTCGCAATCCCGGGGAAACGCCTGGGGAAAGCCTTCGCCCAAGGTGCGCGTGCTACTCCTTTCGGTCCTTCGAACGGATTTCTCTGGGATCGCCCCGCCGCTGCTTGCGGATCACCGTCGGCACGGGCTGTGGACCGCCGGCGGGGCGCGCCGCCGCGCGCGCCTGCTCCTCGGCGGCTTTGCGCTCCAGATTGCGCCGCCGGTTGCGCTCGTTTTCCTCGCGCCGCCGCTGCTTTTCGGCGGCCCGCCGCTCCCGTTCGGCGATCCGCGCGGCCTTGGCCGCCTGCTGCTGCTGTTCCAGCGCCCGCTGCCGACGGCGGCGGGTGGCGGCATCGTGCTGGCGCTGCTGGTGGGCCGCTAACAGCCGGATGGCCTCGGCGCGGGCGGCTTCGTCTACCGTCCCCGCCGGACGACCGTCCAGGTCGTAGCGCCGGCCGTCGGGCCGGTGCAGCAGCGCCAGCAGATAACCGGCCCGCCCGGTGTGATTGGCCAGCACCCGCCGCAACAGGTCGGGATCGACCGGCTCCCCCAGGGCGCTCAGCCGTTCGCGGAGGTCCGCCTCGATGTCGAGCTTGAGCGGGAGAAGGGTGTCGTAATCCTGGGGAAACGCCTGGGGGAAGCGTTCCATCAACAGGGCGTGGAGGGCGGCGGCTTGTTTCTTGGCGGCGGACATGATGCTTATCGGCTACAGGGTCGAGCGGCGACCGGAACCATCGGTCAGGTGGCCCGAAAGTAGAAAAAACTGCGGGTTCGACCATCATTAAAACAGATCGCCTTCAATTTACCGCCCCCGTCCTTGGCGAGCCAGGGGAGACCCTAGCATGCATCTACTTTGGAATCGTTTGATCCACCGTGCGCGGGTTGTTCTTGCCCTGCTCGCGGCGGGTTTTAGCCTCGGCAGCGTCGCCGGCGTCCCCACCGAGGTCACCGACTTCGGTACCAACCCCGGCCAGCTGCGGATGTTCCGTTATCTCCCCGATGGCTTACGCCGGCCAGCGCCCCTGGTCGTGGTGCTGCACGGGTGCAACCAAACGGCTATGCCCTACGCGGAGGCCAGCGGCTGGATGCGGTACGCCGACCGCTGGGGATTCGCCTTGCTGATGCCAGAGCAGCAAGCTGACAACAACAGCTCGCTGTGTTTCAACTGGTTCGAACCGGAAGATACGGCGCGCGACCGCGGGGAAGCCCTCTCGATCCGGCAAATGATCGTCCGAATGCAAGCCGATCATCCGATTGATCCGCAAAAAATCCAGGTCACGGGCCTGTCGGCGGGGGGTGCGATGGCGGCGGTGCTCTTGGCGACCTACCCGGAGGTGTTTGCCGGCGGCGCCATCCTGGCCGGCGTTCCCTATGGATGCGCGTCGGGCCTGTTCAGCGCCTTGTGGTGTCAATGGGTAGGCCGGGATTGGGAACCGGCGGCATGGGGAGAAGCCGTCCGTCGGGCGACCGGCGCGGCGGGTCCGCTCGAGCGGCGTCGACCGCGGGTCTCCATCTGGCACGGCGAGGCGGACTGGGTGGTGGACCCGGATAATGCCCGGGAACTCCTGGAGCAATGGACCCAGGTGTTGGGTATCGATCAAACCCCGGCGAGCGAAAAGACGGTGAACGGGGCTTTGCATCGGGTGTACCAGGATGCAGCGGACGTTAGTTGGGTGGAAACCTACACCATCCCTGGCATGGGTCACGGCGCCCCGATCGCGCCCGGCACGGCGGAAGACGCGTGCGGGCAGGCGGCCGATTACCTCCTGCCGGTCGGGATCTGCGCCAGCTATCACATCGGCCGATTTTGGGGACTCAACGCACCATAGGCGCTCCTCATGCACCACGTCATCCGGCTTTGCCCGCGCAGGGATTGGCTGCCTTCCCTGATGCTCCTGGGGATCTGCGGAGGAGGGATTGACCCGGGCGGCGCTGGCGCGGCGGCGGCCGATGCGTCGGAGAATGAGTTTTTGCAGGAGTTGCCGGTCGTGATTTCTCCGACCCATCTAGTGCAACCGCTCGGCGATGCCCCCGTGGCCGTCACGGTGATCGATCGGGAACTCATTCGCGCCATGGGCGTGCGGGAGATTCCCGAATTGATGCGGCGGGTCGCCGGCGCCGTGGTCGCCTACGAAAGCAGCCTCGCCCCGGTGGTGAGCTACCATGGGCTCAACGGGGGCTACATGCATCGGATGCAGGTGTTGGTGGACGGCCGCTCGGTGTACGATCCCGTGTTTGGCGGCACCCATTGGGCGACGTTGCCGCTGGAGGTGGAAGACATCGAGCGGATCGAGTTCGTGCGGGGTTCCAACGCGGTGACCGACGGCGCCAATGCGTTTCTGGCCACGATCAGCATCACCACCCGGCAAGCGGCGGAAGATCGGGGAACCTACCTGCAGTCGCGGGTCGGTAACAACGGGATCCGAGACGTCTACGGTCGTTACGGTGGAACCAGCGACCGGGTCGATTACCGATTGTCCGCTGCGTTTCGGGAAGACGACGGGGTGAATCACCGAGCCGACAGCAAACAGGTGCGCTATTTGGCTGGCCGGCTGGACGCGCGCCCCTCCGCCACCCTCCAAATGACCGCTTTGGCCGGCTATAAAACCGGCGAATACGGTTACGGGTTCGACGAAGGTAACGCGCCGGTTTTCGGCACGTGTATCCCCCCTCACCGTCGCCCGATCGACGACGGCTACGCGCAGTTTCGGCTGGAATACAATCCCAGCACCGCCGAACAAACCTTATTCCAACTGTATTACACGCAACTGGACGCCTCGTCCGCCTATCGTCGCACCGCCCGGTGCGGCGGCTTCCTGGACGAACGCGCCTATTCGGTACGGCGGTACGACGCCGAGGTCCGCCGGAGTTGGGCGCCGTCCGAAGCCACGCGCTTGATCGTGGGCGCGAGCGCCCGCCTGGACGAGGTGGAGGCCGAGGATCGCGTGGCGGGGCTGTCCGGTTCGCCGTGGCGGAACGCGCCGGAAAACCGCCACGCGCGGGTGTTCGGCAATTGGGAATACCGCCCGAGCCTGCGGTGGTTGGTCAACGTCGGGGCCATGTTGGAACATCACAGCCTGACCGACGCCTACTACGGGTCACCCCGGCTGGCCATCAACTACCGCTTGGCCGACCGGCAGACGCTGCGGTGGGGTTTGTCGCGGGCGGTTCGCGTCCCCGGTTTTTTGGAGGAGACCTGGCGCAACGATCTCTGGGACCAAGCGGGCGGTTTGCGCGCGGAAACCCTCTTGAGCCGGGAAATCGGCTATCTGGGGTCTTTTCCCGACGGGGGGCTGACCGTCGACCTGCGGGTGTTTCACGATCGGACCGACGACCTTCTCAACGCGCTGGTCGACCAGGTTCCCCTGCAAACCGTCAATGGGGGTTGGGCGACGCTGACCGGGTTTGAAGCGCAAACGCGCTGGCGCCTGACCCCCGCCACCACCGTGCGTTTGGCCTACGCGTATACCGACATCGACAGCGACAACCCACAGGGCGTCCGCTATACGGAGAGTGCGCCGCGCCACATTGCGGACCTGTTGGTGACGCACGACTTCAACGACCGCCTCAGCGGGTCGCTCGGCTTCAATTACGTCAGCAGCATGGAATGGTTGGAGGGCGGCACGCGGGTATCCGCCCACCCGCTATCTCGACCTCCGGCTGGCTCGGAAGCTGAAGGGGGGCGGACGCGCCGGTAGTATCGCGCTCAACATTCACAACCTGCTCGACGATCAGGTCAGTTACCAGAACACTACCAAGGTGGGGCGCCAGGTGTTTCTGACGGTGGACTGGCCTTTTTAACCGTTACCGATGCGAGCGGTTGGGAGGCGGTGGGGCTGATAAAGGAGTTGACCGGCCGAATTGGCTATTACCATCACAAAATGCAGGCGATGGCGGTTGGCGGTTGGCCTGAGCGTGCTGATGCTCGTCATCAGCAGGACGGCGCCCGCAGCTCCCGCGCGCATCGAGGTTATCCTCAGCCAGGAAAGCCGCGTTTATCGGGCGCTTTACACTGCCTTGCAAGACCGGTTGCGCGCGGCGATGGGCGACAAGGTTCAACTTGAAGCGCGCGGGCTACCCGTGGAAGCATCATCCGCGACGCTCCTGGTCAGCGCGGGAATTCCCGCCAGCGAGGAAATTCTCAAGCGCTATCCGACGATTCCCGCCGTCGCCGTCCTGCTCCCGCATCACGCGGTCGCCGACCTGGTGCGGCGGGACCGGCAACGCCGCGCCCCCGCCACCGCGCTCTATCTCGATCAGCCGCCCGACCGCTATTTTGGCTTGATCCGGGCGACCCTGCCGGAGGCAACGCGAGTGGGGATCATTTACGGATCGATCTCGCGGGCGGATCGGGCTGATTTCGCTGCTGCCGCCAAACGCGCGGGGCTGGCGTTGCAGGAGGCCCAATTCGCCAAGGACGATAATATTGTCCAAGTCTTGGAGCCGCTGCTCTCGAAGACCGACGTCCTGCTGGTGCCTCCCGACCCCGAGGTGTCCAGCGAGCAGAACGTCTATCCGCTCTTACTCAGCACGTACCGCCGGGGGATTCCGGTCGTCGGCTTTTCCGCCGCCTATGTCAGGGCCGGCGCGCTGGCGGCGGTCTACTCCGATTCCGAGCAACTGGGCCAGCAGGTGGCGGATGTCATCACCCGCTTTCTACAACCGGGTCAAGGCCGGTTGCCACCGCCGCAATACCCCGCCGATTTTCGGGTCAGCGTGAACCGGCAGGTGGCTCGGTCGCTGGGTTTGACGGTGCCGGACGACGCGGTGTTGTACCGGCAATTGCGCGCCAGGGAGGCCCGGCCATGAGATGCGGGGTGCGCGGGGTGATCTTGATTCTGGCACTGGCGCCCGCCGCTTTGATTTCCTCGAGCTTGATCGCCTATTTTGCCTACACCCGCATTCACGACATGGACCACGCCCTGGCGGCGCGCGGTGGGGATATCGTGGCGAATTTGGCCCCTGCCGCCGAGTTCAGCGTGTTTTCGGGCAATCGCGCGGCCCTGGACCAACTGGCGCACGCCGTGCTCCGCAGCGCCGACCTGGCGCAGATTGTGATCCTGGATCGGGACGGGAGGGTGCTGGTGGATCAGCGCGCCGGGGTGGCGGTTCCCTCAGACGAGGGGGTGCGGTGGTTCGAGGCACCGATCCATCACACCTTGATCGCAGTGGATGACTTGGGCGCCTTTCAGGCCCGGAGGAACACCCGCGCTGAGGTGAGTGCGGCAATCGGCGCCGTCCGCGTGGCGCTTTCCCGCACCGGCACCCTCCAACGCCAGTGGGAGGTGTTCTGGATCGGGGTGTCGGCGCTGCTGGTCAGTTTGGTGATCGCGACCGGCATCGGGCTGTATGTCGGCGGCCGCATCTATCGGCCGATCCGGCGGGTCAGCAACGCCTTTCAAGCCCTGGCCCAGGGGGATTTGGACCTTCGCCTGCCCGAGCGTTCCCCGTGGGAGCTGGGGGATTTGGAGCGCGGCTTGAACTTGGCCGCGCGAGCACTCGACCGATCGCGCCATGTGTTGCAGGACCAGGTGCGGTCCGCCACGATCGAGCTGCGCAGCGCGTTGCGGCGGCTGGAGAGCCAGAACGCGGAATTGGAACGCGCCCACCAGGCGGCGCTCCAGGCCAATGCCGCGCAGTCACGGTTTCTCTCCAGCATGAGCCACGAAATCCGCACCCCCCTCCACGGCGTGATCGCCAGCGCCGACTTGCTGGCGAGGACCCGACCGCTCCGCCGCCGGCAGCTCGACCAGGTGACGACTATCCATCACTCAGCCCTCCTGCTGCTCAACCTGGTCAACAACCTCCTGGATTTGTCCAAAATCGAGGCGACCGGCGACCTCCCGCTCGGCGCGACCGATTTTGATATGCCCGCTTTATTCCGCCAGATCGTCCGCGTGATGGCTCCAGAGGCGCGCGCCAAACGCGTGCGCCTGACGTTGGCCATCGATCCGGCGCTCCCGCGATGGGTGCGCGGCGATCCGACCCGGCTGGGTCAGATTGTGATGAATCTGGTCGGGAATGCGGTGAGATTCACCGAGCGCGGGTCGGTGATCGTGTCGGCGCGGGTCGCGGCTCCGCCACCCGCAACCGACCAAGACGACGAGGTCGCGGTCCGTTGCGAGGTCGCCGATACCGGGATCGGGATTGCCCCCGAGGCGCTGGACCGCATTTTCGAGGGCTTCGTGCAGGCTCGCGCCCCCGGCGCCCGCGATTACGGCGGTACCGGTCTCGGACTGGCCATCGCCAAGCGGCTGGTGGAACGCATGGGCGGCCGGATCGGGGTTCGCAGCGCGCCGGGCGCGGGCAGTTGTTTCTGGTTCGAGCTGCTGTTTCGGCGCGCGGCCGTACCGGATCCGGGGGCGGAGACGGCGGCGGGGCCAGCCGGATCGCCGCGCCGCCGCGCGGCACGGCCCTTGCGCATCCTGGTGGCCGAAGACCATCGAATGAACCGACAGGTCATTCGAAACATTTTGAGCAGTGCCGGGCATCGCCTGCACCTCGTTGCCGACGGCCAGGCGGCGTTGGACGCGCTGCGGGGACCAACCCCCTTCGATCTCGCCCTTTTGGATTTGCAGATGCCGAAACTCTATGGCGATGAGGTCATCGCGCGATACCGCCAAGACCATCCGGGCCAGTCGCTACCCGCTATCCTGCTGACCGCCGATGCGACGCCGGCGGCGGAGGCGGCGGCCCAAGCGGTCGGAATCGATGCATACCTGACCAAGCCCATCAGCGTCGACGCGCTGCTCGACACGGTGGAGCGGGTGGTTGGACCCCCGGTTTCCGCGATCCACCGGCTACCCGACCCATCCCAGCCAGGCCTGGCGGATACGACCGGCGGGAGGGCGCCCGCCGCGCCGCGCGCAACCAGTGCGCGCGGCGTGCTGCGCCCGGACCTGTTGAACCGGATGGGCCAGATGCGGTCGCCCGCGGTGGTGCCCGCGATCGTCCAGACCTTTATCCGCGAAGCCGAGCGTGACCTGGAGCGCCTGCGCAAGGCGGCCGAGTCGAAGGATTGGGAAGCGCTTAAAGAAGCCGTGCACCTGCTCAAGGGCGCGGCGGCGACCCTCGGCGCCGACCGGCTGGCCGATCGGTGCGCGGCCGTGGGCTACGCCGCTGCCCGAAGCGACCCGGTTGCCTTACAGGCTGAGATTCAAGGGTTGCCGGGCGCGCTGGCCGAACTGATCGAACGCCTCAACCCGTATTTGCCTCGGGACTAGCGTTTCGACGAGTCGAGCCATTCGAGGATTTTGACGATCTCTTTGGGGAGTTTTTTCGCGGCGGCGGACGAGCCGTCCGCCGTCGGCCATTGATGGAACGCACCGATCAAGTCGATGGCGACTTCTGCGACCCGACGTTTGTGCGCGGTGGCAAACGATAGGAGCTTTCGATAGGCAACCTCGTCCGGCAGATGATCGTGGGCCATCAGGATGCCTAACGCCTTGGAAATCGCTTGCGTTTCCTGAAGTGCGCGGCGCAGGTTCAAATTTTCCCAACCCCGTTTCAGCGCGATCTGAACCTGCCGCAAGAAGCCATCGATGTCGGGGGGTTTCACCAGATACCCCAGGGCGCCCAGCTCGATGCATTTTTGAACCTGCTCGCTTTCCGAGTCCATCGTCAGGACCAGAAACGGGAGGCGCTGATGAAAAAGGCTGGCGATCTCCAAACCGGACAGGTCGGGCAGGTGCAAATCCAGCACTGCCAGATCCGGCGCGGTGCTTTCGGCCAGCATCAGGCCGGTCATTCCGTCCACCGCTTCGATCACTTCATAACCGGCGTCCGCCAGCGCAGCGGCGAGGACGATCCGCATCGTGCCATTATCCTCGATGACCAGGATTCGTGCTTTATGGGTCATGGCGATACCCCGCATTCTGTTTCGGCCGACCGGTTTGAGGCTGAACGCTTTACACGAAAGAACTTGATCACTAGACTCGTTCCCGTGTGTCAGGTTCTCTACCAGAAAGCGGCAGGAGAATCATCGTAAAGAGACACACGAGCCTCACCATAACGCGGTGACAGGCTCAAACTCAGTCCACTTTTTGGCGGCGACATGCAGCGTGGATTGATTTTGTCCTGAACCGACAGTGAGGCAATCTTCGCATGGTATTCTCATCGCGCCCGTGGTTTTCTGTTCGCGCCGGTTTTGATCGCGCACCGTTCATCTTTATCCACTGCAAAAGCGTTGTTCCCGATCCCGACCGCGCGCCCGTCGACGCGGGCGCCCTGCTCCAAAGCCAGATCGACGAGCTGGTTCTCCTGCAGGCGCGGTTCGCCCGACTCGACCGAACCTGGTTCCCCTATCTCCTGGGCGATGCCGGTCCCGACCGCCCCCCGTTGACCGGCAGCCTGCTGCTGGCCCCGACTCTGGTGGACTTTCAGCAATGCCTGCGGGCGCTCGCCGGGCGCTGCGGGCATCTGGTTCGGCGCACCCAACGCCAACTGGACCGGACGCAGCGCACCGCGCTGCGGGTCGGTGCGCTGCTGCTGCAACCGGATCGATCCCCGTCGGAGGAGCGCGCCGATGGCCACCGCTAACTCGCATGGGCAGCATGGGCCGGACCGCCCCGCAGTCGTGGCCGCGCAAGACGGCGACGAGCTGTTGCAGCTACTGCAAGACCCGGTCGGCGATCCCCGCCTGGACGAGATTCCGGATTCTATCAGAAACCCTATCAGCGACATCGCCAACGCTCTACTGGCGCAAGACCTCGAGCCGACGCCGGCGCGGGTCGCCGCCGTGGCGCGCCAGCTGGGACTGCCACCCCTCGAGCAGGAGTTATTGGCGGGGCTGCTGATGGAACTCTGGTGGATTCGGCTCAACGACCTCGCGCCGGGCGACCTCCAGGCGCTGCAAGCCCATTTGGAGGCAGTGCCGATCCGCACACATCCCTGTTGTTACTTCGTGATCGGGTTGATTAACGGCCTGGCGGCTGGCCGGCAATTGGGCTTGTCGGCCGGCCATGCCACCGGCAACGGGCGTTGAGGGGGACACTATGAACACCGATTTTCGCATTTCAGTCCATACTTTATCGGCCATCCCAAGACGATCAAATTGCACCGGCGATTGGGCTTTCAAGGGGTGAAGTCGTTGCTTGAACTCTGGAGTTGGGTGGCCCTGAACCGGCCGGATGGCAATCCCGGCGGCGCGAGCGACCACTGGCGGCGTTGCCCGACGATCTCGGCTCCGCCTCAGGGACCGGCGGCGCGAGAACACCGGGGAGGGGCGCCCTTCGCCTGGGCCAGCGAGCACGGGTTGAAGGTAGCAGCTTGATCCGAGGAGGAAAAACATGGCTGAAACAACCCAGCCCCACGTCCTGTTGGTGGATGATTCCACTGTCTATCTGTAGGCTTTGAGTCGTGTTACCATACTGCAATCATAACACAACAGCAGGGTGGC
>ERZ1645187.3775-NODE-3775-length-12580-cov-49.065788_pt1 | contig 12580 bp, 11 predicted proteins | sample MGYA00575352_ERZ1645187 | MGnify/ENA primary metagenome ERZ1645187 (study PRJEB40837, sample SAMN11349314) | freshwater sediment metagenome | isolation source: river sediment | host: Sediment | place: India: Wazaribad , New Delhi | collected 2017-02-21 ... | reverse complement strand
GACGGAGAGGCCTTGGGATGGGCGTGCCAGCGCTTGTTGGTTCGACCGGAAACGCGCCGTGTGCTCCTTGTCATCAGTGATGGAGCGCCGTTGGACAAGAGCACAGTTGCAGCCAACCCTCGCGGGTTCCTGGACAAGCACTTGCATGAGGTGGTGGCATGGATCGGCTCGCGCACCGATATTCAACTACACGCGATTGGCATCGGGCACCAGGTGGGTCGCTACTATCCAAGCTCGGTGAACTTGGGGGATGTGGACCAACTGGGCTCGGTTCTGGTCAAACGGCTGGCAAGCTGGCTGGCGTGAGGTGTCGACGGCAGTATTGAATCAAGGCGATTCTTGAAATGGGTGCTTACGTGAAAGTGCTGCGTCGAAAAGTGGCGTCCTGGAGGCGCTGGCCGGCCCAGGAAAGGCGATGGTTCCTGCCCGCCTTTTTACTGCTCGGGCTGGCGCGTCTGGCGCTGCTGGTGCTTCCGTTCCGAAAGATTGCGCCCAAACTCGGGCACGAAATGAAAACCGGTGCGGTGGTGCCGCTGGCCAGCGGCGAGCAGATGACCAAGGCACTGAACATCGGGCGGGCGGTCCGGGTGGCGGCGCGATACACGCCCTGGGAATCGAAGTGCCTGGCCCAAGCCATGGCTGCGCGCGCCCTGCTCGGATACGAGCGGTTGCCGTACGCTCTTTTTCTGGGGGTGGTCCGGTCTGAAAAGGCCGGTCTGGAGGCGCATGCCTGGGTCTGCAGCGGGCGGGCGGCGGTGGTCGGTGGGCGCAGCTTTGAAGGCTTCACGGTGGTTGGTACCTATGTGTCGCCGCGCCTGGAGCCAGCGCCGCCTTGACCGGCGCTGAAGGCAGAGGGCCCTGCTGACGGATGTCAAGGCTACTTGCCGCGGTCCACGTGATGGCTGGTCTGAACGGTGGAGCCTTGGTCGAGCCAGTTTCCGAGCAATTTGGTTCGGTTCAGTTCTGCCTTGCGTTGCGCAGAACCATAGGCGACCTGAACCAGTCCGGGCGCATGCTCTCGGGCCAGGCGGCGCAAACGCCTTGTATAAAGCCGGTAAAGCTGCCATCCCGACACATCGGGCCCGGAGCCTTGGGCGATCTCTTGCCTTGAAGGAAAGACCCGGCCCAGCGCGATTTTCATGCGCTCTGCCCACGAGGGCTCTTCGATGAGCCGGACCACGTTGTCAGACAATCGGTCACCATGGCGCTGCGTCAAGAAAAGCGCTTCGAGGGCGGCCTGCAGGATGTCCTGTTCAAGGACGCCGAGGGAGTCCTCGGGTTGCAGAGCGACCAACACGCGTTGTGGCACGACTGTGCCAAGGTAGCGCCGGGCCATCGCCAGCATGATCCAAACACTGCGTGACCACCCCAATTCAAAAGACCGGTTGACCACTTCGTCCCAGTCGATGGCGCGCGGTGGGCTTGAAACCAGTTGAGCCACATCCAGAAGCGCACGCGGTCCGACGTAGTCGAAACGGTGGTGTGCGGCCGCGTGAAAGCAGATATAGAGAAGATGGTCCTCCACGCACAGACTGCGCACTAGGATGCCACCGATTGAGAACAGGTCCGACCGTTGCCAAACCCGGGACTCATCGATGGGCGTTTCCGTCTCCGGATGGGTCAGCGCCCAGTGCACGTCGAAGTACGAACCGTCCTTCGGATGTCGGAGCGGATACTCGTTGTGGGAGGCATCGACAGCGGCGAGGTCGCTGACTTCCGCTGGAATGTTGAAGCCGAGTCGCCGCGCCAGCACGGTGAAGCGGGGCATGTCTTCCCGTCTGAACAGCAGATCGATATCGCCGGTCAGTCGGGCCTTCGGGTCTCGAAAGACCGTCTCCGAAAGCCAGAGGCCTTTCAACAGAATCACGGGGATGTTCTCGGCCTCGCAAGCCGTCACCATCTTTTTCAGATGACCCTGCTGGCGCAAATTCGCCATCAGGGTGGATCGGACGGACGTTTTCAGTTGTTCCAGGCTTTCCGGTGGTACCCGTGGCACGGGTTGCGGGATACCGGAAAGGAAACGAAGAACCTGGAATGCCAGGCGATATCGGATCGCCTCCGCCACAAACTCACGCCAGTCGGCCGAAGAAAACCCGGAAAACGCCCGTGGTTCAATGCGAGAAGGATCTCGATGGATGATTTGCAGCAGGAGATCAGAAAAGCGCGGAGGCATGCACTTCGGTATGAAAGAGGCAAAGGTCGAGATGTACCCGTTGGAGCGACAGCGTCCGAGTCTCGCCGATTCCGGTAGCTTATCATTGCCCTCGCACGGGGGAGCAAGGGCATCGTGGCGGTATCCGCAAGGACCTTTGCAAACACCGCAAACACGCGAGACCTTCGTTTTGCCATTACGAACCGATTGTTACGCTGGACGTCCCGCGTCGAAGATCATTGCCCTGAACACCCGCCTGGCATGACGAACCCCGTGAACAAAGTCAATGCCGACATCCCGGTATTGGGTCGTTTGCTGCAGGTCATGATGGACCTGGTCATGGCCCATGGCGGGCAGGTTCATCCCGGTGTCCGGCTGGTTGCTCGGGACGGGCAACTGGCCGTTCACTGCAACCGGTCGATGTGCGACGACGGCCTCCCATTGTTCAGACTGCCGCGCGAACTGCTGATCCCGGTGGACTCGATTCAATGGTCCTCACACGACGACCGGTTGCAGGCCACCTCAGGCCTGGAGCCTTTGACCGCGGTGCAGCGTGAACTGCTCGCCGTGCATGTTGACCTCTACAACGCATCGAACAAATTGCCTTGGGCGGCAAAACATCTGCCTGTTGTGGCGCTCCGCTCTCACGTGCCGTTGGTGGACGCGATCCAGGCCATTCGGCCCGGTTTCGGGCGGGAGGCGCACGAAGCAGCTTGGACATTTATAAGAACACGTGTGTTTAACTTGGACGGCAAGCGGGTCCTCATGCCCCTGATGGACCTCCTGAACCACCATCCGAAGGGTGGTCGCTTTCAAGTGGACGCATCGTCCATGACCATGGCTGTGGCGCAAACCGGGGATGACGACGAATGTTTTGCCGCCTATGGGGGCCGTCGTGATGTGCTTGACATGGCCTTGCACTACGGGTACGCCGACTCCCGAACGCCGTATGCCTGCGTTGCGCCGCTGGCGTGCGGGCTTCCCGGACTGGGCCGACTGCAGATCACCTCCCGCAGGGTTCAGGCTTTGCATCCGCTCGATCCCCCTCAGATCACCTACGACGATGCAGGTGTGACGCTGAGCCATCTGACCTGCGACAGACGGCATCCCGGCAGGCTGCACACGGTGTTGCGGTTGGCCTTGCTGGGGCTTGCCAAGAAACGCGGCCAGGGTGGCGACGGCGCCGGGCGCGCGGTACGCGCTGCGGCCGGGCAGATTCTCGAGGACAACCTCGCGCTGTTGCAGGATGTGGCGCGGCTGGCCGGGCCCTTGATCCGTGACGTCCCTGCCGCAGCGATGTTGAGCGAGGCGGTTTCACTTCAGGCCGGAATTCTCAGGGACGTGCTGCAGCCCGCTGCGGGGGATTCCTCACAAGGTCGTTGAGCGAGCCTTTCGCATTCGCAGCCGGGTTCGGGCGCGGTGAAGGGCTTCCTCACCCCACCACCAGCCCCGCCCCCCCCTTCGCGTCGATCCGCCCCACCACCGCCGCGCGCTCGAAGCCGTGCCGCCGGAACACCGCCAGCACCGCGTCCAGCGCCTGCGGCGCGCACGACACCAGCAGGCCGCCGCTGGTCTGCGGGTCGGTCAGCAAGGCCTGCTCGGGCGGGGTGAAGCCCACTGGCAGCACCACGTCGGCGCCATAGGCCGCCCAGTTGCGCCCGGAGGCGCCGGTCACCAGGCCCTGGCCGGCCAGGTCGCGCACGCCGGGCAACAGGGGCACCTGCGCCCATTCGATGTGAACCGTGCAGTCAGCGCCGCGCGCGATCTCCAGCGCGTGGCCGGCCAGGCCGAAGCCGGTGACGTCGGTCAGCGCGTGCACGCCCTCCAGCGCGGCCAGGTCCGGGCCGGCGGTGTTGAGCTGCGTGGTGCTGGCAATCATCTGCGCGTAGCCGTCGGTGCCCAGCGCGTCCTTTTTCAGCGCGGCCGACATCACCCCCACCCCCAGCGGCTTGCCCAGCACCAGCAAGTCGCCCACCCGCGCGTCGGCGTTGCGCTTGACGCGCTGCGGGTGGACCAGGCCCATGGCCACCAGGCCGTAGATCGGCTCGACCGAGTCGATGGTGTGGCCACCGGCGATCGGGATGCCCGCCTCGCGGCAGACCGACGCGCCGCCTTCCAGGATCTTGCCGATGGTGGCCAGCGACAGCACGTTGATCGGCATGCCTACCAGCGCCAGCGCCATGATGGGCTTGCCGCCCATGGCATAGACGTCGCTGATCGCGTTGGTGGCGGCGATGCGCCCGAAGTGAAACGGGTCGTCGACGATGGGCATGAAGAAGTCGGTGGTGGCGATCAGCGCCTGCTCGTCGTTGAGGCGGTAGACGGCGGCGTCGTCGCTGGTCTCGATACCCACCAGCAGTTCGGGGGGGATCGGCATCTGCGTCGTGCCCTTGAGGATGTCCGACAGCACGCCGGGCGCGATCTTGCAGCCGCAGCCGCCGCCGTGCGAGAGCGAGGTGAGCCGGGGTTCGGCGGAGGTGGGGGCGGGGGTCGGTGTCATGCGGGCATCGTTGGGTGGGTCGCGGTCGGGCGTGGTGGGGATTGTCTCAGCCTGGGCTCGCGTAGCGGGCGACGAAGCGGCGGTCGATGTGGTCTTTCCAGTGCCAGACCCAGCGCCCCTCGAAGCTGATGCCGCCCCAGGCGGCGATGGCGTGTCGGGCACCACACGACAGCAGGTTCAGTGTGCGCGCCGGGGGCGCATAGGGCGCCAGTGGCTGGCCCTGCAGCGCGGCGCGAAGATTGGCCAGCAAGGCCGACCCGGCGCGCACCGCGTACACGCCACTTCGCGGATGTGGCGCGTCGATGCGGCTGGCCACGTCGCCGGCGGCAAACACGTGCGGGTGGCTGGTGCTTTGCTGGAAGGCATTGACGGCCAGGAATCCGTCGTCGTCCAGCGCCAGGCCGCTGGGGGCGAGCCATGCTGGCGCCTGCGCCCCGACGGCCAGCAAGGGTACATCGCAGGCCAGGTGGGCGCCGCTGGCCAGCCGGATCTCGCCCGGACCCACCCCCGCGCAGGTGTCCGGGAGCACCGTGATGCCCAGGCGGCGCAAGGCATTGGCCACCCGCTTCTGCACGGCAGGCGGGTAGTTGGCCCCGGGCGCCGCGCCCCCGGCCAGCAGCGTCACATGGCTCCCCGCCGGCAAGACCGGGTCGCCCAGGGCATGTGCGGCTGCCATGGCGAGCTCCAGCCCGGCCGCGCCCGCGCCCACCACGGCGACGTGGATCGGTCGCTCCCGTCCCATCGCCGCCACCTGGGGCCAGAGCTGGCCGAACCCTTCGATCGGGCGCAAGAACAGCGCGTGCTCGCGCGCACCGGGCATCTGCGCCTCGATCTTCTCGCGGTCCATCACCGGGCCGGTGTTCACGCTGAGCCAGTCCCAGGAGAGGGCCTCGCCGCTGGCCAGCGAGAGGGTCTTCGCGTCGGCATCCAGGGCCACGCCGCGGGTCGGCAGATAGCGTGCGCCGCAGCGTGCCAGCAGCCCGTCCAGCGGGATCACGCACTGGTCCAGGGTGTAATGGCCCGCCACGAAGCCGGGCACCATTCCCGAGTACAGCTGCCGGGGGTACGGCGCGACCACGGTGAGGTTCAGGTCGGCCGGGCGGCTGTGCGCCAGGCTGTGCAGAACCTGCACATGGGCATGGCCGGCGCCGAGCAGCACCAGATGTTTCAGGCCAGTCATCGGGGTCATGGTGTGAGTGTGACATCCCCCACGTAGCCCACGCTGTGGCCGCCGGTGTTGTCGGCATCGGCGCCGACCGCGACGCCCATCAGGGGCGGCAGCGCGGGGAACTCGTGCCCGAAGGCGCGCCGGAAATCCGCGGCCACGTCCTGCTGGTGACTGACCCAGTGGCCCAGGGCCTTGCCGCCGCTGTCGGCCACGATCATGCGGATGCGCGCCGTGAAGGCGTTGCTCAGCAGGGTTCCCGCCGGCAGCGTGTTGTCCCATACGTAGCAGATCGTTGCGGCGGGCAGCTTCTCGCCGCTGAGGGCCCTGGCCACACCGAGCAGACCCTGCTCCAGGGCGCCGAGTTGTTCGCCTGGGGCGTTGAACAGCAGGCAAACCTTGAGGGCCGTGTCGTCGGTTTCGCGTTGTCGCAGGTCGGCCCCGGGCAAGGGCTGGTCCAGGCGCCAGCGCCAGCGCAGTTGGGTGCCGGGCGGCACCACCACATCGGGCAGGTCGTGCACCAGGTTGGCATAGGAATGGTCGGCCAGCACGCGGAGCACCGTGCGGCCGTCCACCTGAACCAGATCAAAACGCGTCAGGGGCTTTTGGCTGCCCGGCAGACCGACGGCGTGCCACGGGGCGGGCATCTTGTTGCCCGTGGCGGATGAAAACGGCGTCAGCGCGGGAACCGGCTCGGCCGCCGCGCTCGTGGCCCAGATCGTCAAGAGACCCGTCGTAATCCAGAAACGTGTTGGCCGCATTTTTTCGCTGATTTTCTGTCGGTCCGCCGGCGCGTCGGCCAGAGCGGCATTTTATCGCCCGGACAGGGTCTTTCCCAGCGTCAGAAGGACCAGGCATGCTACGGATTGGAGAGCGCATCGGCGGCCCGGATTCTTCTCAGCGGCGCTTCCAGTCATGGTAGCGGCGCACCCACGCCAGCAGGCGTGCGGGCTGGTGCGCGCGCTTCCACTCGCCGGCGGCGTACTTGTTGGCCTCGGCCAGTGTCGGGTAGGTGTGGATGGTGCCCAGGATCTTGTTCAGCCCCAGGCCGTGTTTCATGGCCAGCACGTACTCGGCCAGCAGGTCGCCGGCGTGCGTGCCGACGATCGTGACGCCCAGGATCCGGTCCTTGCCCGGCACGGTGAGCACCTTCACGAAGCCGTGGGCCTCGCTGTCGGCAATCGCCCGGTCCAGGTCGTCGATGCCGTAGCGCGTGACCTCGAAGGCAATGCCCTTTTCCTTCGCCTCCTGCTCGTTCAGGCCGACGCGTGCGACTTCGGGGTCGATGAAGGTGGTCCAGGGAATCACCGAATAGTCCACCTTGAAGGACTTCAGGCCGCCGAACAGCGCGTTGACCGCCGCGTACCAGGCCTGGTGCGCGGCCACATGGGTGAACGGGTAGGGCCCTGCGACGTCGCCCGCGGCATAGATGTTGGGGTAGATCGTCTGCAGGTACTCGTTGGTCTCGACCGTGCGGTTCACCGCAATGCCGAGTTCCTCCAGCCCGTAGCCCGTCAGGCGCGCCACGCGGCCCACGGCACAGAGCAGTTCGTCGAATTCGATGCGCGTCTCGGCGCCCGCGTGGCCGACGACGATGAACTTCTGCTTGCCCTGGCGCTCGCAGCGCAGCGCCTTGTGGCCGGTGAGCACCTGCACGCCGTCGGCCTGCAAGGATTCCAACGCGAGTTGCGAGACCTCCACGTCTTCGCGGATCAGGAGTCGTGGCGCCATCTCCACCTGGGTCACCTGCGCACCCAGGCGCTGGAAGCTCTGAGCCAGCTCGCAACCGATCGGGCCGCCGCCCAGGACCACCAGCCGGCGCGGCACGTCGTCAAGCTTGGCAAAGGCGTCCCAAAGCGTGTCGCTGGTGGCATAGCCCACGTCGTCCAGGCCCGGCAGCGACGGCACGAAGGGGCGCGCGCCAGCGGCGATGACGATGGCACGGGTGGTCAACCGCTGGGTGCCGCCATCGTTGAGGGCGATCTCCACGGTCCAGGGGTTGACGATCTTCGCGTAGCCCTGCAGCACCTCGACGCCCAGGCCGGTGTAGCGCTCGACGCTGTCGTGCGGCTCGATCGCGGCGATCACCGCGTGGATGCGTTGCATCACGCTCTTGAACCTGAAGGTGGGGGTGCTGTCCGACAGGCCGAAGCGCGCGCCATGGCGCATCTGGTGCGCCAGCGTGGCGCTTCGGATCAGGGCCTTGCTGGGCACGCAGCCGGTGTTCAGGCAGTCGCCGCCCATCCTGTGCGCCTCGACCAGCGTGACCTTGGCCTTCACCGCCGCGGCGATGTAGGCGGTGACCAGTCCGCCCGCGCCGGCACCGATGACGATCAGGTTGCGATCGAAGGTCCTGGGGCGCACCGCGTTCCAGCGCGCATAGACCCTGCGCCGCCGCACGATGGCCAGCACCCTCTTCACCATCAGCGGCAGCAGGCCCAGCAGCACGAAGGAGCCGATCAGCGCCGGCGACAGAACGGATTTCAGCGAATCGATCCGGACCAGCTGGGTGCCCGCGTTCACGAAGACCACAGTGGCCGCCAGCATGCCGGCCTGGCTGACCCACACAAAGGTCCAGGTCTTCATGCGGGTCAGGCCCATCACCAGGTTGAGCACGAAGAACGGCATCGCCGGAATCAGGCGCAGGGTGAACAGGTAGAAGGCGCCGTCGCGGGCGATGCCCTGGTTCAGGCCGGCCAGCTTATGGCCGAAGCGGGCCTGCACCACGTCGCGCAACAGGTAGCGCGCAGCCAGCATCGCCAGCGTGGCCCCCATCGTCGAGGCAAACGACACGATGACCGTGCCCCAGACCAGACCGAAGATGGCGCCACCCGCCAGCGTCATGATGGCCGCGCCGGGCAGGGACAAGGCCGTGATGGCCACATAGACGGCGAAGAAGACCAGTGCCACCAGCAAAGGGCGCTGCGCGTGCAGGTCGGCAATGGAGCCGTGGCTCTCCTTGATGAAGTTGAGGCTGAAATAGCGTCCGAGATCGAGCGCAAAAAAAGCGCCAATCGCCGCCAGAAAAACGACCGCGATGACCAGTTTGCGTGAGTTCAAGGAGACCTTTGACTTGTTTGGGTGCCGATCGGTCGGATCTGCCCGCCCATTCTTACAAAAAGACCGCCGTGCCGCCCTGTAAGGAATGCCAGGCCCCGGCGACCACGGGTTCGGTTGGGGAAAGTCCACACCGGTCGTGCCTCTGCCGAAATCGCACAGAATGACTGGCTTGACGACCCCGGCCCCTGCCGCATGACCCCCTGACAGGTATCCGTTTGCCATGAACGCCACACTGCCGCTGCTTGAAAAAACCCTGTTCCCTGCGCTGGTCCGCGAGCGGCTCCAGACCCTGCAGGTCAACCTGGGCTACCGCTGCAACCAGAGCTGCCTGCACTGCCACGTGAACGCCGGCCCCAACCGCACGGAGATGATGGACGATGCCACGCTGGCGATGGTCCCGCAGGCGCTGGCGGTGCGCGGCATCCGCACGCTGGACCTGACCGGTGGCGCGCCTGAGCTGCACCCGGGTTTCCGCGATCTGGTGCGTACGGCCCGCGCCCACGGCGTGCGCGTGATCGACCGCTGCAACCTGACCATCCTGTTCGAACCGGGGCAGGAGGGGCTGGCGCCGTTCCTGGCGGAGCAGCAGGTGGAGGTGGTCGCGTCGCTGCCCTGCTACTCGGCGGCGAATGTGGACCGCCAGCGCGGAGACGGCGTGTTCGACAAGAGCATCGCCGCGCTGCGCCAGCTCAATGCGCTGGGCTATGGCCAGCCGGGCAGTGGCCTGGTGCTGAACCTGGTCTACAACCCGCAGGGCCCGTCGCTGCCGCCCAGCCAGCAGACCCTGCAGGCCGACTACAAGCGGGAATTGTTCGAGCACTTCGGCGTCGTGTTCAACAACCTGCTGGCGCTGACCAACATGCCGATCCAGCGTTTCGGCTCCACGCTGGTCTCCAAGGGCAGCTTCGACGCCTACATGGACCTTCTCAAGGGCAGCTACCAGCCGCAGAACCTCGCCAGCGTGATGTGCCGCAGCCTGGTCAGCGTGGACTGGCAGGGCTGGCTCTATGACTGTGACTTCAACCAGCAGCTCGACCTGCCGCTGGGCACCGGCGGCGTGCGCCGCCACCTGCGCGATCTGCTCAAGCTGGACCCGCAGGGGCAGGCGATCCGGGTCAGCGGCCACTGCTACGGCTGCACCGCGGGCCAAGGCAGCAGCTGCGGCGGGGCGCTGGCGCACTGAGCCCCGGGCCGGTCGCGACATCGACGATGGCGCCCCCCCCGTCGCCGCTGGTCATCGTGATGCCCGTGCTGAACGAGGCGGCGGGCATCGCCGATTCCCTGACCGCGCTGGCGCCGCTGGTGGGGCGCGGCGCCCGGGTGGTGGTGGTCGATGGTGGCAGCACCGACGACACGCCGGGGCGGGCGCGGCGCTTTGAGGGTGTCGAGGTGATTTCGACCGAGCGCGGGCGCGCGACCCAGATGAACGCCGGGGCCCGGGCGGCCGGCGTGAACGGCGCCCTGCTGTTCCTGCACGCCGACACCTCGCTGCCGCCGGACGCCGATCGACTCGTCACGCAAGCGCTCGCCGCCGGCCGGCAGGTCTGGGGCCGCTTCGACGTGCGCATCGCAGGCCGCGCCCGGATGCTGCGCGTGGTGGCGGCCCTGATGAACCTGCGCTCGCGATGGAGCGGCATCGCCACCGGCGACCAGGCGATGTTCATGACGCGGGCCGCATTCGACGCCGTCGGCGGTTTTCCGGAACAGCCGCTGATGGAGGACATCGAGCTGTCGAAACGCCTGAAGAAACTCTCCGGTCCTGCCTGCCTGCGCCAGCGCGTCACCACCTCCGGGCGGCGCTGGGAGGCTCGCGGTGTCTGGTCCACCATCATCCTGATGTGGCGCCTGCGCTGGGCGTACTGGTGGGGTGCTTCGCCGCAGGCGTTGGCGCGGCGCTACGAGTGAGGTCGCTGGCTGGTGTCTCCCGTGAGCACGCCCCGCCTCGTGGTCTTCGCCAAGGCGCCGCTGGCCGGGCTGGCCAAGACGCGGCTGATCCCGGCGCTGGGCGCCCAGGGCGCTGCCCGGCTGGCCGGGCGTCTGCTGGACCATGCGCTGGCCCAGGCGATCCAGGCCCGGGTCGGCCCGGTGGAGCTGTGTTTGAGCCCCGGGCCAGACGAGGCAGTCTGGCACGGCGTGGAGCGGCCCGAAGGCGTTTCATGCGTCGATCAAGGCGAGGGCGACCTGGGCGCGCGCATGGCCCGCGCCGTGCATCGGGTGACGGCCGGCCCGCATGGCCAGCCCATCCTGCTGATGGGCACCGACTGCCCGCAGCTGACGGCCGGGATCCTTCGCGACGCCGCGGCACACCTGGCGCAGCACGACGCGGTGCTGATCCCCGTGGCCGATGGCGGCTATGTGTTGCTGGGCCTGCGCGCGCCGTGCCCGGCCCTCTTCAGCGAGATGGCCTGGAGCACCCCGGCCGTGGCGGCCGAGACCCTGCGCCGCCTGGCCGCGCTGGGCCTGAATGTCTGGCTTGGGCCGACGCTGCACGACATCGACGAGCCCGCCGACCTGCGGTTCCTGCCAGGATCCTGGAATTTCAGGTCTGAATGGCCGTGATCCAGCATGAAATGGTCTCTTGTAGCTACAAAAATGAAAGTAACGGCGGTCGCGCTTCGCGGGATGAGGCGGTGGCCGTCAGGCCGGATTCGGCGCCGTCACGCGGCGCAACCAGGGCTTGACGAGCGCACAGTCCACCGACCAGCGACCGACGCCATAGATGGCCAGGCCGGCCAGCAGCACACCCCAGGTCACGTGCTGCTGCAGCGCGGCCGGCGCGATCTCGCTCAGGCTGATGACGGCCACGACGTTCACCACCGACAGGCCCAGCGCGGCGAAGCGCCCGCCCAGGCCGAGCGCCAGCATGACGGGCAGCACCAGTTCGCCCGCGGTGCCCGTCACCGCCGCCACGCCGGGTGACAGCAGCGGCACCTTGTACTCATCGGTGAACAGCGCGAGGGTGGTCTCCCAGTCGCGGATCTTGGTCAGGCCCGAGCGCAAGAACGCCTCGGCCACGTAGGCGCGCGCGAGCAGCGCGGCCGGGGCCTGCAGGTTCTCCAGCGCGCGGGTGATCGGTTTCCAGAGCGTGACGCAGCGGTGCACGAGGGCATGGGCGGATGAAGGCATGGGATGCGTCCTGGTTCAGGGGTGGAGGGGGGTGCGAAGGCTGGCGCCCAGCACCAGGCCGTCGCCGACGGCCCGGGCGAGCCAGGCGCTGAAGTCGAAGCCGGCGTCGAGCGCCAGCGCCGCGTCCAGCCCCGTCATCAGGCCCTGGCGGCGCAGCAGGGCGTCCAGCAGCGCCGCCTCGCCGGCTTCGCAGGGCTGAACGAGCGGTCGCAAGGCCTGGCGCCAGACCAATGCCCGTTCGGCCGCGCGGTCGCGCAGGCGCGTGGCCACCTCCGACAAGGTCGGCGCGCCGCGCAGGTGGGCGTTGACCAGGCTGGCCGCCGGCCAGGGGCTGTGGATCACCGTGGTGCCAGGGGCCAGCGTCAGGGTGAGGTCGTCCGGTTCGTGCTCCGTGAGCAGGGCATACGAGGCCGGGTCCGCGTCGGCGTCTGCGGCACCGGCGGCGCGGTGCAACGCCCATTCGACCCGGGCGACGTCGGCCAGGTAGGGCACGTCGGCCAGTTGCGGGTCGTCCGCGAGAAAGCCGGGCAGGTCGCCCCCCCAGCAGGCCAGGTCGCCGCGCTGCGGCGGATGGCGG
>ERZ1645187.3774-NODE-3774-length-12582-cov-164.771374_pt1 | contig 12582 bp, 16 predicted proteins | sample MGYA00575352_ERZ1645187 | MGnify/ENA primary metagenome ERZ1645187 (study PRJEB40837, sample SAMN11349314) | freshwater sediment metagenome | isolation source: river sediment | host: Sediment | place: India: Wazaribad , New Delhi | collected 2017-02-21 ... | reverse complement strand
GACGACGACGACTACGTCGCCGCCATGATCACCGCCGCCCGCATCCAGGTGGAGAGCGCCACCCGGCGTGTTCTCGTCGACCAGACCTGGCGGATCTATCGCGACGACTGGCCGATCGACGGGCGTATCGAACTCTCGGTCGCGCCGGTGAAATCGGTCGCCGCGGTCACGGTCTACGACGCCGAAGGCGATCCGACGGTGCTGGCGCCGACCGGATGGATCCTCGATATCGCCTCGCAGCCGGCGCGGCTCGCCTTCACCGGGGCGATTCCGCATCCCGGCCGGCCGATCAACGGCATCGAGATCGACGTCGTCGCCGGCTATGGCGCCTCCGGTCTCGAGGTGCCGCAGCCTCTTCGTCTCGCCGTCATGACCCTCGTCGCCCGCTGGTACGAGGATCGCGAGGGCCTCGCCTACGGCATCGTGCCGTCGCGGGTGGCTGCGGCCTTCGAGGCCCTGGTCGCGCCCTTCCGGGTGATGAGGTTGGCATGACCGCGCCGCGCCCCATCGCCGACCTGCGTCATCGTCTGACCATCGAGCGGGCCTCGCAGGATGTCGCCGGCGAGACGGTGTGGACCGCCGTCGACACCGTCTTCGCCGCGATCGACCCGGTGGCGGCCACCGAGACGAACGCCGGCGCCTCACTCACCGGTGTCGTCACCCACCGCATCGAGATGCGCTGGCGCGGCGACGTGTCGAGCCGGGACCGCCTGCGGCTCGGCGACCGCATCTTCCGCGTCGTCGCCACCCACGATCTCGACGAGCGTCACCGCCGCCTCGTCGTCCACGCCGAGGAAGAGGCCCGATGACCGCCACCCTCGCCCTGCAGACGGCGATCCTCGATCGGCTGCGTGCCGATCCCGACCTCGCCGCCTCGCCCCTCGCCGGGCGCATCTTCGATGCCGCCCCGCGCGACGCCGCCTTTCCCCACCTGGCCGTCGCCGAGGCGATCGGCCGCGATCGCTCCGGCCTCGATGCGCGCCTCGACGAACATCGGCTGGCGCTGCGTGTCGCCTCCCGCAAGGGCGGCCGGCGCGAGGTGTCGATCCTCGTCGGCCACGTCGAGACGGCGCTCGAAGCCGCGGACCTCGTCCTCGACGGGCACCGCCTGGTGCTTCTGCGCCGCGACGCCATCGAGGTGCGACTGATGAAGGACCAGGTCACGGCGGAAGCCGTCCTGCACTACGTCGCCCTCACTGAACCGCTCTGACCCCTCATCCCGGGAGCCCGATCATGGCCATCCAACGCGGCAAGGACCTGCTGCTGAAACTCGACGAAGCCGGCACCGGCGACTTCGTCACCGTCGCCGGCCTGCGCTCGCGCCGCCTCGACTTCTCCACCGACACGGTCGACGTCACCACCGGCGACAGCCCCGATCGCTGGCGCGAACTGCTCGGCGGCGCCGGCGTGCGGCGGGCGCGGGTCTCCGGCTCCGGCATCTTCCGTGACGCGACCTCCGACGCCGCGGTGCGGGCGGTGTTCTTCGCCGGCGCGATCCGTCCCTGGCGCATCGTGTTGCCCGACTTCGGCACGGTGGAGGGCTCGTTCCTCCTTGCCGGCCTCGAATTCGCCGGTGAGCACGATGGCGAGATGACCTTCGATCTGACGCTGGAATCGGCCGGCGCGCTCACCTTCACGGCGGGCTGACGCCATGGCCAATCGACGGCGCGGCGAGATCGCCGCGGTGGTGGACGGCGAACCGGTCGTCCTCTGCCTGACGCTCGGCGCGCTCGCCGAACTCGAGACCGCGTTCGGCGCCCCCGATCTCGTCGCCCTCGCCGAACGCTTCTCCTCCGGCCGACTCTCCGCCTCCGACCTGCTGCGCATCTTCGCCGCCGGGCTGCGCGGCGGCGGCCGGGCGATCGGCGACGGCGAGGTCGCGCGCCTACGCGTCGACGGCGGCCTCGTCGGTCTCGCCGGGCTCGTCGCCGATCTGCTCGAAGTCACCTTCGGGGTGGTCGACGACCCGCCTGCCGCCGGGGCGGAACACGGGTGCGGCGACGACGACGTCTCGGCATCGTCCGTCCGCCCTCCGATCGTCCCGGGGGCGGCGAGCCCTTCCCCTGGGACGCGATGATGCGGCTCGCCGTCACCCGCTGGGGTCTGGCACCGACCGCCTTCTGGGCGATGACCCCGCGCGAACTCGCCGCCTGTCTGCCGCCCGCCGCCGCCGGCCCGCTCGACCGCACGGCACTGGCGCGGCTGATGGCCCGCTTCCCCGACCGAACACCCGGATCCGACGATGTCCGACCAGACCGATCTCATTGACACCACCGCCGCCGCCGCCGATCTCGCCGGCACTCTCGGCGATCTCACCGGCCTGTCCAAGACCTTCGGCCAATCGCTGTCGAGCGCGCTGAAAGGCGCGATCGTCCATGGCAAGAGCCTCGATTCGGTGCTGCGCGGCCTCGCCGAACGCCTGGCCTCGAAAGCCCTCGATCGAGCGTTGAGCCCGCTGACCGCGGGCCTCACCGGGCTCTTCGGCGGCCTCCTCGGTTTCGCCGGCGGAGGCGTCGTCGCGGCCGGGCGGGTGCGCCCCTTCGCCGCGGGCGGCGTGGTCTCGACGCCGACCTACTTCCCGATGGCCGGTGGAACGACGGGACTGATGGGGGAGGCTGGCGCGGAGGCGATCCTACCGCTCGCCCGCGGCCCGGACGGCCGTCTCGGCGTCACCGCCGCGGGCGGTTCGGCCACCCACGTGACCGTCAACATCACCACGCCGGATCTCGCGAGCTTTCGCCGCTCCGAGGCGCAGGTGACGGGAATGATGGCCCGCGCCGTCGGACGGGGACGGCGCGGGCTCTGACACCGGACCCAACGAGGAGGGGCTCAGGTTCCGGTGTTTCCGTTTTTCGTCAATTTCTCATGGATGTCGTCGAGCAACCGTAGCCGCTTCTTCTTCAGCGTCTCCAGATATTCGTCCGACGTCGTCTCGATCTCTGTTTCGATGCGAAGAATTTCGCCGTTGACTTCCATGTAGTCGAACGCCGCGCGAGCGAAATCGTCATCGGAGCGGATCATCGACTGAATCTGCTGGGCGCGGTCGGGGAACTCCTCGACGAGTGCATGCTGCGAATGGGGCATCACTTCTCTCGCTTCGTGTCGTGGCGATGGTTACCCGGCGGCGCGGGGACCGTCGTTGAGGAAAATCAAACAAGGTGAGGTTCGCGGCGATGTCCGAGACATCCGGTTTCGACGAGGTGGTCTTCCCCCTGGCGGTGTCGTTGCGCGCCGCCGGCGGTCCCGAGAGACGCACCGAGATCGTCGTCCTGGGATCGGGGCGCGAGGTGCGCAACGCCCGCTGGGCCGATTCGCGCCGGCGCTGGGACGCCGGGTCGGGCATCCGCTCGCTCGACGATCTCCACGAGGTGCTGAGCTTCTTCGAGGCGCGGCGCGGCCGGCTCCACGGCTTCCTGTGGCGCGATCCGCTCGACGATCGCTCCTCGCCGCCCTCGCGCGAGCCTTCGCCGACCGATCAGACGCTCGGCACCGGTGACGGCGTCACCGCCGCCTTCGCCCTGGTCAAACACTACGCCTCCGGCGGTCGCGACTGGGTTCGTTCCATCGTTCGCCCGGTCGCCGGGTCGGTCCGGGTCGCGGTCGACGGCGTGGAGAAGAGCGCCGGCGCCGACTTCGCCGTCTCTGCCGACGGCGTCGTCACTTTCGCCCCCCTCGCGGTGCCGCCGCCCGGTGCCATCGTCGGCGCCGGCTTCCGCTTCCTCGTCCCGGTCCGCTTCGACACCGACGAGATCCGCGTCGACCTCACCGCCTTCGCCGCCGGCGAGATCCCCACCATCCCGCTCGTCGAGATCCGCCCGTGAAGACACTCTCCCCCGCCTTCGCCGAGGCACTCGCCTCCGGCGTCACCACGCTCGCCACCTGTTGGCGCATCCGCCGCCGCGACGGCGTGGTGCTCGGCTTCACCGATCACGACCGCCCGCTCGTCTACGACGGCGTCGGCCACGAGGCGGCGAGCGGTTTTTCCGCCAGCGAAGCGGTGGCGCGCGCCGATCTCTCTGTCGGCGGGCTCGAGGTCGACGGAGCCCTCACGTCCGACGTGCTCACCGCCGCCGACATCGAGGCCGGGCTCTACGACGGCGCCACCGTCGAGATCGACCTGGTCGACTGGTCGGATCCGGCGCGCCGCCTGCGCCTCTCCGTCGGCACGGTCGGCGAGATCACCCGTCTCGACGGCGCCTTCCGAGCCGAGATCCGCTCCGCCGCCCACGCCCTCGACGCGCCGCGCGGACGCCTCTTCCAGCACCGCTGCGATGCCGACCTCGGCGATGCACGTTGTGGCGCGAGCCCCCTGGTGCGCGCCGCGACCGTCACCGCGGTTCTCGACCGCCGCCGCATCCTCGTCTCCGGCCTCGCCGACCTCGCCGATGGCCGGCTCGATCGCGGTACCGTCACCTTCACCTCCGGCGCCTGCACCGGGCGCGGCAGTGAGATCCGGGTCCACCGCGTCGACGCCGGTACGGTCGAGATCGAACTGTGGCGCACCCCGACCGACATCGTCGCCCTCGGCGACACGCTCTCGGTCGCCGAGGGTTGCGACAAGCGCTTCGAGACCTGCCGCGATCGCTTCGCCAACGCCGCCGCTTTCCGCGGCTTTCCCCACATCCCCGGCAACGACTTCCTCGTCGCCTCGCCCACCTCGGGCGGTCCCGCGGACGGAGGACCTCTGGTGTCATGACCGCCGATTTCGCCCCCCACCGTCCGGTTCCGACGCGCGCCGAGATCGTCGCCGCCGCCCGCGCCTGGATCGGCACGCCCTACCGCCATCAGGCGTCGCTGAAGGGTGCCGGCTGCGACTGTCTCGGCCTGGTCCGCGGCCTGTGGCGTGAGTTCTACGGCGATGAGCCCGAGCCGATCCCGCCCTACGCCCCCGACTGGGCCGAGGCGAGCCGGCTCGAGACGATGATCGAGGCCGGCCGGCGCCATCTGGCGCCGGTTCCGCTCGTCGAAGCGCGGCCCGGCGACGTCGTCCTCTTCCGCTGGCGTGCCGATCTGCCGGCCAAACATGCCGGCGTCCTCGTCGCCGCCGATCGCTTCGTCCACGCCTACGACGGAACGGCGGTGGTGGAGAGCCCGCTCGGCGCCTGGTGGCGCCGCCGCCTCGCTGCCGCCTTCGCCTTCCCCGGCGTCGGCGACGATCCATCGGCGTGAGCTCAGCAAGGACTTCCCCATGGCGACCCTTCTCCTCGCCGCCGCCGGCGGTGCCCTCGGTGGCGTCCTCGGCGGTGTCGGTGCGCTCGTCGGCCAGGCGATCGGCGGCATCGCCGGCTACGTCGTCGACCACACCCTGATCCGCTCGACCCTGCCGGGGGCCAGCGGGCCGCGCCTCTCCGACCTCGACGTGACGAGTTCGACCGAAGGCGACGACATCCCGCGCATCTACGGCCGGGCGCGGCTCGCCGGCCAACTGATCTGGGCGACCCGTCACGAGGAGAGCACCGCCACCACCGGCGGCAAGGGTGGACCGAAGGTGAAGTCCTGGCGCTATCACGCCAACTTCGCCATGGCGCTGTGCGAGGGGCCGATCGACCATGTCGGCCGCATCTGGGCCGACGGGACGCTGCTCGACACCACCGCGCTCACCATCCGCGTCCATACCGGTACCGAGGATCAGGAGCCCGACGCACTGATCCTCGCCCGCCAGGGGGACGACGTGCCGGCCTATCGCGGCGTCGCCTACGTCGTCTTCGAACATTTCCCGCTGGAGGCCTGGGGCAACCGCATCCCGCAGCTCTCCTTCGAGGTGATCCGGGTCGTCGATCGGCTGGAACGCAAGGTGCGCGGCGTCACCCTGATCCCCGGCGGCACCGAGTTCGGCTACGCCACCACCGCGGTGTCCCGCGTCGTCTCGCCCGGCGTCACTGAGAGCGAGAACCGCCACGTCCGCCATGCCGCGACCGACCTCGTCGCCGCCCTCGACGAACTCGTCGCCCTCTGCCCGAATCTGAAACGGATCGCGCTGGTGGTGACCTGGTTCGGCACCGACCTGCGCGCCGGTGTCTGTCGGGTCGAGCCGCGGGTCGAACAGCGGGCGAAGACGACGAAGCCGCTGATCTGGTCGGTCGCCGGGCTCGACCGGGCCGAGGCCACCCTGGTCTCGACCGTCGACGGCCGCCCCGCCTATGGCGGTACACCCTGCGACGCCTCGGTGAAGGAGGCGATCGCCGAGATCCGCGCCCGCGGCATCGAGGTGATGCTCTATCCCTTCCTGTCGATGGACATCCCCGCCGGCAACGGGCTGCCCGATCCTCACGGCGCCGCCGAGCAACCCGCCCACCCCTGGCGCGGCCGGATCACCTGTCATCCCGCACGTGGCCGCCCCGGCTCGCCCGACGGCACCGCCATGGCGGCGGCCGAGGTCGCCGCCTTCGTCGGTACCGCCGCGCCGAACGACTTCTCGGTCGCCGCCGGCGCGGTGGTCTATACCGGTCCGGCCGAATGGACGTGGCGGCGGATGATCCTCCATAACGCCGCCCTGGCGGTCGCCGCCGGCGGTGTCGACGCCTTTCTCGTCGGCTCCGAACTCGCCGGCCTGACCACGGTCCGCGGCGGATCCGGCGGTCATCCCTTCGTCGCCGCCCTGGTCGATCTCGTCGCCGATGTCCGCTCGATCCTCGGCCCGGAGACGAAGCTCTCCTACGGCGCCGACTGGACCGAGTGGAACGGCTTCCAGCCCGCCGACGGTTCCGGCGACGTCGTCTTCCATCTCGATCCGCTGTGGGCCTCTGCGGAGGTCGATTTCGTCGGCATAGACGCCTATTTCCCCCTCGCCGACTGGCACCGCGGCGACCACCACGATCGCTCGCTCGCGGATCTGCCCACCGATCTCGCCTATCTCGCGGCGCATGTCGCCCGCGGCGAAGCCTACGACTGGTACTATGCCGACGAGGCGGCCCGCCGCACCGGAACGCGGCTGCCGATCACCGACGGCGCCCACGGCAAGCCCTGGGTCTTCCGGCCGAAGGATCTCGTCGGCTGGTGGTCGAACCGCCATTTCGACCGCCCCGGCGGCGTCGAGGCGGCGACCCCGACCGCCTGGGTGCCGGGGATGAAGCCGATCTGGCTCACCGAACTCGGTTGTCCCGCGGTCGATCTCGGCGCCAATCAACCCAACGTCTTCCCCGATCCGAAGTCGTCGGAGAGCCGCCGACCGTGGTTCTCGCTCGGCACCCGTGACGACCTCGCCCAGCGCCGCACGCTCGAGGCGGTCGTCGATCACTGGGACCCCGAGGTGACGCCCGGCGCCAACCCGACCTCGCCGGTCTACGGCGGTCCCATGCTCGACCCCGACGGCATCCACCTGTGGACCTGGGACGCGCGGCCCTTCCCGGCCTTTCCGGTCGAGGGCGGCGTCTGGGCCGACGGCGACGTCTGGTCGACCGGCCATTGGCTGAACGGCCGCCTCGGTGGTGCCGGCCTCGAGGCGGTGATCGCCGCCGTCCTCGCCGACCACGGCATCGCCGCCACCGGCTACCGCGCCGTCGCCGGCCATCTCGACGGCTACGTCGTCGATCGCCGCATGTCGGCGCGCGAAGCGCTGGAGCCGCTCGTCGCCGCCTTCCAGGTCGATGCGCTCGACACCGGCGGCGGCCTCGCCTTCGCCGGCCGGGCGCGGCGCGTCGATGCGACGGTGACGAGCACGGACTGTGTCGCCGGCGAACGCGACCTCTTGGTCACCATCCGCCGCGCCCAGGAGAGCGAACTGCCCGGCGAGGTGTCGATCACCTTCTCCGACGCGACTCTCGACCACCGTCGTGCCACCGTCTCCTCCCGCCGCCTCGCCGACGCGCCGCCGCGTGTCGCCTCGGCCGATCTGGCGGTGGTGGCACCGGTCGAAACCATGGTCGGCCTCGCCGACACCTGGCTCGCCGACGTTCGCGCCGCCGGCACTTCGGTGAGCTTCGCCCTGGACCCGACCCGTGTGGCGCTCGAGCCGGGAGATCTCGTCGATCTCTCCGTCGACGGCCGTGTCGAGCGCCTTCTGGTCGAGAGCATCACCGACGGCGCCACTCGACGCATCGAGGCGCGCGCCGTCGATCCCGACCTCCACGGACCGGTCCGCGCCGTCGCGCGCCACCGTGCCGGCCTGCCGGCGATGGCCTGGGGCGAGCCTGCGGTGGTGGTGCTCGACATCGCCCACCCGGACGCCGACGACGCCCTCCACAGTCCGTGGATCGCCGCCTTCGCCGCGCCCTGGCCGGGCTCGCTCGGCCTGTGGCGTCGTCTCGACGAAGGCAGTTGGACCTCGGTCGGCACGGTCGACAGGCGGGCGACGCTCGGTGTCACCGCCTCGCCGTTGCGGCGCGGCCCGGTGGCGGTGTGGGACCGGTCCGCGGTCCTCGACGTGACCCTGTGGAACGGCACGATCGTCGCCGAGAGCGAGGCCAAGGTGCTCGCCGGCGCGGCCCGCGTCGCCGTCCGTGCCCCGAGCGGGGCCTGGGAGGTGTTGCAGTATGCCGCCGCCGAGATGGTCGGCGCCGCCACTTGGCGCCTGTCGCGCCTGCTGCGCTGCCAGGGCGGATCCGAGGACGCCTGGGACGGGATCGACGAAATCCCGGCGGGCGCCGCCTTCGTCGTCCTCGACGAGGCCCTGACGCCCCTTCCCCTCGATATCGAGGACATCGGCGCCACCGTGGTCTTCCGCCTCGGCCCGGTCTTCGAGGACTACACGCGCTCGAGCCACGGCGAATTCACCGTCGTGCCCACCGGGCGCGGATCGTGGCCCTACGCCCCGGCACACCTGCGGGCGCTTCCCGATCCGGCGACCGGCGACGTGCGCATCTCCTGGGTGCGCCGCGCCCGCGGTCCCGGCACCGATGCCTGGGGCACCGGCGAGGTGCCGTTGCCCGAGATCGTCGAGAGTTACCGGCTGGAGATCCTCCACGACGCGACGCTGATTCGTCGCGTCGACATCGTCGGCCCGGCGTGGACCTGGCCGAAGGCCGATCGTGATGCCCACCTCGGCCCGAGCCCGGTCGACGTCACCGTCCGCGTCGCCCAACTCACCGCCACCATCGGCCCCGGCGTCTGGCGCACGGGCGATTTCCACCTCTGACCCACACCGTCGGCGCGCCCGCGCCGTCCTTCTCACCTTTGTCCCGGAGAGCACCATGAAGGGCTATCGCACCCTCGTCCTCAATCTCGCAGCCGCCGTTCTCGGCGTGCTGATCGCGGCCGACTGGACCGGCCTCGCCGGACCGACCAGCGCCGGCATCATCGTCACCGGCCTCGGTGTCGCCAACACCGTGCTGCGTTTCCTCACCGACGGGCCGGTGGGCCGTTCGGCGCCGCTGCGCTGACCGGCCGGGTCACGAGCGCTCGCGGATCCCGACGCACGAGCGATGTTCATGGCTGGTTCAGAGCGCGGTCGTTAGGTTCGAACCATGAATCGTCTCGGGCTTCTCGTCCTGGTCCTGACACTTCTCGGCAGCGGCGGCACGGCCCGCGCGACCGAGATGCCGAAGGCGTCGGAATGTCTCGCCGGGGCGGTAGTCCAGGAGGTCCTCGCCCAGGGCAAGATCCGGCGCCTCGCCGAGATCCGCCGCGCCCTCACCGGCGACATCGTCCGCGCCGACCTGTGCCGTTCGGGCTCGATTCTCGTCTACCGCGTCACTCTGATCGACGAGGGCGGGCGCGTCCGCCGTGTCCTGCTCGATGCGAGTTCCGGGCGTATGGTGTACGATGGAGTCGGAAATTGAGCCGCGCGCTCGGACCGTGCCGCTGTTGAAGGGAGATCGGCGTGCGCCTGCTGGTGGTCGAAGACGACAGGAACCTCAATCGTCAGCTCGTCGAGGCCTTCCAGGAGGCAGGTTATGCGGTCGATGCCGCCACCGACGGCGAGGAAGGGCATTTCCTCGGTGACACCGAACCCTACGACGCGGTGATCCTCGACATCGGCCTGCCGGTGATGGACGGCATCACCGTTCTGGAGAAGTGGCGTCGCGCCGGGCGCAAGATGCCGGTGCTGCTGCTCACCGCCCGCGACCGCTGGTCCGACAAGGTCGCCGGGATCGACGCCGGCGCCGACGACTACGTCGCCAAGCCGTTCCACATGGAGGAGGTCCAGGCGCGCATCCGCGCCCTGGTGCGTCGCGCCGCCGGCCTCGCCTCCAACGACATCGTCGTCGGCCCTGTGGCACTGGACACCCGCGCCGGCAAGGTCACCGTCGACGGCCGCTCGATCCGCCTGACTTCGCACGAATATCGCCTTCTCGCCTATCTGATGATGCACCAGGGGCGCGTCGTCTCGCGCACCGAACTGGTCGAACACCTCTACGACCAGGATTTCGACAGAGATTCCAATACCATCGAGGTGTTCGTCGGGCGTCTGCGCAAGAAGCTCGGGGTCGATCTGATCCAGACCATCCGCGGCCTCGGCTACACCGTGGGCACGACGGTCGATGCAGAGTAGCTCGCTCGCCCGACGCCTCTTCGCGCTCGCCGCTCTGTGGAGCGCCCTGTCGTTGGCCGTTGCCGGCTTCGTCCTCATCACCGTCTATCGCGGATCGGTGGAACGGTCCTTCGACGAGCGGCTGGCGGTCTATCTGAAGACCCTGGTCGGTGCGCTCGCCTCCCAGGCCGACGGTGCCGGCACCTTCCGCCAACCCGACAATCTCGGCGAAGCCCGCTTCGAACTACCGCTCTCCGGCTGGTATTGGGTGGTCCGCCGCGCCGCCGACGGCCGCGTCGTCGTCACCTCGCCGTCGCTGACCGGCGAAGTGTTGCGCCTGCCGAGCGACATCGGCACGCGCCCGGATCGTGACCGCATCCTGCGCGCCTATCTCGAGGGGCCGGATGGTCAGCGCCTGCGGATGCTGGAGCGCCAGGTCGACTTCGACGGTCGCGACATCTATCGGCTCGCGGTGGCCGGCAACGCAGGCGATCTCGAGGCCGACGTCTCGGGCTTTTCCTGGCGCACCGTCCTGCTTCTCGCCGTGGTCGGTCTCGGTCTGGTGATCTCCACGGTGATGCAGGTGCGCCTCGGGCTGGCCCCGCTCGCCCGGATGCGCGACGCGTTGATGCGCATCCGCGCCGGCGAAGCGGAGCGCCTGGAGGGCGCTTTCCCGGCCGAGATCTCTCCGCTCGCCCACGAACTCAACGCCCTCATCCAGGCCAACCGGGAGGCGACCGAACGCGCCCGCACTCATGTCGGCAATCTCGCCCATGCGCTGAAGACGCCGATCTCGGTGCTGCTCAACGAGGCGCGGTCGTCCGATTGCTCGATCGCCCCTCACGTCGTCGAACAGGTCGGGCTGATGCGCGACCACGTCGAACACCATCTCGAACGCGCCCGCCTCGCCGCCCAACGGCGGGTCATCGGCGTCGTCACCGAGGTCTCCCCGGTGGTCGAGCGCCTGATCCGCGCCATGCGGCGCATCCATGAGGCTCGCGCGGTTACGCTCCGGTCGACGGTCGAGCCGGGCATCCGCTTCCGCGGCGAGCGCGAGGATCTCGAGGAGGCGCTCGGCAATCTCGTCGACAACGCCTGCAAGTGGTCAGACGACGAAGTCGAGGTGTCGGTCCGGATGGCCGAGCGCGTCGGCTCGGACGATCGCCGCTTCTTCGTCGTCACCGTCGACGACGATGGACCCGGCATCGATCCGGCCGGCCGGGAGGAGGCGCTGAAACGCGGCCATCGGCTCGACCAGAAGGTCCCCGGAACCGGTCTCGGCCTGTCGATCGTGGCGGAGCTGGCGGCCCTCTACGGCGGCGAGTTCGATCTCGACCGCTCGCCGCTCGGGGGTCTGCGCTGCAGGCTGGTTCTGCCGGCGCTGTGATTCCACCTGACGCGACGACCGATTTCGGCCATGATGGCGGTCCAGTAGAAACGCTCTGCCTCCTGGTTCCGGCGGCCGCGCCGGAGCGTTCGCCGCAATCGTCCGCCTCTCGGGAATCCGTTCATGACCTTCAGGATCGCCCTCGTCGTCGGTGTCCTTGCCGGCTTCCTCTCCGGTTGCGGCGAGACGAGTTCGAAGCAGAGCCTGGGATCGGTCGCCGGGACGCTGAGCGGCGGGCTGATCGGATCCTCCCCCACCCACGCCAAGCCGCCGTCGCCCGGCGCCGCGCCGTTGCTCGAAGCCTGGAGCGGAAGTGCGGTCGGTGCCCGCCTCGACGAGACCGATCGCCGCCTCGCCGCCGAGGCGGAATACGAGGCGCTGGAATCGACCGCCGCCGGCGCGTCGCGCGAGTGGCGCAACGCCTCGACCGGCCACCGCGGCTCGGTATCGCCGGGTCCGGCCTATTCGGTGAACCAGTACACCTGCCGCGACTACGTCGATCAGATCACCGTCGACGGTCGGACCGAGACCGTGCGTTCGACCGCCTGCCGTCAGCCCGACGGCAGTTGGCGGCCGATCTCCTGAGTCGGCGTCGCGGTGAGCCGGCATTCGCTCATCAAATCTTAAAATCTTTGTTCGATCCTCGATCTACGACGCCGGATCGCCTCTGTGGGTGCGATCGCGTCGTCGGCGACCGCCGGTCGCCGGTGCCGTCGTCATCACGGGGGTCGCCGATGCCCGAAGCCGGGCTGGTCACGTCGAAGGTCCGAGCCTACATGGAATCGCT
>ERZ1645187.3773-NODE-3773-length-12585-cov-8.293935_pt1 | contig 12585 bp, 12 predicted proteins | sample MGYA00575352_ERZ1645187 | MGnify/ENA primary metagenome ERZ1645187 (study PRJEB40837, sample SAMN11349314) | freshwater sediment metagenome | isolation source: river sediment | host: Sediment | place: India: Wazaribad , New Delhi | collected 2017-02-21 ... | reverse complement strand
TCGCTGTTCATCCCGTCGTTCAGCAGGAACTTCTGCACCCCGCCCTGGCTGATCCAGGTGCGCGCCAGCGTGGCGCCATCGACCGGGTCCGAGATCAGGAACAGCGCGTCGGGTTCGCCCGCCATCCCGGCGGTGACTTCGGCGGCATAGGAGGATTGCTTGGCGTTGTAGGGCGTGACCGACACCACGGTGCCGCCAAGCGCGGTGAAGGGATCGGTGAATTCCTTGACCAGGTTCACGCCGAAGTCGTTGTTCTGGTGGATGATGGCGATCTTCATCATGCCGTTGTCGATGGCGAATTTCGCCAGCGCCACGCCTTGCAGCGCGTCCGAGGTGATGGTGCGGAAGAACACGCCGTTGGTCTTGCCGTCACGGCCCAGCTGGGTCAGCGTCGGCGAGGACGAGGCGGGCGACACCTGCAGCACCTTGGCCGGCGCCGTGACCGAGGTCAGGATCGGAATCGACATCGGGCTGATGATGCCGCCGATGATCGCGGGCACCTTCTCGACCTGGACCAGCTGGTTCGCGGCGTCGACGGCGACGTTGGCCTGGGTCTGGCTGTCGCGGACATCGGCCTTGAGCGTGCAGCCGGCGACGCCGCCGGCGTCGTTCAGGTCGCGGAAGGCCATCTCGATCGACTTGGCGCCGGCCTGGCCGTATTCGCCGGCCGGTCCGGTCAGTTCCAGCACGACCCCGATGGTGATGTCGCAGGCGGCGGCCAGGCCGGGCGTCAGCGCCAGCGCGGCGGCCGAGGCAAGAAGCAGGTTCTTCATGGTGTCCTCTCTGTTGTGTGTCGGGTCTTTGCCCGGGTCCATCCGGTCTTTCCCGCCGGACCGGGCCTTGTCCGGCGGTGGGCGGCTTCAGCTGGCCGCGTTCAAGTCGTATTTCATGATGCGGCCATGCGGGCCGGTGCGGTCACGCTCCAGCGTGTAGACATCGCCTTCGGGGATGCGCGACTGCGCGAGGATCGCGGCGATCTCGGCACGGTCGGCCGCGGTCAGGCGCAGCGTCGCCACCGCCACGTTGCCGGCCAGATGCGCCCGGTTGCGCGCGCCCACGATGACGGCGGCCACGCCGGGCCGGTCCAGCATCGCGGCCGAGGCGACGGTGGCGATATCCACCCCGTGCCGGTCGGCGATGCCGCGCAGGCAGCGCAGCAGCGCCTGGAACAGATCCCAGCCACCGAAATCGTCAATGATCAGCTTGTACTTGGTCAGCGAGCGGTTCTCGAGCGGCTCTTGCGGCTCGGGCGCGCCCAGCCAGCGGTCACCCAGAAAGCCGCCCGCCACGGTGCCATAGCAGAACAGCCAAAGGCCGCGGTCCAGCGCCAGCGGCAGCAGCTGGCGTTCGGGGCGACGGTCCAGCAGCGAATACTGCACCTGCATCGACATCAGCGGAATGCCTGCCTCCAGGATTTCCCGCACCCTGGGCGTATCGAAGTTGGTGGCGCCGATCTGGGCGATCTTGCCTTCGGCCTGCAGATCCTTCAGCCAGCCCAGCACATCCAGGTAGCGCGGCACGGCATAGTCCCACCAGTGGAACTGAACCAGGTCCAGCCGTTCCATCCGCAGACGTTTCAGCGAGGTGTCCACGATGCCGCGCACATAGGCGCGGTCGCAGGTGGCCAGCCGGGCCAAGTCGGGCACCAGCTTGGTGTGGACATGCAGGCCGGCCAGCGCGGCCTGGCCGTGGCGGTCGGCCCAGGCGGTGCGAAAGGCGCCGATCAGCTCTTCGACCCCGGTGTAGATGTCGGCGCAGTCAAAGGTCAGGATGCCGGCCTCGGCAAAGGCCATCATGTCGGCCACGGCTTCGGCGCGGTCCACCGGGCCATGGCCGCCGGCCAGTTGCCAGCCGCCGCGGATCACCCGGGTGATCCGGTAGCCGGGACGCAGGTCGATCAGGGGCAGCGGGGTCATGGCGCCTCCTTCGGCAGGGGAACGGCGGTGGTTTCGGCATGGCTGAACCGGCGCTTGCCCAGCCGGGTGATCCGCAGCCGCGACGGGCAGTTCGGATCGGGGCAGGCGATTTCGGCGTCGGAGGTCATCCAGTCGTGCGGATGGGTCTGGCGCTGCTTGGCCGGCAAGAGCAGCAGGATCGCGGCCAGCGAATAGATCGAAAAGCTTTGCCCCGGCGGCAGGTGCAGCTGTTCGCCGCGCAGTTCGAACCAGTCGCCCGGCTTGCCGCAATAGATGCGGGCGCCCTCGGGGGCAACGATCTCGACCCGCAGGTCGTAAAGGTCAAAGGAATCGTCGGTCATCCGGCCCTCGCAAAGGTGATCTCGGTGGCGCCGCCGCGACGGATGCGGCCGCAGGCCTCGGCCAGCGCGGCGCGGTCCTCGGGGCGCACCTGCGCCACGACTGAGCCCGCCAGCCAGCCGATGGGAAAGAACATCCGCGCGCCGGGGCCGTAGAACAGGCCCACGTCAAAGATCGGGTCGGGGTTGCCGCCCCACATCCGCGCCGGCACATAGGCCAGCACGACATCGCCCGGCTGCGGGTGCAGCGTGGCGTTTTCGGGCGGCAGGGCGGTGGCCCAGCCCTGCCCGGCCAGCTGGGCGGGCGGGATCGGGCAGGAAATCTCGGGGCCTGTCCACATGGCATGGATCGCGGGCACCGGCCGCGGGGCTTCGGCCCAGGCCCAGAGAAAGGCCGCATTGGCGGGGGCCTTGTCGTCCAGCAGCACGGCGCGGACATCCAGGCCGTTCGCGGCATCGCGGATGGCGATCTGTCGGGTCATGGCGTCTCCTCGGGGCGGTCCAGCTTGTTGCGCAGAAAGGCGAAGGGGCGGCTGATGTCGTCGATCAGCGCCACCCGGGCGGCGGCGGCATCGCCGCGCCTGAGCGCATCCAGGATGGCGTGGTGATAGCGCGAGGCGTCCTTTTCGCCGGCCTCGGAAAAGGCAAAGATCGCGGCGCGGGTGCAGGGGCCGGATTGCAGCCACAGGCTTTCGATCATCGGGATCAGCACGGCCGAGCCGCAGGCGCGATAGATCTCGAAGTGGAAGGCCTGGTTCAGCCTGACCTCGCGGTCCACCGTCTCGGGGTTGCCGCCCAGCCGCAGCGCCTCCCATTCCGCCATGATCGTGGCGGCGCGGTCCAGCCCCTCGGCCGTCAGGCGCGGGGTGGCCAGGGCGATCGCCTCGCCCTCGATCAGGGCGCGGGCGCGCAGCAGGTCGGTCAGCCGGTCCGGCGTGGCCAAGGGCACGCGGATCTGGCGGCTGGGCAGCGCCTCCAGCGCCTGTTCGCTGATCAGGCGGCCCAAAGCCTCGCGCACGGGCATGGTCGAGGTCATCAGCGCGTCGGACAGCTGGCGGATGGTCAGCACCTGGCCGGGTTCGAACAGGCCGCCGATCAGCGCGCGCCGCAGTTCGCCATAGACCCGGTCCTGCACCGTCTCGCGCCCGACCGGCGCCAAGCCCACCGCCATCGCCTCTGCCGTCACGCTGCCCACCCGGAACGAATCGTCTTGTCCGGGCAATTAGACGATCCTACTGTGATCAGATCAAGTGTGATCACTGATCATCAGCAGGAACGCGAACGTGACCTCACCCATCCTTGACGCGCTGCACCTGACGCGGCGGTTCGGCGGCGTCGCGGCGGTGCGCGACATGGCGCTGGCCGTCGGCGCGGGTGAAATCGTCGGGCTGATCGGTCCGAACGGCGCCGGCAAGACCACGATGTTCGACCTGCTGTCCGGCTCGGTTCCGGTGTCCGATGGTACGATCCGGCTGAAGGGGCGCGACGTCACGCGCGATCCGGCGCATCGGCGGTTGGCACAGGGGCTGGGCCGCACCTTCCAGATCCCGCGGCCCTTTCCCGACCTGACGCTGATCCAGAACCTGCTGGTGGCCCGCCAGCACCAGACCGGCGAGCGGCTGTTCGCCAACTTTCTGGCGCCCCGCCGCATTGCGCAAGAGGAACGCGCCGCCCGCGACAAAGCCCGCGATCTGCTGGAGCTGATGCAGCTGACCCGGCTGGCCGAGGAACCGGCCCGCGTGCTGTCGGGCGGCCAGCGCAAGCTGCTGGAGCTGGCGCGGGTGCTGATGGCCGACCCGGCGCTGATCCTGCTGGACGAACCGGCCGCCGGGGTGAACCCCACGCTGCTTGAGGTGCTGATCGACCGCATCCGCGAGATCAACGCCCGCGGCGTGACCTTCCTGCTGATCGAACACAACATCGACATGGTGACGCGGCTGTGCGGGCGGCTGATCGTGATGGCGAACGGCGCCCTGCTGTGTGAGGGCCCGCCCGACACCGTGGCCCGCGACCCGCGGGTGATCGAGGCCTATCTGGGCGGGGCGGCGGCATGACGATCCTGGCCACCGAGGCGCTGGTTGCCGGATATGAACCCGGCCTGCCCATCGTGCGCGGCGCCTCGATCCGGGTTGCCCAAGGCGAGATCGTCGTCATCCTGGGCCCGAACGGCGCCGGGAAATCCAGCCTGATCAAGGCCATCGCCGGGCTGGTGCCGATCAGCGGCGGCCGCGTCACGCTGGAGGGGCAGGACATCACCGCCCTGCCCGCGCACCGCAAGATCCGCCAGGGCCTGGCCTTCGTGCCGCAGACCGAGAACGTCTTTCCCCGGATGAGCGTCGAGGAAAACCTGCGCCTGGCGGTCGGCATCTTTCCCGACCGCGATGTCCGCCACGGCCTGGACGAGGTTTTCACCCTGTTCCCCGACCTGGCCCGCCAGGCGCGGCTTATGGCCGGCAGCCTGTCGGGCGGCCAGCGCCAGATGCTGGCGGCGGCGCGGGCGCTGATCGTCAAGCCGCGGGTGCTGATGCTGGACGAACCCTCTGCCGGCCTGTCGCCCAAGTTCGTGGAACAGGTGTTCGCCCGGTTGCAGGCGGTGCGCGACACCGGCGTCACCATCCTGCTGGTGGAACAGAACGCCCGGGCGGCGCTGTCCATCGGCGACCGTGCCTATGTGCTGGTCGAGGGCCGCGCGGCGCACGAAGGCCCGGCGCGCAGCCTGTGGGACGATCCGCTGATCGCCGAGCTGTACCTGGGCCAGCGGAAGGAGGCGACATGAGCCTGCAATTCCTGCTGGACGGAGTGATCTCGGGCGCGATGATCGGGCTGGGCGCCATCGGCATCACGCTGACCTATTCGATCCTGCGCTTTTCCAACTTTGCCCATGGCGACCTGATGGCCTGGGGCGCCTATGCGGCGCTGGTGGCGGTGGGGGCGATCGGTGGGCTTCTGGGCGGCGTGGCGCCGATCGCGCCCTTGTCCTTTGGCCTGCCGCTGATCCTGGCGACGCTGTTCGCCATGGCTGTCGCCTGCGTCATCGCGCTGGTGCTGGACTGGCTGCTGTTCGCCCGGCTGCGCGCGCGGGGGCAAGCGATCATCGTCGTCATGGCGTCGTTCGGGGCCTCGATGGCGCTGCGCAACCTGCTGGAGTTCCTGTTCACCTCGAGCCCCGCCTATTTCTCGACCGCGTTGCAGATCGCTCGGCCGCTGGGTCTGGGCGTGCGCATCACGCCGGATCAGGTGGCGCTGCTGGTGCTGACGCTGGTGTTGGTGACGGGCATGCACCTGTATCTGACGCGCAGCCAGCGCGGGCGCGAGATGCGGGCCTATGCGCAGAACCCGGCGCTGGCCCGGGTGGTGGGCATCGACGTCCGCGCCGTGATCCGCGCCACCTGGATCATCGGCGCGGCGCTGGCGGCGGCGGCGGGCGTGATGGTGGGCGTGCTGGTGCAGATCCGGCCGCTGATGGGCCTGGACCTGTTGTTGCCGATGTTCGCCGCGGCGATCCTGGGGGGCATCGGATCGGTGCCCGGCGCGGTGCTGGCCGGGCTGATCATCGGGATCAGCGAGGCGGCGGCGGTGCTGTTCATCGGTGCCGAATGGCGGGCCGGGGTGTCCTTTGTGATCCTGATGGCCGTTCTGCTGGTGCGGCCCACCGGGCTGTTTGGAGTGGCCGAGCGATGATCGACCTTCTGGGCTATGGCGCCTTCTTCCTGTCGACCGCGCTGATCTTCGGGATCATCACGCTGGGGCTGAACCTGCAATGGGGGCTGACCGGCCTGTTCAACGTCGGCATCGCCGGGTTTGTCGCCGTGGGCGCCTATACCTCGGCCATCCTGACCACGCCCGAGACCGCCGACCGGCTGGGCGGGTTCGGCTGGCCCATCGCCCTTGGCTGGCTGGCGGCGATGGCGGCGGCCGGGGCGGCGGCGGCCTTCACCGGCTTTGCCACCCTGCGGCTGAAGTCGGATTACCTGGCGATCACCACCTTCGGGGTGGCCGTGGTGGTGCAGCTGGTGGCGCTGAACGCGCAGGGCCTGACCGGAGGCCCCTTCGGCGTGGCCTTCATCCCGCGGCCCTTCGCCGGGCTTCAGGGCGATCCGCTGGCCTTCAACCTGGCCAACCTGGCCGTGATCGGCGGCGTCACCCTGGCGATCTTTCTGGCGCTGGAGCGGCTGGCCCGCAGCCCCTGGGGCCGGGTGCTGACCGCCCTGCGCGAGGATGAGCGGGCGGCGATCTCGCTGGGCAAAAGCGCGCGGTCCTACCGCATCCAGGCCTTTGCGGTGGGCGGCGCGGTGATGGGTCTGGCCGGGGCGGTGCAGGCGCATTTCATCGGCTTCATCGCGCCCGACAACTATGTGCCGACGCTGACCTTCCAGGTCTGGGCGATGCTGATGGTGGGCGGATCGGGGTCGAACCGCGGCGCGGTGCTGGGGGCCGTGGTGGTCTGGGCGCTGTGGATCGGCGCCGGCAGCCTGTCTTCGGCGCTGGTGCCCGGCGACTGGCAGGCGCGCGCGGCCAGCCTGCAAATCGTGGCCATCGGCGTCACCCTTTGCCTGATCCTGCTGTGGCGGCCGCAGGGCTTTTTCGGCCCGCGCCGCGGCGGGGGCATGGAATGACCCTGCCCGACCCCGCGACACTGTGGCATGCCACGGCGCCCGCTCTGGCGCCCTTTCCCGCCCTGACCGGCGCGGCCGAGGCCGATCTGGCCGTGGTGGGCGGCGGCTTCGCCGGGCTGTCGACCGCGCTGCATGCCGCCGCCGCCGGCCTGTCGGTGGTGCTGCTAGAGGCGAACCGCATCGCCTGGGGTGCTTCGGGGCGGAACGCGGGCTTCGTGGTGCCGAACTTTGCCAAGGTCGATCCCGATGGCATCCGCGCCATGCTGGGGCCGGATCGGGGCGACCGGCTGGTGCGGATGGCGGCGGGCAGCGCCGACCTGGTGTTCGGGCTGATCCGCGCCCATGCGATCGACTGCGACGCCCGGCAGGCCGGCTGGCTGCAACCGTCGCATTCCGACGCGGCGCTGGCCCGCGCCCGCGACCGGGTGCGGCAGTGGCAGGCCGAAGGCCGTCCGGTCGAGATGCTGGGGGCCGCGGAGGTGGCGGCGCTGCCCGCGGCGCCGGGCTGGCGCGGCGGCTGGATCGACCGCTCGGGCGGCACGCTGAACCCGGTGGGCTATGCCCGCGGGCTGGCCCGAGCCGCGGCTGCCGCCGGCGCGCGCCTGCACGAAGGCAGCCCTGTCACCGGCCTCAGCGCCCAGGGGGCCGGCTGGCGGCTGGACACGCCGGCCGGCCGTCTGACCGCGCGCCGGGTGGTGCTGGCCACCAACGCCCATGCCGGCAACCTGTGGCCGGGGCTGGCGCAGGGCTTCTTTCCGCTGCGGGTGTTCCAGATCGCGACGGCGCCGATCCCGGCCGCCGACCGCGCCCGCCTGCTGCCCGCCGGCATGGCGCTGTCGGACAGCCGCCGCAACCTGTTCACCTACCGGCAGGACGCTGAGGGGCGGCTGATCACCGGCGGCATGCATGTGCTGGGCCCCGGCGCCGACCGCCGGGTGCCGCGCGCCATCCTGAACCGTCTGGCGCGGGCCATCGGCATGCCCGGGAAACTGACCCTGTCGCACGCCTGGTCGGGTCTGGCCGCCGTCAACCCCGACTTCCTGCCCCGGGTGATCGAGCCGGCGCCCGGGCTGATCGCCGGGCTGGCCTGCAACGGGCGCGGCATCGCCATGGCCACCGCGATGGGGCGCGACCTGGCCGACTGGGCCACCGGCCGCCCGGCGGATGCGCTGGCCCTGCCGCTGGCGCCTCTGCGACCAATCCCGTTCCACGCGCTGATGCGGCTGGCGCCCAATGCGCTGCTGCCGCTTAGCCTGCTGCGCGACCGGCTGGAAAGCCCGCCCGACCTGCCGCGCTAGGCCTCAGCTGTCGCTCAGCGACTGGGCCGACCGCGACAGGCCGATGAACGACCCCAGCAGCGACAGGATCGTGCGGGTCGAGGTGACCGGGCTTTCGGCCACCACCACCACGTCGCGGTTCTGGATGGTGAATTCGCCCGCGCTGAACAGCCCGTCGGCCGAGGTCAGGTCGATGACAAAGATCATCCGGCCTTTCGGCGGCCCCGATCCGTCGCTGCGCAGCGCGCTGTCGGGATAATCGCGCAGCACCAGGATGCCCTTGGCGTCGGCCCGGCTGTCGTTCAGCCCGCCGATCATCGACAGCGCATCCAGCGCGGTGATCCGGTCCTGGGTAAAGGGCATCTGCGCCTCGCGCCCGGCGGCGCCCAGCGACAGGAAGTAGCGCTCGTCCGACTCGACATAGACCTTGTCGCCGCCGCGCAGCGTGGTGTCCAGCGACGGGTCCTTCAGCAGGCGGTCGGCGGACACGCTGTACAGCTTGCCGTCGCGCATCAGGCGGACATGGGGGTTGGCCATGTCGCGCGGGATGCCGCCACCCAGGGCCAACAGGCCCAGCACGGTAAAGTCGCGGTCGGGCAGCGGAAAGGACCCCGGCGTCGGCACGCCCGAGACCAGATCGACCGTGGTCTTGTGGCCGGGCTGGTGGCCGATCAGCACCTGCGCCGCGGGGGCGATGGGCAAAAGCTTGGTCTGGATCGCCTCGCGCGCCTCGTCGGGGGTCATGTTGGCGATGTAGACCTTGTCGGCGTAGGGCAGGAACACGCTGCCATCGGGCGACACGGTCAACCCCGGCAGCGCCACCACCTTTTGCCCCGGAAGCGTCAGCAGGGTGCCGTCGCCGGTTTCCCAGACGGTCACGTCGACCTTGTCGCCCGCCGCGATCAGGTTGCCCGCCGGCCCGCCCTTGCGCGGGATCCACCCCGAGGAGGCCAGCGCGCCGCGTGACGAACCGGGCCAGGCGGCGATCTGGCCGACGGTGTCGCGGTTGACCTCGAACACCGCGAAATCGGCGGTCTCGTCCTTGGCGCCGGCGATGATCTGGCTGGTCTGCCCCGATCCCTGGGGCAGGCTGCAGCCGGACGAAAGGCTGGCAGTCGCCACCGCGAGTGTGACGGTCAGTAGGGTGGCAGGCTTCATCATGCGCTCCGGCCCCGTGTGTCCGGCAGATGGACAAGACAGGTGGCGCGACCATAATCTGCGTCTGCGGAGGGTCAATTGCCCCATGGATGGTAGCCGCAGAAAGCTGGGGGTAAGTCTGGGGGTAGTTGATGTCATCGTGACCGGCGCGGGCGGGCGGCTGGGTCGGCTCTTGCGCGCGGCCTGGCAAGAGGCCCCGCCCGAGGGGTTGCGCCCGGTCTGGACGGGGCGCGGCCAGGGCTTTGATCTGGCATGGGATCTGCTGGCCGATCCGGTCCCCGACCTGCCGCGCGGCGGGGTGGTGCTGCACCTGGCGGGGGTGCTGTCCGGGCCCGAGGAGGCGCTTCGGCGGAATGCCGCCATGGTGCCGCCGCTGGTGGCGGCTTGCCGGGCCAGCGGGGCGCGCCGGCTGTTGGCGGTGTCGTCGGCGGCGGTCTACGGCGCGGGGCGGCCGGACGCCGATGAGGGTGACGCGCCCGCCCCGGTCTCGGCCTATGGCCGCGCCAAGGCCGAGATGGAGTCGCTGGTGCTGGCGGCCCCGGGTCTGACGGCGACGGTGCTGCGAATCGGCAACGTGGCGGGGGCCGATGCGCTGCTCGGGCCGCGGCCCGCGGGGCAAGAGATTGTGTTGGACGCAGTGCAGGGGCGCTACGGCGGGCCGCTGCGGTCGTGGATCGGGGCGCGCACGCTGGCGCGGGTTCTGGCGGCGCTATGCCGCCTGCCGGCACTGCCGCCGGTGCTGAACATCGCCTGCGACCCGCCGCTGCCGATGGCCGATCTTCTGAACACAAGCGGCCTGCCCTGGCGGCAGGGTCCGGTGAACCCCGCCACCATCCCGGTGGCGACGCTGTCGACGCGGCGGCTGGCGGCGCTGGTCGACCTGCCGCCCGCCGATGCCACCACCCTTGCGGCCGAGGCCGCCTGGGCCCGCGGGGTGCTGGCATGACTCCGGCCAAGCGCCTGTTCGACATCCTGCTGGCGCTGGTGCTGGCCAGCCTGCTGGCGCTGCCGACCATCGCCATCGTGATCTGGATTCTGGTCTCCGACGGCCGCCCCGTGCTGTATCGGTCCGAGCGGATGAAGGGCCCCAACACCCCGTTCCGGTTGTGGAAGTTCCGCACCATGACGGTGGCGGCGGGCGATTCCGGGGTGTCGGGCGGCGACAAGGCGCAGCGCATCACCCGCACCGGGCGGCTGCTGCGGCGGATGCGGCTGGACGAGATTCCGCAGCTGTGGAACGTGCTGAAGGGCGACATGAGCTTTGTCGGCCCCCGCCCGCCGCTGCGCAGCTATGTCGAGCGGTTTCCCGAGCTTTATGCCCGCGTCCTGCGGTCGCGGCCCGGCCTGACCGGGCTGGCCACGCTGCATTTCCGCCGCCACGAGGAACGCCTGCTGTCGCGCTGCCGCACGCCCGAGGAAACCGACGCGGCCTATACGCGCCGCTGCATCCCGCGCAAGGCCCGGCTGGACCTGATCTATCAGGCCCGCCGCAACCTGTGCCTGGACGCGCTGATCGTGGCGCGCACCATCGGCCAGGTGCTGCGCCTGCTGTAGAGGCGGGCCATCGGCGGGCATTTGCTGCAACCGGTGGCGTTTCCCTTGCATTGATCGTACATGCGTGTAGCTTCCATATCGCTGTCAGCGTGGATTATTTCGGATGACCTCCTTGCGTGCGGTCCTGCTCGCGTTTGAAAGACGGATGTCGCGACGGCACAAGGAATCCGCGATCCTCGCCGTCGACACCCTTCTGGTTCCGCTGACGTTCTTCCTGTGCAGCCTGCTGGTCTATGGCTCTTTCTGGCCCGCCGCGCAGCTTGAGCGGCTGATGATGCTGTTCCCCACGCTGGCGATGCTGGGGGCGCTGGCCTCGCTGGCCGCGGGCCTGCCGCGGATCAAGCTGAAGACCTATGCCTCGCTGACCTCGCACGGGATCGGCACCTATGCGGTGATCGTGGGGGTGGGCACGCTGATCCTGACGCTGCTGCCGGGGCTGCATTTCCCGGTGGTCGGCACGATCACCTATTCGATGGCGTTGTTCCTGCTGGCGATCCTGGCGCGGGTGGTGATGCTGCAGGTGCTGCTCTGGGTGCTGGGATCGGACCATCCGCAGACCCGGGTGCTGATCTATGGCGCCGGCAAGACCGGGTTGCAGCTGGCCTCGGCGCTGCGGTCGCACGAATCGATCTTTGTCGTGGCCTTCATCGACGACGATCCGGCGCTGCATTCGCACCGCCTGCTGGGCAAGCGCATCTTCCCGGCGCGGCAGATCGAACACCTGGTCCGTCAGCACGACATCAGCCGCATCCTGCTGGCGATGCCGTCGCTGTCGGCGCCCAAGCAGGCGCAGATTTCCCGGCGCATTCAGGCGCTTGGCGTCAGCGTGCAGTCGCTGCCCTCGTTCGCGCAGCTGGTCGGGACCGAACAGCTGGTCGAGACGCTGACCCCGGTTCCCGCCGGACGCCTGCTGGGCCGCGGCCACCTGGACGAGGCGCTGGTGATGGGCAGCGCCGGCTATCGCGGCAAGGCGGTGCTGGTGTCGGGCGCGGGCGGCTCGGTCGGGTCGGAACTGTGCCGCCAGCTGCTGGGCCAGGCGCCCCGCAAGCTGGTGCTGTACGAGGTGTCGGAGCTGGCGCTCTACAACATCGACCGCGAGTTGCGCGACCTGCTGACCGGCACCGAAACCGAAATCGTGCCGGTGCTGGGGTCGGTGACCGATGCGCGGCTGACGCGGGCGGTGATCGCGCAGCACCGCATCGACACGGTGTTCCACGCCGCCGCCTACAAGCATGTGCCGCTGGTCGAGCTGAACCCGATCGCGGGCATCGCCAACAACGTCTTCGGCACCCGCACGCTGGCCGATGCCTGCGTCGACGAAGGGGTGCGGCGGTTCATCCTGATCTCGACCGACAAGGCGGTGCGCCCGACCAACCTGATGGGCGCCTCGAAGCGGCTGGCCGAACTGGTGGTGCAGGACCGGGCCAAGCGCAGCCAGACCACGCGCTTTTCCATCGTGCGCTTCGGCAACGTTCTGGGCTCTTCGGGGTCGGTCATTCCGCTGTTCCGCGAACAGATCGCCCGCGGCGGTCCGATCACCCTGACGCACGAGGACGTGACGCGCTATTTCATGACCATCGCCGAGGCCTCGCGGCTGGTGCTGATGGCGGGGTCCTTTGTCGACAAGGGCGAAGGCGGCAAGACCGATCCGGCGCCGGGGGTGCCCAGCCTGGCCGATGTCTTCGTGCTGGACATGGGCAAGCCGGTCCGCATCCGCCAGCTGGCC
>ERZ1645187.3771-NODE-3771-length-12588-cov-27.270725_pt1 | contig 12588 bp, 12 predicted proteins | sample MGYA00575352_ERZ1645187 | MGnify/ENA primary metagenome ERZ1645187 (study PRJEB40837, sample SAMN11349314) | freshwater sediment metagenome | isolation source: river sediment | host: Sediment | place: India: Wazaribad , New Delhi | collected 2017-02-21 ... | reverse complement strand
TTCCGCGCCACCGGCCAGACCGGCGTCTTCATCTCCGGCCGCGGCGTCGCCATCGACGCGGTGGTCGCCGACTTCATCGCCGGCGCCGCCGAGTGGCTGTCGCCCGCCGCCGCGCCCGGCCACTGGGACGTGGTCGAGGGCCAGGGCTCGCTGTTCCATCCCTCCTTCGCCGGCGTCTCGCTCGGCCTGCTGCACGGCGCCCAGCCCGATTGCTTCGTCGTCTGCCACGAGCCGACCCGTACCACCATGCGCGGCGTCCGCCACGCTCTGCCCTCGATCGCCGACGTGATCGAGGCGACCGTCGCCGCCGGCCGGCTCACCAACCCGGCGATCCGCCCGCTCGGCATCGCCGTCAACACCGAGCATCTCGACGAGACCGAGGCCCGCCGCGTCTGCGCCGAGGCCGCGCGCCTCCACGATCTGCCGGCCAGCGATCCCGTCCGCTTCGGCGTCGCCCCCCTGGTCGATCGGCTCGTCGCGCTCTATCCTGCCGCCCCCTGCTAGAGGGGGCCGGAGTCGCCGATGCCCATCGCCCTGTCGGTCGCGATCGAACGCTTTCCCATCGCCGGGACCTTCACCATCTCGCGCGGCAGCCGCACCGAGGCGGTGGTGGTGGTGGCGACCCTGACCGACGGCGACGCCGTCGGCCGCGGCGAATGCGTGCCCTATGCCCGCTACGGCGAGACGGTGGAGGGCGTGGTGGCCGCCATCGAGGCGCTCGCCCCGCGCTTCGCCGAACCGCGTTTCGATCGCTGCCGCCTCGCCGAGGCCCTGCCTGCCGGCGCCGCCCGCAATGCCCTCGACTGCGCCCTGTGGGACCTAGAGGCCGACAAGACCCGCATCCCGGTGTCGATCCGCACCGGCCTGACCGATCTCCACCCGCTCGTCACCGCCTATACCCTCAGCCTCGGCACGCCCGAGAGCATGGCCGAAGCCGCGGCCGCCGCCGCGCATCGCCCGCTGCTCAAGGTCAAGCTCGGCGGCGAGGGCGACCCCGAGCGCATCGCCGCCGTGCGCGAAGCCGCGCCCGAGGCCCGCATGATCGTCGACGCCAACGAGGCCTGGCGCGCCGAGACCCTCGCGGCCAACCTCGCCGCCTGCGAGGAGGCCGGCGTCGAACTGATCGAACAGCCGCTGCCCGCTGACGACGATGCCGCCCTGATCGGCCTGAAGAGCCCGATCGCCATCTGCGCCGACGAGAGCCTGCACACCGCCGCCGACCTCGATCGGCTGGCCGACCGCTACACGGCGGTCAACATCAAGCTCGACAAGGCCGGCGGCCTGACCGAGGCCATCGCCATCGCCCGCCGCGCCCGCAAGCTGCGCTTCCGCGTCATGGTCGGCTGCATGGTCGGCACCTCGCTCGCCATGGCCCCGGCGGTCCTGCTCGCCCAGGACGCCGACTTCGTCGACCTCGACGGCCCGCTGCTGCTCGCCCGCGACCGCGACCCCGGCCTGCGCTACGACGGCTCGACGCTCTTCCCGCCGAGCCCGGCCCTGTGGGGCTGAAGCCCCTTGGCGAACACCAGAACCGCGCCGCCCACCACCGCGATCCCCGCCATCGCGACGAAAGCGCCGCCGCCGAAGGTGCCGTAGAGCGGCCCCGAGGCCAGCGTCGCCAGTGCCATCACGAAGCCGTTGATCGACACCATCAGCCCCTGCGCGGTCGCCGCCCGCCGCTCGTCGACCGCATGGGTGAGGACGTGGATCGCCCCGAGATGGGTCGCCCCGAAGGTCGCCGCATGCAGGAGCTGCAGCGCGAACCACGGCGCCGCCGTCCCGCCCAGGAGCGGAAACAGGCTCCACCGCACCATCGCCCCGATCACCGCCACCACCAGCAGCCCCTGCGCCCCGATCCGCGCCAGCACCGGCGCCGAGAAGGTGAAGAGCAGGATCTCGCCCAGCACGCCGACCGCCCACAGCGCCCCGATCGTCCCACCCGAGAACCCGAGCGAGGCCCAGTGCAGCGAGGCGAAGCCGTGCAACATGGCGTGACTGGCCTGCAGCAGCGCCGCCCCGGCGAGGATCGCCATCAGGCGCCGATCCGCCGTCAGCGAGCGGAACGAGGCGCCCATGCCGACCCGCCGGGTCTCGGCCGCCTCCCGCGGCGCCGCCGGCAGGAGCCGCGTCGCCGCGAGTTGCAGCGCGAAGGAGAAGATCAGGAAGGCCAGGATCGCATCCGCCCCGCCGCGCGCCGCCACCTGCCCCGCCGCCAGATTGGCCACCACGAAGCCGATCGACCCCCACACCCGCATGGCGCCGTAGACCCCCTCGCCACGCCGCGCCACCGAGGTGGCCACCGCATCGCTGACCGGCAGCAGGCCGGTCCACGGCAGCGTCAGCGCCACCGTCGCGGCCATGAGCGTCCAGAACGACCCGGCCGGTATCAGCGTCAGCGCCCCCACGAGCGTCGCCGCGGCGTAGAGCGTCACCGCCCGCCGTCGATCCCCGAGCCGATCGGCCAGCGCCCCCAGGAGCGAGGCGAAAGACACCCGCAGCATCATGGGGACGGCCACCACCACCGCGATCGCGGTGTCGTCGAGCCCGCGCGCCGCCAAGACCAGGGGAAAGAACGGCAGATGGATGCCGTAGGACACGAAAGACGCCGCGTAGAACGCCGAAATTCGTTGAGACGTGGATGATGAAAGCATCGCCATTGCTCGGATTTTCACGAACTCATAAACTTTTTGCAGGAGATTCGCTCCGTATGACTCCTCGACGGTGACCATTCCGTGGGGGTTTTCCAAAGTCCCCGCTTCGATGTAACGGACGAACGGCCCCCATGACCACACCTGCTCCGGTCTCGCCGCTGTCGATCGAGGATTACGACGCCATAGAGGCGGCGGTAATGGAGACTGCGCGCGGGCGCTGGTTTCTCACCGAATACGCCCGGCGCAACCGCAATTCCGACACCGATCAGATCCTGACCAAGCTGGAACGGCTCGAGCGCACCATCCGTCGCGATCGCGCCGTGCCCGACATCGACCGCATCCGTCTCGACCTCGCCGACATGGCCGAGGCGATCTCCCGCACCAAGCAGGAGATCGCGCAGATGAAGTTCGATACCGAGAACGGCCGCTTCGCCGACGCCAGCGCCGAGCTCGACGCCATCGTCACCCAGACCGAGAACGCCACCAACGACATCCTGCGCGCCGCCGAGACCGTCCAGGAAGCCGCCTGGACCCTGCGCGAGGCCGGCGCCGCCGACGAGATGTGCGACACCCTCGACGCTCAGGCGACCGACATCTACACCGCCTGTTCGTTCCAGGATCTGACCGGCCAGCGCACCCGCAAGGTCGTCACCGTGCTGCGCTACCTGGAGAGCCGCATCACCGCGATGATCTCCATCTGGGGCCTCGACGACGAGAGCGACGACGACGGCACCATCGACGAGGTCGCGCCCACCGCGCCGTTCGATCCCGCCGACACCCGTCCCGACGCCCACCTGCTCAACGGCCCGCAGTTGCATGGACGCGGCATCGCCCAGTCCGACGTCGACGATCTGATGTGGGACGAGGGCGTCGCCGCCGTCTCGGTCGCCGAGCCCGACTTCGCCGACGAGGCCATGGCGGCGGCAGAGGCCGCGCCGGCCGAGGAGACCGCCGAGGTCGAGCCGACCCCCGAAGTCGAGATCGCCGCGGCCCCGCGCGCCCGCTCCACTCCGCTCGCCGACGCCGACCTCTCCGCCGCCGACGTCTTCGCCACCGCCGACGTCTTCGCCCCCGTCGACGCCGGTCGCATCGCTGCCCCGGCCATGTTCGAAACGGACGTCACCGGTGATGCGATCGCGGCCGAGGAGATGGTGATCCAAGAGACCGTCCAGGTCGGCAACACCGTGCGCACCGTCGAGACCGTCGCCGTCGTCGCCGCCGAGACCGCCCCGGCCCTCGCCGTGGTTCCGGCCGAGGACCCGATCGCCGCGCTGGAGCCCGCCGAGCGCCTGATCGTCTTCGGCTGATCGCCTTCCGATCGATCGGAACCGATCGCGCCCGTGTCGCGGCATGGCGCCGCCTTGCCGCCGGTGCATCGGCCCCGCTTCGCCGCCGACGACGAGCTCAGCCCTGCATCGCTCGGCGCCGCGCCTGCGCTTCCTCGATGTTGTCGATGAACTGCTGCGTCGAGTGATCCCACGAGAACCGCCGCGCCAGTTCCACCGCATCGGCGCGAGCGAGCGTCGCCGCCCCGCGGATCGCCTGCCGCAGATCACCCGACAGGACGCCGGCCCGCGTGCCGCCGACGATGTCGATCGGCCCCATCACCGGGAACCCGGCCACCGGCAGCCCCGAGGCCAGCGCCTCGACGATCACGTTGCCGAACGTGTCGGTGAGCGAGGGGAAGACGAAGACGTCGGCCCCGGCATAGGCCCGCGCCAGATCCTCGCCGACCTTCGGCCCGAGGAACTGCACCGCCGGGAACCGCCGCTTCAGTTCGGCGAGCTGCGGCCCCTCGCCCACCACCACCTTGGTGCCGGGCGTCTCGAGCGCCAGGAAGGCCTCGAGGTTCTTCTCCACCGCCACCCGGCCGACGTTGAGCAGGATCGGCCGCGGCAGCCCGGCGTAGATCTCCGCCGCATCGTCGCGCGGATGGAAGAGCGCCGTGTCGACCCCACGCGACCACATGCGCAGGTTCGTGAAACCGCGCGCCTCGAGATCGCGCCGGAGCGTCTCGGTGGCCACCATGCAACCGAGACCGGAATTGTGGAACCGCCGCAGGAGCGCATAGGTCAACGCCTGCGGCACCGGCAGCCGCGCCGAGAGATATTCGGGAAAGCGGGTGTGATAGCTGGTGGTATAGCCCGGCGTACGGATGTCGAGCGAAGCCCGCCGCGCCATCAGCCCGAGCGGCCCCTCGGTGGCGATGTGGATGTAGTCCGGTTTCACCGCCTCGATGCGTCGGCGGATCTCCCAACCGTGGGTGAGTGACAGGCGGATTTCCGGATAGGTCGGCATCGGCAGGGTGCGGAAGTCCTGCGGCGTCAGAAACACCACCCGGATGTCCCGCTTTTCCAGTTCTTCCGCCAACCGCTCGAGCGAACGCACCACGCCGTTGATCTGCGGACGCCAGGCGTCCGTCACGATGAGAAGGGTCTTCATGCGGCGACGAGCGCCTCCCGCTCGACGTCTTCGATGTCGCTCACGGTGCCTCCGGGCGTCTGCCAGACGATGACTTCGAACGTGCCGTCGTGGGTCTCCGCCACCGCGGTGCAGCTCTCGACCCAATCGCCGGTGTTCATGTAGGTCACCCCGTCGTGCTCGGCGATCGTGGCGTGGTGGATGTGGCCGCACACCACCCCGTCGACGCCGATGCGCCGCGCTTCCGCCGCCAGCGTCTGCTCGAACTCGCCGATGAAGTTGACCGCGTTCTTGACCTTGAGCTTGGCCCAGGCCGACAGCGACCAGTAGGGAAAGCCGAGTTTGCGGCGGATCGAGTTGAGGACGGTGTTGATCCCCAGCGCCGCCGTATAGGCCCAGTCGCCGAGATGGGCGAGCCAACGCGCGTGGCGCACCACCACGTCGAACTGATCGCCGTGGATCACCAGGAACCGCCGCCCGTCGATGGTCTCGTGGATGAAGTGATCGGCCACCTCGACCATGCCGAAGTGCGAACCGACGTAATCGCGCAGGAATTCGTCGTGATTGCCCGGCACGTAGACGACGCGGGCGCCCTTGCGCCCCTTGCGCAGGATCTTCTGCACCACGTCGTTGTGCGCCTGCGGCCAATACCACGACCGGCGCAGACGCCACCCGTCGACGATGTCGCCGACGAGGTAGATCGTCTCGGCGTCGTGGTACTTCAGGAAGTCGACCAGCAGATCCGCCTGACAACCACGGGTTCCCAGATGGATGTCCGACAGGAACAACGCATGGAAATGGCGCATCTCGGTTCGTGCCGTCATCGGACCCATCCGATCGTCGTTGCGGACGGGTCCGAAAAACACGAGTCCGATCACGGTTTCATGACGGTCGGCGATTTTTCCTTTGCCGGCATCGACCGAGAGGCCCCGAGCGCCGCCGTCCGTTCACCCACGTGCGGCGAGGAAGCGGGCGATATCGGCCCGCGCCCAGGCCTGTTGCTTGGCCCGCGCCGCCCGCCACGAGGCGATCACCCGCCCCGACAGGCCGTCCTTGGCGGCGATTTCCGAAAGGAGATCCTCCGCCGGCCCGCGCGCCGCCTCGAGCACCGCCTGTGGAAACGCCCGCGCCTCCACCCCGTGCTGCGCCACCAGCGTGTCGAGCGCCACCGCATTGGCCCACTCCGCTTGACCCAGGGCCGTGGCGTGCTCGTCGCGACAGGCCGCCGCCACGATCGCCTTGAGATCGTCGGGCAGCGCCTCCCACGCCTTGAGCGACACGATCGCTTCGCCCGAGCCGTTCGGCTTGTCGAAGCCGGGACCGTAGTAGAGCCTGGTCAGCCGATGCAGCCCCACCGCCAGATCGGAGGCCGGCGCCAGCAGCTCCGCCCCGTCGACCACCCCCGATTGGAAGGCCGAGAACACCTCGCCCGCCGGCATGGCGACCGGCGTCGCCCCCATGCGCCGCCACACCTCGGCCCCGAGCCCGACGATCCTGAGCTTCAGCCCCTTGAGGTCGTCGACCGAGGCGATCTCCCTGCGGAACCAGCCGCCCATCGACACGCCGGTGTTGCCGGCCAGGAACGGTTTCACCCCGTGCGGGGCGTACATCTCGTCCCACAACGCCTGCCCGCCGCCGTGATCGACCCACGAGAGATGCTCGATCGGCGTCAGACCGAACGGCGCCGAAGTATAGACCGGCGCCGCCGGCATCTTGCCGGCCCAGTAGATCGCCGCCGTGTGCGCCATCTCGGCCGTGCCGCCGGCGACCGCGTCGAACACCTCGAGCGCCGGCACCAGTTCGCCCGCCGCGAACAACCGCACGACGATCCGCCCGTCCGAGAGCCTTTCGATCGAGCGCGCCAGCCGCTCGGCCGAGACGCCCGGCCCCGGCAGGTTCTTCGGCCAGGAAGTGACCATCTTCCATTCGATCACGCCCTTGGCGATCGCCGGCCGGGCGAACCCCGCCGTCAGCGTCGCCGCCAGAGCTCCGGTGAGTGCCGTACGCCGCGTTCCGCCTCGCTGGTCCATTCGCGTCTCCTCGCCGCGGCCCGTCGCGGACCTCGGTCGTCTGGTGTTCGAAATCGAAAACGTTCCCACCCGGGGGGGGCCGGCGCTCAGCTCTGCGCCGGCCACCAGGCGTGGAAGTGATGCACCGGCCCGTGCCCACCCCCGATCTCCAGCCCGTCGGCGGCACGGATCGCAGCGGTGAGATAGGCCTTGGCGGCCCGGATCGCCTGGACCAGATCGAGCCCCAACGCCATGCCCGAGGCGATCGCCGCGGAGAGCGTGCAACCGGTGCCGTGCGTGTTGCGCGTGGCGTGACGCGGTGCGGTGAACCACTGCACCCCCTCCGGCCCCACCAACACGTCCTCCGCCACCGGTCCGGCGCCGTGGCCACCCTTGATCAGCACCGCCTGCGCCCCCATCCGCATCAGCGCCTCGCCCTGAGCGATCATCGCGGCGCGATCGGCCGCGATCGGCGCTTCGAGCAGCTTCGCCGCCTCGGCGAGATTGGGGGTGATGACGGTGGCACGCGGCAGGAGAACCGAGCGCAGCGTCTCGATCGCCTCCGGCACCAGCAGCACGTCGCCGCTGGTCGCCACCATCACCGGATCGAGCACCACGTGTGCCGCCCGCCACCGGTCCAGCCCCTCGCGCACCACCCGGATCACCTCCGGCCGCGACAGCATGCCGATCTTCACCGCATCGATGCGGATGTCGGAGAAGACCGCATCGATCTCCGCCGAGACGAAGCCCGGATCGACGTCGAGGACCGCGCTGACGCCGCGGGTGTTCTGCGCGGTCAGCGCGGTGATCACCGAGGCGCCGTAGACGCCGAGCGCCGAAAAGGTCTTCAGGTCCGCCTGGATGCCGGCGCCGCCGCCCGAATCCGAGCCCGCGATGGTGAGTGCCGTCGCCGTCATGCCCGCCTCCCCGCCAGCCCAGCCTCGACCGCCGCCCGCAGCCCGGCCGTCGCCGCGGCCGGGTCGTCGGCCATGAAGATCTCCGAGATCACCGCCACCCCGTCGGCACCGGCCGCGATCACCTCGCCGGCATTCGCCGCGGTGATGCCGGCGATCGCCCCGACCGGCAGATCGCCGCGCTTCAACCGAATGCGCTCGGCGAGCCGGGTCAGCCCCGTGAGCCCCACCGGCGCATCGGGATTGTGCTTGGAGACGGTGGCGAAGACGCCGCCGACGCAGGCGTAGTCGACGAGACCGACCGGCACCCCGACCGCGTGCTCGAAGGTCTTCACCGTCAGCCCGACGATCGCCTCGGGCCCCATCAGCCGGCGCACGTCCTGCGGCGCCATGTCGTCCTGACCGACGTGCACCCCCTGCGCCCGCGCCGCCAGCGCCACGTCGACGCGGTCGTTGACCAAGAGCGGCACCCGCGTACCGACGAGCGCGGCGACGATCTCGCGGGCCCGCTCCACCATCTCACGGGTGGACCCGGACTTGTCGCGATACTGCAGGATGGTCGCCCCACCGGCGGCGGCGGCGCGCGCCATCTCGGCGAGCGACCGGCCCCGGCAATGGTCGGGATCGAGGATGGCATAACAACGAATGTCGGGGATCATCGGATCTTCGCTCGCTCGAGGATGGCTTCGTCGTCGAGGGCATGCAGCGCGTCGAGGATCTCGACGGCGAACGAGCCCGGCCCGTTGGCCGCCGCTGCCGCCACTTCGCCGGCCACGCCCAGCACCACCAGCGTCGCCGCCGCCGCGATCACCGGATCGGGCTCGACCGCGCGGAAGGCGGTGGCGACCGCGATCCCCGAGCAGCCCATGGCGGTCACCCGGTCCATCAGCGGATGGCCGTTGGCGACCCGCACCACCCGCTTGCCGTCGGTGACGATGTCGACCTCGCCGGTCACGGCCAGCGTCGAGATCGAATGGACGGCGTGATCGCGCACCGCCGTGTCCGACACCTCGATGCCGGAGAGTGCTTCGAATTCGGCATGGTTGGCATGGACGATCGCCGGCTCGAGATCCATCAGCCGCCGCGCGAACTCCATCCGCGACGGGGAGATCTGGATCTTCACCGGATCGAGCACCCACGGCACGCCGCTGTCCTTGGCCACCTCGATGGCGGTCAGCGAGGCGTCGCGGCGAACCCGGTCCAGCATGCCGAGATTGACCAGCAGCCCGTCGGCGGAGGCGACGAAGGCCGGCACCTCCTCCGGCGAAGAGGTCATCGACGGCGTCGCCCCGGCCGCCAGCAGCATGTTGGCGGTGAAGGTCTGCGCCACCGGCGAGGTCAGCACGTGGATGCGCGGCCGCCGCTCGCGCAACCGCGCCAACGTCGCCGCGACCCGTTCGGCCGAGAGGATCTGTGCCCCCCCACGCAACGTGAGCGCACCGCCGGACGAGGCGATCACGAGATCGGTGGAGAATTTGGTGGGTGTTGCGTCGGACGTCATCTCGATCCCTCCGCCGGTACGATCCGGATCAGGTTCCAGGAGTTGGCATCGCCTCTCAGCCCGCTTGCGCCGGGCACCCCCCGAGATGCTCAACAGCTAAGCCGCGAAACGACGGAACGCAAGAGGCCGAACGCACGCGCCGCGAAGACCCGCGAACGAGACGCCCTCTCCCCCGAGCCCGCCGCGCTGCTCCCCCTCCCATCAGGGGAGGGGACAGGGGTGGGGTTCGCGGCCGGTGGCTCGCACGGGCGGCCCCATCCCGGACCACCGCCGCCCGCCGAGCGCACTGCCCACCGCTCGTTCACCCTCCGCAAGCCTCCGCTCTTGCCCTCGCCCGTCGCATCTGCTCGACTGGCGACGCAGTCGGAAAGGCAGATCGCGATGAAACCCTTCTTCGTTCTCGTCAAGTGTGCGCTGGGTCGATCCTACGAGGTGGCCACCGCCCTGGCCGATGCCGAGATCGCTTCCGAGATCTATTCGACCGCCGGCGACCACGACCTCATCGTCAAGTTCTATGTCGAGGATCAGACCGACATCGGTCACTTCGTCAACGAGAAGGTCCATTGCATCCCCGGCATCGTCGACACCAAGACGCTCATCACCTTCAAGGCGTTCTGACCCCACCGGCGCACCCCACGCGGGCCCGAGGACACACGGCCATGACCGAAACCCGTCGCATCGCCTTCCAGGCTCTCCGGGCCCACGCCCGCATGATCGAATCGGCGCACATGCGCGACATGTTCGCCGCCGACCCCGATCGCACCGCCCGCTACCGGGTCGCCCACGAGGATCTGCTCCTCGACTATTCGAAGAATCGGGTCGGCGAGGAGACCATGGGTCTCCTGTTCGACCTCGCCCGCGCCTCGAAGGTCGAAGAGAACCGCGCCCGCATGTTCGCCGGCGAGCGCATCAACGCGACCGAAGGCCGCGCCGTCTGGCACGTCGCCCTGCGCAACCCCGACCGCCGCCGCGCCTTCGTCCTCGACGGCCGCGACGTCACCGGCGACGTCGAGGACGTGCTGGTGGCCATGTCGGCCTTCTGCGACGCGGTGCGCACCGGCGTCGCCCACGGCGCCACCGGCGAGCGCTTCACCGACGTCGTCAACATCGGCATCGGCGGCTCCGATCTCGGCCCGGCGATGGTCGCTCAGGCGCTCACCCCCTGGGCGGTCGGCCCGGCGGTGCACTTCGTCTCCAACGTCGACGGTGCCCACCTCTACGACACGCTGCGCGGCCTGAACCCGGCCACCACCCTGTTCCTGATCGCGTCGAAGACCTTCACCACCCTCGAGACCATGACCAACGCCGCCTCGGCGCGCGCCTGGATCGCCGGTCACCTGGGCGAGGCCGCGGTCGGCGCCCACTTCGCGGCGATTTCCACCGCCATCCCCAAGGTCAAGGCCTTCGGTATCTCGGAAGATCGCATCTTCGGCTTCTGGGACTGGGTCGGCGGCCGCTATTCGGTGTGGTCGGCGATCGGCCTGCCGGTGATGATGTCGATCGGCCCGCAGAACTTCCGCGACTTCCTGGCCGGCGGCGCCGCCATGGACGATCATTTCCGCGAAGCCCCGCTCGAGGCCAACATGCCGGTCATCCTGGCGATGATCGGCGTGTGGTATCGCAACCTGCTCGGCTTCAATTCGCACGCGGTCATCCCCTACGACCAGCGCCTCGCCCGCTTCGCCGCCCATCTCCAGCAATTGGACATGGAATCGAACGGCAAGCGCATCCGCCGCGACGGCCGCCCGGTCGAGGGCCCCACCGGCCCGATCGTCTGGGGCGAGCCCGGCACCAACGGCCAGCACGCCTTCTTCCAGCTCCTGCACCAGGGCACCGACGTCGTCCCGGTCGACTTCCTGCTCGCCGCCAAGGCCAACGAGGCAATGGGCGACCACCACGCCAAGCTGGTGGCGAATTGCCTCGCCCAGTCCGAGGCGCTGATGCTCGGCAAGGGCGAACAGGAGGTGCGCGCCGAATTAAAGGCCGCCGGCATGGACAAGGCCCGGCGCGACATGCTGACGCCGCACAAGGTCTTCCCCGGCAACCGCCCGTCCAACACCCTGCTCTATCGCCGCCTCGACCCCTACACGCTCGGCCGCCTGCTGGCGCTCTACGAGCACAAGGTCTTCGTCCAGGGCCTGATCTTCGACGTCAATTCCTTCGATCAGTGGGGCGTCGAACTCGGCAAACAACTGGCGACCGAGCTCCTGCCGATGGTGGAGGGCGAAGCCCCGATCTCCGGCAAGGACGCCTCCACCAGCGCCCTCCTCGCCCACTTCCACGCCCTCCGCGTCGAGGAGTGAGCGAGAGGGCGTGCCGCCCCTCGGACCGATGACGACCGCGCCCACACTCCGCGTCGTCCCCGGCCACGAGCCCAAGGCTGTCCGGTTCACACTCGACCGTTCCACGACCTCCCGCGCGGAACGCGCGCTCCCCTTCTCCCCTTGCGGGAGAAGGTGGCCCGCAGGGCCGGATGAGGGGTCGCGAGGCTTCCTCGAGCACCTGATTTCGTTGGGAAATTCCAATGCGTCTGTCGGCGCGCCCCTCTCGCCGACCCATGCCTCAGGCGACGAAATCGATCTGCCATTCGGCCCCGAGTTCATCGGCGAGCCGCGCCGCCAACGCCGCGCCCTGCGCCGTGAACGCCGCTGCGGTCGCCGCATCCACGAATCCCGAGCTGGCCGGATCGTCGCGATCGAGCGTCGCGTCGAACTCCGCCGCCCACGCCGCGAGCGCCGCCACCAACTCGGCCGAGATCGGCAGGCCGGCCGGATCGACGTCGCCGAGATCGTCGGCACTCACCCCCCACAGGGGATGACAGTCGTAGTCCGCCATCAGCTTCAGCCGCCGCCCCAAGACACCCTCCCGTCGTGTTGCGCCGATCCTGACCGAATTTGCACCTGCGGACCAGCCTGCGAACGACGCCCATCCGCATCTCCACCCCTCCGGTCCTCCCCCTTCCCCCTTCCCCCTTCCCCCGCCCCATCCGATCGTCCAGCACGCCCGTTGCCCCGCTCCCAACGGCTCCTACCGCCGACCACTTCCCTCCTCGCCCATCTCCCCCTGCCCGGTCTCCCCCTGCCCCGGCCCAT
>ERZ1645187.3769-NODE-3769-length-12590-cov-4.246430_pt1 | contig 12590 bp, 15 predicted proteins | sample MGYA00575352_ERZ1645187 | MGnify/ENA primary metagenome ERZ1645187 (study PRJEB40837, sample SAMN11349314) | freshwater sediment metagenome | isolation source: river sediment | host: Sediment | place: India: Wazaribad , New Delhi | collected 2017-02-21 ... | reverse complement strand
GCGGGGGGGGGGGGGGGCACGCGGAGGGTGCAGGCCCCAGGCCGGACCGACCGCGGCGAGAGAAGTGGATCGGGCACGCCGAGGCGGTGGCGGAGGCGGGTCGCCACGGGATTAGAGTGAGGTCATGGCACTCCTCATTCCCTTCAATGGCATCCACCCCCAGGTCGACCCCACCGCGTGGCTCGCCCCGAACGCCACGCTCATTGGCGACGTGCGCGTGGGCCCCGACGCGAATGTCTGGTTCGGCGCGGTCTTGCGCGGCGACATGGATCGCATCGAGCTCGGCGCCGGCAGCAACCTACAAGACAACGTGGTCGTGCACACCGACGAGGGCATCCCGACCATCATCGGCGCAGGCGTCGGCGTGGGGCACCTTGCGCTCATTCACGGCGCCACTATCGAGGAGGGGTGCTTGATTGGCATGGGCGCCAAGCTGCTGAATCGATCGCACATCGGTGCGGGCGCGTTCGTCGCGGCGGGCGCCCTGGTGCTCGAGGGCCAGCAGGTGGAGCCCGGGCACCTCGTGGCGGGTCTCCCGGCGAAGGACCGGGGGCCGATGAACGCCGAGATGGCTGAGCGCGTACGTATCAACGCGATTCGTTACCAAGAGCTCGCCGCGCAGTACCGCGACGCGGGCGTCTAACCCGCCGCCACGACCCTCAGAGCAGCCCCAGTTCCATGGCTCGGGTGACGGCGCGGGTGCGATCGCGCACCTCGAGCTTCTCGAACGCGTGCAACAGGTGCGTCTTGACGGTCGACTCGCCGATCCGCAGTCGCGCCGCGATCTCGGGGTTACTCAGCCCGTCGGCAACCCAGCGCAGCACCTCGTGTTCCCGCGCCGTGAGGCGCGGCATGTTGCTCCCCGGCGGTGGGGTGGATCGGGCCGCATCCTGCGCCCGCGACACGAGCTGGGCGGCGATCGACGGCGCGAGCACCGTCTGCCCCGCGGCAACCGCCCGCACCGCGGCGACGAGCTCTGCCGGCGGCGCCGCCTTGACCTGGTAACCGCTGGCCCCGGCCTCGATGGCCGCGAGGATTTGATCATCATCCTCATACGTCGTGAAGACGAGTACGCGCGCACTCGCGGCGTCGACGATGCGCCGCGTGGCCTCGACCCCGCCGATTCCCGGCATGCGCAGGTCCATCAGCACCACGTCGGGTGCGAGCCCGGCCGCAGCCTCAGCTGCCTCCTCTCCGCTGTTGACCTCTGCCACGACCCGCATGTCCGGCTCCTGCTCCAGGATGCCCACGATCCCGGCCCGCACGATGGGGTGGTCGTCAGCCACGATGACACTGATCATTCGCCCTCCTCCGCGTCGCTTGCAGCGGCTCCGCCCCCGAGCGGAACCCGTACTTCGAGTCGGGAGCCCCCCTCGGCGCGAGCCCCGAACGTCACATCGCCTCCCACCAGGCGCACCCGGTCGCTGAGCCCGGGAAGCCCGAACCCCGAGCTTACGGCCAGCGCCTCGGAAGCCTCGCCCTCGGGAGCCTGCGCCGCCGCCCCCGGGCCGACCCCGTTGTCGTCAATCGTGAGCACGGCCACGCCGCTCTCTTCCCGCAGGCGCACGTCAATGCGTCGGGCCCGGGCATGCCGGCGGGCATTCGCCGTGCCCTCTTGCGCGGCCCGCAGCAACACGACGGCGCGCTCACGGTTCACCGCGACCGGCGTCGCCGCACAGCGTACGTCGAGCCCGGTGTCGGCGCAGAGGCGCTCCGCGAGCCGGGTGAGCGCCCCCACCAGCTCGCCGTCTCGCAGGGGCTGGGTGCTGGCGACGAGGGCGCGCGCCTCGCCCATCGCCTCGCGCGCCGCCGAGCGCACCCGGTCGAGACGCTCTTGCGCCCGCGGGAGATCCTCGGCATCGAGCGCGTGCTTGGTCTGGTCTGCCAGCATCACGACGCCGGTGAGCGTTTGCGTGAGCGTGTCGTGCAGTTCACGCGACATTCGCTCACGCTCCTCGGCGGCACCCGCCGCGGCCGAGAGCGCTGCGACCTCGGCCTGAGCCGCGTGCAGTTGTTCCGCGAGCCGCCGGTGCTGTTCTCCGCGCTCGAAGATCTGCGTGATCCACGTGCCCATCGCCAGCGAGAAAGCGAGGGAAAGCGCCGCCACCACAGCGACATCGAGCACCCGGCCCTCGAGTATGCCCATTCGCGCATATGACAGAACGAGCCCTGCCGCAACCGCCAGGGAGAGCCCGATGTTCCAGCACACGGCAACGACATAACGGTCAGCGATCGACCACACCAGCGGGTATGCGACGATCTGCAGGGTCGCCAAGGAGGGTTCCGTCGCAGTCGCGGCGCCCACCAGTGCAACGAGCAGACCGAGAAACAGCCACCCCCCGCCGCCCGGCCGTGCATGCAGCCGCACTCGATGCAGCGCGGGCCGCCCGAGCACCAGATAGGACACCGCCAACGCCCCGAGCAGGCACACGGCGACTCCGACGCTCACCCGGTCGGCCGTGCGATCGGCGAGCACGAACACCAGCGCGAGGAGCAGGACCGTTGCGGTGACGACATCCCACCACCGCAACGGCCCACCCGGGGAGCGTGTCACGAGCGCCGAGTCCAGCGAAAGGTCAGCAGGCTCACCACGAGACCCGCGAGCAACCACACGCTGAGGTTGAGCACGACGAGCCCCAGATCCCAGCTGCCGCCGGGTTCGAGTTCGGCGAAGTGTTCCGGCAGGAAGACACTGCGCATGCCCTGGGCGAGCCACTTCAGCGGGAACACCGCGGCGACATTCTGCAGCCACTCAGGCAGCATCGTGAACATCAGGAACACCCCCGAGATGAACTGCAGCACGAGCACCACCGGAAGCACCACCGCACTCGCGCTGCGTGAGGATCGTGGCAGCGCCGAAAGGGCGATCCCGAGCAGTGACATTGTGGCGATGCCGAGCAGGAACAGGCCCCCAAACCGCAGCCACAGCTCGGGCTCGCTCGGCAGGCGCACGCCGAGCACGACTGCGGCAAAGGCGAACAGCAGGGCGACCTGCAGCAGCGTCGTGATCAGAATCATTCCGACCTTGCCGAGGAAGTAGCTGACGGGCGAGAGCGGGGTGCCGCCGAGACGCTTCAGCCACCCCTCACTCTTCTCGCGGGCGATATCGATCGCAAGGTTCTGCAGGCCCGACAGCAGGATGGCCGAGGCGACCATACCGGGCAGGTAGTACTCGGCCATGCTGATGCCGCCGGTGCCGTCTGGCAGGGTGCCCACGTCTCCCTGCACCGAGAACGCGGTGCCGAAGATGCCGAGCAGCAGCACGGGGAAGAGGAATGTGAAGAACACCGTGTCTGCCGTGCGGAAGTAGCCGCGCAGCTCGAGGCCCACCGCCGCACGTGCACCCCGCCAGATTGACGGCGGCCGGTGGTGGATCGCGCGCGCTCCGCCCGCTGCGTCACCCGCGGGCGCGTCTGCCTGCCCCTCCGCCGTCGCTTTCGCGGCCAGTTCATCATCCAGCTTCGGGTTCATGCGGTTGCTCCCCACTCGTGGTCGCCGATCAGCGACAGGTAGATGTCTTCCAGCTCCGGTCGGCGCACCTGCAGTTCCGCGGGTTCCCCGTCGTGCTCATGCCGCAGCTGAGCCACGAGCTCGGCCGGCTGCTGCGTGCGCTGCTCCCGCAGCTGCCCATCGGCGCCGCGCCAGGTCACCACGGGCACCCTCGCCTCAGACCCGCCAAGCTCAGCCGGCGGCGCCTCCGCCACGATGCGGCCGCCCGTCAGCACGCCGACGCGATCCGCCAGCACCGCGGCCTCATCAAGGTAGTGGGTGGTCAGCACAATCGCGGTGCCCTCGCGCGCGAGCATCTGCAGCATGTCCCAGAACTGCCGTCGCGCTTCGGGGTCGAAGCCGGTCGTCGGTTCGTCGAGAAAGAGCAGCTCGGGCCTGCCGATGATGCCGAGGGCGACATCGAGTCGACGCTGCTGCCCGCCCGAGAGCTTGCCCGCGCGCCGCCCCGCGTGCTCGGCGAGCCCCACCAGTTCCAGCACCTCGTCGACGGCGCGCGGGTGCGAGTAGAGGGTGCGAAAGTAGGCCAGGAGTTCGCGGGGCGTGCTCGAACCCAGGTCGCCGGTCTGCTGCGACACAATGCCAACCCGGGCACGCCACGCGCGCGACGCCCGGAGCGGATCGTGGCCGAGCACCCGCACCGATCCCGCGTCTGCGCGTCGATACCCCTCGAGAATCTCGATCGCGGTGCTCTTGCCTGCCCCGTTCGGCCCGAGCAGAGCGTAGGTCTCGCCCGGCGCGATCGTCAGATCGAGCCCGTCGAGCACCGATCTGTCGCCGTAGCGCTTCGCGAGCCCCCGCACCTGAATCACGGGCTCGGCCGTGCCGCCCGCATGTGTCGTCTGTGTGTGCATGCCACAAGCCTGGCAGCCTCCGACTGCCGCCGGTAGCCGCCGAGTGGCCGATCTTTCCCTCCACCGACCGGTGGAGGCGGCACCTGACTAGGCTGGGCCCGTGACCGCCAGCGACCCGAAGACCCTGCCCAGCACTGACCCCGCCGCCCACCCTCGGGGCTTCGCCTCCGACAATTACGCGGGCGCACACCCCGAGGTGATCGAGGCGATCGCCGCGGCCAATGTGGGCCACGCCCCCGCCTACGGCGCAGACCCGTGGACCGCTCGCCTCGACGAGCGTGGCCGCGAGCTGTTTGGCCCCATGGCGCAGATCTTTCCGGTGTTCAACGGTACGGGCGCGAACGTGCTGGGACTGCAGGCGTCACTCCCGCGCTGGGGTGCCGTGATCGCCGCCCGCACCGCGCACATTAACGTTGATGAGGGCGGCGCCCCCGAAAAGGTGGGTGGCATCAAGCTGCTCACGGTCGACACTCCCGACGGCAAGCTCACCCCCGAGCTGGTGGATCGCGAGGCCTGGGGGTGGGGTGACGAACACCGCGCGCAGCCGCTCGCGGTCTCCATCACCCAGACCACCGAGCTGGGCACCTGCTACACCGCGAGTGAGATTCGCGCGCTCGCCGATCAGGCGCACCTGCACGGCATGGAGCTGCACATGGATGGCTCGCGGCTCGGCAACGCGGCGGCCCACCTGGGCGTCTCGCTGGCCGAGATCACGACCGACGCGGGGGTCGACGTGCTCAGCCTGGGCGGCACGAAGAACGGGCTACTCGGTGCCGAGGCTGTTGTGGTGATCCACCCCGAGAAGGCGCGCGGACTGCGGTACCTGCGCAAGACCGGCATGCAGCTCGGCTCGAAGATGCGTTTCATTTCGGCGCAGCTGCTGGCCCTGTACGGCGGCGATCTGTGGCTGCGTTCCGCGCGCCACGCGAACGCGATGGCGGGGCGGCTGGCGGCGGGCCTTGAGGCGCTGGCAGCGAGCGGCACCGCCCCCGGCGTGCGCCTGGCGCAGCCCACCGAATCGAACGCGGTGTTCGCGCTGCTCCCCCAGCCTGTAGCCGAGCACGCACGGCGGCGCTACCACTTCTACAACTGGCCGGGCAGCCGCGAACTCGTGCGCCTCATGTGCTCATTCGACACGACCGAGGAGGATGTCGACGGCCTGCTCGCAGCGGTCGCGGAGGGCGCCCGCGCACAGGGTTAAGAACCCACCCCGTCAACGACGAGCCGCGCGGCGATGAGCACCATCACCGCCGCCACGCACCAGTCGAGCACCTGCCACGCGCGCGGCGACGCGAAGAACCGGGTGAGCGCCCGGGCACCGTAGCCGATGAGCGCGAACCAGACGAGGCTCGCGATGGCACCACCGACCGCAAACCACCACCGCTCACTCTCGCCCTGCGCATTACCGATCGAACCCATCAGCACCATCGTGTCGAGGTAGACGTGTGGGTTGAGCCAGGTGATCGCGAGGCAGGCGAGCACGGTCTTCTTCAGCGACACCTGCGAGCCCTCGGCCGCGACCATGCCGATCGGGCGGATCGCGCGCCGCACCGCGCCCCACGCGTACCAGAGCAGAAACACCACGCCGCCCCAGCGCACGATCTCAATGACGAGCGGCGCCCGTTCGATCACGAAGCCGATGCCCGCGATGCCCGCGAACTCCAACAGCGCGTCAGTCAGCGCGCAGATTAGCACGACGGGGAGCACGTGCTGCCGGCGAATGCCCTGCTGCAGCACAAAGGCGTTCTGGGCCCCGATCGCAGCGATGAGCGAGAGGCCGGTGCCGAAACCGACGAGGGTGGGGGTGAGCATGCTTCGACGCTACGGCCCGCGGCCGCACGATCGCCAATTTAGAATGCCTCACTCTTCTCACGAAGCATTAGCATTTCTTCATAAGGAGCGTGCCCATGGATCTCCCCCTCGAACACCTCGCCACCTTCGCGGCCATCATCGACGAGGGCAGCTTCGAGGGCGCGGCCCGGCGGCTGCACATCACCCCCTCGGCGGTGAGCCAGCGCGTGAAAAGCATGGAGCAGCGCGTGGGATCGGTGCTGCTGCAGCGCACCCGGCCGGTCGTGCTGACCGCAGCGGGCACCACCGTGCTGCGCGTCGCGCGCCAGCTTGACCGCATCGTCGACGACGCGGCACGCGAGCTCGGCGGTGGGCCCACGCGCGGCGCCGTCACGCCCATCGTGGTGAATGCCGACTCACTGGCCACCTGGTTCGTACCCGCGCTGGCGCGCGCCGCACGCGAGACCTCCGCGGGCTTTGAGGTGATTCGCGCCGACGAAACGCTCAGCACCGAGCACCTGCGCCGGGGGGAGGCCATGGCAGCACTCACGGCCACCCGGGCGCCCGTGCCGGGCTGCACCAGCACCCGGATCGTGACCGACCGGTATCACGCGGTCGCGGCGCCCGGCTTCGCGGCTGAGTTCTTTGCCGCCGGTGTCACCGCTGACGCCCTGGGCCGGGCCCCGATGCTCGAGTTCGACCGCCAAGACGTGTTTCAGCAGCGCTTCATTCGGCGGGTCACCCGCGCCCGGGTCGAGCCGCCGCGCCACTACGTCCCGTCATCGGCAGAGTTCGCCCTGGCGATCGAGCTCGGTATGGGCTGGGGCATGCTGCCCGAGCTGCAGTGCCGCGACGCGCTCGCGAACGAGCGTCTCGTGGAGATCGGCCCGGGATCCACCATCGACCTGCCCCTCTACTGGCAGCGCTGGAACCTGCACTCGCCCGTGCTCGACCGGCTCTCGGAGATCGTGCGCGAGGAGGCGCGCGCCGCACTAGGCTCGTAAGGTCGGAGGGAGCCGAGCATGTGGGGAGTGCTGCACGGGTTCGCGGTGATCCTCGGCATCATCGGCGCCGGCTACCTCGCCTCGCGCTTCGGCGTGGTCAAGGGCGAGCAGCGCCTCGTGCTCAACCGGGTCGCCTTCTATGTGGCGACGCCCGCGCTGCTCTTCAGCGTGCTGGGGCGCAGCGACCCCGCGGTCGTCGTCTCGCCCGTCATCATGGTGACCGGGCTCGCGGCGTTGGTGGTCGCGGGCATCTACGTGGCACTCTCACGCCTGTGGTTTCCGCGCGACCTGGCAAGCACCACCCTGGGCGCCACCAGCTCGGGCTACGTCAACTCCAATAATCTCGGCCTGCCCGTCGCCATGTACATCCTGGGCGATGCGGCCTATGTCGCCCCGCTGCTCCTGCTGCAGGTCGTGGTCTTCTCACCGCTCATCCTCGCGCTGCTCGAAACGACCCGCGGCAACCAGCGGGGGGCCGCCGTGGCGCTCGGCCGCGCGGCCCGCAACCCCATCATCATCGCCTCGGCGCTCGGCCTTGCGGTCGCGCTGCTCGATCTGCGGGTGCCCGAGATCGTGCTCGACCCGATCACGATGCTCGGCGACGCCTCGATCCCCATGGTGCTGCTCAGCTTCGGCATCTCCCTGCATGGCCAGCGCGCCCTGCAGCCGGGCACCGGGCGTGCGGCGGTGCTCGTGGCCACCGGCATCAAGGTGCTGGTGATGCCCGTGCTCACCTGGGCCATGTGCGTGGTGTTTCAGCTCTCGGCACACGAAACGTTCGTGGCCACAACCATCGCGGCGCTGCCCACCGCGCAGAACGTCTACAACTATGCGGCGACCTACCGACGCGCCGAGGTGCAGGTACGCGACACGGTGGTGCTCACCACCTTCGCCTCGCTCCCGGTGATCGCGCTCGTTGCCTGGCTCCTCGGGGCATAGCGCGGCGGGTGGATCACGCGCTCAGGAATATTGGCGCCCTCCGAAGCGTTGATCCCTCGGGAGGTGGCCGCGGCCCGGCCGCCGCACCGCCGCCCGCACGCTTGTCGATCCACTATCGAAGGAACCGCATGACCCCGCGCATCGCTGACACCAGCGCCCCTGTACTCGACCCGATCGCGAGCCGTTGGAGCCCCCGCTCATTTGACGAAGCACACTCGCTGCCCGAGGGCGCGCTCCGCGGCGTCTTCGAGGCTGCCCGCTGGGCCCCCAGCGCAAGCAACACCCAGCCATGGCGCTTCATCATCGCCCGCCGCGGTGGCGAGGCCTTCGCGAAGGTCGAGGCTGCCCTGCTCGGATTCAACCAGCAGTGGGCGGGCCGCGCGGCCGCGCTCATCGTCAACCTCGCCCAGACCGTCGACGCCGAGGGCAAGGCCCTCCCCTGGGCGGAGTACGATCTCGGCCAGGCCGTCGCCACCTACTCGCTGCAGGCCCGCGCGGAAGGGCTGTACGCACACCAAATGGGCGGCTTCGACCCCGAGGCGATTCGTGTCGCATTCGGCCTGACCGATGCCGTGAAGCCTGTGTCGGTCACCGCGCTCGGCGCGATTGGTGAGCCCGAGCAGCTGCCCGAGGCCCTCCGCGAACGGGAGGTCGCCCCCCGCGCGCGCATGGAGCTCGACGACATCGTCCTGCTGAACGACTAACAGGATCCGGCCGCGCGGCGGCGGGCCCCGACTGGGTGTGCCTGTCGTCGCGCGGTTAGGCCTCGGTGCGGTAGACCGAGGCGTCGCCGTCGAGACGCAGCGCGCTGATCAGGTCAGCCGCGTGGGAAGTCGAGAGGATGACGCGGGCATACGGGTCGTACTCCGAGATCCAGCCCTGATCCTCCTCGGCGCCCTCGGGCACATCGAGATCGATCACGATGGCGGAACGGCCGCTTCGCACCAGCGCGAAATCGCGGCCCGCGAAGCTGCGCCAGGTGCCGAGCGCGAGCTTGCCCGGCACGTAGGTGCCGGGTGATCGCACCCCGCGCAGCCACACCCAGGGGTCATCGGTGATGAGCGCCGAGGTGATGGCCTCGCGATCGATCACGATGTCACGTCGGTGCAGCGCGAGGGCCTTCTCAGTTGGGGTGAGCTGGATCACCACTCGATCGGGGTACACCTCAACTCGCGCCATGCACACCATCTTGCCCGCCCCGCGGGCGATTTGCGGCATACTGCATCCGAGTTGCGCCGAATCGTTACGCTTGAGCGCCGCCCATAGGCTTGGCGCTAGTCGAGCATGTCGCTCTGATCGATGGCCGATTCGACCGTCTCGATCAGGGCCCGCTTCACCGGCGAGTTCTTGTGCTCGGGGTTGTGCTCGAGGCCCGCGGCCTCCGCTTCCTCGTGGGTACGCGGACCCACACACGCCACGATCGTGTCTTCTGGGAGATTGGGAAATTGTGTGGCCACCTCGCGGGCGATCTTTGCTGAGGCCACGAGCAGAGCGTTGATCCGCCCCGACTCCACGTCTTCGCGGATGCGGGGAGAGACGGGAAGTCCGATGGTCTGGAACGCGACGACCTGCGTCACATCGTGCCCGCGGCTAATGAGCCCCTCGGTCAGCACGGGCTTGGCCACGTCAGAGCGCAGCGTGAGTACCTTGAGCACCTCGCCCGAATCGATCTCGGGCCACACTTCGAGCAGTCCCGCGGTGGTGTTGTGTTCTTCGCTGGGGGTGCGGCTGACCTGATAGCCAGCCTGCACGAACGCCGCCTCGGTGGCCTCGCCGACCACGGCGACGCGCGTCGATTCGGGAATGACGGCGTGGTGGTGGGCGAGTACGTCGACGACCGTGGCGCTGGTCGCGGTAATCCAGTCGTAGTCGCCCGCCTCGAGTCGGCGCAGCGCCTCAACCAGCCGGTCTTCCTCGCTGGTGTGGGCAAAGTCAACCAGCGGCGCGATGACCGTGCTCGCTCCCTGCTCGCGCAGCGCTTCGGCCACCAGTTCACCCCAGGTGCCCCCGCGCGGAACCAGCACACGAAGACCGCTGAGCGGTTTCGCCTCAGCCGCCATAGACTCCACTCACTTCGTTCGGACACGCCAAAAGCCAGCCGTGAACAGGTCTCCCGTTGACAAGATTCTGGCTTCCCGGAAAAGTCCTTTCCGACGTCCCTATTCTGACCCCGCGAGGGCAAAGACGCAAAACACGACGGATCATGGCCGGAAACGCAACCGAAACGTGATCAACCGGGCGGTCGCTCCCCTGAGACGACCGCTGCGGTGCCGGATCATATATTTCTCAGGAAAGGAATCTAACCTGTAGCGGCCCTGCGGCCAGGCCCTGCGGGTGGACTCAACGGAGAGGCCTTCGTCGATTCCAACACACCGGGAGCATCTGTGCAGTTTTCCATGCCCACCACCGCCATCGGCCTCACCATCGCGGCACTCGCTGCCACACAGCTCCTCACGGCAGCCTCGCTGCCGCCGGGTCATACCGCCGAGGCGCAGACCGTAAGCAGCGTTTCGGTCGCCGCTCCGACGCCCCAGCACGGTGACCGGTACAGCGACGCGCGAGACCTTGTCGATTCGCAGCTCGAGACCGTGTCGGCCGCCGTCGCCGCCAATACGGTCGAGGGTCCGCTCGTGGAAGCGGCACGGCTCGCGCTCGACGGCGAGATCTCAGAGGCCTCCGCCTATGCGCCCAGCGAACTAGCATTTGCATCGAGCCCGCGCGGGTTCCTTACCGGTGGCGAGGCCGCGCTCGTGATCACGCTCGAATCCGAGCTCGCCGATCTCGAAGAAAGCTTCGCGGCATGGCAGCAAGCGATCGAACAGACCCGGGCTGACCAGGCCGCCGAGCTAGCGACGCAGGCCGCCGCGGCAGCGACTGCCGCGGCTCAGGCATCTGCAGCGACATCGCCCACCTCGGGCGGGGGCAGCACAGCCACCTGGGCCGCGCCCGCATCAGCTCCGGTCGCCCACCCGTTCACCGTCAACCCGGTGGGTACCGGCGGCCAGGCCCTCATCGACGCCTGCGCCGGACCGGTGTGGTGGACGCCCAGCTGGTACCCCTACCTCGCCGAGCACTGGCATTGCGGGGGTGCCGCGTTTCCACGTCACGCCGGCGCCATCGTCGCGATTGCTGGCAGCGGCGTGTACCAGTCGGCCGGCGTCGTGATGCAGGTCAATGCCTACGTCGACGACATGACCGCGGTTCCGGCCGGGTACGACGTGTACTACCAGACATGCTTGAACAACAATCCCGAGACCGCGGTGGTCATCGGGCTCACCCGCATTGGCTAGGGCCGGAGGCGATCGTTAGTCAAACGCGCGGAGCACGCGGCAGGCGGCGCCATACACCGCGAGCCCTGCCGCAAGCGCCGCACCCGCAACCGCCGCCGCAAACATCGGCGGGTTACTCCGCTTGAAGTCAGCCGCGCGCTGCTTCGCACGGCCCACGGAGTCATCAATGCGTTGCGCATAGTCGAGCCGATCACGCAACTGGCCGAGGGTGTCATAGAGCTCGGCGCGAGCGCGTTCGGCCGCCGCGACCCCGGGCGTCTGCTGTTGGGTATCACTCATCGCCAGTTCCCCTTTTCTCCGGCCTGCGGCATGTGCGCGGAGGAGTTAAACCGAATCTCCGACACCGCCTGCAGGTCACCCTCGACGCGGTCGATCGTCTCCTCGGGTACGGGCACTCCGCGCTTGATGAGTGCGATGCCAGCAAAGATGGCAGCTGCCGCAAGCAGAACGAGCGCGAACGCGACCACGAGCGCCGACAACCATACCGGCCACACCACCGCGATGCCCGCGATTGCCGCCGTCACGAAGGCGGCAATCGCAAAGAAGAGAAAGAAGAGGGCCACGACGATCGCCAGCAGCCCGATTCCCCCGCGCTTTGCCTTGGCGGTGATTTCGCGTTTCGCATTCTCAAACTCGGCCTTCGCGAGCGCGACGAACTGCTGCGGTAGCCGCGCCAACAGCTCGAAGGTGCCCGCCTGCTCGCCCCGGCGGGTCATGCGCCTGCCCCCGTCTGCTCCGTGCCCGGCTGCTCAGAGCCCGGCTGCTCAGAGCCCAGCTGCTCAGAGCCCGGCTGCGGCGTTGCAGGTGGCTCAGGACTGGCGGGCGACCCGGGAGTGTGCTGGGGCTCCGTCGCGGGGCCAGTCTGTGCTGCGCCCACCTTTCGCACGAGATTGCTCACCGCGTCGGCACCGACGCGCTTGGCGAAGCCCTTGAACTCGTCGACCCGCACGGCGGTGGCATCGCGCACGACGGCGACCCCTCGCTGCACCGGTGGCGTCTGCCAGACCTTCTCGGCGGCTCGTTTGATTTGCTCGTAGCGCTCACGGCCTGCGCGCGTACCCAGCACATAGCCGACGCCTGCTCCGAGCACGAATGCGAGTTTGCCCTTCATGGTTCCTCCGTTGCTCCTGCCGAGCGCCATTTCTGGCACCAGGTTCAGCCTACATCCGAACCCGCCTGAGAGATATTCCAGAACCGCAATATAC
>ERZ1645187.3765-NODE-3765-length-12603-cov-10.838699_pt1 | contig 12603 bp, 11 predicted proteins | sample MGYA00575352_ERZ1645187 | MGnify/ENA primary metagenome ERZ1645187 (study PRJEB40837, sample SAMN11349314) | freshwater sediment metagenome | isolation source: river sediment | host: Sediment | place: India: Wazaribad , New Delhi | collected 2017-02-21 ... | reverse complement strand
GTCCGCTGCGCGCAGGAACGCTCGCAATCCCTCAACCGCTTCCTCGCCCGCCGCGACCTTTGCGACAAGATCGCCGAAAAGATCCACGGCGAGAAATCGAAGAAACAGCAGGAGCGCGAAAAGATCCGCCGCCAGAAGCGCCGCCGCTCCCGCCGGCAAACGGCGATCATGGTCGACGCCAAGAAGAAACACGGCGCGAAAAAAGCCCTGCGGAAAAAACCCGCCCGCGACGATTGAGCCGGATCAAACCGGGTTCTGGGAGGAAAGCTCGTCCTCGAGCGTCCGCACGCGGCGCTGGGGAATCCCCTTCACGACGATGGCCTTGTCGGGCAGCGCCGGGCAGGCCACCTGACAGGCTCCGCAACCGCGGCACATCTCCGGCTTCACGACCGGACAATTGACGCCGTTGTGCTCCACCGCTTCGATCGCCAGATACGGGCAGAATTCGTGGCAGACCATGCAGTATTGTCCGTCGCTCCAGGCGATGCATTTGCCGCGCGCCACCTCCGCCAATCCGATGGCCAGGGTCCGCTTGGATTCGAGCGCCAGCCGTTCGATGGCGCCGGTCGGGCAGACCTTGGTGCATTCGTTGCAGTACTCGTAGCAGTGGGTCGTGGAATACCCGATGGACGGCGTCAGCAAACCGGCCAGACCGCTTTGGCCGAAGTCCGGCCGGAGAATGCCCTCGGGACAGGCCCGGATGCAGGCGCCGCAGCGCGCGCACTGCCCCGTGAATTCCGCCTCCGGCCGCGCGCCCGGCGGACGGATCGGCAACGGGTCGCCGGCCGCCGTCCGTCGCAGCGCCACCGCCGCGGCCCCGCCTGCCGCGACGCCCAGAAAATCCCGGCGGCTGAGCGCGAGCCGGAACGTCTTTTCCTCCGCCGGAGCGGGCCGGGTTTCCAGCCGGCGCCGGACGGCGCTCAACCCATCCTGCGCGGCGCCCAGCGGACAGATCCGATGGCACCAGGATTGCGGCAGGAGAAGGCTCAGCAGCAACACCAGCGGAAAGCCCGCCGCGAGCGCGAACGACGTCCACGTCGGCGGTACGCGCCACGCGCTGAAAAATCCGCCGAAAATGGACAGCGGATCCAGCCAGATGAAGAGCGGATATCCAAACGCCGCCCCGCCGATCAACGCCAGAAGCAGCCAACGGCCGACGTTCGGCAGGCGGACGAACCGCCCGCGGTTTTTCTTGTTCAGCCGGCCGATGCCTTCCGCGGCGAAGCCAACGGGGCACGCGTAGCGGCAAAACCAGCGGCTCCGGCAGTAGCCGAGAACCAGAACCGGCAGTCCGAGGAAAATCCAGACCGTGGGCGTTCGCGCCGCCAGCGCGCCCAGCACGCCGAGCAAAGGGCTCAGCGAGGGAAAGACCATCGCGGCTTCCCGCCATGGCAGCACCTGCAGCGCCAGCGTCGCCGCCCCGAGAAAGATCCCTCCGCGGATCAGGTTTCGTTTCATGTCCCGATGCGCTGCACGTCGACGTTCGACAAATCCCCGCACCCGATGCCCATGTCGTGGGCGATCTGGATGTACGGAATCGAGAAAGGTTCCCGGCGGAAGAGCGTCGCCACGTAGGCGTCCACCGCCACCGGATCGGTCCCGAAGACGAGCTGGTTCGGAGTTTCCATCCGGCCCGGGCCGCGCGGACCGTTCGTCACCATGATCCGCGTGGCATCCACGATGATCAGCGCGGCCCGGAGGAACGTGCTGAAGTCCGCGATGCACTGGTGCAGCCCATTGCGATGCCAGAACCCGCGATCCTGGACGGATCCCATCCAATTCTTCATGCTGGCCGTCATGATGCCCCCGCCGTGGCTCTTGGCCACCGGCATGTTGATCAGACAGTCGGTTTCCAGCACGTCCTTCACGACCGAAGCCCGTTGGAGGATCTTCCCCTTGGGAAGGTCCACTTCCCGGAAATCCTTGCCGGCCTGCGGCTCGTAGAGCCGGGCCCCGGTGCGCTTGGCCACCGCGCCAATCCCGCTCATCGCAAAGGATTTATCGGAGGAGGAACACGGATTTTCCGGCAGGACGACCGTGGCCGCCCCGGCAGCCAGGCCGGATCGGATGCAAGCCTCGACGACCTCTGGGTTCGTATTCGCCCCCTGCTCCGGCGTGGAAGCCCAGCCCACGTTGGGCTTGAGCGTCATCTTCTGCCCCGGCCGGAGGAACGCGCTCCACCCACCGAGCGCCTGGATCCCGGCCTCCAGCATGTGGGGAATATCGGTTCCTTGCACCACGAACAAGCGCGCCGCATACGGAGAATCCCCGGCGAACAGCCGGCGCGGCGCGAAGGCCAAGGCGGCGGCCGTCGCCGCCGCCGTTCTCAGGAAATCTCTGCGAGGCATCGTGCTCATGGCGGAATCCTCCGGGTTCACTCTTCGCGGCGGACGTCCGCGCCCAGCGCGCGCAGGCGCGCCTCGATGCGCTCGTAGCCGCGATCGATCATTTCGGCCTGCTCGATGACGGTCTTGCCCTTGGCGCACAGCGCCGCGATGACCAGCGCCATGCCCGCGCGGATGTCGGGACTGGTGATCAGCTGCGGGCGCAGCTTCGCGGGACCGCTCACCACGACGCGGTGGGGATCGCACTGGACCAGCGTCGCGCCCATTTCCAGCAGGCGGTCCACGAAATACATCCGGCTTTCGAACAGCTTCTCGAAGAACAGGATTTCGCCGCGCGTCTGCGTCGCCAGCACGAGCGCCACGCTCAGCAGGTCCGAGGGAATCGCCGGCCAGATGCCGTCTTCCATTTTGGGAATCGCGCCGCCCAGGTCCTGTTTCACGCGCAGGTCCTGCCGCGCCGGCAGCCGAAGCTTGCCGTCCGCGACCGTCCATTTCACGCCCAGGCGGCCGAACGCCCGCTGCATCACCCGCAGCGTCGTCGTATCGGGCAAATCGGTCACGGTCAACGCGCCGCCGGTGGCGGCGGCGGCCGCAAGAATGCTGCCGATTTCGACGTAGTCGGGCCCGACGCGGTGCCGCGCGCCGCCCAGCTTCTTCACGCCTTCGATCTCGATGCGGTTGGTGCCCAAGCCGGAAATCTTCGCGCCCATCTTGATCAGCAGCGCGCCGAGATCCTGCACGTGCGGCTCGCAGGCGGCGTTGAAGATCGTCGTGCGGCCCGGCGCAAGCGTCGCGGCCATCAGGATGTTTTCGGTGGCCGTCACGCTGGCTTCGTCCAGCAGGATGTCCGCGCCGCGGAATTTCCGGCGGCGCAGCCGGAAGGCGGCGCCGGTCCAGGACAGACCAATGCCCAACTGGTCGAGACCTTCGAAATGCGTGTCCAGCCGGCGGCGGCCGATGACGTCGCCGCCCGGCGCGTAGAGCGTGGCGCCGCCGCGGCGCGCCGGCAACGGCCCGGCCAGCAGGATGGAGCCGCGCACCTTCGCGCACAGCGCCCGGTCGAGCTCGGTTTTCTTCAGCCCCCGGGCGCACAGCTCGACGGCGTGGCCTTTGCGCTTCACCGCCACGCCGAGATCGGCCAGCAGTTTCAGCATGTTCTCGACGTCGAGGATCGCGGGAACGTTCGCGAGAACGAGCGGCTCGTCGGTCAGGACGCAGGCGGCCAGCATCGGCAACACCGCGTTCTTGTTGCCGAGGGGACGGAACGTTCCGCCGATCTTGCGGCCACCCCGAATGATCAATCTCGCCATGAACGCGCTCCCGCCGTCATTCCACCGTGACGCTCTTGGCCAGGTTGCGGGGTTTGTCGATGTCCGCCCCGCGCGCCTTGGCGTTGTGGTAGGCGAACAGCTGCAGCGCGACGACGTTGACCAGCGGGGAGAGCTCTTCGATGGTTTCCGGCACCGGGATGACGTCTTGCGCGAGTCCGCGGAGGGACTCGTCGCCTTCCGCGACGACGGCGACGATGCGGCCCTTGCGCGCCTCGACTTCCTTGAGGTTCGAGACCATCTTGTCGCGCACCTCGTCCGCCGTCGGCGTGCACAGGCACACCACCGGCAAGAGCTCGTTGATGAGCGCGATGGGCCCGTGCTTCATTTCGCCCGCCGCATAGCCTTCGGCGTGCTGGTACGAGATTTCCTTGTTCTTGAGCGCGCCTTCGAGGGCGATCGGATAGTTGAAGCGCCGGCCCAGATACAGCGCGTTGAAGCACTCGTAGTACTTCTGCGAAATCGCCCGGATATCGTCCTGGCGGTCGAGCACGCGGTGGATGTAATCCGGAATCCGCGCCAGTTCCGCCGTCAATTCCCGTTCGCGCTTTTCGTCCAGCGCGCCGCGCAGCCGGCCCAGGCGGATCGCCAGCAGGGCGAACGCCATCAGCTGCGCCGTGAAAGCCTTGGTCGACGCCACGCCGATTTCCGGTCCGGCCTGCGTCAGCAGCGCCGCGTCGCTTTCGCGCAACAGCGTGCTGCCCGGCACATTGCAGATGCTGACGACCTTGCAGCCCATTTCGCGCGCCAGCCGGACCGAGGCCAGCGTATCCGCCGTTTCGCCGGATTGCGACACCGCGATCGCCAGCGTCCGTTCCGGCAGGCGGGGTTGCCGATAGCGGAATTCGCTGCCCAGATCCGTCTCGCACGGGATATCGGCCCAGCGTTCGATCAGCAGCCGGCCGTACATGCCCGCGTAGTGGGCCGTGCCGCAGCTCAAGATCAGCACGCGCTGCGCGTTTTGGGCCTGCGCTTCCAGCAGCGCCGACGCTTCGCCGAGGTCGACCGAACCGTCCTTCCGGACGTGCGCGTCCAGCAGCGTCCGCAGCACGCGCGGCTGCTCGTGGATTTCCTTCAGCATGAACGTCTCGAAACCGGCCCGTTCCGCCGCTTCCGCTTTCAGCGTGACGGCCTTGATTTCGGGCGCCGCGGGCGTGCCGTCCAACTTCGAGACGGCCACGCCGGCCGGCCGCAATTCCGCCACTTCGCCGTCGTTCAGGTAGATGACCTTGTTCACGCGGTTCAGGATGGCGGGCACGTCGCTGGCGATGAATTGCTCGCCGTCGCCGACGCCGACGATGAGCGGGCTGCCGCAGCGGGCCGCGTACAGCGCGTCCGGTTCGTCGCGGAAGACGATGCCCAGCGCGTAGGCGCCCCGGGCCGACCGCAACGCCTCGCGGATCGCTTCGAGGCGGCTTTTCCCGCCGCCCTTCAGGATTTCCTCGATCAGGTGCGGAATGACCTCGGTGTCGGTTTGCGAACGGAACACGTGCCCTTTGGCTTCCAGTTCCGCGCGCAGGGCGAGGTAGTTTTCGATGATGCCGTTGTGCACGACCGCGATGCGGCCCGAACCGTCGAGATGCGGGTGGGAATTGATTTCAGACGGTTCGCCGTGCGTGGCCCAACGGGTATGGCCGATGCCCAGCCCGCCGGCGACAGGTGTCGCGTCCAGCGCCTCTTCCAAATTCGAAAGCCGCCCCACCCGCTTGAGGATCGCCAGCGCCCCGTCGGCCTGCCGGACGGCCACGCCCGCCGAATCGTAGCCCCGGTATTCCAGGCGCTTCAGCCCCTCGATCAACAGCGGAACCGCGTTTTTCGGCCCCACGTATCCCACGATGCCGCACATGTCATGCCCCTTTCGGCTGCGCCCTCATCCCAGATCGCATAAAAGCAAAGGCCGGGACCGCGCAACGGTGTCCCGGCCATGCCATGGGAAAACAGCCTTGATTAGGGGTCGACGATCTCGACCACGGCTTCTGCATCCTGCGCGGGATTCATGAAGGCGCCCGTCAATTGCTTGCCCTTCAAGGAAAAGGCCGAGCCGCCCTTCAGCACCGCCACGATGCCGGCATCGCGGAACGGATCCTGCAGCTTGTTCGGCACGATCACGTCCGTATCCGCCGGCAACGAGCTCACGCCATCCGCGTTCCGGGTGAACAGGAACGTCGTGCCTTCCCGGGCCGAATCCAGACCCGCGACCATTCTCCACGCATTTCCCTCTCCATCCGCAAATTCGGTTTCATCGGAACTCTTCACGGCCGGCAGACCCCGGGCGGAGAAGAAGTCGAAGGAAACCGTCATGGCGCCGGAGGTCACCAGATTGATGAAATAGTCCGAAGAACTGTCGTAGTCGCCGATCTTGGGCCAGGCGCCGAAGGTGCCGCCCAGCACCACGTCGTCCATCTGTCCGGCAAACGCGGACTTGTAGATGTTCGCGCCGTTGGAGACGGTCTGCACCATGGCCGCACTGATCAGGGCCTTGTTGACGGCCGGCACCAAAATGGCGGCCAGCATGGCGATGATGGCGATAACCACCAGCAGTTCGATCAGGGTAAAACCAAAGGCCTTGCGCTTCATGACTTTCTTGTCTCCTTAGTTAGACGACTCTTCCGGGCATCATACGCTTTCGGGGCGTTCCGTCAACCCCATCCTAACGAAAAACATATTTTTAAAGGCCCAACGCCCAATCGGGAAAAGCCCCGTGGATCAAGAGGGCGATGGCGATTCCCAACAGCGCGCCGAGAAACACTTCCGCCCGCGTGTGGCCGAGGAATTCCACCAGCTTTTCCGGAGAAAACTTGTGGTCCCGATAGAACTCTTCCGCCATCTGGTTCAACAGGCGCGCCTGGACGCCGGCCGCCCGCCGCACGCTTTGCGCATCGATCATGATCAACGCCAGCATGCCCATCGCCACCGCGAAAACCGGCGAGCCCATGCCCTCGCGCAGGCCGACCGAGGTCGCGCAAGCCGCCGCCGACGCCGTATGCGAGCTGGGCATCCCCCCCAGCCGGAACAGAAAGCCGTAGTCGAACTTCTTTTCCCGGACGGCAAAAGTGACCAGCTTGATGAATTGCGCCACCAGCCAGCTGGCCACCGCCACCACCAGCGTCGCGTTGTTGATGAAATCGCGGAACATGGTTCGCTTTATATGAAACCGGCGCTTCTTCTCGCAACCCTAAATCCACGTTTCCCCAATTTACTTGCGCGGCCCCCGGAATTGTGGTCTGCTCGCGAGCGAAATTCCCCCGGGATCTCAGCATGGGCACATCCTCAAAAGAATTGGCGCGGAAATTGCGGAAATTGGCGGCCCGGCAACACGGCTGTTTTACCGCCGCGCAAGCCGTCGAAACCGGATATGCCGACAGCGTCCACCTCTACCACGTCAAAAACGGCAAATGGGTCCGCGTTTTCAGGGGGATTTACCGTTTTGCGGACATGCCCGAGACTCCGGCCGCCCGCTGCATGGCCGCTTTGCTGTGGACCCGCGATAAAACCGGCAAAATCCAAGGTTTTCTGGCCCCGGAAACCGCCGAGGCGTTGCGTTCCGACCTCCTGTCCGCCGAAGATCCCATCCAAATCGTCGTTCCACGGGGATTCCGGCGTTCTTCCGAGGTTCCAAGCGGTATCCAAATCGCAACGGCGGAATCCAGTTCACATAAAACCTCAAAAATATACGGTCTCCCTGTTCAACAGAGCCCCGCGGAGACGACTACGGCACCGATCGCCCCTCGCGGCGACCTGGACGCTCCCGATTATTACGATTGGCTCGATTACCAAGCGGTTTTATGCGAAAAAGCCACCTGACGACCTCTCTCGGCCTCTTTTTCGCCTTTTTTCTCGCCTCAAGCACCGCTTCGGCCCTTTTTTTCCGCCTAGACGGCAATCGCCTCTGGCTGCAAGCCGAACAAACCCCGTTGGTGGACGTTCTCGAGCAGTTTTCGCGGGTCGGCGTGGAGGTCCGCCTCGATCCCCGCATCCAATCGGCCGTCACCGGCATCGTCCTCGGCCAGGACATCGACGATGCGTTGGAATCCGTGTTGGCTGGCTACGATTACCTGTTGACCTGGAAAATGCTGCGCGGCCCGCTCGGCCGCGTGCCGAAATTGAAGGAAATCCAGGTCTTCCTGCCCGGCAGCGCTTCGGCGGCCCGCCCCATGCCTAAAAAACCGCGCCGTTTCGACGCCACGCGAGGGGTTGCGGGCACCTCGCCCGAATTCGTGAAGGACGAACTGCTCGTCGGTGCCCGGCCTGGCACCACCTATGCGCAATTCCAGCACCTTCTCGACCAAATCGGCGGCATGATCGTGGAAGCGGATGCCGCCACCGGCGTCTATCTCGTCCGTTTTCCGCCCGGAACCAACGTGGAGGCGCTGTTGCCGCAGTTGGCGCGCAATCCGCTCATCGCCGAGGCCGAATTGAACTATGTGACCCGCCTGCCCGCCGGTTGGCCGGCCGGCTTGCCCGCCCTGCCGGCCGTGACGGCCCCGGCTGATGGGTCCATCCCCGTCGCCGTCCTCGACAGCGGTCTCGATCCGAATGCGGGACTATCACCCTTGGTTTCCGCCGGTTGGGACGCCGTCGATCCCGATCGCGCCCTTGCGGATCCCGACGGACACGGCACCCAAATGGCCATTCTGGCGTCCGGCCTGCTCGCGGCGGATGGCCTCTCCGCCTCGGCCGAAGCCCTGCCGCTGGTTTCCGTCCGGGCCTTCGACGAAGACGGGAAAACGTCCAACTTCGCCCTCATGCAGGCGCTCGCCTATGCCGCCAAGGCCGGCGCCAAGGTCGTCAACATGAGCTGGGGTTCCGAAGTCGACAGCGAATTCATGCAGGCGGCCGTCCAGGCGGCGGCCCGGCAAGGCCTGCTGCTCGTCGCCGCCGCCGGAAACGAACCCACCGGCAAGCCCATCTATCCCGCCGCCTACGCCGACGTGATCGCCGTCGGCGGCGTCGACGCCGGCGGGCAGCCGTGGGCGTCTTCCAACCACGGCGATTTCGTCGATTTGTCCGCCGCAGCGACCGCCACTCTTCCCGCCGGCACCTACGTCGGCACGTCCATTTCTTCCGCCGCCGTCGCCAGCGCCCTCGCCCAATACCTGAACCAAACGCCGGGCGCCACCGCGGCCGAAGCCCTCGCCGCGCTCAACAAAGCCCTTTCGTCTGCGCCCGCCGGCGGCTATGGCTCCGGCATTCTCGATGCCGCCGCCCTCCGCCGCTTTCTGAATCCCTGAGCGCGTCCCCGGACGCAAATCCGCAAAATGCGGATTGTCCCCTCTTCCTCCATCGTGATACAAATTCGTCGTTGTTTCCCCAGGAGAAACCATGAGCACCGAACTGAACCAGCAGACGTTCCCAGATTTCATTTCATCCGGCCTCGCGCTGGTGGATTTCTGGGCTCCGTGGTGCGGCCCCTGCCGCATGCAGATTCCCATCCTCGACCAAGTCGTCCAGAAAATGCCCGACGTCAAGATCGGCAAGATCAACGTGGATGAAAACGGCGATCTCGCCGCCCAATTCGGCGTCAACACCATCCCCTATCTCGTCATCTTCAAGGACGGCCGGAAAGTGGCCGAGTTCGTCGGCATGCGCCAAGCCCAGGTGCTCGTCGATGCGCTCGCCGCCGCGAAATAGCCCCGCCCCATGCCGCTCTTCGAGTACATCTGCAAATCGTGCGGCGAAATCGCCGAGCTGCTCGTGAGCGGTTCGCAGAAACCGGCATGCCCGAATTGCGGATCGCGCAAGCTCGAAAAGCAGTTGTCCACGTTCAGCGCCCAGGTTTCGTCGTCCAAATCGTTCTCGCCGCCCCCCTGCGGAACCGGCAGCTGCCCTACGCGCGGCTGCGGCTGCGCCGGCGGCGGCTGTCCCCACAGCCATTAACCCCACGGAGCCCACATGAAGAGTCCGCTCGCCGTCATCGCCATCGGAGGCAATTCCCTCATTCTCGACAGCAAGAAAATCACCGTGGAAGACCAGTACCGCGCGGCCCACGAAACGGCGCACCACATCGCCGCGCTCGTCGCCGCGGGCTACCGCGTCGTGATCACCCACGGCAACGGCCCCCAGGTCGGCTTCATCCTGCTGCGCTCCGATCTCGCCCGCAACGTGCTCCACCAGGTGCCCCTCGACAGCTGCGTCGCCGACACCCAGGGCGCCCTCGGCTACCAGATCGGCCAGACGCTCTCCAACGAACTCAAGAGCCAGAATCTCCGCAAGTCCATCGCCACCGTCGTCACCCAGGTCCTCGTCGACAAGAACGATCCGGCGTTTTCCAATCCCACCAAGCCCATCGGCTCCTTCTACACCGAGGCCGAAGCCCAAAAGCACAAGGCCGACAGCGGCTGGGTCCTCAAGGAAGACGCCGGCCGCGGCTGGCGCCGCGTCGTCGCCTCGCCCAAGCCCCTGCGGATCGTCGAGGAAGACACCATCCGGCTTCTGCTCGAGCAGGACGTCGTCGTGATCGCCGTCGGCGGCGGCGGCATTCCCGTCCGGGAAAACGAAAAGGGCGAACTCGAAGGCTGCGCCGCCGTCATCGACAAGGATCTCGCGTCCTGCCTCCTCGCCAAGAATCTCAAGGCGGATCTGTTCATCATTTCCACCGGCGTCGACAAGGTCGCCATCGACTTCAAGAAACCGACCCAGCGCGAGCTCGACCAGCTCACCGTCGCCGAGGCCAAGAAATATCTGGCCGAGGGGCAATTCCCCGCCGGCAGCATGGGTCCCAAGATCGAAGCCGCCGTCGACTTCCTCGAACACGGCGGCAAGGAAGTCATCATCACCCAGCCCCACCTCCTCGAAGAAGCCATCGCCGGCCGGAACGGCACGCACCTCGTGCCGTAAGGATGGAGCCGGGACGCCTTCGTCCCGGATGGAAACAATGAAATCCAGCCAGGCCCAGCTCGGCCGCGTCTTCGTCCTCCGCCTGGAGGACGGCGAGATCGTCCACGAATGCATCGAGAGGTTCGCCGCGGAACGGGGCATCACGCACGCCGCCTTGACCCTCCACGGCGGCGCCGACGACGGCAGCGTCTTGGTCGTCGGCCCGCGCGAAACCCGGTCGCCGCCGCCCATCGCCCCGCAAACCGCGACGCTCGCCGGCGCGCACGAAGTCGTCGGCACCGGCACGCTCTTCCCCGACGCGAACGGCGTTCCCATCCTCCACGTCCATCTCGCCTGCGGTCGCGGCGAAAACACCGTCACCGGCTGCATCCGCACTGGCGTGAAAACCTGGCACGTCCTCGAGGTCGTTCTCGTCGAATTGGTCGGTTCGACCGCCCGGCGCCTGCCCGACGCCGCCACCGGCTTCGAATTGCTCGTGCCCTGAAAAAAGAATCCCGGAGGGCCGAACGGCGCTCCGGGATAAAGTGGTGAGACGGGCGGGGCTCGAACCCGCGACCACAAGCTTAAAAGGCTCCAGAAAACTATCGTTTTATTGGTATTTTTCAATACTTAAAAAACAATGTCCCATTTATTCTAATTGATTCCGCCCCCTACCCCGCCTAAAGTATGAAAAAGTACAAAAGGGGCGACATGAGAAAAGGTCGAAGGGTAACTGGGCACCTTTACAGGCGCGAAGGTTCATCCATCTGGTGGGTCAAATGGCAGTCGGGTAAGAAGCAGTTCTATCAGACGACCGGGGAAACATCCAAAGCAAAGGCGCGTCAGAAGGCAGACCAGATTCTCGATCCGTTCAAGGCGCAGGAAGAGGCGGACACCCTCGCTACCGTCGTCGCCCGGATGAAAAAGGAAGAATCGGCTGCGCAAAGGGCGGCCGATATTACCAACCGGATCAAGTTGTCGGATGTCTGGCGTCGTTTTCCCTACGATCGTTCCCAGCCGAGGCGGACTCGCGGACAGGTCCGGGCACTATCCCCTATGAACATCGCGCAGAATAAGCGCGATTGGGAACAATTTGTCGATTGGATGGCCGAACACCACGAGACCGCGAAAACCATGCAGGATGTGACCCCCGCAATCGCGCAGAGCTATTCGGACTTCCTGTACAACCGAAAGAAGGTTACTGCGGGGCGGCACAACAAACTGATCACGACGTGCAATGTCATGTACCGGCTGGCAAAAGTACTCTCTCCATTTGCCGACGTGACGAAGTACGAGTTGCCCAAAGAAGCTGAACATCGCGAACCCTTCACCGTCGAACAGGTGCAGAAGCTGATCGGCGTGGCGGAGGGCGAGATGCGCGGCCTGCTGTCCGTCCTGTACTTTACCGGCCTCCGCGCCGGGGACGCTGTTCAGCTCCAGCACAAGAATCGCGTTGTCGTACAGAAGAACGGAAGCGCCCCCGTCCGGAAGATTTTCTTGAAGACCGCTAAGACCGGCGCAGACATCAACATCATCGAGCATCCCCTGCTTACGAAGGTGCTGGCGGAAATCTCTGGCGATTCAGGTAAGGGACCGCTGTTCCCCGAACTCGCGGCGGCCTACCAGCGTGATCCCCATCTGATCATCAAACGGTTCAATCGTCTCATGACACGGGCCTTCGGCAAAGACTTCGACAGAACCGAGAAACGAACAGGAAGCGGGGTGCTGGCCATTGCTCGTTTCGGGATGCACAGCTTCCGTCATAGCCTTGCCACGCATTGCGCGACAGCCGGCGTCCCCATTGCCATTGTCCAAAAATGGTTGGGCCACGCTAGCTCAATGATCACGCGGGCTTACCAACATGTGGGAACCGAGGACCAGGAACGCGTCGTTGCGGCCATCCCCAAGCTAGCCCTCCCTGGTTTCGAAGGCGACATCATTGAAGCCGAGGCGGTCGAAGTCAAAACGGAGCCCGGAGACGAGCCGTTGCCGGCTTGGGGCGTCCAGCAACTGCAGACGATGACGCAAAAGAACTGGAAGTTGATAAGAAATGCAATGCTGGCAAAATCTAAACAGGCTCATTCACAAGCCGGAAGCTTCAAACAGCCCCCCCC
>ERZ1645187.3764-NODE-3764-length-12605-cov-6.475936_pt1 | contig 12605 bp, 12 predicted proteins | sample MGYA00575352_ERZ1645187 | MGnify/ENA primary metagenome ERZ1645187 (study PRJEB40837, sample SAMN11349314) | freshwater sediment metagenome | isolation source: river sediment | host: Sediment | place: India: Wazaribad , New Delhi | collected 2017-02-21 ... | reverse complement strand
GGCGCGGCCCTGCGAGCCGTAGCCGACGATGACGACCTTCTTGCCCTTGATCAGGTTGATATCAGCATCGCGGTCATAATAAACGCGCATCGGGGGAGGCTCCTTGGACGGTGATTGGAATTGTCGAAATTCGTTGGCGCTTAAAGGCCTAAGTTTGCCCGCCGTCAAGCGGGAAGAATGAGAGACCCGTCTTCGCCGAGTGGAAAGAACGGGTTATGCGCCACTTCCCAGAGGTGGCCATCGGGATCGGCAAAGTAGCCGGAATAGCCGCCCCAGAACACCGCTTGCCCCGGCTTCATCAGTTGCCCGCCCGCGGCCACCGCCTCGGCGATCACCCGGTCCACCGCCGCGGGCGAGGCCACGTTGTGCGCCAGCGTGATGCCGGAAAAGCCGGGCGTACTGTCGGCCACAGTGGCGTCCTCGGCCAGTTTGCCGCGCGGATAGAGCGCCAGCGCCATGCCGCCGGCCTGGAAGAACACCACATCGCCCTGGCTCGCCGGCGAGGCGATAAACCCCATCGCCTCATAGAAACGGCGGCTGAGCGCAAGATCGCCCACCCCCAGCGTGATCAGCGAGATGCGCGGCTCCATCCCTTGCCTCACGCCACCAGCATGGCGATGAACACGCCGATGCCGCCGACCACCGGCAGCCATGTGCCCACCGGCTGCCATTTCGAGGTAACCGGCCCGCCGTGATCGATCACATAGCCGGTCTTGACCAGAACCGCGACCAGAACGGTCACCGCCGTGAAGGTGAGGAAGGCGTTGATGGTGCGGCTGCGGCCCAGGGCATCATCCTCGTCCCGGGGCGGGAAATACCGCGCGGCGAACGCCAGCCAGCCGCCCTGAACCACCACATTGGCCATCATGATCGGCACCATCAGCGGCGACAGAAGCACCATGGCAATGCCGCTGGCCACCGTCAGCGCCGCGCCGAGGCGCAGCCAGTAATGCCGCACCCGGTCGGCCAGCTTCTGGCCATAGACCATCTGTTCCAGAGTACTGGCCATCGCATCCACCGCCATCGCGCGCACAAGAAACGCCCCGCCGATGATGTAGAACAGCCCCATGGCCCGCACGACCCAATCCATTACCAGAACTCCCTGACCACCGGCCACAGCGACAGCATAAGCAGCCCCGCCATGGACCAGTTGAAAAAGGTCAAGGCGCGCGGATTGGACAGCAGCCGCCGCAGCGATTGCCCGAACCACACCCACACCACCACGGAGGGAAAGTTGGCGACCATGAAATTGAAGGCAACGAACAGGGCATTCAGCGTCGCATCCTCGAATACCCGGTAGGTCGCGATGGCGGTCACCGCCATCATCCACGCCTTCGGGTTGACCCATTGGAACGCGCTCGCCTCGAGAAACGTCATCGGCCGGGCCTTGACCTGCCCTTCCTTGACCGGACCGGAATGGGCGATGCGCCAGGCCAGCCACACAAGGTAGAGAATACCCGCAACCTTCAAGGCGAGATAAAGCGTCGGGAACCGGGAAAAGACCTGTCCCAGCCCCATGCCGATCAGGAAAACCATCGCTGTGAAGCCGAGATCCACCCCCAGCATATGCGGGATGGATCGCCTCAGACCGAAATTCAGCCCCGAGGCCAGCAGCATCATATTGTTCGGCCCCGGCGTGAATGAGGACGAGAACGCAAACAGGAACAGCGCCGCGAGCGTGGAGGAGGAAAACCCGTCCACCGCCGGTTACAGCCCCTCGGCCCCGCGGCTGATCGCCGCCGCGCCGGTGCGCGCCACTTCCACAAGCCCGATATGCGCCATCAGGTCGATGAACCGCTCGACCTCGTCGCTGGAGCCGGCAATCTCGAAGATGAACGAATTCAGCGTCGCATCGATCGATTTGGCCCCGAAGGCGGCGGCCAGCCGCAGCGCTTCCATCCGGTGCTCCGAGCGCGTCTCGCCATCCTGGCTCACCTTCACCAGCGCCAGTTCCCGCTCGATGGTCGTGCCCTTCAGCGTCAGGTCGACCACGCGATGCACCGGCACCAACCGGTCCAGCTGCGCCTTGATCTGGTCGATCACCTGTGGCGTGCCGCGCGTCACCACCGTGATGCGCGAGACGTGGCTGTCATGCTGCGTCTCGGAAACCGTAAGGCTTTCAATGTTGTAGCCGCGACCGGAGAACATGCCGGCAATGCGCGCGAGCACGCCGGGCTCGTTGTCCACGATAATGGCGAGCGTGCGCCGCTCGACGGTCGGGCGATAGGAAGGATCGGCATACGGCGATTTCATGGTGGCTCCTTCGTGCAGTCAGTGGACAGGCCGGGCGCCGAGCACCCAGCTCTGGAACAGATCGAGGTCGATATTGCCGCCGGAGAGAACCAGACCGACGCGTTTGCCCGCGTTTCCGGCCTTGTCCTGCAGGGCGGCGGCCAGCGGCGCAGCGCCCGCGCCCTCGGCTAGGTTGTGGGTATCGGTCCAGTAGGCGCGGATTGCGGCGGCAATCTCGTCGTCGCTCACCGTAACGATACGGGAAGCGCCTTTCATGATGATTTTCAAAGCCGTAGCATCGGGCACACGGGTCGCCATGCCGTCGGCATGGGTTTGCGCTGTCGGGGTGGAGACGGCATGCCCGGCCTTCAGCGACAGGGCATAGGAGGGCGCCTCGGTCGATTGCACGCCGACAATCTCGGTCTTCAGGCCCAGAAGATCGCGCGCCATGATCGCCCCGCAGATGCCCGAGCCCATGCCGATCGGCACGTAGAGAACGTCGAGCCCGGGTTCGGTGCGCAACAGCTCAAGGCTGTAGGTGGCGACACCGAGGACAAGATCGCGGTGGAACGAGGGCACCATGGTCAGCCCGCGCGCCTCCGCCAGCCGGCCCGCTTCCTGCCGTGCGGCCTCGAAATCCTCGCCGAACATGACAAGCTCGGCGCCGAACGAACGCATCGCAGCGTTCTTCTCGGTGGAATTGCCGTGCGGAACAACGATCGTCACCGGCATTCCGACAGCCCGGCCGGCAAAGGCGAGGCTCTGGCCGTGGTTGCCGCGTGTGGCGGAGATGACACCCGCCACCGGCGCCGCGCCGTTCTTCAGCCGGGTGAGATGGACGATGCCGCCGCGCACCTTGAACGCGCCGGTCGGCGTGTGGTTCTCGTGCTTGACGATCACCTCCGCCCCCAGCCGCGCCGCCAGCAGCGGCCAGCGATGCGCCGGGGTGGCCGCCATGTGGCGCATCACCAGCCCGCGCACCGCCTCAAGTTCGCTCAGATCGAACATTGCCCCTGCCCCCGCCGCCGGTCAGACCAGCTGCTTGCCCTTGGCGTCGATGATCTCGCCGGTATCGCCGGAAAAATCGGGCAGGATCATCTCGTTATGCGCCTTGCCCGAGGGGATCATCGGGAAGCAGTTCTCTTCCTTGGTGACGAGGCAATCGAAGATCACCGGGCCGGGATAATCGATCATCTCCTGGATTTTCGCATCGAGTTCCTTCGGGTCGGAACAGCGGATGCCCTTGGCGTGATAGGCCTCGGCCAGCTTGACGAAATCGGGCAGCGCCTCGGAATACGAGTTGGAATAGCGCCCGCCGTGCAGCAGCTCCTGCCACTGGCGCACCATGCCCATGTACTGGTTGTTGAGGATGAACACCTTGATCGGCAGCCGGTACTGCGCCGCGGTGGACATTTCCTGCATGTTCATCAGCACCGAGGCCTCGCCCGCCACGCAGACGACGAGCGATTTTTCATGCGCCTGCTGCACGCCCACCGCCGCCGGCAGGCCATAGCCCATGGTGCCCAGCCCGCCCGAGGACATCCAGCGGTTCGGCTCCTCGAAATGCAGGAACTGCGCCGCCCACATCTGGTGCTGGCCCACCTCGGTGGTGATGTAGGTGTCGCGGGTCTTGGTGAGGTGGTAGAGCCGCTCGATCGCGTACTGCGGCTTGATCTCGGTCTCCGAGCGCTTGTAGGCAAGCCCGTTGCGCGCCCGCCAGGTGGAGATCTGGCTCCACCACGCCTTGTGTGCTTCCGTCTCCAGCTTCGGCTTCCGCTCCTGCCACAGGCGCAGCATCTCGCTCAGCACCCGTGCGGCATCGCCGATGATCGGGATATCGACCTTGACGTTCTTGTTGATCGACGACGGGTCGATATCAACATGGATTTTCTTGGATTTCGGCGCGAAGGCATCGAGCCGCCCGGTGATCCGGTCGTCAAACCGCGCGCCGATGCAGATCATCACATCGCAATCGTGCATCGCCATGTTGGATTCGTACGTGCCGTGCATGCCAAGCATGCCCAGCCACTGCGGATCGGACGCCGGATAGGCGCCGAGGCCCATCAGCGTCGAGGTGATCGGATAGCCGGTGGCGCGCACCAGATCGCGCAGCGCCGCGCTCGCCGCCGGGCCGGCGTTGATGACGCCGCCACCGGTGTAGAAGATCGGCTTCTTCGCCTTCGCCATCAGGTCGAGCGCGCGCTCGATCTGCGCCGTGTCGCCGTCCACCCTGGGGCGATAGGTCTTGTGCTCGGAGTTCGTCGGCCGCTCGTACTTGCCCTTGGCGAACTGCACATCCTTCGGAATGTCGATGACCACCGGGCCCGGCCGCCCGTTCGAGGCGACATAGAACGCCTCGTGGATGATGCGCGGCAGGTCTTCCACCCGCTTCACAAGATAGTTGTGCTTGGTGCAGTGGCGGGTGATGCCCACCGTGTCGCACTCCTGGAAGGCATCGGAGCCGATGAGATGGGTCGGCACCTGCCCGGTGAAGCAGACAATCGGGATCGAATCGAGCAGCGCATCGGTCAGGCCGGTCACCGCGTTGGTCGCCCCCGGGCCGGAGGTGACGAGCACGCAGCCGACCTTGCCGGAGGAGCGGGCATAGCCCTCCGCCGCATGCACCGCGCCCTGCTCGTGGCGGACGAGGATGTGGTGCACCTTCTCCTGCTGGAAGATCGCGTCATAGATCGGCAGCACCGCGCCGCCCGGATAGCCGAAGATGTGCTCGACACCCTGATCCTGCAGGGCGCGGATGACCATCTCCGCCCCGGTCATGATCTCGCTCATGATAACTCTCCTGATCTCGTCTCGGCTCTTTGCGGTGTTCCCGGCAAAAGGTCAAAGAAAAAGGCCCCTTTCGGGACCTTGTGGATACGCGCCGTCGCATGGGATCGTCGGGTTACCCCCGTCCCACCTCCGGCGCGCTGCATACGATAAGAATGAAAGCCATGGTGCTCTCCGTTGGCGGACACACTAGGCGCCGCCCCCTGCGGCGTCAAGCCTCCCCGGCACCGCCAAAGGGATGAGGCCAAGCCGCAGCGGAATCCCGACAAAATCTAAAGTTGCATTTTTGAATGACACAACTCTTTATAAAGACATGTCGGATTAGGCTGCGCCGAATGCCATTTCTGTGACGGTATCCCTTGGACCTCGCCGCCTTCGACGACAAGATCGTCCTGCCTCAGGACCTCAAACTGCTGGAGCGCTACCGCGAGGCCAGCAGAGGGGGGGTCTTGCCGCACATCCGCCTGCTCGACGGCGAGGTGATGGCCGAGGTGGGCGACGACCTCACGGTCGTCGAACCGACGGCGGACGGCGAGTTCGACTACCTGTTCTATGGCCGCTCGGTTTTCGCGGTCAACGGCTGCAACTATTCCGGAAAATCGACCGCGCAGCAGTCGCCCCGGGGCGGTGCCCAGTCCCGCCACGGCTTTGCGCGCGCGCTCGCTGCCGGCGAGCCGGTGTACACGCTCGACCGCGCCTCGGAGAACGGCTCGGTCCACCTCTGGGGCCGGCTGCACCTGCCGTTTCAGGACAGCGCCGGCCGCCCGGTGGTGGTCACCATCAACCGCCCGCAGGAATATACTGACGAACTGCTGCGCGACATTCTCGACGCGGCGGCGGACGGCATTCTCGCGGTGCGCGCCATCCGTGATGCCAACCGCACGATCACCGATTTCGATATCATCGCCGTCAACACCACGATGGCCGAGTTTCTCCAGATCGACCGCAACGCGGTGGCCAGCCAGACGATCCTGCAACTGCTGCCGTGCGTCACGCGCGACGGCGCATGGGAAAAGCACGTCTCGGTGGTCGACTCGCGCACCCCCGCCTCGTTCGAGAGCCGCTATGTCCTCAAGGGCGGCGTGCGCTGGTATCGCATCGTCTCCGCTCCGCTCAACGACGGGCTCGTGGTCAGCTACCCCGACATTACCGAGCTGAAAGTCCTCAATATCAAGCTGGAGGAGCAGCGCCGCAAGCTGGAGGAGGAGGTGACCCGCCGCCTGAAGGTGGAGGAGGATCTCTGGACCCTCGCCCATTGCGACGCGCTGACCGGCATTGCCAACCGCCGGGCGATGCACCTGCGCGCCACCAAGATGCTGGAGGAGGCGCGGCTCTCCGGCGTGCCCTGTGCGATGATCGTGCTCGACATCGACCATTTCAAGGGCATCAACGACACCTACGGCCACGCGGCGGGCGACGCCGCAATCGTCAAGGTGGCCGAGGTCGCCCGCTCCGGCCTCCGCGATCAGAAGGACATCGCCGCGCGGATGGGCGGTGAGGAATTCGCCATGCTGCTGAATGCGGCAGACATCGGCGTCGGCCTTGCGGTGGCCGAGCGGCTGCGCAAGGAGATAGAGACCATGGTGATCACCTCGGAGGGCAAGAGCTTCAGCCTCACCGTCTCCTTCGGCGTGGCCGCCAGCAACGGCGTCTGCACCTATGAAAGCCTGATCCAGACGGCGGACAAGGCGCTCTACCGCGCCAAGCGCGCGGGGCGCAACCAGTCAAGCGCCGAGCCGGTCTCCGCCGCGGCCTGAACCGGATATCGCCTCCTCCGCCGCCCCGGCACTGGCAAACCAGTCCCACTCGGCCATGAACTTGCGCGCCCAGGTCAGCTGCCGCTTGGCATAGCGCCGCGTATCCTGCTGCCCCAGCGCGATCGCCTCTTCCCGGCCCAGCGCGCCGTCGAGATGGGCGATGAGATGGGGCACGCCATGCGCCTTCATGATACCCCGGTTGGGCGCAAGGCCAAGGCCCGCCAGAGTGCGCACCTCGTCCAGCGCACCCGCCGCCATCATCGCGTGGAACCGCACATCGATGCCTGCGAACAGCATGTCCCGCTCGGGCGCCAGATAAATGCCCCGCCATGCGCCGGGCGCGATGAGCGGCGCGCCCTGATGCCGCGCCTGCCACTCCGCCAGCGGCAGGCCGGTAGCCAGCACCACTTCAAGCGCCCGCATCAGCCGGGGCGTATCGGCCGCGTTGAGCCGCCCTGCCGCAACAGGATCATGCCGGGCGAGCGCCGCCGCCAGATCCGCCGCCGGCTGGGCGGCCACCTCCGCCTTGATCGCGAGGGGAATGGCAGGGGTCTCCACCAGCCCCTCGGTCAGCGCGCGGAAGTAAAGCCCCGTGCCGCCGACAAAAATCGGCACCCGCCCTTCCGCCGTCACCTCGGCCAGCGCGGCGGTGGCATCGCGCAGGTAATCGCCGGTCGAATACTCCCGCCCCGCCGTCACGAACCCGTAGAGCCGATGCGGAACCTCCGCCTCTTCCGCCGCGCTCGGCCGCGCGCTGAGGATGCGGAGTTCGCGATACACCTGCATGGAATCGGCATTGATCACGGTGCCGTTCAGCGCTTTTGCCAGCAAAATCGCCAGCGCGGACTTGCCGCTCGCCGTCGGACCTGCAATCAGCACGGCTGAAGGGCGGCTGCCGCCCCGTGTGTCCCCTTTAGCTCCCGTGCTGCCCATGTCCCCTGCCGTCACATCCTTCGTTGCCACGCTGATTGCCAACCCGGCCGCCCCGTGCCTTGAAGAAGCGCATCTTCGCCTCGCCGCGCAAGCCCTCGAGCATGCAAAATCGCCGGTTTGGCTGGACAGGGGCATCGCGGCGGACCTGCCGTTCGAGGCGCCCGCCCATCTCGACCGGCGCGGCGCCGCGCTGGCGGTCAAGGCCCTGCTCGCCGGCCTGCCGGTGGATGTGGTGGTCCAGCCGGCCCGGGGGCGGAAGAAGCGCCTGCTGGTGGCCGATATGGATTCGACCATGATCGGGCAGGAATGCATCGACGAACTGGCCGATTTCGTTGGCCTGAAGGAGAAGGTCTCCGCCATCACCGAGCGGGCGATGCGTGGCGAGATCGCCTTCGAGCCGGCGTTGCGCGAGCGGGTTGCCCTGCTGAAAGGCCTGCCGGTCGCCATCGTCGACAGGATCATCGCCGAGCGGATCACCCTCACCCCCGGCGGGCCGGAGCTGGTGCGCACCATGCGCGCCGCCGGCGGCGAGGCATGGCTGGTCTCCGGCGGCTTTACGGTGTTCACCACCCGCATCGGCGCGACGATCGGGTTCAACGAGAACCGCGCCAATATCCTCGATGTCACCGATGGCGTGCTGGCCGGCACGGTGGCCGAGCCGATCCTCGGCAAGCAGGCGAAGCTGGATACCCTCATCGCCGTGCGCGAGCGGATGGGCCTGACCCCGGACGAGACGATGGCGGTGGGCGACGGCGCCAATGATCTTGCCATGCTCGGCGCGGCGGGGCTGGGCGTTGCCTTCCACGCCAAGCCGCAGGTCGCGGCCGAGGCCCATGCCTGCATTGACCATGGCGACCTGACCGCGCTGCTGTTCATACAGGGCTATGCCCGCGCGGATTTTATGGCCTGAGCTGGCCCACCGGACCCCGGCCCAACAAAAAGGGGCGCCTGAGCGCCCCTTTTCCCTGTCCCGCTTCTGCCGCGGATTATTCCACCGGCAGCGTCACATAGCGCAGGTCACCCTGCGCATTGGCGATGTAGAACAGCGCGTTGGCGCGGCCATCCTTCTTCAGCTCCGCCAGCCGCTTGGTGACATCCGCCACCGATTTGACCGGCGTGCGCTGCACCTCGACGATCACATCGCCCGGCTGGATGAACCGCTCCGAAGCCTTCGAGCCCGGCGCGATGCGCAGGATCACCACGCCGTCAATGCCGTCCTTGATGTTGAAGCGGCGGCGCGTCTCGGCGCTCAGCGGCGCAAGGTCAAGCCCGACAGCCTTGGTGGCGGCGGCATCGCCGTTGCTGCCCGGCGTGCCGGGGCGGGTGTTGCTGGCCACCTTGTCGTTGCTTTCGAGACGGCCGACCTTGACGGTCTTGGTCATCTCCTTGCCGCCGCGCAGCAGCGAGACCTCGACTTCCTTGTCCACCGGCGTATCGGCAACGATCCGCGGCAGATCGCGCGACGTCTTCACATCCTTGCCGTCGAACTTGACGATCACGTCCTCGCGCTCGAGGCCAGCGGCCTTGGCCGGGCCTTTCTCATCGACGTTGGAGATGAACGCCCCGCGCGCCTTGCCGATGTTCAGGCTGTCGGCCAGCGCGTCATCCACATCCTGGATGGCCACGCCCAGCCAGCCGCGCCGCGTCTCGCCGAACTTGATCAACTGGTCGACCACGCTCGACACCATCGCCGAGGGCACGGCAAAGCCGATGCCGATCGACCCGCCGGTGGGCGAGACGATGGCGGTGTTCACGCCGATCACCTCGCCGCCCATGTTGAACAGCGGGCCGCCGGAGTTGCCCTTGTTGATCGCCGCATCGGTCTGGATGAAATTGTCATACGGGCCGGAGCGGATGTTCCGGTCCTTGGCCGAGACGATGCCGGCCGAGACCGAACCGCCGAAGCCGAACGGATTGCCGATCGCCATCACCCAGTCGCCGACGCGCATCTTCGCCGAATCGCCGAACTTCACCGCCTTCAGCGGCTGCGGCGGCTTCACGCGCAGTACGGCAATGTCGATTTTCGGATCCTTGCCGACGAACTCGGCTTTCAGTTCCGTGCCGTTGTTGAACACGACGGTGATCTCGTTCGCATCGGCGATGACGTGATGGTTGGTCACCACCACACCGGCGGGATCGATCACGAAGCCCGAACCGAGCGAGGAGCCGCGCTGCGGCGGGCGCTGCGGCGCGGGGCTGTCGCCACCGCCACGGCGGTTGTTGAAGAACTCGTTGAACAGATCCTCGAAGGGCGAGCCGGGCGGGAACTGCGGCATCGGCACCGCGCGCTGGTCCACCTTCTGCGCGGCCTTGATGTTGACGACCGCGTCCATCACGCTCTGCGACAGATCGGCGAGCGATTCAGGGCCGCGCGCGAAGGCCGGCAGCGGCGTTGCGGCCATCAGGCCGCCGCCCACCACCGCGATGGCCACCGCTCGCGATACGCGCCGGGTGGCCCCGGCAAGGCTATTATGAAAGGTGCGGGAGAAAGTATTCGACATCAGTCCCTCTCGTCTGGGGTTCTCGGGCCGCCCGATGGCAACCGGTTTGAGCGGTCAAATACGGCGTAACCACGTCAGCGCAGGTTGAATTTTGTGTCATCGCCACAAAATGCAAGATCATTACAAAGCTTTAATCGCCCACAGCACGGCAATGCCGACAACCGCCGAGACGACGCCGACAACGCGCATGACATGCTCGGACATCTGCGAGGCCTCCTGCATGGCGCGGCTCATCGCATGGGGAAAGGCCGCAAACAGCAGCCCCTCGAACGCAAGCACCAGACCGACAGCGAAGATGATCTCCCGAATGGTCCCCTCCCCGCGCCGGCCTGGCGCCCGTTATGGTGTCTTCTTCTCGCCGGCCGTCTTGGGCCGGCCCTTCGGATCGTTAAGATAGCGGAAGAAGTCGCTGTCTGGCGAGATCACCATTTTGGTATCCCCCGCTTTCAGCCCGGCTTCATACGCCTGCATCGACCGCCAGAAGGTGAAGAACTCGGTATCCCGGCCATAGGCCTCGGCGAGCAGCTTGGTCCGCTCCGCATCGCCCGCGCCCAGCGTCTCGCGCGCCTGCCGGTCGGCTTCCGCCTTCAGCACCACGACATCGCGATCCGCCCGCGCCTTGATGCGCTCCGACGCCTCCACGCCCTGCGCGCGGTATTCGGACGCTTCACGGTGCCGTTCGGTCTGCATCCGCTGGTAGATCGCCTGGCTGTTCTGCTCCGGCAGGTCCGCCCGGCGGATGCGCACATCGACGATCTTGAGGCCCAGCGCCTGCGCCTCGCGGTTGAGCTGGTCCTCGACCTTCTGCACGAGATTCGACCGGTCATCCCGGACGACCGACTGGAACGACGAGCCGCCGAGCACCCGGCGCAGCGCCGAGGTGAGCAGCGTCTTCAGCCGGTCCTCGCCCGCGAGAATCGAGCCCGAGGTCGCCTGGAAGAACAGCAGCGGATCCTCGATCTTGTAGCGGGTGAAGGCATCGACCACGAGCCGCTTCTGGTCCGAGGTGATCACCTCTTCCGAGGCGGTCTCGAGATCGAGCACGCGCCGGTCGAGATGGATGACGCTCTCGAAGAAGAACGGCATCTTGAAATTCAGCCCAGGCTTGACGACGACACGCTGCGGCTTGCCGAATTGCGTGACAATGGCCTGCTGGGTCTGGTCCACCACGAACAGCGCGGTGGAGGCGGAGGCAATCACCACACCGGCGATGCCGACAAGGGCAGGATGCAGGGCCATCAGCGCGCTCCCGTCTGGTCGTTGCGGCGGGGCAGCTCGTTCAGCGGCAGGTAGGGCACCACGCCCTGCGCGCCGGAGTTCTGATCGAGGATGATCTTGTCCATGCCGCCATAGATGCGTTCGATCGATTCAAGGAACAGGCGCTGGCGGGTCACATCCGGCGCCTTCTTGTATTCGTCATAGAGCTTGACGAAGCGCGCGGCCTCGCCCTTGGCGTCCGCAACCATCTTTTCCTTTTCCGCTTCCGCCCGCTGGATGATGCGGGCGGTCTCGCCGCGCGCCTCGGGCACCACCTTGTTGGCGTAGGCCTGTGCCTCGTTCTGCGCGCGCTCCTGGTCGGCGCGGGCCGCCTGCACATCACGGAACGCCGCGATAACCTGCTGTGGCGGGTCCACCTTCTGCATCTGCACCTGCTGGATCACGACGCCGGCGCCGTATTCGTTGAGCGTCTTCTGCATCAGCTCATGCACCGCGTTCTCGATGGTCAGCCGCGCACCGGTCAGCACGTCAAGCGCATTGGACTTGCCGATGATCTCGCGCATCGACGCCTCGGCCACCGCCTTCACGGTCGGCCCGTTGTTGCGCAGGTTGAAGACGAAATCCTGCGGACGCTTCTCGTCGATGCGCCACAGCACGGTGAAATCGATCTCGACGATGTTCTCGTCGCCCGTCAGCATCAGGCTCTCGGCCGGCACCTGCCGCCGCCCGCCCGAGCGGTTGTCGAGCACCCGCGCGCCGATATCCACCGACTGGACGCCGATGGTCGGCTTGTCGACCCGGCCGATCGGATACGGCCAGTTGTAGTTGAGGCCCGGCGAGGCGACCGAATTGAACCGGCCGAACACCCGCTCGATGCCGATCTCGTTCGGCCTGACGGTGTAGATGCCCGTCGCCAGCCACACGAGCACGCCGATCAGCGCGATGAGGACGATACCGATGGCGCTCATCCCGCCACCGGGCATGGCGCGGCGCAACTGGTCCTGCCCCTTGCGGAACAGATCCTCAAGGTCCGGCGGGCGATTGCCGCCGCCGTTGCCGCCACCGCCACCGCCGGAGGGGCCATTGCCCCAGGGGCCGTTGTTCTTGGGCTGCCACGGCCCGCCGCTATTGTTGTTCCAGGGCATCAAAGTCCTCGTTGCCGGGGAGTGTATCCTGT
>ERZ1645187.3762-NODE-3762-length-12606-cov-244.731336_pt1 | contig 12606 bp, 12 predicted proteins | sample MGYA00575352_ERZ1645187 | MGnify/ENA primary metagenome ERZ1645187 (study PRJEB40837, sample SAMN11349314) | freshwater sediment metagenome | isolation source: river sediment | host: Sediment | place: India: Wazaribad , New Delhi | collected 2017-02-21 ... | reverse complement strand
AGAGGTCCTGACCCGCGATCCGGCTCATCACCGCCTGATGCATCTCCAGGGCGGATTCCACCCGGACCAAGTCCACCCCCGCTGGCACCGGGAGGGCGGTGGGCCCGCTGACCAGCAGGACCCGGGCCCCCCGGTCTAACAGGGCCTGTGCCAGGGCATAACCCATCCGGCCGGAGCTGCGGTTGCCGACGTACCGCACCGGGTCGATGGCCTCGCGCGTGGGGCCGGCGGTGATCAGCACCTGGCGTCCCGCCAATGCACTTTCGGCGGTCCGGATGGCAGCCCGGTCCCCGGCGGCAGGAGCGGAGGCATCCTGAGCCGCCGCAGCCGCCATCCCGTTGGTCGGCGGGGGTAGTGCGGCCGAACTCGGCTCGGCAGCCAGCTCCCCGGTCGGCTCAGCAAGGGCGGGCGAAACGGTCGTCATCAGGGCCTGCACGATGGCGTCCGGTTCCAGCATGCGGCCAGGCCCGGTCTCGCCACAGGCCTGCTCACCCCTGGCGGGGCCCAGCAGGCGCACGCCCCGTTCCGCCAGCAAGCGGGCATTGGCTTGAGTAGCGGGGTGACGCCACATCTGCTGATTCATGGCCGGGGCCAGCACCAGGGGCGCCGCTGTCGCCAGGGACAAGGTGGTCAGCAGGTCATCGGCCATGCCCGCCGCCAGCCGCGCCATCAGGTCGGCGCTGGCCGGGGCCACCAGGACCAGGTCCGCCCAACGTGCCAGCTCGATATGATCCATGCCCGCCTCGGCGGCCGGGTCCAGGAGGTCGAGGCGCACCGGATTACCGGACAGGGCCTGGAAGGTCAGGGGCGCGACAAAGGCCTGCGCCGCCCGCGTCATCACCACCCGCACCTCCGCGCCAGTCGCCCGCAAGCGGCGAGTCAGCTCGGCCGCCTTGTAGGCGGCGATACCGCCGCTGACGCCCAGCAGCACCTGTCGATAAGCCAAGGGATTCACCTGACGCTGAAAAAGCCGCCTGAATGAGGAGAGGATCTGATTGCCAGGGGCGGATTGTACTGCAATGGCCTCTTAGCCCCCATCCCAACCCCCATCTGCGGGAGGTCAAGGTGCTTGCCTCAATTTCCCAGTCCCACCAGTCCCCCCGGTCCGCAACCTGACAGTCACCCGCAACGGTCATCGGTCGGGATGACGCGAGACATTCCCAGAAGACTCGCGGGTCGTTCTCAATAGTCGTTAGAAGTATCAGCCCCAAGTTATCAGTCAAGCTAGGCCGCCGCCTGGCCGCCGCCTTGCGGGCCCTGGCGGGCTCGCGTAAATTCCGCCCAGGAACGCTATAAACAACAACGAGAACGAAGAGGAGGACCCGAATGAAAATCCTGGAATTACCCGAAGACGAGCGCCCACGGGAAAAGCTGCTCAAACGGGGGGCCGAGGCCCTGACGGACGCCGAACTGCTGGCGATCTTCCTGCGCACCGGCATCCCGGGCAAGAGCGCCATCGACCTGGCGCGCGAACTGCTGGAGGAGTTCGGCGGCCTGCGGGGCCTCTTCTCCGCCGATGAGAGGCGCTTCTGTAAGGAGAAGGGGCTGGGTAAGGCTAAATATGCCTTGCTGAAAGCGGTCCAGGAGATGCAGAGGCGCTACCTGGCGGCCGAGATGGAGCATGGCACGCCCCTGACCAGCCCCGAGACCACCCGCGCCTTCATCAAGACCCGGCTCTACCACTACCCCCACGAGGTCTTCGCCTGCCTCTTCCTCGACAACCGTCATCATGTCCTGCGGTATGAGGAGCTCTTCCGCGGCACCATCGACGGTGCCAGCGTCCATCCCCGTGAGGTGGTGCGACGCGCCCTGGAGCTTGGGGCCGCCGCCGTCATCTTCGCCCACAACCACCCCTCGGGGATCACCGAACCCAGCCAGGCCGACCTGCGCATCACCCAGCGCCTCAAGGACGCCCTCTCGCTAGTGGAGGTGCGCGTCCTCGATCACCTGATCATCGGCGATGGTGATGGCATCTCCTTCGCGGAGCGGGGTCTGCTCTAAGGCGAGCTTGAGCGCGGGGTAGACCCGGCTGCCGTCGATCTTCCGGTCGTCGCTCATCACAAGATTCAAATTTTAAGAATGAAGGTGATGATGAGGGCTGTGGATAAGGCTTTTTGGTCTGTAAAGTAGAATTTTTTCATATCCTTGCATCACAGGAAGGCCTTGGGGTAAGCCGACCTGATGTTGTTGGCACCCTGTGGAAAAGGCACCGCACATTGGTTGGCCCCGTTTTTGACCACAGCCTGTCCACAGTCTGGCAGCAGGTTAGTCACCGGCCAGGGCCCGGGCTGAAGCAGGGCGATGACCATTGGCCAATGGAGGTTAAAAGGAGGTCAAAAGCCTTGCACCGCCAAGCCGATTCGGGTATTTTTGCCCGTCTTTCATTTTGGTCCGGCCCACCCAGGAGGCCTGACCCCTGGCCAACCTCAAAGGGAAGCGTCATGTCCAAAGTCTGCCAAGTAACCGGAAAGCGCCCGCTGGTCGGTTGCAACGTCTCCCATGCCCACAACAAGACCAAGCGCCGGTTCCTGCCGAACCTGCACTACCATCGTTTCTGGGTCGAGAGTGAGAAGCGCTGGGTGCGCCTGCGTCTGACCACCGACGCCATGCGCCTGATCGACAAGAAAGGTATCGATGCCGTGCTCGCCGACATGCGTGAGCGGGGCGTCAAGGTCTAAGCGAGGAACATTCCCATGGCCAAGGCAGCACGTGACAAGATCCGCCTGATTTCCAGCGCCGGTACCGGTCATTTCTATACGACCACCAAGAACAAACGCAACATGCCTGCCAAGATGGAGATCAAGAAATTCGATCCCGTCATCCGTCAGCATGTCATGTATAAGGAAGGCAAGATTAAGTAGCCGATCTCGCCGACCCGCAGGTAAGAAAACCCGCTCCGGCGGGTTTTTTTGTGCCTGTCGCTCAGGTATCGCGAACCCCGGCTCTGGCCCCGATCAGGTGCCACGTCGGGGTGAGCAAAAGGGTGACTAAGCCGGGAATAAGCCTGTGGACAACCGTGAATGGATTCACGCCGTCACAGGAAAACAAACTTATCCACAGGGGATCCACGCCTTGCGGGGGACTTTTCCCGCAGTTGTGGCGATCCCAGCCAGTTGTTCCAGCTTATGATTTAGCCAATACAGGCCTTATCCACAGGCATCATCACCATCTTCATTCTTATATTTCTTTCTTGATTGTGATGAGGCGCGGCCATCCAGTGGGCTACCCGGGTGCCTCCGGACCGGGACCCTGGCCGGTGAAAGGGGCGCTGGGGAGATTGCTGACGGTCCTTCCCCCGCGGCGATCAGCGCAACGGGGGGGGATCGCTATGCAGGCGCCAGCCGCCATTCGACTCCTCATAGCGCCAATGCTGATGATCGGTCAGGCTCCGGACGACCTGGGTGTCGTGACGGACGTAATCGATCCGCACCTCCTGTTTGGCCTGATCCTGTTCCTCGTCGACCAGCAAGGCGGGTTGCACGACCTCATAGGCGGTCACGCGAATGTGCTTCAGAGTCAGTTGCTCCGGGGCGAGGCGACTCCGGACGGCGGGTGCCAGGTAATTCCAGGCCGTCTCCGGGTAGCCCCAGCGCAGGGCATTGCCATAGGCGGTGGTGGCGGCCTCCAGGCCGCGGGCCTTCTTCTCCCGCTGGACCTGGCCGCAGCCGGCGGTGACGAGCAGGGCGAGGGCCATCAGCAGGGCCAGCTCCTTGTAGATCGGCATGGTGCTTACTCCTCGGATCCCGAGGATCCGGCGGGAATCGATATTGGTTTTTCCCGGCCCTTCCCAGCCAGGCCAACATTGAAGGACAGTGATTGTTAAGTCGTCGGCTGGAATCACTTTAGCAGGGGAGGACGACAGCCGCCTTCTAGCTGCCAGTTAGTGGTCCTCACGCTGGATGCCGTGAGAATGAGCGGGTTTGCGGCTGGTCAACGAGACGCGGGGTGAAATCTACCTGGTTGCGGACCGGGGGAGATACAGCTTATGACAGGATGCGCCCATCCTCCATGTGGACGACCCGATCGGACAGGTCACCGATGCGCGGATCGTGGGTGACGATGATCGCTGCCCGCCCCTGGTCGTGGACCAGATCGGCCAGGAGCCTGACCACGGCCCGGCCATTGGCGGAGTCCAGGGCTGCGGTGGGCTCGTCAGCCAGCAGGATGGCCGGGTCCCCCGCCAGGGCGCGGGCGATGGCGACGCGCTGCTTCTCCCCCCCCGAGAGCTGGCGGGGATAGTTGCCCAGGCGCTCGCCCAGGCCGACCCGCCGCAGCAGTTCCCGACCTTCCTGGAGATCGCGCCCCTTCAGCTCCAGGGCCAGTTGCACGTTCTCCAGGGCGGTCAGGGCGGGAAAGAGGTTGTAGCTCTGAAAGATGAAGCCCATGCGCGTCAGGCGGAGGTGGGATAAGGCGGCCGGGGGTAAGTGGGCGATCTCCCGACCCTCGACCCGGACCCGGCCGGCGCTGGCCTGGAGCAGACAACCCAGGACCAGCAGCAGGGTGGTCTTGCCACTCCCCGAGGGTCCCATCAAGGCCAGCATCTCGCTGGGGTGGACGGCGAGGTCGACCTGGTTGACGGCGTGGACGGCCGTGGGGCCGCTGCCATAGATCAGGGAGACGCCGGTGGCCTCCAGCGCCGGGGCGAGGCCTCCACGAGCTGATTGACCCTGCGGAATGCTGATTATCATGAGTGGATCAGCCGCGCCCCGGAAGATGAAAGGCGCCGCTGGACGCGGGATGCCGCCCTTGCCTGGCGGTAAGCGTTCACACCCCCTACTGCCTGGGCTGGCATCGGTAGTACAAGCCGCAGATTCTCTTGCTTCCTCCCCCCTGGTGAGGGACGGATACGTCTGGCGCATGTCATCACTTCTGGAACACCATGGCCGGATCGATGCCCATGGCCTTGCGGATGGAGATCACCGAGGCGATCAGGCACATGCCCAGGGTCACCCCATAGAGGCCCAAGGCCAGTTCCCAGGGGATGATCACCACGGCGGCGGAGTATTGGCTGAGATAGGCCAGGGTCAGGGCGATGCCGATGCCCGGCAGATGCCCTAGGGTGGCGCTGATGGCCGCCTGCCCCAGGATGACCCGGTAGATGAACTGCCGCGGGGCGCCCATGGCGCTCAGGGTGCCGAACTCGGTGAGGTGATCGACGGTGGTGGCATAAAGCACCTGGGCGACGATCACCGCGCCCACCAGCAGCCCCAGCAGGGCCGAGACTAGCACCGCCGCCCCGGCCCCGGTGGTGAACATCCAGTAATCGCGGGTGCGGGCGGCGAAGTCGGCGGTCAGGTAGACATCGCTACGCGGCAGGGCCTGGGCCAGGGCGTCGCGCACCCGCTGGGGATCGGCCCCCGGGGCGAAGGTGCCGATGACATAGTTGGCCTCCTCCGGCTGCAAGCCCGCCAGGCGCTGGGCGTTGCGGAAGGCGGTGAAGACCCAGGGCGAGGTGGTGAAGGAGCGGATTCCCTGGGTGATGCCGACCACCCGCGCCCGCAGGCCGCGGATCTCGGTCTCCGTGCCGGCGCGGTCGATGCCGAGCTTGTCCAGATAGACCTGGTCGATGATGACCGCATCCGGCAGGCGCAGGTCCTCCAGATGGCCTTCCCGCAGGTTCCAGGGGCCCGCCAGGCCGGAGTTGAGGTCGAAGCCGATGAGGATGATGCTCTCGTCGCCGCCGGTGGGTTTCTTCCAGGGGACGAACTGCACCAGGAACCGCTCCGCCTGGGCCACGCCGGGGATGGAGCGGACGACGTGCAGTTCACGCTCGCTCATGGGCAGGGCGATCTCGAAGTTCTGGGTGCCGCGGGTGACGACCCAGAAATCCGCCTGGGTGTGGCGGATGATGACGGTGGCCGAGTCGGTGAAGCCGAGAAAGAGCCCGAGCTGCATGGCGATCAGCACCACGGCGAAGATGATCCCCACCAGGGTGACGGCGAAGCGGGAACGGTCATGGGCCAGGTTGCGCCAGGCCAGCAGCCAGGCCATGCGGCTGCCCCAGAGGGGACCAGGGCGGGGCGAATGAGGGGGATGTGGATCAGGCGATTGTGGCGAACCATACGATCCATACGATTTAGACGAATCGGGAGAGCCAGGCGGGACAGGCGGAATAGGCGGATCAGGCGGATCGGGCAGGGCAGGCGACGCGAGGGCCTTTGCCCCGGAATCGTGAGCGGTCTCCCCCTCAGGTACGAGGAGGGTTTCACCCCTGGGGGAGTGCCCGCGCCTCATCCATCCTCGCCCGGGTCGCCCAGCTCGATGAAGGCATCCACCCGCAGCCCGGCGGGGAGACGGGTGTCGGGCTCCAGGTCAATCAACACCTCCAGCACCCGGGTATCCTGACGCTCGCTGGGGTCGTCGGAAAAGACCTGCTTGCGACCCATGAGATTGCCGATGCGGCCCACCGTGCCGGAAAAACGGCGCTCACCGTAGGCGGCGGCCTGGACATAGGCCGCCTGACCCAGGCGCAGCAGGCCGATGTCGGCCTCGTCCACCTCGGCTCGAACCCGCAGGCGGGACATGTCGCCCACCGCCAGGATGGGGGTGTCCCCCAGCTCCGTCACCTGCTCCCCGGCGCGGCGGATGCGCTGCAGGACCTCGCCATCGATGGGGCTGCGCACGAAGGATTTGTCATGGACCGCCTGGGCCTCCGCCAGCCGAGCCTCGGCCAGGGCCACCTCGGCCTCGGCCTTGGCGCGCTCGTCCTCCCGGGCCGGGGCATCCACCACCGCCAGGCGCTCCCGCGCGCGGGTGAGGCGGGCGCGGGCCGCCTCCATCTCGGTGGCGGCCAGGTCCAGGTCCTGGCGGCTGCCGAGCTTTTTGGCCGCCAGGCCCTCCTGGCGGGCCAGTTCCTGCTGCGCCCGGAGGAGCAGGGCCTCGGCCTCGCGCACCGCCGCGGCGGCCTCGGCCCGCTCCGCGGGCAGGGCACCGTTGAGCAGTCGTTGCAAGGCCGCCCGGGCGATGGCCAGATTGGCCTCCGCCGCCTTGACCCGCGCCAGATGGTCGGCGTTCTCCAGGGTCGCCACCACCTCGCCCGCCTTGACCGGGTCCCCCGCCTCCAGGTGGACATCCGCCAGCCGCCCGGTCATGGCCGCGGCGATGCGGATCTCCTCGGAGATGGGCTCCACCCGCCCCAGGGCGGCGATGCGGGTGCGGGGGACCGGGACGGGCAGGCTACCGGACCCGGGGGGCTCCGCGGCGATCATCTTCCCGGCCGGGACCAGGGTCATGGTGATGGCTATGAATAACGCGGCAGCTAAATGCCTTAAGCAACGGGAAGAGGGCGAAAGGCAGACCGATCGGTTGCTGATCCACTTGGGGAAGCTACTGCCAAGGTTCAGTGCGTCTGCTGCGGTCATTAGCGGGCCTATTGAGAGATAACCAAATCAATTCTCAGTCTTCCCGGATCCCCTACTCTCTCCTTGGTCTCATAAGATGAAGTGTATCCGCGCTGTGCCATTTCAAACCTGATCATCACGTCTACTCTCGATCACTCTGGCGCCGCTGCCACGATGCTTTTTGAAGGGATGGAGGGGTCGAGGTCGCCATACTCCTCCGCCCGACGGGCATCGCCCCGCACCCGCTGCGCCGGATAGCGTTGTTCGTTGCGGGCGATCTTGTCCTCGGCGGCGGCGATCAGGTCGATATCCAGGCGTTCGGCCAGGCGGATGAGATAGATGAGGATGTCGGCCAGCTCCTGCCCGACGGCGGCCTTCTTGTCCGCCTCCAGGCAGGCGCTCTGGGCCTCGCTCAGCCATTGGAAGTGCTCCAGCAACTCGCCGCACTCCCCGGCCAGGGCCATGCTCAGGTTCTTGGGCGAGTGGAACTGCTCCCAGTCACGCTCCCGGGCGAAGGTCAGCAGGCGGCGGTTGAGATCGTCGAGGCTGTCGGGCATGGTCAGTTGATCGACTCTGATGTATCCAGCATGGCCAGGGGGCAGTCACGGCGCTGGAGCGTACTGGATAATGGTTGGGGGCAGCGTGGTTTACGGAGCTGAGGTTGGGGCGAGTTGAGCCAGCTAAGCGGCAGCATCAACACACTCAGCAGTAGCCTCGATCATCCGCTGACGGGCGCGCGCCAGGGCGGCCCGCACCTGATTGGGCGCCGTGCCGCCGATGTGATCGCGGGCGGCCAGGGAGCCCTCCAGGGTCAGGCAGGCGAACACGTCTTCGCCGATCAAGGGTGAGAAGCTCTGCAACTCCGCCAAGCTCAGCTCGGACAGGTCACGCCCCTCCCGCACCCCCAGGGCCACCGCCTTGCCGACGATCTCATGGGCGTCGCGGAAGGGCACCCCGCGCCGCACCAGATAGTCCGCCAGGTCGGTGGCGGTGGCGAAACCCTGGCGGGCGGCGGCGCGCATGCGCTCCCGGTTGCAGGTCAGGCGCGCCATCATGTCGGCGAAGACCTTGAGGCAGCCCTTGAGGTTGTCGACGGTGTCGAACAGGGGCTCCTTGTCCTCCTGGTTGTCCTTGTTATAGGCCAGGGGCTGGCCCTTCATCAGCGTCAGCAGGGCCATCAGGTGGCCGAAGATGCGCCCGGTCTTGCCACGCACCAGCTCCGGCACGTCGGGATTCTTCTTCTGCGGCATGATGGAAGAGCCGGTGCAGAAGGCGTCCGCCAGGTCGACGAAGCCGAACTGGGCCGAGGACCAGAGGATCAGCTCCTCCGAGAAGCGCGACAGATGCATCATGAGGATGCTGGCAGCGGCGGTGAATTCGATGGCGAAGTCCCGGTCGGAGACGGCGTCCAGGGAATTCTCCGCTGGGCGGTCGAAACCCAGCAGCTCGGCGGTCAGGTGGCGGTCGATGGGATAGGTGGTCCCGGCCAGGGCGGCGGCGCCCAGGGGCATGACGTTGACCCGCCTGCGGCAGTCCGCCAGGCGCTCCCGGTCGCGGAGCAGCATCTCGAACCAGGCCAGCAGGTGATGGCCGAAGCTAACCGGCTGGGCGACCTGGAGGTGGGTGAAGCCGGGCAGGATGGTGTCCACCTCCCGCTCCGCCAGGTCCAGCAGGGCGGTCTGCAGGCGGGCGATGGCCTCGTCGAGGGTATCGATCTCGGCGCGCAGCCAGAGGCGCACGTCCGTCGCTACCTGATCGTTGCGGGAACGCCCGGTGTGGAGCTTCTTGCCTGCTTCGCCAATGTCGGCGGTCAGAGCGGTCTCCACGTTCATGTGCACGTCTTCCAGGGGGATGGACCAGGTGAAGTCCCCCGCCTCGATGCGCGCCCGGACCTGCTCCAGCCCGGCGACGATGGCGTCCCGCTCCGCCGCGGTCAGGATGCCCTGGCGCGCCAGCATGGTGGCATGGGCGATGGAGCCCTGGATGTCGTAGGCATAAAGCCGGCGGTCGAAGTCCACCGAGGCGGTGAAGGCCTCAACGAAGGCGTCCGTCGGCTCATTGAAGCGCCCGGCCCAAGGCTTAAAGGCGTTGGCGGGCGTGGAGCAGGGCGTGTTGCTGGAAGGGGCAGGGGAGGAGAATGGGTCCGTGGGCTGAGTCATCGTGGTGTCAGTTGGCTGTGGCAAAGCGGCGGTCAGGGGAAGTGGCGCGGAGGCGGAGACTACCAGGAATGAGCCGTGAGGAGGGTAGGGAATTCTAAACCCAATCGCTCGGGTCAAGGCCGGTCACTCGCCGTCGTTTGCCTTGCGGCTCAGCAATCCTGCCAGCTCCCGCAGACCGATCGCCTCGATGTCCTCGGAGATCGGGTAGCTGTCCTCGCCCGCATGCACGACGAAGGCCCTCGCGGGCTGGACGTCTTCGAGTGCCTGGTAGAAGCCGCGCTGGGGCTTGGCCGAGAGCCCGCGCTTGATCTCGACGGCCCAGGTCCCGCGCTGTCCTCCCAGCTCCAGGAGCAGGTCGATCTCGGCGCCGGCACCCAGGTGAGTCAGGGCGCGGTTGAACTGATCATTTATTGCACGGCGGTCTGCTGACAGCCACAGGACAGCATTCGCCGGAGTGAATTTTTTGATTCGGTCCGTGCCTGTTTCTTGTCTTAAACCTGCCTCTCTGGCCAGAATCCCTCGTCGATGATTGTGATGAAGGACCAGGGATTGGTCGGAGGGAAGGTCGCCTCGCTCAGCCCACTTTCCCGTGCGGCCAACAGGATGGCGTCGCCGTAAGCCGCTTCCAGGATTTTCGGCAACTTAGCCTGGAGGCTGGGGTTGTCCGCGAGATGCCGGCCGATCTCGCGGCGTTGCATCTTGATGGTCGCCTGCCAGGAGTTGCCCCTCAGCATCGGCTGCGCCTGCCACTTGAGCAGATGCATCAGCAGGATCGCCAGGCGGCTCAGCAACTCCCGTTTCTCGCTGCGACCCATGCTCTCGATCTCCTCGGCGATATGTTCGATGTCAGCCTCGCCGAACTGGCCAGCCCGCAGCAAGGAAGCCTGTTGGTTGGCCCAGGCAAAGAAATCCCGCTCATAAAGGGGAGCTATCGCCTTGGAGCCGCTTGGGGCCATCGTTGCAGTCATGGGTCATTCCCCTTTCGCGTCTATTAGTAGCGCAAATTCATTATCGGCTTTTCCATATCCACCATGGCCAGGCGGAAAACCGGAAAGGCCTCGGCCGTGCTTTCCCTTGCGGATTGATGATACCGGTATCGCTTTGCATGGTGAAATAGCCAGCCACCTGGGCTTGTTAGCGGTGTTGCCAACGCCATGCTTCAGGTCATTGGCTTCAGCCGCCAGGCCAATTCTCCTGAAAGGCGTCCTGGATGGCCTCACGGATCAACACCCAGATCCCCTCCGTGGCCAGCGCGGGGATCTCCTTGGCCAGGACGCGTGAAAGCTGGCCGTGATTGACCTGCGCGGAGCGGATTACCCTGTCGATCTGATGATCGGGCATCTCGATGATCTCCTTGATCGCGACGCGGGCCCGGGCGTGGTTGCGCAGCCAGCGCGATTCTTCCCGCATGTCCTCGCGGATGCTTTGTTGGAGGAGTTGCGCCAGGTAGATGACATGGTGGCTGAGATCCGGTAGCTGCCAGGCGGGCAGGACCGCCTCGGCGCCTTGGCAGACGAAATTGGAGCTGATGCCATCCGGGTAGCGGGTGGGCTGGGGGGTGAATTCATAGCGGCCGGCCAGGGCGCGCATCATGGGGCGGGAAATGTCATCGAGGATGTCGTCATAGGCCCGCCGCTGGGCGGGACTACGGGTGATGGTGGCGGACACGGGCAGCACCATCGGCTCCGGGAGCGCGCCATCCCGACGCAGTAGGTCATTGATCAAGAAACGGTGCAGCCTGCCGTTGCCGTCCGCCAGGGGGTGGAGATAGACAAAGCCGAAGGCGGCCACGGCGCTCCGCAGGACGGGCGATTGGCCCTGGGTCCTCTCCAGGAAGGTGCGCAAGCCCTCCAGCATGGCGGCTAGCTGGTCGGCGGGGGGTGCCACGTAATGGACGACCGGCTGAAAGCGCAGCACCTCACCCACGAACACGGGTGACTGACGGAGACCGAAAGCGGCAAGCGACGTGCGCTGGCCCAGGATTTCGGCCTGCAAATCGGCCAGCGCGGCCTCGTCAAGCGACCAGTCCCCCCGGCCGGCCCGGCGCGCCAGTACGGCAGCGAAGCGCTGAATGCGGTCGGCTTGATCGCCTTCACCTTCGAGAGTGAAGCTGGACTTGCTCTCGCGCAGCGTCATCCAGACCGCGGATCGCAGGAGCGTCTCCTCACCGAACTCGATGGCCAGGTCATGGAGCAGGGCCGGCACGTCCAGGGCCATGGCGCGCAGGACCTCGGGGGTCTTGCGGACCAGCGGGCAATAGGCGCGGGTACCCGACAGGTTATTGCGCACCCGCCAGCGCCGGTCAGGCACTTCCCGTCCCGGGGAAGCGGCCACGACCTTACGACTGTCGATGGCGTCAACATAGGCGCCGCCGACGGTGACGGTCAGGTCCAGTTGCCGTCCCGTGAGGAACTCGTAGAGGAATCCCGCCCGGCGGGCGTATTGGCCGGTGGGTTCGGCGGTGACCCAGTCCGCCACTTCGCCGTCATCAAGCCGCTCGAACAGGCGGGAGAGCAGTTCCAGATGGGGCACCTCGTGCTTGAGGTGAAAGGTCAGATGCCCCCGCCAGGTTGGCGCCGGTCGCATGGCCGCGACGAAGGTCTCGGTGGTGATGCCCTCGGCGACGGTCGTCGAGCGCCGTCCCCCCATCCGGCTGACGACCTTGAGGGGCATGACCAGCTCCAGGCCATAGGTGCTGGCCAGCCAGGCCCCGCCAATCCACTCGTTCGTCACGTCAGGTTGCTGGACGGGCATCGGGTGAGGGTGCGAAAAAGGGTTTGCGAAAAAACGGTCACTGGTGCGCAAAAATGATAACAATTGGCGTCTTGTGCGCAAATCTCTTCTTGTCATGCTCCAAGATCAGCGAGTCCGGGGAAGTCCGAATTGGCAACGCTATGTCAGAATGATATGCAAAGACCCGTCCACATCTTTTCCACTATCCGTATCATTCCCTCGAAGACTCGCAACCATGTTAGCGAGAATCCGGGGCAGTTTGGGTGAGGGGGCTGCCCTCACATCGCGAAAATATTTTTTCTCCTTAACCCCATGGTCTCCCTTGCCGCGTTTATAGGGATGTCCCAACCCTCAAAGGAGAGCCATCGTGAAAA
>ERZ1645187.3761-NODE-3761-length-12607-cov-8.994822_pt1 | contig 12607 bp, 15 predicted proteins | sample MGYA00575352_ERZ1645187 | MGnify/ENA primary metagenome ERZ1645187 (study PRJEB40837, sample SAMN11349314) | freshwater sediment metagenome | isolation source: river sediment | host: Sediment | place: India: Wazaribad , New Delhi | collected 2017-02-21 ... | reverse complement strand
TCCCTTGCGTCGGGCGCCTTGAGATCGACGGCGAGGCTGCGCTTGCCCCGGTTCAACATATGGAAATTGACGCTGTCGCCGCCGATCGCCGGCGCGTAGCCGCGCATCTCGTCGCCGCGCCCCGGACGCTCGATCTTGATCACCTGCGCGCCGGCGTCGGCCAGCGCGAGCGTCGCCATGGGCCCCGGCAGCAGGGTGCTGAAGTCGAGAACGAGAATGTTCGACAATGGCGCCATGGGCCTCTCCCCCGGTCCTGAGATCGCGCGCATAGCAACGGCGTGGGGACTAGCATGTCAACGCCGGCGGGGTCGGATCCTTGTGGGAGGCACCCTCCGCCGCGTCTTTCGCGCCTTGCGCCGTCCGCTCCCTCATGCGGCCCAGTCCACGACCAGCAGACCCGGCACGCGCAGGAATTCGCGCGTGTTCGCCGTCACCAGCGTCGCGCCGCGGCGGCGCGCCTGCGCGGCGATGAGAATATCGTAATGGCCGATCGGCTGTCCGGCCTTTTCAAGCTGCGCGCGAATGTCGCCGGCGTGGTCGGCGTCTTCGCTCTCGAAGGGCAGGACGGGGACGCCTTGCGCGAGAAAGGCCGTCAGGATCGCCTCCGACTGCGCGCGCCGGTCGCTGCGGGCGCAGCCGTAGCGCAGTTCATACAGCGCCACCGCCGGCAGACTGACGGCCGCGCGGGCTCGCAACTGCTCGCCGAGCCGGTGACGGACGCCCGGGACGCGGTTGGCGATCGCCGCGATGACGACATTGGTGTCGAGGCAGATCATTCCGCGAGGAACCGGCGCGGATCAGGGGCGGCGGGCGGATCGTCCGGCGCGACTCCGTCGAGAAACGCCGCGCCGCCCAGAGCGTCGATCGCCGCCCAGACCGCGTCGGGATCGACCTGCTTTTCGGCAACCGGTTCGAGGATGACCTTGTCGCCGACCCTGCTGACATGCACTTCCGTGCCCTCGAACCGAAACTCCTTGGGCAGGCGGACAGCCTGCGAGCGGCCATGCATGAACAGCTTCGCGGTCGCGGGCATGACGGCGCCTCCGAGGTATCTACTGTGTGATAGATATCACGCCGCCAGCGCGTCGGTCAAATCGTCAAGCAGCTCGGGCGACCGGGCGCCAAACAGCCCGCGCGTCCGCGCCAGACCGCCGCGCGCGGCGAAGTCCGGCGCCTCCATCAGTTTTTCCGCCCTGATCTCGATATTGACGGCGAGATGGTCGCGGATCGCCCCGCGCCATTCGCGCTTGCTGTCCGAATAGCTGCGCCCCGCCTTCTGCTCGCGGCCAAGCCAGAGGTTGAAGCGGCCCGCGATCAGGGAGGGCAGGGGCTCCAGCGCCTCCGTCTCGCCGATCGCGTAGCGCACCAGCATGACGATGTCGGCGAGCGTGCCGGCGGGATTGCCGCGCACCTTGTCGGCCGCCAGCCGCTTGTAGGCCCGCCACAGATCGACCGGCTCCAGCAGCCAAGGCGGACGCCGCAGCGCCTCGCGCAGCTCGTCCACCGCCTCATAGGTGAGGCAGCGTCGCGCATAGGGCAGGCGATAGAGGATTTGCAAGGCGACGAGATCGTCGCGCCGCTCTTCCAGAAAGCGCTGAAAGCGCGCCGTCGCGTCGCGCGCCTTCGCCTCGTCCCAGCCGGAAGAGACGACGGCGTCGGTGGAGATGGTGTCGATGCGGATGTCGGCGGCGGATTTCACCTCCTTCAGGAGGCGGCGCAGCGCCGGATCGTCGAAAATTTCCGCCGCCCTGTCCTTGGCGGCCTCGCGCGCCTTTGGACTGAACCTGCCACCCTGATGCGACAAGCTGCCGGTCGATCGCCGACCGGGACCTGTGTCCGGGTGGAAGGCGAAGTCGGGCACACACCCTCACGTCACGACATGCGAAGTGCGCGGCGATCGCGCCGATGCTGCCTCCGCGTATCCGCGAATGACGGCGTTGCAAATCGTCGCGCGGCCGATGATGGGAGGAGATGTCATCGACCCGCCCCCTCTATGTCTGATGGGAATAGTCCCTTCGGGTGGCTCGGGCTCGTGCCGAGGCGAAGATCAACCGGCGGCAAGACGCGCCTCGGCGGCGTCAACAAGATGGGGCAGACCGATATCCGCCGGCTGCTGATCGTCGGCGCCATGAGCCGAACATTCGCACGCCCTTGCTTACGAACTGCGAACGATCTCCAGGCGCTCGGCAAGATCGAGGAGGTAAGCGTCCTCCCGCCAACGTCCGGCGAGTTGCAGTCCAATCGGCAAACCGGCGGCGGAGACGCCACAGGGCAGCGACAGCGCCGGATGACCGGTGAGGTTAAACGGGAACGTATAGGGATACCATGCGCCGCGGATCGTTCCCGCGTCACATCCGGCGATCTCGACGCGGCCGAGGGGGTCGAGGCCGACCGGCAAAGCGGGCGCCGTAAGCGTCGGCGAGGCGATGGCGTCGCAGCGCGAGAGAATCGCCTGCAGCTTTGCGAAGCAATCGGTGCGCGCGAACTGCGCCATGTGCAGATCGACCGCCGAGCAGGCGCGCCCCGCTTCGATAGTGGCGATCAGCGTCGGATCGAAAAGCTCTGGCGCGCGCGCGACCGCCTCGCCGAGCCGCGCCAGCAGCAACGTGCGCAGCAGGACGAGAAAGTGCGGTTCGAGCGCGGCGAAGTCGATCTGGACTGGTTCGACCGCCCAACCCATCGCCTCCGCGCGGGCCATCGCGGCGGTGACCGCCGTTTCGACGTCAGGATCGAGAACAGGCGCGCCGCAGCGCATCAGCAGTGCGAGACGAGGCCGCTCGTCAACGCGCAGTCGACGTGACACGCCCGCTGGCGCCTGTCCGTAGGGGTCGCGTGGATCGGGACCGCAGATCGCCTCGAACAGCAGCCGCGTGTCGGCGACGTCGCGCGCCATCGGCCCGACATAGGAGTTGGCGCCGAACAGATCGGGCGCCTGAAGATTGGGGATGACGCCGAGCGTCGCCTTCAGCCCGACGACGCCGCAACAGGCGGCGGGGATGCGGATCGAGCCGCCGCCGTCCGAGCCGAGCGCGATCGGACCCATGCCGGCGGCGACCGCGACCGCCGCCCCGCCCGACGAGCCGCCGCAGGTGTAGGCGGGATTGACCGGATTTAGCGTGCGCCCGAAGAAGGGGCCTTCGGTGAACGGTTTGTGTCCGAATTCCGGCGTCGTCGTCTTGCCGATCAGGATCGCGCCGGCGGCGCGCGCGCGGGCGACCGCTATGGCGTCGGCGGCGGGGACGACATCGGCGAAGGCCGCGCAGCCCTGCGTCGTCGCCACGCCCTCGGTGAGGGTCAGGTCCTTCACCGAGAACGGCACTCCATGCAGGGCGCCCAGCGCCTCGCCGGCCGTGACGGAGCGTTCGGCGCGGCGCGCCTCTTCGCGCGCGCGGTCGGCGCATACCGCCATGAAGGCGTTGAGATCGCGCCGCGCCTCGATGCGCGCGAGCGTCGCCTCCACCGCCTCCACCGGCGAAACATCGCGACGGCGGATCGCGGCGGAAAGGGCGAGCGCGGACAGGTCGGCGAGATCGGGCATGGCGTCCTCAGCTCATCCAGCGTCCGCCGTCGATCAGCAGCGTCTGGCCGGTGATGAAACGCGCCTCATCCGAGGCGAGAAAAGCGACGGCCGCCGCCACGTCCCGCGGGGTGGCGATGAAACCGGCTGGCGTGCCGGCGACGATGCGGGCCAGGACCTCCGGCGACAGGCGCTCATGCGCCTTCGTCCGCACAGCGCCCGGCGCGACCGCATTGACGGTGACCTCATGCGGCGCGAGCTCGCGCGCCAGCGCGCGGGTGAAGCCCACGACGCCCATCTTGGCCGCCGCGTAGTCGGCGAGCCCCGCATCGCCGACGAAGGCGGCGTCGCTCGACATGTTGACGATGCGCCCACCGCGCCCGCGCATCGTGGGCGCGACGAGCCGCGCCATGCGCATCGCGCTGAACAGCGACACCTCGACGACGAAACGCCATACCTCTTCACGCGAGTCGACGAAGGGCGCGGAGCGCTCCCGCCCGCTTTGGCCGACATTGTTGAACAGCACGTCGACCGGCCCGAACCGCGAAACCGCCTCCGCGTGAAAAGCGGCGAGCGTCGGCGCATCCGTGCAATCGCCAGCCTGCGCGAACAGGCCCGCCGCGTCGGGTTCGGGGAAGACCTGAGCGAGGTCGTCCGCGGCGAGGTCGATGACGGAGAGTGTCGCGCCTTCGTCCAGAAATCTTCGCGCGGTCGCCGCGCCGATGCCATTGGCCGCGCCCGTGACGATCACATGCTTGCCGGCAAAGCGGCCAGGCCAATGCGACATGCCCGCCTCCCTCAATGGAAGGTCCGCCCGCCGTCGACCGCCAGAGTCGCGCCGGTGACGTAGGATGATTCCGCGCTGGTCAGGAACAGGATCGCCTCCGCGATCTCCTCGGGTTCTGCGATGCGTCGAAGCGCATAGCGCGCCTTCACCGCCTCGCGCGCTGCCTCCGGATCCGCCACGCCGGCGAGGCTGGAGCGGAACAGTTCCGTCTCGACCGCGCCGGGGCAGACGACGTTGACGCGCACGCCAACCTCGGCGCCTTCGATCGCCAGCGCCTTCGACGCCATCTGCAAGCCGCCCTTGGACGCGCAATAGGCGGTGCGCCCACGCAGCGGCGACAGCCCGGCGGCGGATGACAGATTGACGATGGTGGCCGGCGAATGGGCGCGCAGATGCTGAAAGGCGGCGCGCATCACGAGCATTGGACCGGTCAGATTGACGGCGATGATCCGCGCCCATTGCGCCGGCGTCATCGCTTCGACCGATGCGACCAGATCGATCCCGACCGCGTTGACGAGACCGTCGAGCCCGTCAAGCGCTCGCGCCGCTTCAGCCACAGCTTGTTCGACGGTCTCGGGATCGGCGACGTCGGCGACGAGCGTCGTCAGATCCGCAGCCCCGGCCTGCGCCGAGAAGCGGGCCAGCGCCTCGCCGTCGAGATCAAGCGCGGCGACCTTCGCGCCCTCCTGCCGGAACCGCAGCACCGTGGCCGCGCCGATGCCGCGCGCAGCGCCCGTCACCAGAATGCGCCGGCCCGCCAGCCGCCCGCTCATGTCGGCGGCCCCGCGCGGGCCTGCTCAAGACCCGGGCGCATGTCCTCGACCATCTCGTCGCACCTGCCGATCCAGACGTCGGGCTTCTTCAGCGCATGTTCGATCAGCCCTTCGAGCGCCTTCAGCCGCGAGGGCTGGCCGATGAGCTGGGGGTGCATCCCCACCATCATCATCCGCCCCTCGGCGTAGAGCGTGTCGAACTCGCTCTTCCAGACTTCCAGCAGCGCCGAAGGCGCCTGCATGGTGCGGCCGGGCAGGACGATCGAGTATTGAAAGAACGGGGCGTCGTCCAACACCCAGCGGAAGGGCAACTCGACGAGTCTCGTCAGCCTGCCCTCGACATCGTGGAGATAGGGCGAATCGTCGTCGAAGAAGTTGGACGAATAGTCAAAGCCATATTCGACCAGCAGCGGCATGGTGATCGCGCTGATCTCGGCGGCGGGAGAGCGCCAGCCGCGCGGCGCGTGGCCAGAAACGCGTTTGATCGCCTGAAAGCCCTTCTCCATCTCCTCCCGCTCCTGCTCGGGCGTGAGGCTCAGGATCCAGGCATGGCTGTAGCTGTGATGGGCGATCTCGTGCCCGCGCTTGAGGATCTCCTCCATCAACGCCTCGCGCTGCTCCACGACGAGCCCCGGCACGAAGAAGGTGGCCTTGACGCCGTAGCGATCGAGCAAATCGAGGATGCGGCCCGTCCCCACTTTCCAGCCATAGGCGCCTTGCGACATCAGGATAGGGCGTCGCGCATAGGCCGGGTCGCGCGCCGTCCACATCGTCTCTACGTCGAGATCGAAGGTCAGGAAAAGCGGAAAGCCGCGGCTTGTCAGCGCCATCACGTCCTCACACGAAACGATGGAATCCCACCAGCCTCTCGGCCGCGAGGAGGCCGAGACCGGTGGCCAGGATGAGCAGCGTCGAAACGGCGGCGACGCCCGGATCGACGCCCATCTCGACCGAAGAGAAGATCAGCACCGGCAACGTCGTCTGCTGGGCGTTGATCAGAAAGATCGTCACCGGCACGTTATCGAACGAGGTGATGAAGGAGAACAGCGCGCCTGCCGCCATGCCCGGCGCGATCAGCGGCAGGGTGACGAGACGGAAAGCCTCCAGACCCGTCGCGCCCAACACGCGCGCGGCTTCCTCCGTCGCGACGTCGACGCCGGCCAAACTCGCGAAGGCCGAGCGCACGACATAGGGCGAGGTGATCACAACATGCGCCATGACGAGGCCGGCGAGCGAGCCGCGCAGGCCTGTGAGGCTGTAATATTGCAAAAGTGCGACGCCGATCACGACGGCGGGCAGCGCCAATGGCGACATCAGCGCCGCGACGATCGCCTCGGCGCCGGGAACAGCCTTGCGGAACAGCGCGTAGGACGCCGCCACGCCGATGACGAGCGAGATCGCCGTCGACGACACGGCCAGAATCAGGCTCATGCGGATCGCCGACAGATAGGTCGGATCGCTCAGCACCTTGGCGAACCAATTGAGCGTCAAACCTTGTGGCGGGAGCGTGAGATAGGAGGTCTCGCTGAACGCAGCCAGAACCACCACCAGAACCGGAATCTGCAGGAAGACGATTACCGTCAGCGCCACGGCGACGGTGAGGGGGCGCGGCGCGCCGTCGTGGTCGCGCGCCCTCACGTCATGCCCGCCCAGCGTTTCGTCAGCCGACTCGACGCCCAGATGACTCCGATCGCCATCGCCGCGAGCGTGAAGGACAGCGCCGATCCGCTCGCCCAGTCGAGAAGCTGCATGTATTCGTCGTAGATCACCGTCGCCATGACCTTGTAGGTCGGCCCGCCCAGCATGCGCGGCGTCACCAGCGCGCTGATCGTCAGCACGAAGACGAGGATCGAGCCGGAAAGAACGCCGGGCGCCGACAGCGGCAGCGTCACCGCCGTGAAGACATGAAGCCGGCTCGATCCCAGCGTCGCGGCGGCGGCCTCGACCTCGCGCGGCACGTTGCGGATCGCCGCCACCAGCATGAACACCATGAAGGGCAGATAGATGTGGGTCAGACCGATCATCAGCCCGGTGAGGTTGTACATCAGCTTGAGCGGCGCCGAGATCAGGCCGAGCTGAACGAGAAGATTGTTGACGAGGCCACGACTGGTCAGCAGCGCGATCCAGCCAAAAGAGCGCACGACGAGGTTGAGCAGCATCGGGAAGGTGACGGCGAGTATGAGCGCCGTGCGCCAGCGCGCGGGCCCGCGCGCGATGAGGTAAGCGAGCGGATAGCCCAGCAGCAGACAGGCGAGCGTCACCAGCAGGCCGAGCAGCAAGGTGCGCGCGATCACCTCCAGATAGAAGCCATCGGTGACGATGCGGATGTAGTTTTCGAGGGTCCACACGCCCGGCGTGAAACCCTGCCCCGGCGCATATTCGCGGAAGCTCGTCGGAAGAAGCAGCAGCACGGGGATCAGGAAGAAGCCAATGAGCGTCAGCGCCAGCGGCGTGACCAGCAGCAGCCCGTGACGCGGCGCGATCATGCCGTGCGCCCCGACAGCGCGAAGACGCCGGACGGAGAGATCGAAACGGCGACCGGCGCATCGGGCGCGAGGTCGTCGGGCAGCGCGGCGGATGGCAGATCGATCACCAGTTCCGGCCCGCCGTCGAGCCGCGCCAGAACCTGCGCCCGGGCGCCCGCGAAGGAGCGCAGGACGACGCGCCCGGCGAACTCGCCTTCGGCCCGTTTCCGGACGGCGAGACCGATCGCCTCGGGCCGGATGACGATCTCGGCGTCGCCGCCTTCCTCGACCTCGACATGGCCGGCTTCGACCATCAGGCCGTTCGCGATCCGCAGGAGCCCGCCGCCGCCGCGTCGCGTCACGACGACCCCTTTCAGGCGGTTCGGTCGGCCGATGAAGCCGGCGACGAAACTCGTCGCCGGCCGACGATAGATGTCTTCAGGCGGCCCGAATTGCTGCATCACGCCATGCGCCATGACGCAGACCTTGTCCGACAAAGACAGCGCCTCGCCCTGATCGTGCGTCACCAGCAGCGTCGTGACGCCGAGGCCGCGTTGCAGACGTTTCAGCTCGAACTGCATCTCGTCCCGCAATTGAGCGTCGAGATTGGAGAGCGGCTCGTCGAGCAGCAGCACGCGCGGGCGCGGCGCCAGCGCGCGGGCGATGGCGACGCGCTGCTGCTGCCCACCTGAAAGCTGGCGCGGGTAGCGGTCGCCGAAAGCGGCGAGCCGCACCATCGCCAGCGCTTCGGCGACGCGGGCCTGCATCTCCGCCGGCGACGTCCTCTTCCGGCGCAGCCCGAAGGCGACGTTCTCGAACACTGTCAGATGGGGAAACAGCGCGTAGGATTGGAAGACGAGACCGAGATCGCGTCGGTTGGGCGGCAGCGCGGTGACGTCCTCTTCGCCGATCAGTATGCGCCCCCGGCTCGGCGCCACGAGGCCCGCCGCCATGCGCAAGATCGTTGTCTTGCCGCAACCGGAAGGGCCGAGCAGCGACACGAACTCTCCCTGCTCGATGCGCAGCGAAACCTCGCGCACGACATCGACGCCGCCATAGGATTTGGCCAGCCGTTCGAAGGCGAGGGAACTCACCGCGAAGCGCTCAGCGCGCCACTTCGCGTTGCCAGCGCCGCGTCCAGTTGGCGACGTTGGCGGCGATGATCGCCGGATCGATGAACCAGGCCTTCTCCAGCGCCTCGCCCGAGGGCACGATCTTCTTGACCTTATCGGACAGCTCGACCTTTTTGTTGACCGACCCGATATAGGCGCGCTCGGAGAAGCACTTCTGTCCCTCGGCCGAGAGAACCTGATCGACGAACTTGTGAGCGAGGTCCGACTTGGCGCCACCCTTCGGGATCATGATCGCGGGCAGGATGCCGACCGCCCCTTCCTTCGGGTAGGCGACGGCGAGAGAGAGCCCCTTGTCGATGGCCACGCCGGCGCGGTCGGGATACCACGGCGCGATGACGATCTCGCCGCGCTCGAACAGCGACAGAAGCTGGTCGGCTTGCGTGTAGAGCACCGCAGAGCCCTTCGCCAGAGGCTTGATCGCTTCGAGCCCGGGGTCGATGTTGTCGAGCGTTCCGCCCTTGATCTTGTTGAGCGCGAGCAGGAACTGGAGGCCGGACGTGCCAGAGATGTCGCCGATGGCGTATTTTCCGGCATAGGCCGGATCGAACAGGTCCAGCCACGAAGTCGGCGGCGTCTTCACCGCTTTGGGATCGTAAACCAGCGTCGTCGCGCTGACCATGGCGACCACATAGGTGTCGTCCTTGCCCCATGCGGTGGCGATCACGTCGCCTGCATTGGCGAGCTTCTTGCGGTCAATCGTTTCGTTGAGCTTTTCGTTCGCGGTCTGCGACGCGAGAGAATTGTCGATATAGACGACATCCATGTCGGGCTTGCCGGCGGTCGCGCGCAGCGCGGCTGCGAATTGCGAGGAACTGCCGAGCTTGAGCGAGACGGTCGCGCCGGTAGCCCTCTGGAAGGCCTCGACATGGCACGCCTTGACGTTGTCGGCGAAGGAGCCGCCGAAGGAGCCGACGACAAGGTCCTCGGCCCGGGCGAACCCCGAGGCGCCCGCAAAGACGAGCAAGGCCGCCGCGACGCAGGACGAAGCAAAGCGCATGGATCCCTCCCTATCGCGCCGCGCGGCTCTTGTTTTCGGCGACCGTCGCGGCGAAGGAGCGCAGCAACGCCGCGCGCCGACAGGATGGCATGAGCGCAAATGTCTTTCAAGAAAGATAATGCGGCGTTAGCCTCGCGCCCTAGGAGGTCCGGATGAAGAGAAGCGCCCGCCCCGGCGACATGAAAGCCAGGCCGCCCACCGATCGCGTCGGCGCGGGAATGCAGCGCTGGCGGCGCGAGTTTCCCGACATCGATTGTTCCGGCAAGGCGGTCATCGGGCGAATGCTGTATCTCCATGACCGCGTCCTGCGCGAGGTCAACCGGGCGCTCGCGCCGCACGGTTTGAAGTATCCTGCGTACGCCATCCTTGCGACTCTCCGCGTCGAAGGCGCGCCGTTCCGGATGTCGCCCAAAGCTCTGCTCGATGCGCTCATCCTCACCTCGGGAGGCCTGTCCAATTTGCTAAGACGCCTTGAGAACGAAGGTCTCGTGCGCCGGCTGTCCGACTCCAAGGATCGGCGCGGCGTCATCGTGGAACTGACGGCCGCGGGCCGCGCGCGCGTGGAGGCGGCGATGCGCGATCACGCGGCGGCCGAACGACGCCTGGTCGGGTCGCTGTCCGCCCGACAATGCGAAGAGATCGGCGGCGCGCTTGCGGTGATGATGGACCGGCGAGACGCGCGCGCCTAGGCGGGTTCTCAGAGCTGGCTTGGGAAATTCGGACAGGTTGCTGAGCGGAATTTCGCCTGACGGCGGCCAGGTTGGAGCCGCGGATCAGGAGCGACGATGACGACGAGAAGCCGCCGGGCGCATTCGCCGGCGTTCAAGGCGAAGGCGGCGTTGGCCGCGGCGAAGGGCAAACGGAGGCTGGCCGAATTGGCGCAGCAGTTCGGCTTTCACCCCAACACGATCACGACGTGGAGGCGTCAGCTGGTCTGTCGCAAACTGTTGCGCGCGACGTAGCGCCCTATAAGCACCCGGTTTTCACGCTTCGTTAAACATTTGAAGTCCGAAGCGGAGCGCGAGCAGTTCGTTCTGGCGACGATAGAGCCGCAATGAGGCGGGCGGACACGGCGCAGGCGTTTCTCGATCATCGGCGCGTAGGCGGGCGCCCAGCGATTGATGGTGGCGTGATCAACGTCGAAGCCGCGCTCGGCGAACAGGCTTTCGAGGTCGCGATAGCTCAACGGGTAACGCAGATGCCAGCTCACCGCCTGGATGATCAAGCCACGCCACGAAATGGCGGCCCTCGAAGTCGCCTTTGGCGCGCAGCTTGCGCTTCTCGGCGAGGGCGTCGAGGATCATGGCGTCGGTCTCCGCCGCCGCCTTTTGCCTCTTGCGCGCGCGCAACGCCGCGTTAGCACCGAAAAGTTTGCGACAGGCCCTAATGTAACCCTGCGACGCGTTCTGATAGGGCGGCTTCGCGATTTCAATTCGATGACGAAGGTGGGCTAGAGTCGCGCCGGACGGCCCTGTGGTGGGTCTAGGCTTCCCGCGCGGGCCATTTCGGTTGACGTGCGGTTCGACGTAGTCCGGATTCGGATCCTCCGTCAGGCGACCTGGAGGCAGCAAGCGCCCTTGACTTCAGCCCCGCGCCCCCTTCGTCGGGCGACGAGCGCGGGCCTGCGGCCGCGCGGAAGAGGCCAGCCGCGGTCGCGTTCAGTCGATGTCGGCGTCGCGGACGGAGGATTTCAGCGTCTGGAGGTCGCGCATCAGCGATTTGCGCGCGGGGCCGGGAAGATCGGCCATCATCTGCGCCAGCCAGGCTTCATGCGCCTTCGCCATCACCGAGAACAGCGACGCGCCCTTCCTGGTGAGGCGCACATGGATCGCCCGCCGGTCCGACGAGGAGCGCTCGCGCACGACGAGGCCTTGCGACTCCAGCTTGTCGACGAGGCCGGTCAGATTGCCGTTGGTGACCATCATGCGTTGCGACAATTCGCTCAGCCGCAAACCCGCGGGCTCGCGTTCGAGCTGGGCGAGCAGGTCGAACTGCGGCAGCGTCACGCGGAAATTCTGTCGCAGGTTGCGACGGATGGCGCCGGCGATGAGATTGACCGTCGACAGCAGCCGCAGCCACAGCCGCAGCTCGCTTCTTTCCTTGTCGTCGCGGCCGGAGATGACGCTCTCCACGTCCAGCGGCTGCATTTGATCGTTCACCGGCGGGTCCTTTTTCCGCGAGAGTAACTTTAGACTTCAAGCGTTTCAACGCCTTCACGCGCTGGCGTCGGCCTTGACATAATAATTTAGGCATGAACCTTTTTGTTATAGAATGATAGGAGAGCGGCGTGCGCGTCGCCTGCATCGGCGGCGGCCCGGCAGCGCTGTATTTCGGCCTTTTGATGAAGAAGCTCCATCCCGCCCCTGAGGTGCGCGTGATCGAGCGCAACCGCGCCTACGACACGTTCGGCGGGGGCGTCGTGTTCTCCGACGCCACCATGGAGGCGAGCGATGCGGATCCGGGATCCCGAGACGGCGTTCGAGATTCGGCGCGCCTCGATCATTGGGACGACATCGAGCTGTTCTTCAAGGGCCGGCGCATCCGCACCTCCGGCCATGGTTTCGTCGGCATTGGCCGCAAGAAGCTGCTGAACATTCTTCAGGCGCGCTGCGAGCGGCTCGGCGTCGAACTGGTGTTCGAGCGCGAGGTCGACTCCGATCTCGAATTTCCCGAGGCCGATCTCGTCATCGCTTCCGACGGCATCTTCTCGAAGATCCGCGAGCGCTACAAGGACGCCTTCCAGCCCGATCTCGTGGTGCGTCCAAACCGTTATATCTGGCTTGGCGTCGACAAGCTCTACGACGCCTTCACCTTCGATTTCCGCAAGACGGAGCATGGCTGGTTTCAGGCGCACATCTACAAATTCGACGACACGACCTCGACCTTCATCGTCGAGACGACGGAGGCGACCTATAAGGCGCACGGCCTCGATGCG